>Ga0307372_10000159_pt1 | contig 111930 bp, 106 predicted proteins | sample OX1MG_FD_202533 | JGI IMG/M metagenome (GOLD analysis project Ga0307372, IMG submission 202533) | Soil microbial communities from Risofladan, Vaasa, Finland - OX-1 | ecosystem: Environmental > Terrestrial > Soil > Coastal area > Acid sulfate soil | place: Finland: Risofladan, Vaasa... | reverse complement strand
CACCGGCACCGGGCGCTCCAGCGCGGAGGCCGTCTCGGCGGGAGTAGCTCAGCTGGTAGAGCGTCTGCTTCCCAAGCAGAAGGTCGCCGGTTCGAACCCGGTCTCCCGCTCCGGCGGGACCTGTCGGGAGCGCTCCGCCCGTCGGAGTGCGGCGCTGTCCAGAGATCTGCTCAGCGACCCGGATAGCGGTACCAGTTCCCCCTGCGGGGGACCTCGGAGCGGACCGCCCCGCCAGGGCGTTCGCGGTGCCAGGGTCCACGCGCGATCGGGAGGCAGGACTCGACCTTGGGGATGTCGTGAAGCCACCTCGGGGATCCCGACCATCGGAGCGGCCGCCGCCCTCGCGTTCGGAGGTGCGGCCCAGGCGTGTCGCGGTCGTGGTCGTCTGCCCTGAGAGGGCCGCGAGCGGCCGGTGAATCTGGGGTCCGAGGCAAGCGTTAGCGAAGCCGAGGGCGGAGCTGTCGACGTGCTGGTCGAGCCCCAGTCCGCACCCGGGCGGTTCGACGCTGGCAAGCTGCTCTCCGAGCGGTCGGCCCTACTCGGCTTCCGGATCCATGTGGCGGCCGTCGTCGAATCCCCGGACCCCGAACCTCTCGATCGGCATCCGATTTCCCTCGGGGGCGGGACCGCGACTGGCTCCGGGTGCAAACCGCTCCGAGCCGAGTCCGATCCAGCAGTGCCACATGCTGCCGAGGCGATCGTCTCGTGGCCGCGTCACGACTCGCGCCGCTGTGCCCCTGCGGGGTGCTGTCGGCGGCCCTGACACCACGAGCTCATCGATCGCCGGGGTGACATCCGCGATCACACGCGGCCCGGACGTGGTGGACGGAGACTCGGTGCCCAGCAGGCATTACAATTCGCCCGTGCCCGCTGAGACTGCGGTACCAGTCGTGATCGAGGTGGGTGCTCACCGGGTCTTCGCGAGCAGCGTGGACTGGCCCGGATGGACACGATCCGACCGCGACGAAGAGCGGGCATTGTCGGCGCTCTCGGCGGCGGCGGCGCGGTACCTGCCGGTCGCCGAAGGCGCCGGCGAGGCCTTCTCCGGGATGAGATCCCACGCCCTCCAGGTGGTGGAGCGGCTTCCCGGCTCCGCCACGACCGACTTCGGCGCGCCCAGCGCGATCGCCACAAGCGAGCACGAACACCCCTCGCCCGCCACCGCCGCACGGCTGGTGCGACTGCTCGATGGGACGTGGTCATTCTTCGATCGCGTGGTGGCGAGTGCTCCGCAAACTCTGCGCAAGGGCCCCCGAGGAGGCGGGCGAGACCGCGACGCCATCGTCGACCACGTGCTCAAGGCCGAGACGGCCTACGCCGGCAAGCTCGGGCTGCGCCTGGTCGCTCCCCGCCTCGCGGATTCGGCGGCCGTTGGCGCTCACCGTCAGGCGATCACAGCCACCCTGCTCGGACCGGCACCACCCGACGGAGGGGGAACCCGGTCCTGGCCGGTCCGGTACGCGATTCGCAGGCTGGCGTGGCACGTCCTCGACCATGCGTGGGAGATCGAGGACAAGGCGGGCCGAGCGACCGAGTGACCCGGGCTCAGGGGGGAAACGCGTGCCGGCCTCAGATGAACCGCTCAAGTGAGAAGGGCCAGAGCACCTGCGGTCGGCGACCGGTCACCGCGAACTCGGCCATGGCCTCCCCGCTCGCGGGGCCCAGGATCATTCCCTCCATTGCATGCCCGGTCGCCACGTACAGGCCTGACGCCTTCGGAACGGCGTCCAGGACGGGCAGCCCGTCCGCCGTCATCGGCCGCAGTCCGGCCCATGCGTCCCGCCTCAGGGCCGCCTGGGCATCGAAGTCCACCGGCCAGTCGGCGAGGAACCGGCGACTCCCGAGGATCATCGCTGCGATCCGTCGCGCTTCCGGGCCCGGACCGACCCGCCCGATCTCCATTGTGCCGGCGAGGCGCACCCCGCAGCTCATTGGTGAGCAGGCGATGCGGGTGTCGACAAGATCAATCGCGCGCTGCGGCGCTCGCGCGAGAGGCACTGTGAAGCTGTAGCCCTTGCCGGCCAGCATCGGAAGCCGCACCCTGAGCGGACGCAGCCAGCGAGCGGTCTGTGCACCCACCGCCACCACCGCCCGGTCGCAGTCGACCGGGCCCCGGTCGGTGGTGATCGCGACCAAGCGTCCGGCGCGGATGACAGCGCCGCGGGCCGGCGTGTGCTCCACCAGGAGGGCGCCGGCCCGTACCAGACCGGTCGCCAGGGCTCTGGTCACCGTGTCGGGACGAACATGCCGTTCCTCCTCGACAAGGTAGGCGGCGGCAACCGCCGGACCGAGCGCGGGCTCAAGCTCCCGAACCTCGGATCCGGTCACGACCCGGTCCGGCATCCGATAGCCGTCAGGAGCGAGCGATCGGTCCCGCTCGAGCGCTCGGCTCGCGGCGGCAGCATCGAGGTGCGCATGGAGGAGGCCGGTGCGATGCATCTCGAACCCGATCCCCTCCGCGGCCAGCTCGTCATAGAGCGTGAGCGTGCGCCGGTTCAGTGCCCCCAGGGCGGCCATCCCCAGCAGCTGGTCGCGTCGGTTGCAGCGGCGCCAGAATCGCGCCAGCCAGCTCAGGTACTCCCATGCCGGGGTGGGATGCAGGTGCAGCGGCGCATCCGGGTCGAGCAGTGACCGCAGCGCGGTCCCGACCACGCCGGGTGCAGGGAGAGGAGCGGAGTCACCGGGACAGATCCACCCGGCGTTGCCGTAGGAGCAGCCCGCTCCGCAAGTGGCCGACTCCACCACAGTGACCTCCGCCCCAAGCCGGCGGGCGAAGTGCGCGGTGCACAGGCCAATGATGCCCCCGCCGACAACGACCAGGCGGATCACCGCCAACCGGATCGATCCTGATGCACGGTTCTCCCGTTCACCAGCGTCAGCAGAACTCGAGCCGAGCCGATCGCCAACTGCGATTCCTCGAAGATGTTGCGGTCGAGAACGACCAGATCAGCGGCCTTGCCCACCTCTAGCGAGCCGCTCTCGGCGTCCAGGTGATTGACGTAAGCGGACCCCATCGTGGAGGCACGCAGCGCCACCGCGAGGGAAAGTCCCTCCTCCGGGAGGAACGGGATGGCTTCTGCGCGGTTGGGCTGGTGGGTGACGTCCCCTGCAGGCGGGAGGCGGTTCACGGCCACATGCAGCTGCCAGAGCGGGTCGCAGCTGGAGACGGGCCAATCACTGCCGAAGGCGACCACAGCGCCCTGGCGCGCCAGGCTCGCGAACGGGTACTGCCAGGCGGACCGCACCGGACCCAGGAAGGGGATCGTCAGCTCGGTCATCTGAGGTTCAGAGACGGCCCACAGGGGCTGGGCGTTCGCCGCGACCTGGAGGCCGCGGAATCGTCCCACGTCGTCGGGATGGATCACCTGGATATGCGCGATGTGGTGACGCAGGTCGTTCATCCCGTTGGATTGGCGCGCGGCCTCGACCGCGTCCAGCGCCTCGCGTACGGCCCGCTCCCCGATGGCATGGAAGTGGACCTGGAAGCCGGCGCGGTCGAGGGCCGGGACCGCCTGGACCAGAACGTCGGGGTCGACGAAGCTGAGGCCATGCCGGTCGGTGGCGCACCCGTGACCGTCGAGGTACGGTTCGAGCACCCCAGCGGTGAAGTTCTCGAGGACACCGTCCTGCATGATCTTGACAGTGGTGGCGCGGAACCCACCTCGCCGGGCTCGCTCCCGGACCTCCACCAGCTCCTGCACTTGCTCCAACCCCTGGTGGCGGTCCCACCAAAGAGCTCCCACCACCCGGACGCTGAGAAGTCCCCGCTGCACCAGCCGCAGGTAGGCGTCGAGACTGGCGTAGCGCCCACCACGCCAGTCCAGGTTGGCGTCCTGCCAGGCAGTGATCCCCAGCTGGTGGGTGTACGCCTGAGCCTCCAGGATCGCCGCCTCGCGCTCGGCTTCGCTGGGCTGAGGCACCAGCCGCTCGACGAGGTCGCGGGCGCCCTCGTGAAGTGTCCCGACCGGGCTGCCGGCGTCGTCCCGTTCGATCCGTCCGTCGACAGGGTCGGAGGTGGCGGCGTCGATTCCGGCCAGCTCGAGCGCACGGCTGTTGACCCAGGCGCCGTGCCCGTCGCGATTGCGCAGGAAGCAGGGGCGGTCAGGAACCGCCTGATCCAGCTCGGTCGCGGTGGCAATCCCACCGGGGAAAGCCGGCATCGACCAGCCCCGCCCGAGGATCCAGCTGAGGTCGGGGTGGGCCTGCGCATAGGCACGAATGGCCGCAAGGTACTCCGGGCGCGTGCGCAGGCTGCTGAGATCGCAGCGCCGCCGGTCCAATCCACCGCCGGCTGGGTGGATGTGCGCGTCCTGGAAGCCCGGACACACCATCCGACCGCGCAGCGGGACGACCTCGGTGGCCGGTCCTGCCCAGGCGCGCAGCTCGTGGTCAGAGCCCACCGCCACGATCCGACCGTCCAGGATCGCCACCCCTTCGGCCCAGCGTCCCACGGCGTCCCCGGTCCAGACTGAGCCGCCCACGAGGATGAGGTCGGCCGGGCGTGGCGCCGGGTCAGCCGCGGGCATTCGGGGCCTGGTACACGGGGTGCCCACCCACCAGCGTCAGCTGCACGCTGGCTTCGGCGATGGCGAGCCGCGGCTCGGTGAAGAGGTTGCGGTCGATGACGACCAGATCGGCCCACTTGCCGACCGCGATCGATCCGGTCTCGTGGTCGAGGTGATTGACGTACGCCGAACCCATCGTGAACGCATGCAGTGCGGTGGCCAGATCGAGTCGCTCGGTGGGAATGAACGAGTCGCTGCGTCCCTCGGCGAGCTGGTGCCCGAGGTCACGTGGCGGGGGCACGCGGTTGACGGCGACGTGGATCTCCCAGAGTGGGTTGGGGCTGGAGACGAACCAGTCGCTGCCAAAGGCAAGGCGCGCCCCGAGACGATCAAGGGTGGCAAATGGGTACTGCCACAGCGACCGCTCGGGGCCGAGGAACGGGATGGTGAGCTCTGTCATCTGCGGCTCATTGGCGGCCCACAGCGGCTGCGCGTTCGCCACCACCCGCAGCGCTGCGAATCGGGCTAGGTCGTCGGGATGGATGACCTGGATGTGGGCGATGTGGTGTCGCAGGTCGTTCATCCCGTTGATGGTGCGAGCCACCGCGAGGGCGTCGAGCGCTTCGCGGACCGCACGCTCGCCGATCGCGTGGAAGTGAACCTGAAAGCCGGCCTGATCCACCGCCGTCACCACCTGGCCCAGCAGCTCGGGATCGATGAAGCTAAGGCCGCGTCGCTCGGTGGCGCACCCGTGCCCATCGAGATAGGGGTCGAGGACGGCCGCCGTGAAGTCCTCACAGACGCCGTCCTGCATGATCTTGACCGTGGTGGGACGAAACCCGGGGGTGGTCACGCGATCGCGCGCAGCCACCAACTCGTCGAGCTGCCCCAGCCCGCGATGACGGTCCCACCACAGCGCCCCCACCACCCGAGCGGTGAGCTCGCCGCGCTCGGCCATCTCCCGATAGGTGTCCAGGATCGGGACCGTGCTGCCGGTCACCTCCACGGCGGCGTCCTGCCAGGCGGTGACCCCGAACTGGTGTAGGTAGGCCTGGCCCGCCAGCAGACCCTGGCGCCACTCGTCTCGGGTCCCCGCCGGGACACACCGCGTCACCAGATCCATGGCGCCCTCATGGAGAGCACCGGTGGGTCGGCCGGCAGCGTCCCGCTCGATCCGTCCGTCGCGGGGATCGGGCGTGGCAGCGTCCACCCCCGCCAGCTCGAGCGCCCGGGAATTGACCCAGGCACCGTGGCCGTCGCGATTGCTGAGGTAGACCGGTCGATCGTGGACAGCCGCGTCGAGGGCCTCGGCGGTGGGCAACCCGCCTGGGAACACGTCCATCGCCCAGCCCCCCCCGACGATCCACGGCCGACCGGGGTGGAGCGCCGCGTAGGCCCGCACCGCAGCTTGGTAGTCGGTGAGAGTGTGGTGGTCACTGAGGTCGCAGCGCAGGCGCTGCAGTCCTCCCATGGCGGGGTGGACGTGACTGTCCTGAAACCCCGGCATGAGCATCCGGCCACGCAGGTCGATCACCTCGGTGCGGGGTCCGATCTGGCTGCGGATCGAGTGGTCGGAGCCGACCCCCGCGATCCGCCCGTCTCGAATTGCGACTGCCTCGGCCCATGGCCGTGCCCTGTCCACCGTGTAGACGGCGCCGCCCAGGAAGACCCAGTCGGCGGGCCGGTCGGTGTTCATCACCGCCACGTCAGCGGCTGAGGGTCCAGTTCTCTGGGTAGACGGAGGCATAGATATCCTGCGGGCTCCAGCCGTGCAGATGGTCACTGATCACCGAGATCTGGTAGTTGGCGAGCGGCCACCACAGGCCGGGGACCTGCAGGGCGGTGGCGTTCTCATAGCGATAGAGTGCCTGGATGCTGGTGTCGGTGTGGGTCGCCGTGATCAGGGCGTCGATCTGCTTGTTGCAGTAACCTCCGCCCCAGTAACTGCCACAGCCGAAAATCTGGCCTCCGGTGGGATAGGCGTCGCCCCCGCCGAAGTTCCACAGGTTGCCTCCAAAGGTGAGCAGCTCCCAGTTGCACGAGGAGGCCGGACACTGACCGCCGAGGGCGTAGACGCCGGCGATCGTGTGGCCGAGCAGGCTGATGTTGACTCCGACGAGCGAGGCCGCCGACTTGAACGCCTCGACCTCCTGATCGGTGTACTGGTAGGCGTTCCAGTACACGAATCGGAGCGCGAGCGGCGTCCCCGCCCTGATGCCGGCACCGCAATCGCCGGCACCGGTGCCGGGACGCTCGCAGGTGTCCGTGCCATTGGGATGTATCGCCCAGCCGTGGCTCTGCAGCAGGGCCCGGGCAGCCTTCGTGCTGTAGGGGTAGTGGTCGTGATGTTCGAAGCTGGTCGCATACGGCGAGTTGTTGACAGTCGGCACCGGACCGTAGGTCGGAAGCCCGTACCCATGCAGCGCCACCTTGATGTAGGCGGCCTGATCGACCAGGTGTTGGAGCGCCTGGCGCAGATAGAGCTGGCGCATGATGGGACCGGTCTTGGGGTTGGTGTAGTTGATCTCCGCGTAGTTCAGCGTGTACCAGTTCCACGAGACGACGCGGTATCCGTGGCTGCGCAGGTAGGCCGCTTGGGAGACGTCGTTGTAGGGTAGGTATCCATAGGTGAGCTCACCCGCGCGCAAAGCGTCGAACTCGGCCGTGTCGCTGGCGAAAACCATCCAGTCGACCCGAGCCAAGTGGGCCCGGTCGGGGCCGGAGTAGGCATGGTTGGGGACCAGTACGGCGTCGCTAGTGGGAGCGGAGTAGCTCTGCAGCCGGAAGGGACCGTCGACGACCTTCCAAAGTGGGTCGGTGGCGTAGCTGCCGGGATCGCCGGACTGTCGGTCGAGGAAGCTGAAGACGGCGCGCGCGCCCGCCGGGGTGCGATCATAGTTGCCCACGGCTTGGCCGGCCCGTGTCTTGTCCCACACATGCTGTGGCAGAGGGATGATGTCGGTGAGCTGATTGTCCAGCAGCCACGTCTTGCTGTACGACTGCTTGAAAGTGACCGCGAAGGTGCTCGCCGAAGGATAGGTCACCCGGCTCAGATCGTCGGGGAGCCAGCCGGGGTGGTAGGCGCCCAGCTTGGTCTTGTTGGCAGCCTCCAGATTGAACCAGAACTCGACGTCGCGAGTGGTGATGGGTTGGCCGTCCGACCAGCGCCAGCGCTTCAAGGTGATGGTCGCAGTGCGGCCCCCGTTCGACCAACGCGGCAGGTTGGCCATGCTGAGAGCGGGGTTCAGGGCATTGGTCCCCCGGGTCCCCTCCCAGTACAAGGGTCGGTAGAGAAGGGTGGTGAACTGGGTCACCTGGATGCCATAGGTGGTGGGCGTCCACATCGGGAAGATCCAGTTGGGTGGACCCGCGGTGGCGAATGCAGCGGTCCCGCCGTTGACAGCGGCGACGGCCGGGCGGACGGCGGCCACCGCGCCTCCGACACTCGCCAGGGCTGCCACCGAGACCAGGGCGCCCACGGCACCCCCACGCGTCAGCCGCGGACCACGCATCGCCATCCCTCCGAAGCCGGGGTCCGAAGGCCCAGCCGCAGCCTCATACTCCTCCTCCCGACTTGGCCAGCGGGAGGGGGCCGACCGGGCGAGTATGCGCCCCCGGATCGGCTCCCCGCCAGCCAATGGCGCGCCGGCTGACGCTCGCGTCAGCCGGCGCGCCCCTGCGCCAGCCGGCCCCGTGGAAAGGGTGACCACCGGCCCCCATGGACAAGGGCGAGGGTCACGAGGGAGGCCCCCGCCAGAGCGAGGTAGGCCCAGAGATCGCCGACCGCGGCTGCGAGCGTGCCGCCGCCCGCCGAGCCCACGCTCCAGCCAACCGCCCAGGCCAGGTTCCACAGCCCGAAGCCCACCCAGACGGTCCGGGGAGTGCCACCCGCGGCCACCGAGATCATCGACATGGCCGGCACCCAGAAGGAGCTGAAGGCGGCGCCCGCCAACACCACCGCGGCAGCCAGCTCCCACCCTCCCGCTGCCACGACGAGGAGCAGTGACACAAGGGCGGAGGCGGCCAGCCCGGCCACGACCGGCCGCCGATGCCCGCGCCGGTCTGTCCAGCGTCCGAGCAGGGGGTTGACCCAAGTGCGGATCACTGCTGCCAGGAAGAAGACCGCCGCGATCACCCCCGCGCCTAGGCCTGCGCGCGCCAGCTGGAGTGGGGCCAACACCGCAAGGACACTGGTGAGGACGCCGCCGAGCCCACCGAGCCAGAGGCCGGCGCCGGCCCGCCAGCCGAGCAGCCCACGGAGCCGCCGCCCGAGATCTCGGCGACCCTCCTCGGCAGGCGCCGGGGTCACCATCGTCCACATGACCAGGCCCGCCGTGGCCGCGGCGATGCCCCCGAACACCGGCCGCAAGCCCGCGGTGGCGGCGATCCCGCCCAGAAGCGGACCCAACAGCGACCCGGCCGCGGAGGCGCCGGCGGCGGTGCCGATGGCGCGGCCGCGTCGGCCAGCCGGAACGGCAGTCACGAGCCAGGCGACTGCGCCCGTCCAAGCCAGGCCGTCCCCGACGCCCTGGCCGAACCGCATGCCGTCGAGCAGGACGATGCCATGAGCGAGCGCGAATCCCAGGGTGCAGGCCGCCATCAGGGCGAGCCCCAGCACCACCCCGACCTTCAAGCTGCCGCGAGCGGCCACCGGGAGGGCGACGAGGGTTCCCGCCATACTCCCCACGGCATAGGCGGCCGTGAGGAAGCCGGCGGCACCCTTGCCGAGAGCCAGGGTGTGCACCAGGTGGGGCAGGAGCGGTGCCAGCGCGGCGAAGAACACGGTGTCGACAAAGGCCACGCACACCACTAGGGCAGTGAGGTTGCGCATCCGGCGATGGTACGCGCCCCGCGGGACCGGCCATCCTCACATCCCGCTCACATCAAGCAGCCGCCACACTTGTGGCGATGGCAACCGCGGTAGGCGCCTGGCGCACCCCGTCCCCCACCCGGATCCTGGTGGTCGACGACGAGCCGAACATCACCGACCTGCTGGCCACCGCGCTGCGCTACGAGCAGTACGAGGTGGCGGTCGCCTCGGCTGGCCGCTCCGCCCTCGAGGAGTCACGGCGGTTCTGCCCAGACCTCGTGGTGCTCGACATCATGCTGCCCGACCTCGATGGTTTTGAGGTCGCCCGCCGGCTCCGCGACCAGGCCACCCGGCTTCCGGTCATCTTCCTGACCGCCCGCGACACGATCGAGGCGAAGGTCCATGGGCTCCGCCATGGTGGCGACGACTATATGACCAAGCCATTCAGCCTCTCTGAGCTCTCGGCGCGGATCGAGGCCGTACTTCGGCGCTCGCACGGCCAATCCGGGGAACGGAGCCGCCTCGCGGTCGCCGACTTGGTGCTCGATGACGAGATCCACGAGGTGCGGCGAGGGATGGTGCCGGTGCCGCTCACCGTCACCGAGCACAACCTGCTGCGCTATCTGCTTCTGAACGCCCGGCAGGTGCTCTCCAAGTCCCAGATTCTGGAGCGCGTATGGCCCGACGACTTCCACGGCTCCGACACGGTGGTGGAGACCTACGTCAGCTATCTGCGCCGCAAGCTGGACCCTCTTGGACCGCCGCTGATCCACACTGTACGCGGCGTCGGGTACACGCTTCGACCCCCCAGCCCCTAACTATGTCACTGCGGCTGCGCCTGCTCCTCGCGGTCGCCGGGCTGACGGCGGCAGGGCTGTGCATGGCCGATCTCCTGACCTACACCGTTCTGCACCATGACCTCTACGCCCAGGTTGGCCAGCAGCTGCGCGCGGCTCAGTTCCCCGTGCTTCGGGCCCTGCGAGTTCGTGCCCTGGGAGTCACCGCGCCCTCGCCGCTGCTCGGACGCCGGCTCGGCCCGACCAGCCCGGTAGGGCCAGTGCCCTCGACGTTGCCCCCGGGCACCTTCGGCGAGCTCGCACTCCCCAGCGGCCGCGTCATCGCCCGCGTAACGTTTGCTTACCAGGGCGCCGGGACCACCCCCCACCTTCCCGGCGACATCCTCACCCGGGCAACCTCGATAGGGCGCTCCATCGCAGCCGGCGGGGGTCGGCACGGGAGCGTCCGCTACCAAGTACTGTCCACTCGCCTCCCGGGCAGCCTGGGAACGCTGGTGACCGCGATCCCGCTCACCGCAGTGACCACCACCTTGGGGCAGCTGATCATGGGCGAGCTGTTGGTCAGCCTCGCCGTCCTGACGGCCGTCGCGCTGGCGGCGGGCTGGGCGGTGCGACGTGGCCTGCGCCCGCTGGAAGAGATCACCATCACCGCAGCGGCGATCGCCGCTGGCGACCTCGGTCGGCGCGTGGGCGGAGCGGAGGCGCGCACCGAGGTGGGGCGACTGGCCCTGGCACTCAACACCATGCTGGCCCGGATCGAGGACGCGTTCCAGGAGCGGCGCGCATCCGAAGACCGCCTGCGCCGCTTCCTTGCCGACGCCTCCCACGAGCTCCGCACCCCGCTGACCTCAATCCGCGGGTACGCCGAGCTCTTCCGGCGCGGCGCTGAGTCGCGCCCGGGGGACCTTGCCAAGTCCCTGCGGCGGATCGAGGAGGAGGCGGGTCGGATGGGCCTGCTGGTCGACGACCTGCTGTTGCTCGCGCGCCTGGACAGCGGCCGACCGCTGGAGCTGCGGCCGGTCGACCTAGTTCGATTGGCAGACGAGGCCGTTGCCGACAGCCGCCTGCTCGACCCCGAGCGACCGCTCGACCTCGACGCTCCCCTGTCGGTCACCGTACTCGGCGACGAGGCGCGCCTGCGCCAGGTTCTCACAAACCTGCTTGAGAACGCCCGCCGGCACACCCGTCCCCTCACCCCCGTGCAGGTGGGCGTCCGGGCCGCCGGTGCCGAGGCCGTCCTGGAGGTTCGCGATCAGGGACCGGGGCTGACGGCCCGTGCCGCGGCGCACGTGTTCGAGCCCTTCTATCGGGCCGACCCGTCACGCGAGCGCGCCACCGGAGGAGTCGGGCTCGGGCTCGCGATCGTGGCGGCGCTCACCCGAGCCCACCACGGCTCGGTCGAACTCGACACCGCCCTCGGGGGCGGGACGACCTTCCGCGTCCGGCTACCCTTGGCCGGCTCTGTCCCCGGCTCCGCCTAGCCTGGCCCCAAGCCCTACCCACCCGCCTGGGGACCGGCGGCGGCAACCTGACCCACCCCGGCTCCCGGGAAGGGGATCGCGGGCTCCTGCGCCGCGACCGGATTCTCCAACACCCCCACGCCCTGCACTTCGATCCGGACCGTGTCGCCGGGGCGCAGGAACACCGGGGGCGTGCGCGTATAGCCGACCCCCGACGGGGTGCCGGTCAGGATCACGTCGCCCGCCTCGAGGTCCATGGCCGCGGAGATGAACGCCACCAAATGGGGGATGTCGAAGACAAGGTCGCGGGTGTTGGAGTCTTGCATGAGGTTTCCGTTGAGCCAGAGCCGAATGTCGAGTTCACCCGGGTCCGCGACTTCGTCCCGGGTCACCAGCCAAGGGCCCATGGGTGCAAAGGTGCGGAAATTCTTGGCCAGGGTCAGCTGCTCGTCGTGAAACTGGATGTCACGGGCGCTGACGTCGTTGGCGACCGTGTAGCCGGCGATGTGCGAGAGGGCGTCGCCCCGCTGGATGGCGCGGCCCGGCCGACCGACCACGACCGCCAGCTCGGCCTCGAAGTCCACCTCATCGGTAAGGGCGGGCTTGATGATGGCGTCGCCGGGTCCCACGATCGTGGCCGCGTACTTCGCGAAGAGCTTGGGCATGTCCGGCTGCTTCACCTTCGCCTCCCGGACGTGGCCGCGGTAGTTGCGTCCGACCGCGATCACCTTGGGGGGCCGCAGGAGGGGCGCCAGCAGGCGCGCGGCCGCGGCGGGATGGCAGCCCGAGCGGCACTCCTCGGCCCGAGCGACCGCGGCCGCCGCGCGTGCCAGCCCGACCTCGCCCAACGCCAGCAGCTCGACCAGATCCCGCGGCGGCCGGGCCCACCCGTCCGTCCATCCCGGGGCGGCGGCCAGGTCGACAACCTGCGCGCCGCGATGGGCCCCAAGCCGAGGGCGCGGGTCGCCCGGCACCGTGAAAGTAATCAGCCGCATCAGATCCCCCTGCTGCCGCCGACGCCGACACCCCCTCGCTGCCGACACCGGCTCGCCGAAGGGGATTGCGCCGGGCGATTGGTTCGGTTATGGTCGGCCAGAATGCGTCACAGCCGTGCGGCTCCGTACTGTAATCAGCTCTGGCACCAGAGTCAACGCCGCGACCACCCGCGGGGATTGGTTCGCGATTGGCAAGCCCACCGGTGACGGCGCCGCGTCGGATCCGTCCCGCCCTGGAAGCACTGGTCGCGCGAGTCGAGGCCGAGGTGCGGCTGCGGGACACGGCGGATCGGCGCCTGCCCGCGGAGCGCCAGCTGGCTGAGACCCTGGGGGTCCCGCGGCGGGCGCTGCGTGACGCGCTCGCCGTCCTCGCCGACCACGGCGGGATTGCACGCCAAGTGGGACGCGGCACCTACGTGGTTGGCTCGGGCCGGGACGCCGGGCCATCGACCGACCTGGTGGAAACATCTCCCGTCGAGGTGATGGCGGTCCGGCTCGCGGTCGAGCCGGAGTTGATGCCGCTCGCCGTCGCCGCCGCTCGGCCCGCCGACCTGGACCGCGTCGAAGCGTGCCTGTCCCGTGGAGGAATCGCCGAGTCTCACGAGGAGTTCGAGCTCTGGGACGCGTCCCTGCACCAGGCGCTGGCGGCCGCCACCCACAATCGCCTCGCCGTGGCGCTGCTCACCATGGTCAATGCGGCCCGGGACCAACCCTATTGGGGCAGCCTCAAGCGTCGCGGGTTCAGCCCCGCCCGCCGGGCCATCGGCCATCGAGAGCACGCCGACGTGGTCCAAGCAGTGCGGAATCGCGATGGACGAAGGGCGGAGGAGCTGATGCGGCTCCATCTGACTCGGGTGTCAGCCCGTCTCTTCGGCCCACGCGTCGAACCGGACTGACTCCCTCAGGCGCCGATCACCGCCACCACGCCAAGACTGGTTCCGACGAAGACCCGGCCCCCGACCAATGTCGGCGACACGAAGTGCGGCACCAGCCCGAGGTTGACCGACGCCCGTACGGCGCCCGTGCGCGGGGAGAGCGCATAGAGGACACCGGACGAGGTGTCCACACTCCAGACTGCTCCCCCTCCCACCACCGGTGGTCCATTCGCCCCCGCCGGTGTGTGCCAGAGGATGCGCAGACCGCCGCTGGGCTCCACCGCGACCGCGCGGATGCCGTCGGTGCAGGGGACGTAGACGGTGTCGCCCACGAAAGCCGTGCTCCCGAACGAGGCGCAGACCGGTGCGCTCGCGACCGGGTGTCCGATCCCCCCGAGGGCGGATTGCCGCAGCACGTAGCCAGTACCGCTCTTGCCCGCGATGAAGACGTACCCGTCGGGGAGAAGCGTCGGCGAGACCGAGCCGAGGTCGAGGTCTTCGGCGTTGTCCCGGGCCCAGGTCGCGGGCGCGAACCGGCTGATCAGCCGCAGTCGGGACGAGAGCTCGAGAACCGAATCGGATCCATCGTAGGGCGGGTGGAAGGCCGAGCCGTTCCCGGTGGCGACGTAGAGACGGCCGTGGGCGTCAAGCACCGGCCCCCCGGGAGCCCAGACCGCTCCCTGACGGGGGGTGGGCACCGCATAGGTGAGGGTCGGCCCGCGCCCGTCGACGGGGACGCCGACGACAGCGCCACGGTAGTTGGCGCAGTCCCCCGAGTGGCCACCGAACCCGAAGTACACCATCCCATTGCCGATCGCCAGCGCAGTGCGCTGCTGGGTGGCGACGGGGCTGGAGAACGCGACATCGACTCGGCGGGACCATGCGATGCGCCCGCTGCGCGCGTCGAGCGCAAACAGGACATGGCGCGATCCCGTCAGCTCCGCCACCAAGTAGACGAGGCCGGTAGCGCGGTCGTAGGCTGGGGTTCCGGTGATCCCAAGCGGGTTGATGTCCCCGCACGGGAGGGCCGAGAGGGGTACCGGGGTGCCGAGGTGCCGGCGCCAGGCGACGCCGCCGTCGACCGAGTTGAGCGCGTAGACCGTATCATTCTCGGTCGCCACGATGACCAGGCCGCCCACCACCAACGGTTCGGCGTAGACCGCCCCGTCGAGCTGCCGCAGCCACGACAGGCGCACGTGGCCCAGCCGAGGCACTCCGGTCGCCACCCCGCTGTGGAGCGCATCCGCGTGGTAGACCGGCCACGCAGCGGCCGGCGCCGCACTGGTAGATCCGAGTCGTGGCGAAGCGGTCGGCGCGAGCCCGAGACCTACGAGAGCTGCCATCGCCAGCAGGGCGACACGAGTCAGGGATCGGTCGAGTATCAGGGCGACCCTCCCGGCTGATCCGCCTCGGACCGGGGAATGGTACACCCGGGGGGGGAGGGGACCCCGCCAGCGGCGGCGGGGTGGAGTCCGACGGGGCTGGAGGGCTGGGGACGGGTGAGCCGGTACACGCCCTCGCGGCTGATGGCGGTAGCCACCAGTCCCGCCGCGAAGCCCCGAGTGAAGGCCGCTGCCGCCGCCGAGCGCCAGCGAGAGGCGAGGTCGGGGGACTCCCGCCGCAGCCGAGGGTAGTCGGGGGGGATTTGTATCTCGGCACGTTCTCCCGGGTCAGCGTCCGTCAGGTGCGGTTCGAGGCGACCCGCCACCTCCACAGCGTCCAGCAGTCGCGGCCCACCGCGGCAGCATCCTTGGCGCGAGGCGCTAGGCGCCGGAAGCCACCAGCGCACTTCGAGGCGGTCCCCGCGGTCGCCCTGGTTCTGGAGGTCATCCATGGCCCCGTAGAAGTCAGAGAGGAAAGCGGTGGCGACCGCACCCAATCGCACCAGGTTGAACCACGCATTGCGAACGAGGAGCGGGTCGTAGGTCCAGCGCATCTCCGGCACCCCAAGGGCGAGGCACGCGGCGCGCTGGCCCAGCTTGAGTGCCCGGCCGACCCCGCGGCCCTCGAACCGGGGCAGGACGGCCGCCAGATGCGAGTGACAGTGCCAGCCGTCCCGGTAGGCGATGAAACCGAGCGCGCAGCCGACCAGCTCGCCGGTCGGAGCCTCGGCCCCGACCAGGATGGCGCCGGCGTGCTGCATCGCCCGGGCCAGAGGCGGGGCGACCTCGGAGGTTCCCCAGATCGCGCGCGTGACCTCGTCGATCCGGAACCCGTCGTCGGCCCGGTCAAGTTCGCGGAGGGTGACCCCGGCCGAGAGCGCGGCCGCCTCGGCCACGAGCCACGGGTCCTGGTCAGCCATGTCCGGTACCCGGGCCGGTGAACCTCTCGAGCCAGGTGGTGACCCGGGCGAGGCGCTCGGGGTCCGGCTCGGCCCCGAGCCCAGGGCGCGTCGGCACCGCCAGGGTACCATCCAACCCGAGCCGAAACGGCTCCGCCACGAGGTCCTCGCTGAAGTAGCGGTCGCTCGCTGAGGTGTCCCCCGCCAGGGTGTTGTTGGGGAGGGAGGCGAGCGCGACGTTGGCAGCACGGCCGATCCCCGTCTCCAGCATCCCCCCAACCCAAGTGGGCCAGCCCGCCGCCCCGCAGAGATCGTGGATGGCGGCCGCGGCCAACAAGCCACCAACCCTCCCCGGCTTCAAGTTGATCATGCCACCGGCCCGCAGGGCGATTGCAGCTCGGGCGGAGGCCACCGAAGGGACACTCTCGTCCAGGCAGACCGGAGTGCGAAGAAGCGCTTGCAGCCGGGCATGGTCGACGAGGTCGTCGTGAGCGAGGGGCTGTTCGATCATCAGCAAGCCGTAGCGATCGAGACGCTGGAGGACGGCCAGGTCCGCCAGGGTGTACGCGGCGTTGCCGTCGACGGTGAGGGGCAGGGTCGGGAACGCCCGACGGACCGCGGCCACCACCCGTTCGTCTCGTCCGGGGCGGCATTTCAGCTTGACCCGCTGATATCCCTCGGCGCAGTAGCCATCGACCGCCCGCAGGGTGGCCGCGACGGTGGCCTCGATGCCGACGCTCACCCCGCAGGCGACCCGAACTCTCACCCCCCCCAGGATCTGGGCCAGACTCCGCCCGGTCGCCTGGCCGGCAAGGTCCAGCAGCGCCATCTCCAGCGCCGCCTGGGCCATCGGGTGGCCGCGAACCCAGGTGATGCGGCGCAGATGGTCGGCAACGGGGCGCCGCGGTGACCCCACCACCTCGGGCAGGAGGTACTCGGTGAGAACGTGGCGCGCCGTGACCAGGGTCTCGCCGAAGTAGCTCGGTCCGGGGTCGGCTACACACTCGCCCCAGCCGCGAAGACCGTCCCCGACCAGCTCGACGAGCAGGGCGGTCTTGACCGTGTCGGTGCCAACGCTGGTGGTGAAGGGACGGACCAGCGGCAACTCCACGAGGCGCAGCCTGGCCCCCTCCACCCGGACCTCTGCCAGCCCGTCCGTGCGGTCCGAGCGTCCTTGGTCAGGCTCAGGCGGGAAGGGAGGGAGGGGCGCGGCAGCGGGCTTGCTCACAGCAAGCATTGTGGCCGACGTGCCCCGGCGGAGGGCAGGATCCCGAGCCCGATCAGGTGATCGAGACCTCGCGCAGGCCTCCGCTGCGGACGTCGTACACGAAACCGCGCACGCGGTCACGCCGAGGCAAGAACGGGCTGACGCGCAGTCGGGCCGCAGATTGACGCAGGTCCGCATCGAGATCGCTGAACGCCTCGGCAGCCCACTCGGGCCGAACCCCGGTCTCGCGCTCCAGGTCGGATCGGAAGGCGTCGTCCGTGAAGGTGAGCATTCCGCAGTCCGAGTGGTGCACGAGGATGATCTCCTCAGTCCCCAGTAACCGCTGGGAGATCGCGAGCGAGCGGATGACGTCGTCGGTCACGACACCCCCGGCATTGCGGATGACGTGAGCGTCGCCCTCCTTCAGCCCGAACAGGCCATAGGGGTTGAGACGCGCGTCCATGCAGGCGACGATCGCCACCTGCCGCCCCGGGGGCATCGGCAGCTCGCCGGCCGAAAAGGTGGCCTGGTAGGTCCGGGCCTGCTCGACCAAGTCATCCGTCACGCTCATGGCTCCCTCCAGCGTTCATTTGTTGATGAGTGTAGTCAGGTTAGAAGCTCACGGCAAGTCGGACCTGGACCCGGCCCGCATGAGAGTCAGGGCGGCGAGGGGGCTCGCGGGGGCTGGTTGACGCCTGATCCGTGAGCACCCCACCGATGACCCGAGCGGGGACACCCATGTGTCCCCATCACCGCGGCTCGGGCTCGCCGTCGGCCCCCGCGCGCCGCCCAGGACGCGCTGGCCGGTCCCACCAGTGGGACTGGCGGCCCGAACGCGGGGGAGCCACGCGGCCCCCGCCGGGCGGCCGGCCGGAGTCCCCCACCTGACGGTCGCCTCGCTGCACACCTGCGGTCCGGTGACAAGGAGGCTACGGGCACCCCCTTTGCCCGCTGCCGCGGCCATGGTCGAAGGGAGCGTGCTCACACCCACCCCGACCCCACCCGTCGCCTCATGCCACGCCACCCGAGGCGATTCCGTCCGCCGGTGGCGTCGGCTCCTGCTGAGCGGGGTGGCGGTCGGCCTGCTGCTCACCCCCGCCCTCGTCGCGCAGGCGGCTGGTCACGGCCAGTGGCCGCGGGGGATCGTCCCCCCACGACGGCCCGCCGCCAATGTCCCCGCTCAGCCGCCGTTCCTCGCGGTGTGCGCCGCCGCGGCGAGTGGCACCCCGGCCTGCGCGGCGGCCGCCATCGCCGCTCTCGATCACGCCCGCCGCGTGGAGGGGTTGGGCCCCCTGACAGTTCCCTCGGACTTCGCGCGCCTGACCTCGGCGGAGCAGCTGTTCGTGCTCGTCGACGAGGAGCGCACCAGCCGCGGGTTGGCGCCCTACCTCGGCCTCAGCGCGGGTCTCGACGCGGTCGCGGCCACGGCCGCGCGGAGGGCGACCGATCCGATTCCAGCTGGATCACGGCTGGGTGGGGACACAGTGGTCGCCTGGGGCGGCAACTGGGGCGCCGGGCCGGGGCCGCTCGGGGTGAGCTACGGCTGGATGTACGAGGACGGATTTGGCGCCGGGAATCTCGCTTGTTCCACTCCGGCGGCGCCCGGCTGCTGGGGCCACAGGGACAACATCCTCGTTCGCTGGGCGCCCACGCCGGGCCGATGGCTGGTGATGGGGGCTGCGTCGGTCGCAGCCGCGACCGGGCTGGCGAGCGCGGCCGAGTCCTTCGCCCTGGTGCAAGGGCCCCGCCCCAGCGTCGTGTACACCTGGTCCGAAGCCCGTTCGGCCGGGTTCTGAGGGCGCCGTTCGCGGGCAACCTCATCTCCGGCGCCGCCTATACTGAACGCGATGGCCATCCGCGGCTCCCAGGCGCCGACCTCCAAGCAGGCCCTCGGGCAGGCGCCGCCAATCCGGCGCGCCCGTCGGCGGCGATCGATCGTGCTCGTGGTGGGCGTGCTGGCGGCGGCGGTCGCGGCCACCACGCTGGTCCAACTCGGAGTGGTCGCGCTCCCGAGGTCGGCGGCGTCCGTCCCCGTGGCAAGCCCTCCACCCCCCTCCACGCCGCCCACCCTGACGCTGGCGTTCTCAGGGCCCGTGACCGACGTGCCCCCCGCAGCACCGATCGGCGTGACGGTGACTCACGGGACCCTCACCGCGCTCACCGTCGCGCCACTCGCGGGAGGGGCGGCGGTTGCCGGACGACTGCAGCACGGAGCCTGGATGCCGCTTGCACCGCTCGCCTGGGCCACGACCTACCGCGTGGTCGCAACCGCGTCCGCGAGCTCGAGGGGGCAGCACCCGGCGCCGGTGACGGTGGTTCGCACCTTCACCACCCCGCCGGCCCCACTGGCGATGCTGTCGCTGATCCCGAATGTCTCGCCCTACAACGGCGAGCCGGTGGGCGAGGGCGCCGTCTTTGTCCTCCAGTTTCCTCGAGCGATCCCGGCGGCGGGACAGGCCGAGATCCTCCAAGCGCTGCACGTGTCCATGAGTATCCCCGAGGTCGGTCGCTGGCGCTGGTTCAGCCCCACTGAGCTCCACTTCCGTCCCGAGCACTTCTGGCCCGTAGGCGAGCGGGTGACGCTGGAAGGCGACCTGAACGGGCTCCAGCTGATCGGGCACCGACTGGTCAACTCGCAATTCACCTCGAGCTTCACGGTGGTCGACGATCACCTGACCGTGATCAGCGCCATCACACATCGCGAGCTGGTCTACAACCACGGACGCCTGATCCAGAACTTTCCGGTCAGCCTCGGCAGGCCCGGATTCCGGACCATCAGTGGCACCCTGATCGTGCTCTCCAAGAGTCCCTCGGTGTTCATGAACAGCGCCACGATCGGGTATCCCGGGCTGTACGCACAGAACGTCTATTACGACGTTGCGGTCTCGACCGACGGGTACTACATCCATGATGCCTCCTGGGACGTGTATGACCACGGAGTCGCCAACGTTTCTCACGGGTGCGTGGAGCAGAACCCCGCCGACGCGGTCTGGTTCTACAACTTCAGCATTCCCGGCGACGTGGTCGAGATCTCGGGCACAGGGCTGCCAGCAGGCGAGGTCAACGGCGAGGCCGACTGGAACATTCCCTGGGCTCAGTACTGAGGTCGGGCGGATGAGTCGCGACTACCGTGCCGGCGGAGACGCTCCAGCTCAGGATCGGCAACCTGGACACAGCGCTCTTGATCACAGAGCAGGCATCTTCAGACCCCAATGACGCCCTCGACGAGCTAATCTTGAGCGCCGCGGACGACTACCCCGAGGGGGAACGGCGGGGAGGACGGATCAGGAGCTTTCCCCGCCGCCACGGTGGGCACCCGTTGGTCGCCGTCCACGACGAGGCACGGACGCGGCCCGGCTAGGCCGCCTCGGCGGCAGCCTGTTCGAGGCGACCAAAGCTGGGAGATCCGCACACGCTCGCGGAGCTGGCGATCCGTCGGTTCGCCCTTCAGCAGCCGAGAACGCGGTGCGAGATGGGCACCCGCACCGACGGCACGACCCGCACCCACGTCCTCCGTCTTGAGCGGGGGCGCGCCGAGGCCCGGCTCGAGCTCGACGAACGGCGGCGTGCCTGCGAAGCTGCCCGCCCCACCGTGTTCCTCGCCGACCTCGGCCGCGAAGTCCTCCGCATCCTCACCCTCTGAAGGCTCGTCGACCACCTCCCGCGACGCCTGGCGGCGGCGGCGGCCTGCGGCGCCCGCCCCCTGGAGGTGGCGGAGGGCCGTCGCAGTGGGATCGTAACGCCCGAGCGGCCCCGGGCGGTGTGGGCGCCGTCACCTCGTACATATCAGCCATGGCGCCCGGCACGACGACGCTCGCGATGAATGCTGCGGACCTCGAGGCCGCGACTCCGGAGTTGGAGCGCTTCCACCAGCGCTTTGCGGGCTTCTGTTGCCGAACAGAGGGTCCGGCCGCCAGCCGGCGCTACCTGACCGGTTTGATGCTGCCGATCGAGCGCAGGAATGCAGACAACGTGGCCGAGCAGGTGGGCGTGCCGATCCGCCTGCGACAGGACTTCCTCAGCGACTCCCCCTGGGATGCCGAAGCCGGCATTGACGAGCTGCAGCGGCTTGTGGGGGAACATCTGGGCAGCACGAGTGGCGTGCTCATCCTGGAGGACACCGGCTTTGCCAAGAAGGGGACCCAGTCTGCCGGAGTCGGACGGCAGTACTCAGGCACCCTGGGCGCCGGGGGCACTGCCAAGTGGGAGTGTTCTTGGCCTACCCCTCCAGCAAGTGCCACACGCTGGTCGACCGGCGCCTCCACCTCTTGACGGAGTAGTTCACCGAGGCGGCCGCAGCGCGGCGACGTCGCGCTGCCCTTCCCGAGGGGCTGGAGTTCCGACCCAAGCTGGAGCCTGGGGGCTGAGATGGTGCGGAACGCCTACGCAGCTGGCCACCTGCCCTTCCAGTGGGTCGCTGGAGACGCGGCCCATGGGGACAGAGCCATGACCTCCGCTCTCTGGTCACCGAATTGGGCCGGCGGCGCTGCGTCGAAGTGTCATCCACCACCGATGTCTAGGGCACGGGTCCGGCCTGGGAAATACCCCCTCGCAAGAGTGCCGGAGGGGGCAGAGGTGGACCAGAACGCGTCCAACCTCAACGTCCCCCAGGTCTATGACCGTGGCCGAGCTGGCCGCCACCCTCAAGCCTGAGGCGCAGGCGCGGCGCCAGGTCACGGAAGGCGCCAAGGGACGACGAGTACGAGTTCGCCCGAATGAGAATGATCGAGAAGCGCCGTCACCAGCTTGGTCCAGAAGCGTGGCTCATATTGGGCCGGCCGGTCGGGGGAGGCGAGGTGACGTGCTACTAAGCCTGGATCCACCGAACCCGGGGACGGGACGGCGGGCTGAGGACGACTAAAGGGTACTTCGCGCTGGGATAGTCGGTGTTGTCAACGCACGCGAGCGTCCCAGTACAGGAGCACCCTTTCGATGCCCCCATTCCGCCACAGTCTCGACCGGATCGGCGTCGCCTTCGACGATCCCCACGCCGTTGCCCACACCGGGCTCCCCCTGCCGGCGACCCTGGCCCAGAAGCTGGGCGTCCCGGCGCTGGTAGATCGGCACGTCGACCTGGGGACGGCATCCGGGCACGCACACGTCGGGCTGAAGGCGATGACCGTGGTCGCCGCCATGCTGGCCGGGGCCGACAGGATCGACGACACCGGCGCCCTGCGGGCCTCCGCCACGGGGGCGGTGCTCAGGCATCGGCTCCGGGGCGCCCTCGACTCTGGGGACCTTCCTGCGCAGCTTCACCTATGGACACGTCCGGCAGTTGGACGCGGTGTCGCGGGCGGCGCTGGCCCGTGCCAGGGCGGCCGGGGCCGGGCCGGGGGGCGCGCCGCTGACGATCGACCTGGACTCCACCATCTGTGAGACGTATGGCCCCGCCAAGCAGGGGCGGCGTTCGGCTACGCGAAGGTGAGGGGCTACCATCCGCTGCTGGCCACGCGGGCCGGCAGCGGAGAGGTGCTGCACGCGCGCTTGCACGGCGGGAGGGCCCACAGCGGTCGGGGAGCAGCGGGCTTCCTCCGCGAGACGGTCGCCCGGGTGCGGGCGGCGGGGGCCACGGGCCCGCTCACGCTGCATGCCGACTTGGGCTTCTATGCGCAGGCGGTGGTGCGGACGTGTCGCCGAGCCGGCGTCCGGTTCAGCCTCACGGTGCGGCGGCACCCCGCGCTGCGCGCATCGAACGCCGCCATCGCGGCCGACGCCTGGACGCCGATCCCGTACGGGTGGAGGACGGGAACCTTCGGGTTCGATGCGAACGGCCAGTCCCTCTCGGGAGCGGACGTGGCCAAGACCACCTCCACGCCGTTTGGACGGCGTGGCACGCCCCTGCGGCTGATCGTGCGCCGGGTCCGCCCCACCCCGGACTCGCTTCTCGCGCTTTTCACTGAATTCGCGTATCCCGCGTTCATCACCGACTGAGCCGGGGACACGCTCACCCTCGAAGCCGATCACCGCGCCCACGCCGTGGTCGAGATCGCGAGCCGGGATCTGAAGGAGGGCGCCGGGCTGGCGCACCAGCCCTCGGGCCAGTTCGCCGCCAACGCGGCCTGGCTTGCGTTCGCCGCGTAGGCCCACAACCTCAGCCGCTGGGTCAGCGCAATCGAGTTGCCCTACGCCGTTCCCGCCCGCACCACCGCGGCCACCCTGCGGCGCCGCCTGTTGGCGTTGCCCGGTCGCCTGGCGCGCTCCGCCCGACGCTGGACGTTGCATCTGCCGCGAGCCTGGCCCTGGCAGGCGCTCTTCACCGCAGCCCTCGCCCAGCAGCGCGCCGTCCGCGACTGCTGCTGACGGCCCCTCCAGCCCCGACGGATGGCGTCCGCGCAGGGAGCCGCGTCCGCATGCCCACGGACTGCGGCCGCAGCGACCGCGGACCGTGCCAACCGCTGCGCTCACCCTCCGCCCGGTGCCCGAGCCGCACCAGACCCTCGGCGACCGCTCCTCGACGCCCCAACCGGGCCGCCGCGAGGCGCGCTCAACCACTCCTCGCGCCCGGCTCGGTGGCTCCAGGCTAAGATGTCGGGGTGCCAGACCTTTTCCTGAGCAACGCAGTGACGGAGATACCGGCTGCGTCCGCCGCTCACGCCGCCGCTCACTTCGAAACCTTGCTCGGCTTCGAAGCGGAATGCTGGGACGTGCACGAGGCTATGGTGAGCGGGCAGCCTGGGTTTGTCCTCGTCGATGTACGCAGTACTGAGCTTTTCGCGGCCGGTCACGTGCCCGGATCCGTGAGCCTTCCTCATCGACGGATCAACGAGCGCAACCTCAGCTCGTATCCAGACGAGACGTTGTCCGTGGTGTACTGCGCCGGCCCTCACTGCAATGGAGCGGACAAGGCAGCGGCCGGTCTCGCACGCCTGGGCCGCTCGGTCAAGAAGATGATTGGCGGCATCGAGGGTTAGAAGGACGAGGGCTTCACCCTCGAAGAGGGCACCTGCAGCACGAAGCGGGCTGGGTGAACGGTCCAGAAGCGCGACGCCACTCGCCATCCAGGGTGCAACCGCGCCCGCGGGGGCGCGGTTGGGACCGGCGTGGAGCTCGCGCCGGCAGCCGAGCGTGCCCGATCGATCGGTGGGAGGGACAGCTGGTCTGTGTGCCGCCACTGGGCGGCACAGCGAGCGTTAGACGAGCTCAGGCAGCGACTTCGTGCTTGTCGCCGAGCACTGTGCGGCGGCTGATCGTGCCGTTCGTGGTCGGCGTCTCGCCTTGAGGTGCTGGCTGCGCAAGATCGAGCCCTCGGTGCGGCCTGGTTATAGTGGCACAGGTACTCGGTGACGATGGCTTCGAGATGGCCGCGGGAAAAGACATAGGGTGTGGCTCTTTGAGAGGGACCGCTGATGTGGCTGGCGGAATGAGCCCATCGAGGTAGCGGGATTCGTGCACCCTCGTCACCACCGCGCCGAGGTGGTGACGAGGACGGCGTTCCCAGCCCCCGTGCGCCCAGACCGCTCGCAGCTTCTGCGTCCCCTCGGGGGCATCGAGTGACCAGCGGGCCCCGGTGACGTCGAAGCGATCTCGGACGAGATCCGCTCAGGCGCCCTCGACAATGCCCGTCGCGATAGGCCAGCCGTTGGCCAGGGCGGTCGGGTACTCGAGGTAGCGGCCCTTGTCCGTGTCAAGCGAACAGGGGGGCCACCTGGGAGCCGAAGATGGCTCCGTCGACGCCGCAAGGGGTGAGGATTCGGGAGTGTGCCCTCACAGCGGCCCCCTGCGGAACCCATCCCTCGCGGGGTCTCCCCAGCATCGAGCTCGAGGTCGGTCCGCAGCCGCTTCGACGCGGAGCAGGGTCGGGTCTTCGACCAGGCCAGCCATCCCGACTTCTTGCTCGCCAAACACCAGGAGTCGATCGGGCTGGACTACCTCGCCACGCCGGTGGCCAAGGAGGACGCGGTCTTCCACCACCCGCGAGCTCGCGCCGATGACCTCGCCGAGGAGATGGTGCGGATGCTGGATCGAGTGCACCGCTTCTTGAGTCCACCCCGCTGCCGGACGGCAGCCACAGGGGGGCCGCTACGATGGTGGGCGTGAAAGTGGTCGACCTACGCTCCGACACCGTCACGCTGCCGACCCCGGCGATGCGTGAGGCGATGCGCACCGCCCCGCTCGGCGATGACGTCTACGGGGAGGACCCCACTGTCAACCAGCTGGAGGCGGTCGCGGCGGATCGTCTAGGCAAGGCGGCGGCGGTGCTGGTGCCCAGCGGCACCATGGCCAACCTGCTGGCTCTATTGGTGCATGCGGGGCCGCGACAGGAGGTCATCGTCGAAGCTGACAGCCACATCTTCTACTACGAGGCGGCCGGGGCGGCGGTCGTTGGGGGCATCCAGCTACGCCCGCTGGCGACCGCCGACGGCGTGCTCGGAGCCGACCAAGTGGCTCAGGCGATCCGCCCCCGCGACGACCCGCACCAACCTCGGACCGCCGCCATCGCGATCGAGAATACCCACAATCGCAAGGGTGGGGTCATCTGGGAGCCGGAGCAGCTCGGCTCGCTGGGGGAGTTCGCCCGGGCGGCGGGGATCCCTGTCCACATGGACGGCGCGCGACTTTTCAACGCGGCAATCGCCTTGGGAGTGACCCCCGCGACGATCGGCGCTGAGGTCGACACGGTGAGCTTCTGCCTCTCGAAGGGCCTCGGCTGCCCGGTCGGTAGCCTGCTCGTCGGTAGCGCCGCCGACATCGCGCGGGCGCGCGAATGGCGCAAGATGCTGGGCGGTGGAATGCGCCAGGCCGGCGTCATCGCCGCCTGTGGGCTGGTCGCACTGGACACCATGGTGGACCGGCTTGCCGAGGATCACGCGAATGCCAGGACCCTCGCCGAGGGGCTGGCCGAGATCGACGGCGTCGCCCTCGACCCCACCCGGGTGCGCAGCAATATCGTGAACGCCCGGCTCACTCGCACGCCCGCCGCCACCTTCGTCGCCGCTGCCGCCGACCGCGGACTGCTCTGCCTCGACGAGGGTCCCCACACGGTGCGCCTGGTGACCCACCTTGGCATCGGGCCGGCCGATATCAGCCACAGCCTCTCCGTCATCCAGGCGGTCCTCGCCAACTGAGGCCGGTGCCGGTTGCAGGGCGGTGGGGCGCGCGCTGACCCCGGAGGTCAGGTGGTGATCGACCCCCCCGCGGGCTGTGCTGCCACGCGGACCACCGCGCCCGTCTCGGCGACCACCCGTACTCGGCGCGTCGAGCGCTTGGGCGGGACCAGCGCCGCCACCGTCATGAGGGTGGTGGTCGCAATCGAGCGGTAGGTTCCGGGCGCGACCAGCGCGCTCCAGGGGGTGCGTCCGGCGCCCTGAACTAGGGAGAGGCCGGGGCGAGCGGTGAACCTCTGGCGCACGGTCACCGTGAAGAGCACCAGTGCGCCACCGCCGCGGAGTTCCAAGGCCAGCTCGGGGAAGGCGGCGGGGGCGGCGGTGCCGCTCGATCCCGCCCCGGTCCCCTCGACTTGGGACACGGTCTGCCGGTCGGTGGCGGCCAGCTGGCTCGTGAACGTGCCCGCCGCGAAGGGGTCTCCGCCCACGAGCTGGTCGCCGCGCACGGCGAGCTCAAGCAGGCCCGCGTAGTCGGCGGCAACGGTGGCCGCCGTGAGCCGCAACCGGTCGATCTGAGCCGCCGGGTCGAGGCGGTGAGCGTAGCCGCTCGACCCGACGGCCACCGCCGGCGGCGAACCGCCCCCCGGGTAGGCGGGTGACAGGGACTGCCGCCAGCGCGCGTGCCCGGAGGCGCGCTGGAAGACCATGAGGATGGCCCCCAGCTGGCCCCGGACGCGACTGCTGACATAGGCTGCAAATGTCTGAGCGCCGCGGTGCTGGAGGGGAACGTAGGTCACGATCCGAACGTCGGTCTGGGGCTCGGGGGGGGTCCGCCGCTGCCCCTGGGCGCGGAGGCCGGCGAAGGTGGCGTCGTCGATGGTCGCCTCGGGCGCGGCCTCGACAGCATTCTGCCCTGCGGTGCTGAGCTGGAGGGTGGCCCGCGTTTCAGCCCGATCGTAGGCGCGCACAACCTGGAGGGCCATCCCGGGGCTGACCCCCGCGCCCGAAGCCGGAGTTTCGCCGATCGAGGCCACCAGGGCGGAGATCACGGCGGCGATCACCGCGACGAGCCCGGCGAGGGCGAGCCGGCGCCGGCTCTGGGTCGACGGTGGGGTTGGCATCATCCTATTGAAACCTGCGCGGGTAGCGACGGTCCCACCGCCGCTCGCGGCTCGCTTCGCCGCGCTCCCTGACGCGCAGTCGCAGATGAACCGTGAACCCCCGCCGATCGCTGCGCAGGTCGAGGTCCGCGCGGGCGCCGATCGTCGCTTCGGGGAACCTCACCGCGTACGAGGCGCTTCCGGTTGCGAAAGCGATGGCGGGGTCATCCCGAGACACACCCACCCGCCCCTGGTACCGTTCCCGCACCCATCCGCCTGCAGGAAGCCGGGACCTCCCGCCGTGGTCGATCAGGACCCGGCGCTGGCGGGCGATCCAGTCGTCCTCCACCCGCCACACCACCCGGTCCGATGGGGTGCCGCGTCCGGCGGCCGCCTCCTGACCCGGTGTCAGCGGTGGGCGCGTGAGCTCCGGCCCAGGGCCACCGAGGACCGGCAGCATCAATCGGAGCGAATCCCAGTCGACCTCTAGCCGCCCGGGGGCGGGAGGAGACCAGACCGAGGGCCAGTCGCTGGTGGCGAGGGCGAGCCGGACCCGGTGACCGGCCGGAAAGATCCACGAGGTGGCGTCGAGCTCGACCACGGCGTGGTGGTGAACCCGGGGTGCGAGCCCCGCCGCCGGGGCCGGGCTCGGCGGGCAGGCGAGGTTCTGCACTCCACGCGCGACCAGGGCCGATCTGCCGTCGGGAAAGACGTCCGCGAGCTTGGCGACACAGGTCGCAACCGGGATCGAGCTCCTCAGGGTGAGCTCCAGGCGGGGCGTGCCCAGGACCTCCAGGCCCTCGGGTCCGACGGCCCAGTCGAGGACCAGCCCCAGCACCTCGTCGTCGCGCTGGTCCCACGGCTGCCCGAACGGCAGCGCCCCAGCGCACCAGATCGAGCCGGTGACCCCGACCTCACCGCGCACCGGCAGCGGTGCCCAGCCCCCAGTGCCCCGACCGCGGGGCCGGATCGCCAGCTCCTCCTTCAGCACCAGCTGGTGGAGCCGGGCCGGCGGCCAGCTGGTCTCGTAGCGGAAGCATCCCTTCATGAGGTCGAGGTCGGCGGCGGGAGCGGTCGCCTCTCGGACGAAGACCGTGATCGGCGGCGGGTCGGCCGGGAAGGGGCCCGCGCGCAGATGGCGGTCGAACCACCCGATCATCTCTGGGATGATGTCGACCCGCGGGCCAGGTTGCGAACGCTCTGGACTCATGTGGGACCAGGGGCCGATCAGGAGGCGACGAGGCCCCTGGAGCCTGTCGAACACGCGGAAGGTGGCGTTGCGGTAGCCATCCGCCCAGCCTGCGATCAGCATGGTGGGACAGCGGATGCGCTCGGGGTGAGGCCGCAGCGACCCCCGCCGCCAGTAGGGACCATCGTGGGGGTCCGCCAACCAGCGCAGCAGCCAGGGCTCCATCCGGTCGACCCGTTCCTGCCAGCGTCGGCGCCAGCCGGGTCCGGTCAGCATCGGCACCGGGGGCAGGGCGTTGAGCGCCACCATGTAGAGTGGGTAATCGAGGAGATCGAGGGCGCGGGGAACTCCGCCCCCGTAGTGAACGTCGTCACTGTAGCGGTCATCGCTGGCAAACAGCGCGCACACTGCGCCCAACCGGGGCGGCCCCACCGCGGCGGTGTGCAGGGCGTTGAAGCCGGAGTAGGAGGTGCCGAACATGCCGACTCGCCCACTGCACCACGGCTGCGTCGCCAGCCACGCGATCACCTGGGCGCAGTCATCGGTCTCGGCCTGCGGGTACTCGTCAGATGCGATCCCGGTGGAGGAACCGGTGCCGCGTACGTCGACACGGCAGACGGCGAACCTGCCTTCGTCGCGCAACCGCCGATACCACTCCCCGTCCCCGGCGGTGACGTCGTCCTTGCGGTAGGGCAGCGCCTCGAGCAGCGCTGGCACCGGCTCCGGCTCCGCGGGGCGGTAGAGCGTCGCCGCCAGCTGCGTCCCGTCGGCTAGGGGCACCACCAGAGCGTCCTCCGACATGGTCGGATGCTAGCAAAAGGAGCGCCCACCCTGGCGGGATGATTATGCAGCGGCTATGCAACGGTCGACTTGACAGTTCGACCGAGCGGCGCTGACAATGCTGCAGCGCAGCCGTGCGCGGGGGAAGGAGCCACCATGCAGGCGACCCAGTACGATGCGATCATCGTCGGCGGCGGCCACAATGGGCTGGTCTGCGCCGCCTACCTCGCCCGCGCCGGGCAGCGGGTGGTGGTGCTGGAGCGACGCGGCCTGGTAGGAGGAGCCTGCGTCACCGAGGAGCCGTGGCCGGGCTACCACGTCAACACCTGCTCCTATGTGGTCAGCCTGCTGCAGCCGGACGTCGTTCGCCAGCTTGAGCTCGCCCGCTTCGGCTACGAAGTGATCCCGCTCGACCCGCTTGCCTTCACCCCGTTCCCGGATGGGCGATCGATCATGTGGTGGTACGACCCCAAGCGGACCGCTGCCGAGATCGCCAAGATCTCCACTCACGACGCATTCGCTTATCTCGATTACGAACAGACCCTGGACGAGCTGGTGCAGATCGTGCGCCCGCTCTTCAGCATGGTGCCGCCGCTGCCCGCCAGCCTCGGCCCGCGCGACCTGGCTGAGCTGGTGCGCATGGGGCGCCACCTCTACCGTCACCGCCGTGGGGTGAGCCGGCTGGTCGACCTGATGACGCTCTCGGTGAGTGATTTCCTCGATTGCTGGTTCGAGGACGACCAAGTCAAAGGAGCAATGTCCCCGGGGGGCGTGATCGGCGCCTGGGGCGGGCCCCGCACGCCGGGGACGGCCTACGTCCTCCTCCACCATCGCCTGGGCCAGGCCGGAAACCAGCGCGGCGCCTGGGGATTCGTGCGCGGCGGCATGGGCGCACTCTCGGAGGCGATCGCGGCTTCCGCGCGCAGCGCCGGGGCCGAGGTGCGCACCGACTCGACGGTCGCACGCATCAATGTGATCGGCGGGCGGGCGGTGGGCGTCACCTTGGCCGACGGTACCGTGCTCCGAGCCCCGGTGGTGGCGGCGGCGATCCACCCCAAGACCACCTTCTTGGAGCTGGTCGAACGCCACACTCTTCCCCCCGACTTCGTGCGGGAGATCGAGAACTATCGAACCCGCGGCGCCTCGGCCAAGGTCAACCTCGCGCTCGCCGAGCTCCCCGATTTCACCGCCCGACCCGGCACCGAGCCGGCCGACCACCACGTCGAGTTCGAGATCTGCCCGTCGGTGGAGTACCTTGAGACCGCCTGGGATGATGCCAAGCACGGGGCCTGGAGCGCGCACCCGATGATGGACTGCGTCATCCCGTCGATCAAGGATCCGCAGCTGGCCCCGGCTGGCCGCCACGTTATGACCTGCTTCGTTCAGTACGCCCCCTATGATCTCGCCGGAACCGACTGGGACCAGCAGCGGGAGGCGTTCGCTGACCGCGTGGTGGAGACCCTCTCCGCCTACGCTCCCAACTTGGGCGCGGCGGTGCTCCACCGCGAGGTGGTGACGCCGCTCGACCTGGAGCGCACCTTCGGACTCGTCGGCGGCAACATCTTCCACGGCGAGATGGCCCTAGACCAGATGCTCTCCTTCCGGCCCGCCGCGGAGGCGGGCGCCTATCGCACTCCGCTGCAGGGCCTCTATCTGTGCGCCTCGGGGGCCCATCCCGGAGGCGGGGTGATGGGAACACCCGCCCGCAACGCGGCCAAGGTCATCCTGCAGGACCGCCGGGGCGGCTGGCGGCGGCTGGCGCGAACCTGAGCGAGAGCTCGGTGCCGGGTCCGGCGAGGTGTCGAGGCAGCCTCTCCGCCCGACCGGGGGCGCCCCCCTCACCTGGGTCGGCTGAGCCGATCCCCGTCCACCCTCCGCGACTGCCAACTCTTCGCCGCTTCGCGGACGCTGAGGGGGTGGCCCGACGGCGACATCACCTCAGCGTGATCGCTATCCGGTGGCCGGGGGGGGCGGTCCCGGCCCGCCTACCCGCCGTGCTCGCTCCCGGCGATCGGACCTGGCGGTCGGCGCACTCCCCCCATCGGGTTCCACGCCGTCGAGATCTGCCGGAGTACCGGCCCCGCCGGGGTTGGGCGGGCGAGCGTGGGGCACCGCCAGCCCTGGCCGCGGCCAGGGCCCGATCCTCAGGGTGTCAGCGTGCCCGTCACAGCCACCGGCGAGCCGCAGCGTGACGGGACCAGCCTCCCCGGGGACAGCCGCGAGCCAGTCGACCGCGAGGGCTGTGGACACGCTCGGCACGGGTCGGTGGAACGGCAGCGCGGCGAGCCGGCGGTCGGCCTGGCTGACCTCGACCCGCCCCCATCCCACTCGACGCCACAGCGCAGCAGGAGGAGGCCGTGGGGAACCGGGTGAGGTGCGGGACGCACGCTCGCGGCGGACACCCACTGGAGGGGCGCCTCGACCCGCAGCGGGACCGGCTCGGCTCGAGGCCAGACCGCGCCGCAAAGGTGCGCCTACACCGCCACCGCACCCTCGAGCCCGCAGGCCGACGCCACGGCGGCAGTCTCGGCGGCGTGGAGCAGGTTGCCGCGGCGAAAACGCCCGGGCGGGTGGTGCGCTGGTCACCGTCGATAACCGGAGAGCACCTCACGGGGTCGAGCCGTAGAGCACCAAGCCGGGCGAGATGGTCGTCGGGGACGAAGTCCCCGGTGAAAACCACCGTGTCGCAGGCGATGTGACGGCGCCCGGATCCGTCGAGACCCGCGAGCGTGACACCGCTCACCCGCTCACACCCATGCACCTCGATAACACGGGGCCTGGTCCAGATCGGGACCCCCATCCGGGTCGCGGTCGCCCGCCGGATCGGGGCAGGTGCCTGCCGACGGGCATGCTCCCTCACCAGGCCCACCGGGCGGACTCCACCGGACCGCAGCGCGAGCAGGGCTGAGAAGCTGACTCGCTCCGCCCCCACCACCACCGCGCGCCGGCCCACCCGTGGCCCCACCAGAGCGACCAACCGCTGCAGGCTGCCGGTGGTGATCACGCCGGGCGGCCGCTTGCCGGACACCAGCCGCGCCCGGCGCGGGCGCTCCCAGCACCCTGTCGCCAGCACCACGGCCCTAGCTTCGACCACCCGCTGCCCAGCGGGACCGGTGCACAGAATGCTGGCTGGCCCGACCCAGTCCAGACAGGTTGTGCCGGTCCACATCACCGCCCCTGCCGAGGTCCCCTGGGCGACGCAGCTCGCGGCGTAGGCGGGGCCGTCCTGGAGGCGGTGCTGGTCGCGCATCCCGAAACCGGGGTGGCGGTAGTGGAGCGAAGTCCCGCTCGCCACCGGCTCGCGGTCGACTACGAGGACCGAGCCTGCCCCGCTGCGGGCCAGCCGGCCCGCGGCTGCGAGCCCGGCCGGGCCCGCCCCGACCACGAGGGCAGCGACGGGGATCACCAAGACGCCGATCATCGCCTTGGCCACATGCTGGCCACCGGCCGGCCGGTTCCCTCGGCACGCAGGGCCAAAATCTCCGCGGCGCACGCGAACTCCCGGCAGCGTCCCAGCATCGCTCGGGTCCGGCGCCTCAGGCCATCCACCGATCGGCCCAGGATCGGAGAACGGCAGGCGGTCAGGCACTCGGCACGCGTGACCTGCTCGCAGTGGCACACGATCCAACCGGCATCCGGGTCTCGCGCGATCGCGTCAGGGTCCCGGTGGGGCCGCAGTCGTCGCCCGGAGAGGTCGGGCTTGATCGCGCTGCGGTGGCCGGGAGCGGGGTCCAGCGGCAACCCCATCGCGTGAAGCAGGTCGCGGAGGCGCTCGGCGATCGCCATCGAGGCGCTCATCCCGGTGGAGCGAATCCCCGCCGCGCGGACGTCGCGGTGGGCGTCGTCGGCGCCCAGCTGACAGTCGGAGTACTGAGTGGCAGCCCGCACCCCCGCGTGGGCAGCTGTGACCTCCTCCGTGACGAGAGCGAGAGGGATCCGAGCGGCCCGGTCAAGTAGGGCCCGGACGCCGCGGGCGGGGTATCCCAGCGATCGGAGACGGCCTCCGAGGACGGAGCCACAAGGACGTTACCGACCACCGTGGGAGCGACCAGCACGCCCTTACCCGCCGGGCAGGGCCCCGGCAGAAGGATGTGCGTCGGGAGCCAGCTCGCGAATTTGTCGAAGACCAGGAGCCGGCCGCGCCGGGGCGTGATCGTGAGGTCGCCATGGCCGAAGAGATGATCGACGGTGTCGGCGGCGAGGCCGGCAGCGTTCACGACGTAGCGCGCGTCGATGACGCCGGCCGGCGTCACCAGGCGGTGCACCCTGACTGGTCGCTCCGCCCCCAACCAAGGGGGCGGCCGAGCATCGGGTCGACGCCGTTCACCCCCGCCTCGGTGGCGAATGCCAGCGGGGTTGTGAAAGGGCACAGGATTCCCTCGCCGGGCACTCACAGGCCCGCCACCGCTCCCGGTCCAAGCTCCGGCTCCCGGCGTCGCAACTCCCCCATGGCGACCGGACGGACATCGGTCCAGCCGTTCCGGAGAGCGGTGGCTCGGATGCCGGGAAGTCGGGGGGCCTTGGCCGATGACCAGCCAACCCGCAGCGCACCCACCGTCTCCATCGGAATGCCCGTCCTGGCCGCATGCGCGCGCAGGAGTCCGTGGCCCCGGCGCAGGTGACGCGCCTCCTGGATGAGCGGCTCGGCGTCGAACCCCGTGTGCCAGATGGCGGGGTTGGCTCGGCCGGTCCCGGTGCCGACATCCTCGGCTCCGTCCAGCAGTACGACGCGGAGCCGGAAGTGGGAGAGCTCCCGCGATCGCCGCCCCAACCATCCCGGCCCCGATGACGGCGACGTCATCGGGGGTCGGAGTCGTCGCGCGCGGTGGCGGGGTTGCCGCACAGATCACGACGGCTCCGGGGCAAGCTCGACCGCCACCGCCCGCGTCTGACGCCAGCGGGAGAACAGCGAGGCTGCCTGGTCCGATCCCAGGGCGGGCTCGGCGATCCGGACTGAGCGCCCGCCCGAGGCGGCCCGGTCGGCACCGCCCCGATCACCGAGGCCGAGATCCCCCAGCGACGCCACCCCCATCGCGGTCGCGTCCCCGCCCGGGTACACCTCCACCGCAATCTGGAGCCAATCGGCGAGCGCTTGTGCCACACGCCGCGCGCGGGTGATCCCGCCGTCGATGCGCAGGCGGGCGAGAGGATGGCCGCCGTCTCGGGCGGCGGCTGCCGCCAGGTCGGCGACCGTGATGACCACGCCGTCGACGACCGCGGCCGCGGGGTCGGCGGCGGTCGTGGCGAGAGTCAGGCCGGTGAAGGCGGCGCGCACGCGAGGGAGCCACGACGGGGCGCCCAGCCCGGAGAGGGCCGGGACGAAGACGGAGCGGTCGCCGGGCGGAGCGGCCCGGGCGAGGGTCGCCTCCAGCGGCGGCGGGTGCGAGCCTCCCCGAGACGTCGCCGCCAGTCGGGCGCGGATCCGGCCGTCTCGAGCTGCCCGTCCAGGCAGTGGGTGTCGGCTCCATCGAGCCGCCGGGCCACTCACGCGTCCAGTCGCTGGAGGAAGTGGATCGGGACGGCCCCGGTGGTGACGACCAAGAACGCGCCCGTCCCGCGTGTGCACTTGGCATCGCCGGGCCGGTGGCAGGCTTCACCCTAGAGAGCTGCCGGCTGATCGATGATCGCGGCGGTGAGGCGGAGGTCCGGCCCGAATGCGCGCGTCATCCCGGTGTTACCAGCACAGGGCCCGATCGCCGGCAGGTCGACGGGATAGATTCTGAAGGTGAGGTAGGCGCGGGGGACCAGTCACCGCGGTCGAGGTCGAGCCGCAGGATGCGGGAGGCCGTGGCGGCGGCGGTGGCATGGCTGCCTGTCAGTCGATGCCGCAGCCACACCTCACTGGCGGTCATCATGAGAAACGGGACGGGGGCGGTCCGCTCCCGCAGCCAGGCGAGCTTCGGCGCCGCAAAGTAGGGGTCGAGAGGCAGACCGGTGATGGCGGCGAGCTCCGAGTGGGAGTCGCGTGGGCGCCGGCAGGTCATGGCGGCGCGCCGATCCTGCCACGAGACGGCCGGTCCCCTGGGGGCGCCGGTGCGCTGATCCCAGGGGACGATGGTCTCTTCCTGATTCGACAGACCCACAGCGGCGACGGGGACACCCCCGGCAGCCAGGGCTTCCGTCCCGGCGCGCACGACCGACAGTCAGAGCGCCTGGGAGTGCTGCTCCTCCGAGCCGTCGACGCCGGTCACCGTCGCCACGGATACCCGGGCCGGGGCGAGGACGCGTCGGTCGACGGCGACCACCATCGCCTTGGTCGCCGAGGTCCCCTGATCGATCGCCAGCACGGGCAATCCGCTCCGAGCACCTCCACCGGCCGCCACGCCCGCCGGTCGTCGCGTGATGGCCGCGCGGGTCAGTCGACCGACCGGGCGGCAGCAGGCGGCGGCGCGCGGTGGACCACCAGCCCCTGCCGCACCAGTGCTGCCAGCTGGAGCGGATCGGCTTCCGAATCGGTGACCACGGCGGTGAGCCGGTCGAGACCGCAGACCCTCGCAACCGCCACCTGGCCCAACTTGGACCCGTCCGCGAGTACGAAGCGCTGGGGTGCGTGGTCGATCATGAGCTGGCGGCAGGCGATTTCGTCAACGTAGTAGTCAGTGAGTCCAATCTCGGGGTGGATCCCACCGGAGCCGAGGAAGGCCTTGTCGCAGAAGTGATTCGCGAAGAATTCGTTCGCGCCCGGGCCCGAGCACGCCAGATCGCCGGGACGAACGCGCCCCCCCGCCACGAGCACGTCGACCCCTGGTCGCTCCGCCAGGATCGACGCCACCAGCAGCGAGTTGGTGAGCACCCGCCCGTGGTAGCCGGGGGGGAGATGGCGGGCGAGCTCGGCGACCGAGGTGCCCACATCGAGAATGAGGGTGTCGGTCGGTCCCACCAGGGTCGCGGCGAGCCGCGCGATCGCCCGCTTGCGGACGAGGTGCCGGACCTGGCGCTCCGCAAACGATGGCTCCCGATCGCCGGGTGCAGCGCTGGTCGCGCCTCCGTAGACGCGCTGGAGCAGGCCCTCGCGCTCCAGCGAGAGGAAGTCGCGGCGAACCGTCTCTCCGGACACCCCAAAGCGGCTGGTCACCTCGTCCACGCGCAGGATCGGCCGCGCCCTGATCGCCTCCAGGATCGCGAGCCGACGCTCACTCGGGATCGCCGCATCCCTGGCGCTGCCGCGGACATCTGTGGGCTTAGCTGGAATGATGTGGACTATTATGCCAGGGCCACATCCCCGTCACAATCCCTCGGACCCACTCACCACCGGGAGCCAGAGCCGCGACGGCTGTCCCGGCCCGTGGTGGATCGCGTTGACCGCCACACGCGGGTCGCGCTGGTCCACAGCGCGACCCGCGCGGTTGCAGTTGCGCGCAAACCAGGGGAAGTCGCTGCTGGTGACAGCAAGCACGAGGCGGTGGCCTGGGAGGAACACATGGCTCACCGGATTGAGCTCGACGTCGAAGCAGGTGACCACGTCCGGGACCAATGGGGTCGGGTGGGTCAGCGACTCGCGGCAGACGGCGCGCAGGCAGCCCGCCGCCACCCGAATCAGTCGGCCATCGGGCTGGCGGTCCTCCAGCTTGACGTGCCAGTCGGTGTCCTCGCAGTCACTGCTGGCGTGGAGCTCGAGCCGGGGCCAGCCGCTGATCGCCAGCGGCGTCGTGAGCGGCGGGGTGGTGTAGCGAATGACGTCGGCGCGGCCGTCGAGATGGGTCTCGTCGAGCGAGGGCTCGTAGAATTCCTCGTAGCTGAGGCCCCCAGGCACCCGCACCGGGTCATTGGGATCGTACCGGAAGGCCACCGGCGGCTCGTTCGCGGCCGCGCCGGCGCGCCCCAGAGTGGTGCCTTCGGGACCGTGGCGCAGGTGCAGGGGCACCCGCTCACCGGCCAGCGGCCACGCCGCCGGGGTGAGCCAGCGATTGCTCCCGGTCTCGAATAACCGCACCCGCGGCTCGTCGCTCCATCCGTTGGACTGGCCCTTCAGCCAGTGATCGAAGAAGCGCAGCTGCAGCTGGTCCATCGCCAGCGCTGCATGGTCGCCGAAGTCGACGCCGCCGTAGCTCGCCTGCGGGTAGCGTGTGCCCACGTGCGGCCAGGGCCCTACGATCAGCCACTGGTCGGCCGCCCGTGGCGAGGCGGCGATCATCGACTCGTAGTGGTGGAAGGCTCCCAGCAGATCCTCGCGGTCGTGCCAGCCGGCCACGTGGAGACAGGGCACCGTGAGCGTGCGGTAGTCGTCGTCGAGCCGAAGTCTTCGCCAGAAGTCGTCGAGGGTGTCATGGTCGCGCATATCGGGCCAGGTGCCCGGAGCTGCTCCCAAGCTCTCCATCATCTGCGCCACCGGGAGCTGCATCAGCACACGCTCCCAGTCGAGGTCGGAGCGGCTGTTCTGGATCCGGCGCCGCGTGCCGTAGACCCAGTAGGCGAAATAGAGTTGAAAGACGCCGAACGTGTAAGGGATCTCCTGCATCCAGCGGCCGGCGGCGGCGAAGGAGGCCATGCATACGAGGTGGGGCGGGTGCTCCCGCGCAGTCGCCCATTGGTTCCACCCACCGTAGCTGAGCCCAGTAGTCCCCACCCGGCCGTCGCACCAAGGTTGCCCGGCGACCCACTCGACGACGTCATGGCCGTCGCGTCCGTCGTTGACGTGGGCGCGCCATTCCCCCTCGGACTTGCCTCGGCCGCGAGTGTCGTAGGCGATGTAGGCGTAGTCGCGTGCCTGGAAGAAACGGCCCTCATCCACCGCGCCCGGTCCGCGCTTGTCGTAGGGAGTGCCAAAGACGATCGCCGGGACCGGATGGCCCGGGTCCGGATCAGGCAGATAGATGTCGGCGGCGAGCATCAAGCCATCGCGCATCGGGACCTCGACCTCGTGGCGGCGGTCCGCCTGGGCCAGGGTCACCAGCGCCTGTCGGCGGCTACGGGGCGTCGGACGAGAACTCACGGGCTGAGGGACCAATCCTCGGGATAGATGTGGCCGGTGGGGTCCTGGGCGCTGATGCCATGAAGATGGTCGCTGATCACCGAGATCTGATAGTCACTGTTGGGCATCCACAGCTCGGGCAGCTGGGCGGCGATGAAGTTCTGGTAGCGGAACAATGCGCCCACTCCCGAATCGACGTGGCTCGCCCGGATCATCCCGTCGGCGACGGAGCTGCTGTAGTGGCCCACGTTGATCGGGGCGCCGGTGCCGAAAATCGTCCCTCCGGTGGGGTAGTAGACCGGTACGTAGGTCAGCGAGGGAGCCCCGAGGCAGAAGAGCTGCCAGCCACATCCACTGCCGCTCTTGGGGTCGCAGGCCGCCGTCGATGACAACACTTCGTTGTAGGGCGCCTCACTCAGCGCGAACTGGATCCCCACCCGCGATGCGGCAGACTTGAACGCCTGCATTTCCTGAGCGTAGGCCGGGGTGCCGCTCGAGTAGACCAGGCTGAAGGTGAGCGGGTCACCCCGCGCCACGTCCGCGCCGCAGCGGTGCCGGCCGGAGCCGGGGTCGGCACAGGTGGTGACCCCGCCGGGTCGCACCCTCCATCCGCTCGCGCTCACGAGTCCGGCGGCGGCTGCGGTGCTGTACGGGGAGGGATTCGTCTTCTCGAAGCGGCTGGCGTAGGGGTTGGTAGGCACCACCGGCACCGGGCCATAGGTGGGCCAGCCGTAACCTTTGAAGATCGTCCGGATGTAGCTCGGCTGGTCGATCAGGCGCTGGAGGGCCTGCCGCACCGCCAGCTGGCCGAAGATGTGGCCCACCTTGGGGTTGGCGAAGTTGAGCTGGATGTCGCTGAAGCCCCAGTACAGCCACGGCTTCACCTGAAAACCCCGGCCGACCAGGCTCTTGGCCAAGGAAACGTCGGTGAACGGAAGGTAACCGTAGTCGACCTGGCCCGCGAGCAGGGCATTCAGCTCCGCGGTGGCGTTGGTGAAGGGCACCTCCTCGAGCTTGGCGAGACGCGCCCTGCCGGGGCCGGCATAGCCGCGGTTGGGGACCAGGACGGTGAGCCCGGTGGCGGGCTGGAATCCCTGTCCCGGCTGGAGCCGCCAGGGTCCGTCCACCACCTGCCAGAGCGGGTTGGTGTCCCAGCTGGCGAGGTCCTTGGACTGACCATCGAGAAAGCGAAAGACAGCCTCAGCTCCCCGGACAGATCGATCGGCATGGCTGGTCGCACCCGCCCTGGAGGTCTTGTCCCAGGCGGCCTGAGGCAAGGGCGTGATCTGGGACAGCCCGTTGCCCATCAGCCAGTTGCGGTTGTAGGCGGCGTGGAACGTCAGCGAGAAGCGGGTCGGCGAGAGGGTCCGCATGGCGACAAGGTGATCGATCCAATCGCCAGGTGAATAGCAGCACCACTCGCTCTTGTTGGCTCGGAGCAGGTTGATCCAGAACTCGACATCCCGGCTGGTGACAGGGCTTCCATTCGACCAGGTGTAATGTCGCAGCCCGATGGTGACGGTGCGACCATCGGCAGCGAACACCGGTGGCCTGCCAATGCTGAGCGCGTAGTTGATGGTGGGCTTGTCCGAGGTGCGGTGCCCGAACCAGTAGAGGGGCCGCCACATCAGCGGCACCAGGTAGGTCAGGTTGTTGTTCCCGGAGTCCGACCCCGCCAGCAGGGGAAAGATGTAGGTGGGCGGCGCCCCCACCAGCTCGGCAAAGGTGGCCGTGCCGCCCGCCTGCACCGAGCGCGCGACGGCCGGGCCTGCGGCCGGGCCGAGGCCAACGAGAATCGACAGGCTCAGGCCAACGGCCAGAGCGAGTGGGCGTCGCGTCATCGGGCTCCTCCCACCCTGCCGACCCGCTCGGGCCTGCGCCTGGGGACTACGACCCAGCCCCTCGGAGCTTCGTCCCCACCTGTGGGCATGTGCCTGTGGGTGGACGCGTGCGCATACGTGGAGTTTATGAGAGCAGATGCGTGGACCCCAGGTCAACCCAACAGAGCGGGTGGGGTGCCGGGTCCGCCGATCGACGCGTGGGAGCGGATACGGCGACAATGGGATAGTCCCGTCCCTCATGAGGTCATTCCGTGCAGATTACCCATCTCGGTCGCTCCGGCCTCCAGGTCAGCCGCCTCTGCCTTGGCACGATGAACTTCGGACCGCACACCGACGAGGCGCAGGCACACCGGCTGATGGACGAGGCGCTGGAGCTAGGCATCAACTTCTTCGACACCGCCAACGTGTACGGGTGGAAGCAAGGCGAGGGGGTGACGGAGCAGATCATCGGCCGCTGGTTCGCCACCGGAGGAGGACGGCGCGAGCGCACCGTGATCGCCACCAAGGTCTACGGATCCATGAGCGACTGGCCCAACGACACGTTCCTCTCGGCGCGCAACCTCCGGCACGCCCTGGAGGGGTCGCTGCGCCGACTTCAGACCGACCATCTCGACCTCTACCAGATGCACCACGTCGACCGGAACACCCCCTGGGAAGAGATCTGGCAGGCGCTGGAGGTGGCGGTGAAGCAGGGCAAGGTGGTCTACGTAGGCTCCTCCAACTTCGCCGGCTGGCACCTCGCGCAGGCACAGGAGGCAGCGCGAGCGCGTCACTTCCTGGGGCTGGTCAGCGAGCAGTCGCTGTACAACTTGCTCGACCGCACCGTGGAGCTCGAGGTGCTGCCGGCGTGTCAGGCCTACGGTCTGGGGCTGATCCCCTGGAGTCCCCTCTCCGGGGGCCTGCTCGGGGGAGTTCTGCGCAAGCAGCGTGAGGGGCGCACCGCCAGCGAGACCGCCCGGGCCGAGCTGGCCAAGCACCGCGAGGCCATCACGGCCTTCGAGGCCTTCTGCGGCGAGCTGGGCGAGGACCCGGCCAACGTGGCGTTGGCCTGGCTGCTGCACCAGCCCGCAGTCACCGCACCGATCATCGGCCCACGCACGTCGGAGCAGCTGACGGGGGCCCTGCGAGCCCTCGACCTGGCGCTGGAGGCTAGCCAGCTGGCGCGGCTGGACGAGATCTTCCCCGGGCCAGGAGGTGCCGCACCCGAGGCCTACGCCTGGTAGGAGGGTGAGTGGAGGACCGGACGGCCGCCGGTGCTCCACTCGCGCCCGCCGAGCGGTCCGTCCTCCTGATGGGTGGGCCGGTCGAGGTCGCGGCGAGCGAGCAGAGTCGGGCGCACGGGACGGGTCGGAACTGGCCCCTCGCCTCTCGCGCGCGGGCGCCGACCGCCGAGAGGATCACGATCCCGACCGTTCAGGCGGCGTCAGGCGGTCGGAGAGAGCGGCCCACGCGTCCAGGGAGGCGTGGGCCGCGAACGGCGGCGAACACCAACGCTGGTCACGCGGGCGGCGCCTGCGCCCTTAATCGGCCCCAGGTCGCGGCTGCCCCGTCGCCCTCGCCCCAAGCCTGCACCGGGGCGCAGGAGCCCCGGCGCGCGAGAATGGGGGGATGCGCTCGGTGCTGGTGGACGGTCGACCGGTGTCAGTGGTTGGTCTCGGCTGCTGGCAGTTCGGCAGCCGCGCCTGGGGTTACGGGTCGGTCTTCGGCGCGCGCGAGGCCCGCGCCATCGTGGAGCGAGCCCTGGAGCTCGGGATCACCCTCTTCGACACCGCTGAGATGTACGGCCGCGGCGCCAGCGAGCGCATCCTGGGAGAGGCGCTGGGCGACCGGGCCGACTCGGTGTTCCTGGCCACCAAGTTCCTGCCGGTGCTGCCCACCGCGGGACGGTTGGTCGCCGCCTGCGAGGCCAGCCTCCGCCGGCTCGCCGTCGAGCGTGTCTCCCTCTACCAGCTTCACTTCCCCAACCCGATCATTCCCCTCAGCCGTCAGATGGAGGGGATGCGCCGGGTCCTCGATCGGGGCCTGGCCACCCACGCCGGTGTCAGTAACTTCTCCCGACGTCGGTGGCTCGCCGCCGATCGTGCCCTGGGACGACCTATCCTCGCTAATCAGGTCCGTTACAACCTCCTCCAGCGCGAGGCCGAGCGGGAGCTGGTCCCCTTCGCCGCCCGAGAGGGACGCCTGATCATCGCCTACAGCCCGCTCGCCCAGGGTGTCCTCGGCGGACGCTACGGGCCGGGCGCGCCGCCGCAGGACTTCCGGCGCAGGAATCCGCTCTTCACCCCCGCCAACCTCGCTCGAGCCTCCCGGCTCCTGGACACGATCGGGGAGGTCGCCCGCGGCCACGGAGCAACCGCGAGCCAGGTGGCCCTCGCGTACCTCTGCGCTCAGCCACAGGTGGTGGTGATCCCCGGAGCCCGATCGGTCGCCCAGCTCGAGGCCAACGCCGCCGCCGCCGACCTCGAGCTCTCCGCTGACGAGGTCGGGCGACTGCGCGCCGCAGCGGCCAGCTTCCTCCCCGCCCGGCCCGCCGCCTACCGCCAGATCCTCGGCAGCCTGGCGCGGCGTCCCTGATCGTCCCGGCGTCGGGGACAAGAGCTACCGGACCGTGGGTGACGGCGGCACGGCGTCGGCGGTCGGCTCCGGCCCCACCAGCCACCGCTCCAGGCGCTGCTCGATCTGCCGGTGCCCCAGCACGAGCGCGATCGTGAGCGCGAGGATGCCGATGCCGGCCGCCGCCAGACCGAGGGTCGCCACCTTGGCCAGGCTGCGCTCGGCGCTGCGACCGAACACGTCGGCCAGGCTGCCGTACAGGCCGGCCCAGACGCAGGCCCCAACAACGTTGAACAGCAGGAAGCGGCGATACCGCATGCAGGCGGCCCCCGCCGCCAGGGCGGCCAGGTTGCGAACCACCGTGATGAAGCGGGCAAGGAAGACGGCGGCCGGGCCTCGCCGGCGGAAGAAGCGCTCCAACAGGTCGAGGCGCCGAGGGGTGAACCCCACGTAGCGCCCCGGTCCGAGCAGGAGCGCACGACCGCCGATCCGGCCGACGAGGTAGCCAAGGTTGTCACCGAGGATCGCACCGGCCGCCGCCGCGAGCACCACCAAGAGGATGCTGAGACGTCCGGTGGTCCCGGCGTAGACGCTCCCCGCCAGCAGAGCGGCCTCGCCGGGGAAGGGCACCCCCATGCTCTCCAGCAGCGGGGCAGCGAACACGACCAGGTAGCCGTACGTGTCCAGGAGGTGGGTCACGGCAGCCTGGGGCCCGCTCCCAGGGGGAGGTCCGTCTGCCCGGCCGGGAGGGAGGGGCCGAGCCGCGGACGGTCGAGCTGGAGCAGGCCGGCCAGCTCGAGCGCGTTGAGCACGGCGTAGTTCTGCTGGTTGTTGTTGAAGAGCAGGTGCACCTCGGCGGTGGCGACCCCGAGCTCGCGGATCGGGCTCAGCCACTCGGTAAGCTCGGCCAGGGTGTAGCGGTAGTCAAAGCGGTCCCCCGACCGCGGCCCTCCCCGGTACCAGGTCCTTTGATTGCGCCCGTGGAACCGCACCATCGCCAGCTCGGCTGTCACCGCCCGCAGCGGCGGCATCGATCCCGAGCCGATCTGGGGCTCATCGACGCAACAGTAGGTCAGGCGAGCCTCCCGCAGGAGATCCATGACCAGGGGCCACCGTTCCGGATCCCCGAATGAGCGGTGGCGGAACTCGACCGCCACCAGGTCGTCGCCGTGCCGCTCAGCCAGCGCGGACAGCTCGGCGAGATTCTCCGGCGTGGCGGTGAACCAGGGCGGGAACTGGTAGTGGACCGCGCGCAGCTTCCCGGCCGCCCGCAGAGGAGCCAGGGCGGCCTCGAACGCCGCCAGCTCGCCGGCGGTGGGCCGTCGCGGGCGGCCGTCGACCCGTTCGTGACCGGTCATGCTCCGGTAGGCCTTGACGTTGAAGACGAAGTCATCGGGAGTGATCGCGGCCCAGCGTTGGGTCGTCCGGGGAGTGGGGATCCCGTAGAAGGAGCTGTCCACCTCCACGATCGGGAACAGCTCAGCGTAGTAGCGCAACCGGTCCGCCGGCGGCAGCCCAGGAGGATAGAAGGGAGCGTGGTCCGCCCAGTTGCAGGTTCCGACCAGGAGCCGGGTGGCCATGCGGCCATGGTCGCACGCCGCGTCGGTTCGGTCGCCCGGGGTAGGATGGAGCGAGATGCCTCACTCGAACGGGCGGGCCGCCGCCGAGGACGGGCCGGCTCCCGGGCCTCGCCCGGCGGTCGCGGCGGTCAACGACTTCACCCTGACCGCGGCGACCGTCAATGGGTCGGGAAGCCAGTCAGCCAACCTCGTGCTCACGCGCTCTCTCTTCGCGATGGGGATCCCGGTCGCCCCCAAGAACGTGTTCCCATCGAACATCGAGGGGCTGCCGACCTGGTTCAGCGTCCGGCTCTCGCCCGAGGGCTACCAGGCGCGCCGGGCGCGGTGCGACGTCCTGGTGGCGCTGAACCCGCAGACCTGGCAGGGGGATGCCGCCGGGGTGGCCGCGGGGGGGATGGTGGTCCATGAGGCCACCCTGCCGCGGACCGGGCCGGCGGCGCGCGACGACTGCACATTCTACCCGGTGCCGTTCCAGCAGCTGGCCAAGCAACATGTCGCCGATCCCGAACTGCGCAAGTACCTCACGAACATGATCTACGTCGGTGTCATCGCTGAGCTGCTGGGGATCGAGGAAGCCGCCCTGGGCCTCGCCCTCGACGCCCAGTTCCGTCGCAAGCCCAAGGCCCGCACCTCCAACCTCATGGCTATCGAGCTGGGACGCGCCCACGTGCGCGGGTCTTTGGTCAAGCAGGACCCCTTCCGGGTGGAGAGGATGGACGGCACCGCCGGAGAGGTTCTGGTCGAAGGGAACCTCGCCAGCGCGCTCGGCTGCCTAATGGGCGGGTGCACCGTCCTCGCCTGGTATCCGATCACCCCTTCGTCGTCGCTCTGCGAGCATCTCATCGCCCTGGCCGACCGCTACCGTTCCGTCCCCGCCACCGGCGAGCGCCGGATCGCAACGGTCCAGGCCGAGGACGAACTGGCCGCGATTGGGATGGTGCTCGGTGCGGGATGGGCGGGAGCGCGGGCAATGACCTCGACCTCTGGGCCCGGGATCTCGCTGATGGCCGAGTTCGTCGGATTCGGCTACTTCGCCGAGGTGCCGGCGGTGATCTTCGACGTCCAGCGGGTGGGGCCCTCGACCGGCTTGCCGACCCGGACGATGCAGGGTGACCTTTCGTTCGCCTACACACTCTCGCACGGGGACACTCGCCACCCGGTGCTGCTCCCCGGATCGGTCACCGAATGCTATGAGCATGCCCAGCTCGCATTCGACCTCGCCGACCGCTTCCAGACCCCGGTCTTCGTGCTCAGCGATCTGGACCTTGGCATGAACCTGTGGCGCTCCCGCCCACTTGCCTACCCGGACCGCCCCTTCGCCCGGGGCAAGGTGCTGAGCTCGGATGATCTCGACCGTCTGGGAGGGCACTTCGACCGGTACGCGGATGTCGACGGTGACGCCCTCCCCTGGCGCACCCTGCCGGGGACTGACCACCCCGGGGCCGGGTACTTCACCCGCGGCTCCGGCCACGACGAGCATGCCCGGTACACCGAGAGCGCCCGCTCCTACCACGACTTGATGGCGCGACTCGGGCGCAAGTTCGAGACCATCCGGGAGCAGATGCCCGCACCCGCCGTCGATGAGGCAGGAGCAGGCACCGCCGTGATCGCGTACGGCAGCAGCGATCCGGCCGTGGTCGAGGCCCGTGACATCCTGCGCGCGGAGGGGGTCGCCACCGACTACCTGCGCCTGCGTGCCCTGCCAGTGCATGCCGAGGTAGCCAGGTTCGTAGCTCGCCACCAGCGCACCTATGTGGTCGAGCAGAATCGCGACGGACAACTCTACGGGATCCTCCGCACCGAGTTGCCGGCCGACCTCGTGGTGCGTCTTCGGTCGATCTGCTTCTTCGAGGGTGAGCCGCTGCCAGCCGACGCCGTCGCCGACCCGATTCGCGCGGCGGAAGCTGCCGTCCCAGCCGCGGCCGGAGCCGTCCAGTGACCGCCACCGCGAACCCGCCGCCGGCCACCGGCCCACGCAACCGCCTCGGTCTGGGGCGCGATGTGTACAAGGGTCTGCCCACCACCCTGTGCGCGGGCTGCGGTCACAACTCCATCACCAACCACATCATCAAAGCGCTCTACGAGTCCGCGGTAGCACCGCACCAGCTGGCCAAGATGAGCGGGATCGGCTGCTCCTCGAAGGCGACCGCCTACTTCGTGGAGTCGGCCTACGGCCTCAACGCGGTGCACGGGCGGATGCCGGCCATCACCACCGGAGCCAAGCTCGCCGACCGCGATTTGATCATGGTCGGAGTGAGCGGGGACGGGGACACCGCGAGCATCGGGCTGGGCCAGTACTGCCACCTGATCCGCCGCAACGTCGACTGCACCTACATCGTCGAGGACAACGGGGTCTACGGGCTGACCAAGGGCCAGTTCTCCGCCACCGCCGACCTCGGGTCGGTGCAGAAGAAGGGGCAGGTCAACGAGTTCGAGACCATCGACATCGCCGCTCTGGCGGTGGAGTTAGGCGCCTCCTTTGTCGCCCGCAGTTTCTCTGGGGACGGCAAGCAGCTGGTCCCACTCCTGCGCGCCGCTCTGGCGCACCGCGGCACCGCGGTGCTCGACGTCATCAGCCCCTGCGTCGCATTCAATGACCACGAGGGGTCCACCAAGAGCTACGACTACGTGAAGGCGCACGACACCGTGCTCCAGGAGATCGACTTCCTACCCGCCCGAGCCGAGATCCTGGTGGACTACGAGCCCGGAAGCGTCACCACGGTCCGCTTTCCCGACGGGTCCGAGGTGATTCTCCGCAAGGTCGGTCCCGAGCACGACCCCCGCGACCGCCTGGCAGCACTGCACCTGGTGCAGGCGAGCCGGCAGGCGGGCCAGCTGGTCACCGGCCTCCTCTACGTGAACCCGGAGATGGCGGATCTGACCGCCCGCGAGCACCTGCCCAGGATGCCACTGCGCGATCTGGGAGAGGCCGAGCTGCGACTCAGTCGCGAGCAGTTCGCGGACCTCATGGCGGACTGGGCCTGAGCTGACCGGCTCGGGGCACCCGATGGAGTCCCGCGCGGAGCGGCGGATTCAGGTTCTCAGGCTGTCCTCAGCCTTCTCTCAGGCAGCTCTCAGGTGGTGCGGAACCCCCCGGCCTACCGTTGGGGATGTTGCACGACCGTGCGGCCGCCGGATTCTCTCCCGGGGCCCACTCAGACGGAGACACTTCCATGTCACGACTCAAGACTCGCGGGCTCATGGTGAGCGCGGCACTCCTGCTCGGCACGGTGGGCGGCTCGGTAGCCGTGTCGGCGGCGAGCGTCACGCCCAGCACCCACGTGGTGCGTCACCCGCATCGCAACTTCTGGCGCTACTGGCACCGCACCCATCCACGCAACCTCTACGTGGTCGAGAGCGTCTCGGCGACTGGAGGCCTCTTCGGCGAGGGCGAGCTGGCCGTGCAGAACTCGGCGCAGAAGGTGCTGACGATCAATCTCGACAATCTGAGCCACGGGTACCTCACCCGCGGCCTCGGCGGTCGTGATCGCAGCCCGATCGCGATCACCAGCCTCACCCAGGGTGACTTCGTGGTGGTGCGCAGCGAGGTGATCGACGTCAAGTCGTCTGCTCTCACCAACAACAACGGCCTGGTGCTCCTGGCCCTGGCGGTCGACTTCACGGGATTCAACCCGGCCACCCCGTCGGCGATCGCGACCCCCACCCCGCCCGTGGTGCCAACTCCCTGACCCGGGCCCCGCGTCGAGCGGGTCACCGCACGCTCTCTTCCGGGCGGCGCCGAGCGGACCGGCGCCGCCCCTCACTCCCCCGAGCCGGGGCCCACGGGCCTCGGCTCGTTTTGCGTCGAGGCGGCCCGGACCATCGCGTCCGGTCCGCTCGGACAGGCTGCTCCCGCGGGCGCCATCCATCGGCCTTGTCGTGGGCAGGGTGCTCCGCCACCCGGCGCGGGCTGACGGGGCTGGGCGCGAGCGGCCGCTGATCCCGGTGTGCGCCGGGAACCAGCGTCCCCCGCGACTGTCCCCAAGCCGGGGATGGCGCCCACACCCTCCGCTGGCGCTCGCTCGCGCTGCCGAGGGGCGGTCCACCCCGGCTGTGAGGGTCAGAGGCTGGTGCGGGAGGGCGAGGCGCCCCGCTCCGTGGACCGCGTTCCGGGAATCGGAAGGACCGGCGGACATCGCCGGCCCCCTCCTCCTCGGCCGCAGTCCCACGGGGCCTCCGGAGCGTGAGAGGAGCCCCGTGGTCGGAGTCACACCTCGAAGGGCACCCAAGGGCACGGGACACGGGCCAAACTCAAGCGCGACGGCCCCGCACCTGTGCGACCCGGCCTGGGCACGGTCATCGCCACGACGCGACAGACTTTCAGCCTCCTCTAAGGCGCTGCGCCGATCGACCGTCTACCGTGAGAGTCATCCACACGATCGGTCCCGGACCCTCATCTCCGGGACTCACGACGGAGGTCCCGGCGATGAACCAGGCGATCGGCAGACCAGCAGCAGGCGTAGCCGCGGTGGTGCTCGCCGTGGTCGCGACCGCCAGCTTCGCGTCGGCCGCGACCCTGGCGCCGACCGCCCGCGTGTCGGTCGGCCACGCCGCGGCTGCCCGGCGAGCCCCGGCGCGACCTCTCGCCATCGGAACCGTGGACGCGGTCACCAGCACAGGTGGCCTGTTCAACCGCGGCGTACTCACCGTGACTCGGCCCAACGGGCGCACCGTGCTCCTCAGCCTCGACCTGCGAACCCGGGTCTTCCAGTACCGCGGTCGCGGTCGCGGCGTGATCCAGATCGCCCCGGCGGCGCTGCTTCCGGGAGACGTGGTGGTGGTGCGAGGCCACGTCATCCCCCATCGGGGTGCGGTAGCCCTCGTCATCTACGACACCAGCTTCAACGGCACCGTCAATCCGGCGACTTCGCACGCGGCGACGGCCGCCGCCTGATCGTCGGCTTCCCGGGCGGCACCGACTGCGATCGGTGCCGCCCGTTCCAGAGCCACCCGCCGGGGTCGATCGGGCCGCCAGCGTCTCCATCTCAGGGCGCCGGGGGCACGCTCAGGCGTAGGTGTAGCCGTCGGGGAGCGGGCGGGGAGCGGGCGGTCCCACATAGATTGCCGACGGTCGAATCAATCGATTGTGCTGTGCCTGCTCGCACACCGCGGCAGTCCAGCCGGCGAGTCGCGAGCACGCGAAGGTGGGAGTGAACATGTCCCGAGGCACCCCCACGGTGTTCATCACGACTCCGGCGTAGAATTCCACGTTCGTGTAGAGGCGTCGGCCCGGCTTGAGCTCTTGGAGCACTTCGAGCGCGGTCGCCTCCACCGAGCGGGCGAACTCGGCCTGGGCGCCCCCGAGCCGGAGCGCCACCTCGCGGAGCAGGGTGGAGCGTGGGTCGTCGGTCTTGTAGACGCGGTGGCCGAAGCCCATCAGCCGCTCGCCGTGCTGAACCTGCTCGGTCAACACCGCTCGGGCCCGGTCCGGTGTCCCGATCGCGTCCAGGGTGTCGAGCGCTCGCGACGGAGCTCCGCCGTGCAGCGGGCCGGAAAGTGCGCCCAATGCGCCCACCACGGCAGCCCCCACGTCGGCTCCGGTGGAGGCGATCACGCGGGCGGTGAAGGTTGAGGCGTTGAACCCGTGGTCCATGGTGAGGATGAGGTACTGCTCCAGCGCACGCGCCGCCTCCGCCTCGGGACGGCGACCGGTGAGCAGGTGGAGGTAGGCGCCAGCGTAGCCGAGGTCGGCGTCCGCCTCGACGGGAGGGTCGCCACGGTGGGCTCGGTACTGTCGCATCAGCACAACTGGGGCCGCCGCTGTCAGTCGCAGCGCCGCGTCCAGCACCTCGTCGCGGCTCGCGTCGAGGGTGGGCCGCAGGTGCAGGCTGGTGGCCACCAGTGAGAGGGCGGTCCTCAGCGCGTCGAGCGGAGCGTACGGCTCCACCTGCGACAAGGGCGCCAGCAGGTCGGCGACCGCGGGAGCCAGCTCGCGGGCTGCCCGGGCCCGTTCGCGGAATGCCGCCAGCTGACCCGTGTCGGGCAGCTCACCCATCAAGAGCAGGTGCCAGACCTGCTCGAAGGAGCAGCGACGGGCCAGCTGGGTGGCATCGTAGCCCCGATAGTGGAAGAACCCCTCCTCTCCGCGGACATCACCGACGGCTGTCTCCGCAACCGCGACCCCCTCCAACCCGGGCGGGGCGACCGTGGGCGCGGACCCAGCCGCCCGCACGTCCTCGATGTGAGCCACTCGCACGATGTGTCGAATCGAGAGCATCCCGACCAGGTGTCCGCGATCCAGCACCGGGAGGTGGCGAAAGTGGTGCTCGCGAAAGATCTCCAGCGCCACCGCCACCGGGTTGTCGGCATTGAGGCTGACCGGACTCGGCGACATGAGGGTGCCCACGGGAGTGGCCGGATCGAGGCCGGTGCCAAGGGCACGGAGCAGGTCGCGCTCGGTGACGATCCCAATCACCCGCTCCTCGCCATCGAGAACCGCGGCGGCGCCCACCCGGGCCCCGTCCAGAAGCCGCGCCAGCTCGGGCGCGGACATCTCTCTGCGCGCCACCACCGGTGGTTGGTGCATGAGCTCGCGGACCGTCACCGCTGTGGACATGGAGCCCTCCCGGCCGCCCGTCCGACGGGACGGGTGGGTTCACGCGCCGTCATCTCGCCCTGGGGACCTCCGCCCCGCCGGGTCAGTGTGGCTCCGGAGACCGCCGTTCGGCCGCCACGGTCTGTCGCTCGCCCCGGTCCGCTCGCCGGAATAGCAGGACCCACCCCACGAGAGATCCCCCGGCCACCAGGGTCAGGACACCGAGTGAGATCGCGATCTGTCCGCCCGAGGTCATGGCTCCCTCCTTCCCAACCGCTCGATTCTACCCATCGGCTCGACGAGCGTGGGCCACCGGTATCCTGGCACGGTCGCGGGGTGCGACGCAGCGGCTGGTCGGCGCCGGGTCGGCACCGAGCTGGGCGCAACCGTCAGCCGGGGGGGGAGGGGTGACGAGGCTACCGCCGGGACGCATTCACCCCGCGGTGCTAGGACTCGCCGCCGCTCTGATGGTGGAGTGGGCAGGCGCCACCGCGGTGCTGCCCGTCCTGCCCCTCTATCTTCGCCACGCCGGTGCCCCCTATTCCCTGATCGGCCTCGTCATGGGGGCGTTCCTCGCCGCCAGCTTCGCGGTCCAGTACCCACTCGGTCGATTGTCCGACCGGCTCGGCCGGCGGCGACCGCTCCTCACCAGCCTCGGGGTCTACTCGGTCGCCACGTTGGGATTCGTCCTACCCGTATCGCCGCCGGTTTACATCCTCCTGCGCGCGCTCCAGGGCGGCGGGGCTGGGACGGTCCAGGTGATGACACAGGCAGTGGTCGCCGACCTCGTACCCGCCGACCGCCGCGGTCGGGCCTACAGCCTGCTCACCGGCGCCCAGTTCGGGGGGATGGTGGTCGGCCCGCTGGCGGGCGCGTTGCTCTACGGCATCGACCCGCGGATCGTCTTCGTCGTCGCGGCCACGGCGGCGGGGCTGGCGGCCGCGGTGGTGGCGATCACGGTCCCCCCCGGTCGCGCGCAGGCGGGCTCCGGAAACCCCCCTCCGCTCCCCGGCGACGGGGTTCGGCGCCGACAGGTGGTGCAGGGGGTGCTGCTGGCCTCGGCGGGCACGGGTCTGCTCATCGGCGTCTACGACGCGGACTGGAGCCTGCTGCTGCGCTCCAAGGGGGCCCCGCCCTGGGAGGTGGGGCTCTCGTTCACGCTGTTCGCCCTACCCTTGGTGCTGGCGTCCTGGCCCGCGGGGTGGCTCGCCGACCATTGGGACCGCCGCTGGCTCGGAGGGCTCGCCAGCCTGGTCGGCTGCGGCTGCGCGGCGACCTATCCGTTCCTGCCCTCGCCGCCCGAGTTGATGGCCCTGGGGGTGGTCGAGGCCACCGCCGCCGCCATCGGGATCCCGGCCGTGCTGTCGCTGCTGATGCACACCGTCGGCACGGAGCGGGCGGGACGCTCCCAGGGCCTGGCGGGCAGCGCGCAGACGGGGGCGGCGGCCGCGGGCGCCATCGGCGGGGGGCTGCTCTTCGGCCTTGGGACCTGGGTGCCATTCATCGCCGCCGCCAGCCTGGTCACGGTAATGACCGCTGCGCTCCCCCTGCTGTGGCGATCGGCCGGACGCTGGGCTCGAGCCGAGACCGCCACCCCAGCCTGAGCCAGGGGCCGCCCCGGCCTCAACTCTCGCCAGTCTCGTCGCCGCCAGCGCGCGCCCTCAGTTCCTCCACCACGGCGGGGTCAGCGAGGGTGGTGGTGTCGCCCAGGGCCCGGTGCTCGGCAACGTCGCGCAGCAGACGGCGCATGATCTTGCCGGAGCGGGTCTTGGGGAGGTCCTCGGTGAACACGATGTTGGCAGGCATTGCGATCCGGCCGATCTTGGCACCGACGTGCTCGCGGAGCACTCGCATGTGCTCCACCGAGGCACGATGGCCAGCTCGCAAAGTGACGTAGGCGACGATCGCCTGGCCGGTCTGCGGATCGCTACGCCCGCAGACCGCGGCCTCGGCCACGGAGGGGTGGTCCACCAGTGCCGACTCCACCTCGATCGTCGAGATCCGGTGGGCGGAGACGTTCATCACGTCGTCGACTCGGCCCAGCAGCCAAAAGTCGCCGTCGGCGTCGACGCGAGCGCCGTCACCTACGAAGTAGGCGCCGGGGAATCGGCTCCAGTAGGTCTCACGAAAGCGCTCGGGGTCACGGTGAATCCCGCGCAGCATCGCCGGCCACGGACGTGTCAGTATGAGGTATCCACCCTGGCCGCGGGGAACCTCGCGTCCCTGGTCGTCCACCACCTTGGCCGCGACGCCGGGAAACGGCCGCGTGGCGGAGCCCGGCTTGCAGGTGGTCACTCCCGGAAGGGGGGTGATCAGGATCATGCCCGTTTCGGTCTGCCACCAGGTGTCGACGATCGGAGTCCGATCGCCGCCGACGTGCTTCCGGTACCAGATCCAGGCCTCGGGGTTGATCGGCTCACCCACGGTGCCGAGCAGGCGCAGCGAGGACAGGTCGTGCCGCTGCGCATGCTCGGGCCCCCAGCGCATGTGAGTGCGGATGCTGGTGGGCGCGGTGTACAGGATGGTCACCCGATATCGCTCGACAATTGCCCACCAACGGTCCCGATCGGGATAGTCAGGGGTGCCCTCGTAGAGGATCGAGGTGGTGCCGTTGCAGAGCGGGCCGTAGACGATGTAGCTGTGGCCGGTGACCCAGCCGATGTCGGCGGCGCACCAGTACACCGATTCCGACTTGACGTCGAAAACGTAGTGGTGAGTGGTGCTGACACCGACAAGATAGCCGGCGGTGGTGTGGATGATCCCCTTGGGCTTGGCGGTGGTGCCGCTGGTGTAGAGCAGAAACAGGAGGTCCTCGGCATCCATCGGCTCGCAGGGGCAGGCTGCGGGATCGCCGTCCCGCCCGGCCACCAGGTCGTGCCACCAGTGATCCCGCCCCTCAACCATCGCGACCGCGGCGCCGGTGCGGCGGAGCACGATCGCCGCCCGCACCGATGGCGCCAGCGCCAGCGCGGCATCGGCGTTGGCCTTGAGGGGGACGCGCTTGCCGCGACGCCATCCCTCGTCCTGCGTGATCAGCACCTCGCAGCCCATGTCGCTGATCCGGCTGGCGAGGGCCTCGGCGCTGAAGCCGCCGAACACAACCGTGTGGGGAGCGCCCAGCCGCGCGCAGGCCAGCATCGCGATCGCCTGCTCCGGTACCATCCCCATGTAGATGGCGACCGGGGTGCCCTTGGCGACGCCGAGTCCGCGCAGCGCCGCCGCAAGCCGCACCACCTCGATCTGCAACTGGGCGAAGGTGAGGCTGCGGCGCTCGCCTTCGGGTTCACCCTCCCAGTGGAAAGCGACCCGGTCACCGCGACCCGCGTCGACGTGGCGGTCAACGCAGTTGTAGCAGACGTTCAGCGTGCCGCCGATGAACCACCGGGCGTACGGAAGCTCCCACTCCAGCACCCGGCTGAACGGGTGGGACCAGCTGACCCGTGTCAGCCCCTCCTCCCGCCAGAACGATTCGGAGTCGCGATCGTAGAGGTCCGCCGTGGCGTTGGCCTGGGCTGCGAACGCCGGTGGGGGGGGGAAGATGCGCCCCTCCTGCTGGAGCGCCTCGATTGTGTTCCGGTCGGAGCTCATCAGCTACCTCCACGCATCCCGCCGCCGATTGATCGGGGCCGTCCCGCGGCTACCGGACAGCCCCTTTCCTGACGGCGATCCTAGAGGGATGCCGCGCCCGGGGTCGACCCCGCCCTGGCCCGATCGACGGCGATCCAGCGCGGCGAGATCTCCTGGCCCGGCCGACGGAACCGGAGCGGACCCGGGCGGCTGTCTCCTCCTCGACGACTCGGCTGGGCCTCCGCCCAGATCGAGCGCTCGGCAGGTCCGCCTCGATAGGGATGCGGCGATGGCGCTCGGTCAGTACCCGACCGCAAGGTCCGCCAGGTTGCGGAGCCGGTGGCCCCCACGCCGCCGCCGCAGCTGTTCGGCGAAGAGTTCGCCGCTCCGCTGCGCAAAGTGGGGCGAGGACCAGCTACTGTGAGAGGTTACCAGCACTCCCGGGGTTGACCAGAGTGGCGACCGCGGGGGCAGCGGTTCCTCCTCGAGCGCGTCGAGAAAGGCGGCCGAGGGCTGGCCGCCGGCGAGCCCTCGCAGCAGCGCGGCCTCGTCCACGATCGCCCCGCGGGCCACGTTGACCAGCACCGAGTTCGGGGCCAGCGCCCGCAGCACCTGGGCGCCGACGAGGCGGCGAGTGGCGGGGGTCAGCGGCGCCGCCACAACGAGCGCGTCGGCACCGGCGCAGGCCTCATCAAGTTGGGCGGCCCCAACCACGCGCAGGACCCCGTCCGGCGCCCCCCGTCCCGGGTCCCTCCGGACGCCGATGATCGGGCACCCGAACGGGATCAGCCGTGCCACCACCGCGCCGCCAATCTCCCCCAGGCCCATCATGACGACGCGGAGGTCGCCCAGCTCGCGCAGCTCCGGAGAGCTCCAGCGGTGCTGTCGGTGGAGGGAAGCGAAATCGAGGAGCCGCTTGGCGTGGGCGAGCAGGCACCCGACCACGAACTCGGCGATCGGGATGGCGCCGATCCCGGCGCCATGGGTGACGGTCAGCCCGGAGTGAGCGGGGAGCACCCCGGTCAGCCGGTCGATGCCTGCCGCGCTCGTGTGCAGCCAGGTCACCTCCGGATTGGCGCGCAGCGCTCGGGCGACCGCCTGCTCCTCGCCGAAGCAATCCCAGATCACGTCGAACGGCTGCGCCCGACCCCAACCGACAGCATCCGCGGCGGGGACGACCTCCAGGTGCTCCTCCGGCCAGATCGCCCGCAGCGCCGCCATGCCTTCGGGGGCGAGCTCGCCGACCAGCAGGCAGCGCAGCCGGCAGGGAGACCCCGCGGTCTTCAACGCGTAGCTCCTCGGGCAGGGACCCGGGGGGGCCGGGGCCGCCCCATCATGGTCGCATGGCGTCACCTCCCGCCCCGCTAGTCTCGGTCGCGTGGCTTCTCCGCGCGGTGGACGAGGGCTCACTGCGAGTGCTGGACTGCCGCTGGACCCTCGGGGTCGGGCCCCGCGCCGACCTCTACCTTCGAGGGCACCTCCCGGGGGCCGTCTTCATTGACCTGGAGCAGGCGCTGGCCGGTCCGCCAGGCGCGGCCGGGCGCCATCCCCTGCCCCACCCGGCGCTCTTCCAGGCGGCCATGCGCCGAGCCGGGGTCGGCCCAGACACGTGCGTGGTCGCATATGACGAGGGGACCGGGGCCGCGGCTCGGTGCTGGTGGCTGCTGCGCGCCGCCGGGCATGCGGAGGCGGCCGTGCTCGATGGTGGCGTCGCCGCCTGGGTGGAGGCGGGGGGACCCCTGGTCACCTCAGTCTCCCGCCCCTCGCCCGGCGGCCTCACCGTGACCGGCTTCTCCGGCACGGTGACGGCGGACGTCGTGGCCCGGCTCGCGGCCGCGGCGGGCTCCCGCCGTGCCGCGGTGCTGGACGCGCGCGCTCCCGAGCGGTACCGGGGTGAGCTCGAGCCCGTCGACCCGCGGGCCGGCCACATCCCGGGGTCGCGCAACCTCAGCTTCGGCGAGCTGTTTCCGGCGGGACGGCTGCTCGAGTCGGATGCGCTCGCGGCGACTCTCGACGCGGCCGGGGTGGATCCCAGCGCCCCCCCGGTGGTCTACTGCGGGTCGGGCATCACCGCCTGCATGGTCTTGCTCGCCCTCGCCGTCGCCGGGGTCGAGGGCGGGCGGCTATACCCGGGCTCTTGGAGTGAGTGGAGCCAGGACCCCGCCCACCCGGTGGCCATCGGCCCCGATCCCTGACCGAGCTATGTCGCCGGGTGGGCCGGCACCGGGACGCCGCCGCGACCCCGGCCCCCTGGTGTCCGACCTCGGCTCGGGGCCAGCGCCGGCCTACTCCGCCCGGTGCACCCGGTGGGCCGCCGCCTGCTGGCGCGGACGCAGCACCAGCTCGTCGATGTTCACGTGTGCGGGACGGGTGACCGCCCAGACGACACAGTCGGCGACGTCGTCGGCCGTGAGCGGGGTGACCCCGCGATAGACCTCAGCTGCGCGCGCCTCGTCGCCGAGGAAGCGCCTCCGCGAGAAGTCGGTCTCCACCATCCCCGGGTCGATCTCCGTGACTCGAATCGGCCGTTCCACCAGCTCCAGCCGCAGCGTCCGCGTGATCGCGCGGACGGCGTGCTTGGCGCTGGTGTATCCGGCGCCGCCCTCGTAGACTTCGAACCCCGCCACCGAGCCCATGTTGACGATGTGGCCGGCGCCAGACCGCTCCAGCTGGGGCAGCAGCGCGCGCGTCATCCGCACCAGGCCCAGGACGTTCACCTCCCACATCCAGCGCCAGTGCTGGTCGGAAATCGCCTCGACCGGCTCCCGTCCGCGGGCGCCGCCCGCGTTGTTGACGAGCACGTCCACCGTGCTCAGCCCGGTCGCGAAGGCCTCGACGCTGTCAGCGTCGGTGACGTCGAGAGGCCGGGCGACCCCGCCCACCTCCCGCGCGAGCTCCTCCACCAGAGCGAGACGCCGCGCCCCCAGCCAGACCCAGTAGCCGGCCGCCGCCAGCTGCCGCGCACACGCCGCCCCGATCCCGGCGCTCGCTCCGGTGACCACCGCGACCGGTCGTCGCGCGGCGCTCACGGCGTCTCGAGCTGGACGCGTAGGCCCCCGGGGTCCGCCTCGGGCAACGCGCAGACGGTGCCGCGACAGACCACCGCAGCGGCGCGGTCCCCCCCGGGGGGCGGCCAGCCGACGAGGGAGGGGTGGCTGCCGGGCGGATGGGGGCCAGTGGCCGTCAAGCAGAGCACATGGGGACGGTAGCGCTCCTGGACCACCGCCAGCAGGGCCTCGCGCTGATCGGCGGTCCCGCCCCCCACGGCGACCGTGACCGGCCCAGCCCGCGCTGCCTCAGCGGCCTGCAGCAGGCCCCCGAAGGCGAGCGGCACCCGTGCGGCGGTCGGCAGGAGGGACTCCAGCACCTCCTCAGCGTCGGCGAGGAGCGCGGCGCTGCCCAGCAGGGCCCCCGCTCGGAGGGCGAACAGGGCGGCCAGGGCAGTGCCGCTGGCAACCGCGCCATCCTCCAGCGATCGGGGGCGGACGGGGAGTCGCGGGTCGTGATCGGCGGGAGCGTCGAACCACCCAGGCCCGGACTGGTCCCGATACCGAGGGAGAGCGGCGTCCGCGATCCACGCAGCCTCCTCCAGCCAGTGGACGTCGAGCGTGGCCTGGTGGGCGGCCACAAGGCCGAGACCGAGAGCGGCGACGTCGCTGAGGGTTGCCTCGACCGGCGGAGCCCCCGGGTGCCAGAGGTGGCGAAGTCGCCCCCCGCGACGGGCGCGCTCGAGCACGATGGAGAGCGTGTCCAGGCCCCGCTGACGGTGGTCGGGACGGGCCAGGACCACGCCCGCGTCCAGCAGCGACATGGCGGCCAGGGCGTTCCACCCGGTGAGCCGGGAGTCGTCGCGTCGGGGCGGCACGCGGCCCGCGCGCGCCGCGCGCAGGCGTTCACGCCATCCATCTGCGGCCTCCTGCACCTCTGCGCCAGTCCCGCCCAGCTCCGCAGCGACCTCCTCGACGGATCGGGGGAGCCAGAGGATGCTGGCGCCGTCGTCGAAGTTGCCTGCCCGGCTGACTCCGAACATCTGTGCGGCAAGGGAGCCGTCCTCGTCCCCCAGCACGTTGCGGAGCTGCTCCGCGGTCCAGACGAAGTAGCGGCCCTCTCGGCCCTCGCTGTCGGCGTCGGTGCTGGCGGCGAAGCCACCGTCGGACACCGCGAGGTCGGCGAGGAGGTACTCGATGGTGTCCGCCACCACCCGACGGTCCCGCTCGCGGCCGAACAGGGCGTGAGCATGGGAGTACAGGGTGGCCAACTGGGCCTGGTCGACCAGCATCTTCTCGAAATGGGGGACGCGCCAGCCAGCATCGATTGTGTAGCGGTGGAAGCCTCCACCGACCTGGTCGTGGATCCCGCCCCGGGCCATGGCGTCCAGCGTCCTCTCCACGAATCCCCCTGGCGTCTCCACTCCCTGCGGCCACTCGGGGTCGGCCGGGTCACACGCGACGCGACCGAGCAGGAAGTGGAGGGCGGGCGCATTGGGAAACTTCGGCGCGGCGCCGAATCCCCCGTGGACCGGGTCCCCATCCCCCACAAGGCGCCGGGCGGCCGCCGCCGGGACGGCGGCCGCCCAAGGCTGCTCCCCGTGTACCGGCGGACCCGGCTGGGTTCGCCCCCGCAGCGGCTGGGGGATGAGGGCGGAGGTGAGCTGCTCCGCAGCCCGGGTCACCTCGTCTCGGCGTTCGCCCCAGGCGGTCGCGATGGCGTCCAGGACCCGGGGGAAACCGGGCATCCCCCCCTGGTCGCGCGGCGGATAGTAGGTCCCGGCATGGAACGGACGCCCATCCGGAAGGCAGAAGACGGTCATGGGCCAGCCGCCGCCCCCGGTCAGCCGCTGGACGGCGTCCATATACACGGCATCGACGTCGGGACGCTCCTCGCGGTCCACCTTGACGCTCACAACGAGCGCGTTCTGGCGCGCGGCAATGGTCGGATCCGCGAACGTCTCTTGCGCCATCACGTGGCACCAATGGCAGGCGGCATAGCCGATGCTGACCAAGAGCGGGCGGTCCAGCCTGAGGGCTCGCGCGAAGGCCTCCTCGCCCCAGGGGTACCAGTCGACCGGGTTGGCGGCATGCTCGCGCAGATACGCGCTGGTGGAGGCGGCCAGCCGGTTCACCGCCCCACCGTACCGCACGCCGCCTCAGCGGTCGGGGTGCGGGTTGCGACCTTTGGGACAATCGGGTGGTGCCTCTCTCCGGCCGGGCTCCCCGGCTCACTCCCCGGACTCCCCTGCGGGAAGGGTCCGCTGCCTTCCTCGACCACCTCGACGCCTGGATGGACCAGCGCCCCGAGCTGACCCTCTCCGCCGCCGGGTGCGCGGTGGTGGTGGTCGACCTAGTCCACGGCTTCGTGGATGAGGGTCCCCTGGCGAGTTCGCGGGTGGCCGGGCTGGTCCCCCAGATCTCGAGCGATGTCCGACAGTTCGCAGCCTGTGGCGGACGGTGGCTGTGCATCTGCGAGGACGCCCATCCGCCGGATTCGCCCGAGTTCCTCGCCTTCCCGCCTCACTGCCTGGAGAACACCCGTTCCAGTCGGAGTGTCCCCGCGTTGGTGGAGGCGGCGGCACTTCCCGGGCTCGACACCACCTGGATCCGCAAGGCAACCATCACCCCGCAGGATGCCGGGCTGCTGTCCTGGGCGCACGCGGCGGTGGGCGCGCTTCCCCCCGACCGCGCCCTGGTGGTGGCCGGCGACGTCACGGACCTCTGCGTGTACCAGACCGCGATGGCTCTGCGCCTCTGGGCGAACCGCCCCCCGGTCGCCCGCGAGATCGGCCGGCTGCGCGTCGTGGTCGGGCTGGAGGGGGTCCAGACCTACCACCTTGAGGTGGACGCGGCCCGCGCGGCAGGGGTGCTGCCCCACGACGGCGACCTGCATCACGCCGTCTTCGCCCATCACCTGGCCCTCAACGCCGTCGAGGTGGTCTCACATGTCCAGTGGATCTAGAGGCCTCCCCCCGCTCTGGCTGCGCTTGGGGTTCCTAGCCGCCGCCCACGGCGCCCGGGCGCTCGGATCCCGCCGCTATCGGCTCGCCGACCTGGTCGGCAACGCCGCGTTTGCCTGCCAGCCCCAACGGCGGAGCGTGACCGCCGCGAATTTCCGTCGTGCGCTCGGCCCGCTGGGCCGGGGTCGCGCCCGGCGCCTGGCCGCGGCGAGCTATCGCGCCTACGCCCGGACCGCCATCGACTTCCTCTACGTCCAGACCCTCACGCGGGTGGAGGTGGCCGGGCTGACCCGGGTGATCGGGCTGGAGCACCTTCAGCGCAGCGATGCGGAGCGCCGGGGCGGGATCCTGGTCCTGGTTCACCACGGCAGTTGGGACATCGCAGGCGCCGCTGCCCAGGCCTACGGCTTCGCACCCAGGTCGGTGATGGACGACGGAAACCAGCCGGCGCTCACTGCGCTGGTCATCTGGAGCAGGGCCCGGATCGGCCTCCAGGTCACGACGCCGAGCCGGGGCCCCGCCACCCTGGTCCGGGCCCTCGTCCGCGGCGGATGGGTCGCGCTGCTCGCCGACCTGCCGGGAGCCACTCCCGCGGTGGACGTCACCCTCTTCGGACAGGCCTGCCGCTTCTCGGCGGCACCGGGGCTGCTGGCCGCTCGCACCGGCGCCCCGATGCATGCGGTGACCTGTCAACGGGCGCCCGACGGCCACTACGTCATCGAGATCCATCCACCCCTCGTGGTCGCCCATGGCACCGACCCAGCCGCCGCCCTGCAGCCGATGATGCCCGTCTTCGAGGCCGAGATCCGCCGCACGCCGGATCAGTGGTTCCCGTTCGGCCGCGACCGCTTCCCCGAGCGTGGACGCGATGGCCCCGATCAAGCCGGTTGACCCGGGCTCTCCCCCCGAGCCGGGGAGGGGTCCCGGACTCAGGGTCAGCTGGTTCGGCCACGCGGCCGGGCGGCGGGCGGACGGATTGTCCAGCTACTCCGACCAGCTGGTGCGCGGACTCGCGGATCGCGGCTGCACCGTCTACTTCCACCACCTTCGGGAAGACGGGATGGTCGCGCCCGTGGATGACAGCCTTCGCACCGGCTGGCGAGGACGCCGCTTCAAGACGGTCACGGTGGCCGCCCCCGGGTTCCGGCGTGCCGCGGCACGCCGGCTTGCTTGGGAGCGACCCGACATCGTCCACTGCTCTCTGAGCTTCAGCCTCGCGGACGGCTGGCTGGCCGCCGAGGCGCACCGACTGGGTGCGGGAGCGGTGGTCACCTTCCACCTCCCCTACGGCCGCCGCGGCAGCGGCCGCGGCCGTGTGCTCCAGGGACTCTATCGCTTCTGGGCACACCGGCTGGGAGCCTACGACCGCATCATCGTGTTCACCCCAGAGCAGGCGGAGCGGCTCGTCACCGCCGGGATCACGGCCAGCCGCTGCGTTGTGATCCCCAACGCGGTTGACACCGCGGCCTTCAGCCCGGGGCCTTCTCACCTGCGCGCGACGCGGCTCGCGGGCGCGCGCTTCGTGGTCGGCTACCTGGGCCGACTCGATCCCGAGAAGCGCGTGACCACCCTGCTCCAGGGGTTCCACCTCGCCGAGCTGCCCGACTCGGTGCGACTTGTGATCGGGGGCCGGGGACAGGACGAGGTCCGGGTTCGGCGGGACGCCGAGATCTCGCCGCAGGTCGTGTACGTGGGGCAGATCGACGGCAGCGGCAGCCGGGCCGACTTCTGGCGCGCCGTCGACCTCTTCTGCCTCGTGTCGACGGCGGAGGGTCTCTCCCTGTCCCTGCTCGAGGCCATGTCGAGCGGCTGTGCGGTCCTGGCGACGGCAGCGGCCGGCTCCGAGGTGGCCGGATCGGGAGGGGTGATGCTCCCGGTCCTGGGGACGGTCTCGGCCCTCGCGAAGCAGCTCCGCCGCCTCGCCTCCGACCCCGGGGCCACCGCAGAGCTCGGACGTTTGGCGCGCGCCGAGGCGGTGCGTCATCATGGCGTCGAGGCCATGCTGGAACGGGTACTGGATGTCTACCATGCGTCGGCGGTCCCCACCGCCCGGATCCGGTGACCCGGGCGGTGGGGACCGCCCTCGTGGTCGACAGCAGCGCGTGCCTGCCCCCCGGCCTGGGAGAGGCACCCTGGGTGACGGTGGTCCCGATGACCCTCCACGTCGACGGGCACGACCTGCGGGACGGCATCGACATCGGGGTGGACGAGTTCTACGCTCGGCTCCGCCAGCCGGGTCCGCTGCCCACCAGCAGCTCGCCGGCGCCGGGCGCCTACCTGGAGGCGTTCCGATCAGCCGACGCGGACGCAGTCGTCTGCCTCACGATCCCGGAGCGCTACTCCATGATGGGACGGTCGGCCAAGGTCGCCGTCGGTCTGCTCCACCAGGAGGAGCCGCGCCGTGTCGTCCACGTGATCGACACGGGGACGGCCGCAGGCGGCTACACCCTGGTCGCCGAAGCGGCCGCGCGGGCCTGTGCCGAGGGACTGTCCGCCGAGCGGGTGGTGGAGCACGCACGTGCGGTGGCCGCCGGCGCTCAGGTGATCGGCGCCCTGGAGACCCTGCGGTTTCTCACCCGCAGCGGTCGGGTTCCGACGATCGCCGCCCTGGGGGGTGATCTGCTCAGAGTCCGCCCCGTCTTCGCCCTGAGCGGCTCCGACGTCACCCGTCTGGCGGTTGTCCGAGGCACCCGCCACGCGCTGCGCACGGTCGCCCAGCAGCTCCGTGCGCTCACCGCCGCCGATATCCCGCTTCGCCTCGCGGTGTTCACGGCAGGATCCCTGGAGATGGCCGACCAGCTCGCAGGCGAGCTGGTCGCCAGCTTTGGCGACCAGCCGATTGAGCGGCTGGCCCTGACTCCGGTGATCGCCCTCCACACTGGCCCGGGCCTGATCGGGGCAGCGGCGGTTCCCGATCTTCCCCTTCGCGAGCCCTCCGCGGCTGGGGGCCCGCCATGATCGACGTCGGCGGCGCCGGGCTGCTCTTCATCGGCGCGTACTTGGTGGGGGGCATCCCCACCGGCTGGCTCATGGGGCGGGTGCTTGGGATCGACCTGCGTCAGGTCGGGACCGGCAAGATCGGGACCAGCAACCTCTTCCGCAACGCGGGCTGGCGGCCTGCCGCCGTGGTCGGGCCGGTCCAGTTCGTCCAGGGCCTCTTGCCCGTTCTGGTCGCCGAGCGGGTCCACGCGTCGTCGGTGGTGGTGGCCGGCGCGGGCCTCGTCGCGGTCATCGGCAACGGCTGGCCCGCCTATCTGCGCTACCACGGCGGGCGCGGGGTGGCCACCGCCACCGGCGTCGTGAGCATGTGGTGGGGGCCAGGGTTCGCGGTCCTGCTGGCCGCCTACCTGCTCGGGTGGCTGGGGCGCCGGCCTCCGGTCGGGGTGCTCGCGGGGTTCGTCAGCCTACCCCTGGTACTGTGGGCGACCGGCGCCCCGGTCGCGGAGGCGATCGCCGCGCTTGGGCTGCTGGCCTGCATCTGCCTGCGCCGACTGGAGGGGTTCGCGGATCAGCGCAAGGGTCAGGAGACAGCACCCGACGAGTTCTGGCAGCGCATCGTGCACGACCGCCGCCCGGGCCAGCGTCTGGTCGGCCCGCGCGGCTCCTGACGAAGGCAGCCGTCGATCATGACCCGCGCGGACTCCAGGGGATCGCTCCGGGCAGAGCACGACTCCATGGGCGAGATCGCCGTGCCGGCGGCCGCCTACTATGGCGCGTCCACCCAGCGGGCCGTGGAGAACTTCCCGATCAGCGCCCTGCGGCTTCCCCGCCGACTGATCGCGGCGCTCGGCCGGGTCAAGGCGGCCGCGGCGCAGACCAACGCGGAGCTGGGTCTGCTCGACCCAGCGGTAGCCGACGCGATCGAGGAGGCGGCCCGGGAGATGATCGATGGCCGGTGGGACCAGGAGTTCGTGGTCGACGTCTTCCAGACGGGCAGCGGCACGTCGTCGAATATGAACGCGAACGAGGTGATCGCGAACCGCGCGCTGGAACTCCTGGGCGCGCCTCGCGGCGCCCGTGACCGGGTCCACCCCAACGACCATGTCAATCGCGGGCAATCGAGCAACGACGTCTTCCCCACCGCGATCCAGCTGGCCGCGCTCGACGGAGTTCGGCACGATCTCCTCCCCGCGCTGACCGAGCTGGAGGCGGCGCTGATCGACCGTCGCGATGCCTTCTGGCCCATCATCAAGACGGGTCGCACCCACCTCCAGGACGCCACTCCGATCCGTCTCGGCCAGGAATTCTCCGGGTATGCCGCCCAGGTGGCCCGGGCCCGCGGGCTGGTCACCGCCGCCGCCGAGCACCTGGAGGAGCTTCCCCTCGGTGGGACGGCCGTCGGAACCGGAATCGGCCGCCACCCAGAGTTCGCAGCCGGCACGATCGCCCGGCTCCGGAGCGCCTGCGGCGCCCCCGGCCTGCGGGAGACCGACAACCACTTCCAGGCGCAGGCCAGCCTCGACGTGGTGGTCGCCGCCGCCGGCGCACTGCGCGTCACGGCCCTCGCCCTTCACAAGATCGCGACCGACATCCGATTGCTGGGGTGCGGTCCGCGGGCGGGGATTGCGGAGCTGGAGCTGCCGGAGGTTCAGCCGGGCTCATCGATCATGCCCGGCAAGGTCAACCCGGTGATCATCGAGTCGCTCTGCATGGTGGTGGCGCAGGTGATTGGCAACGACGCCACCATCAGCTTCGCGGCGGCGACGGGGTCCCTGCTGGAACTCAACGTGATGCTGCCGGTGGCGGGTCACTCCCTGATCGAGTCGATCGAGCTGCTGAGCCGGGCCACGGTCAACTTCGCTCGCCGCTGTGTCGGCGGCCTGCGGGCGTCGACCCGCGGGCCCGACCTGCTCGACCAGGGGCTCGCGCTCTGCACCGGGCTGGTGCCGGCGATCGGCTACGACGCCGCTGCCGCCATCGCCCACGCCGCCCACCGGAGCGGCCGAACTGTGCGCGAGGTGGCGCGCGAGCAGACGCGCCTGGACGACGCTGCTCTCGATCGTCTGCTCGACCCGGAGCGCTTGGTGGAGCCTGGATTCGAGGGGACAGCAGGGGGCTGATCGACCTCAGGGGCGTGGCCGGATGGGCTGGGAGACGTACCAGCCGCCGGAGCGTCGGACCACTCCGAGGTCGGAGGTGAGTCCGAGCGGGTGGCGGTCCAGCGGATCACAGCGTTGCGGAGCCCCCGGGGCCTGGAAACACACCGTCGCCACCAGCTGGACCACGGCGCGGTCTCGGCCGAGGTCGACCCCGGTCACCACCACCGCTGCGACCACGACGTGGAGCCGGTGGATTGCCTGGATCGAGGCAGCAGCCTGGTCACGCACGGGCGGCGTCAGGTAGGCGAGCATCTCGGGAGAGCTGCCGCGCCCCACCCCCTGGAGGTAGCCAGCGACGGCCGCGGCAGGCGATCGGTGTGACGGTTTGGGTGAGGGGATTGCATGGAGCCCCCGGACGAGGGCGATCACCACCAAGAGCGCGATCCCGACCAGGGTCAGCTGCCACCGGGCCCGCCGCGGGGGCCGAGGAGCTCGCGCCCGGTGCTCGCGGGGCAACCCCGCCACACCCCCGGCGCGGGTGGGATCGCGGATCGGTCCAGGTCCCGCCAGCACGTCAGCCGGCGCTGACCATCCCGGTGCGGCACGCACGCGGGAGGAGCCGGACGCGAGGGCGCGACGAACAGACCGTCCGTCTCGCCCCCATCGGCTTGGGGATGGTCGAGCCGGACGGCCCCGGAGTTGTCCTCCGCCTGATCGGGTTGCTGGCCGTGGACCGGAGCGCGCTGGCGATCGACGCGAGCTGCCTGCACGATCCCGTCGCACACGGTCTGCCCCGCCGCGGGCGCCCCCTGCCCCGCGGTCCCGGACTCCGCCCGCGATCACGAGCGAGCGCAGGAGACGGCTGGCGTCGGCGTTGGAGGTCTCCGGCGCGGGGACCTGTCCGGAGCGGTTGACCATAGCGGCCCTGAGCGGGAGATCCAGGCCCGTCGGGCACCCAGGCGGGCCGGGCGCACCGCCTGAACTCGAGCGGGTGGAGGCCGCCGCTGAGCCCACCCGCGGTGCGACGGATCGCCGCCCAACCCCTCCGGGACCATGCCGCGACCCCGAGCGCGCCGTGGCTCGGCACCAGGCCCACGGCGTCGCTGGCGGGTCCTACGTGCCCCACGCTGATCCGCACGCGGGGACGAGGAGGGTCGAGCCCCACCCAGATGCCGGGCCGGGGCCCGCGCGGATGATCGGGCTGCTCGTGACGACCGGGGTCTCGGCGAAGGGCCGACGCCACCACCGGGGCGCGAGCGGTGAGCGCACCAGTACCTCCTCCGGCGACCGACGAGGGGAACCGCAGTCGATGCCCGAGATCTTACGGCGGACCCGGCGGGACGCCCGGGCGACCGCCGACCGGAGGCCGGGCCGACCGAGGTTCCCGAGGTGCTCCGGTGACCCTCCGACTGCCAGCATCGGCCCCAGCGGCCTGCGCGGAGAGCACGACCGGACCTGCTCCGAAACCATCCGGCACCCTGGCGCGTTGGAAGAGGCGGGCACGGCGCGCAGGGCGCCTCCCCGCCCGCCCGGTCCTCGGAACCCTCCGATCCCGGGCGGCGCGCCGTGCCCGAGTCCCCACCCATGAGGTACCCTGCCGACTCCCACGCTCCCGTGGCGCCGGCACGGGCCGATCGTCCCCGTCCAGTTCGGGGGTCCGGTCGGCGGACCGCGCCGTCACCCGCACCCCGGCCAAGGGCGCGGCGCCGACGCTCGCAGGGAGTGAGCGGGATGGTCGCGGGACTGCTCGTGCTGCTCTTCGCTGTGACCTTGGGGATCGGCCCCGCGGCGGCACTGACCCGGGTTCTGGGAGCCCTGCCGACACCGAACCCACTCCCTACTGACACCCTGGTCTTCGCAGCGGGCGGAGCCGAGATCGCCGACCTTCACGTACCCGGACAGAGCCGGATCCCGGTCCGCCTCTCGCAGGTGGCCCCCGGCTTCCTGCATGCCGTGATCGCGACCGAGGATAGGAGCTTTTGGACCGGCGGCAGCATCGACTGGCCGCGCCTGGTCGCGGCGGCGCTCCACGACCTGCTCCACCACGGCACCCTGGAAGGAGCCAGCACCATCCCCGAGCAGCTCGCCAAGCTGCGCTACCTCACCGACAATCGCAGCATCACGTACAAGGTCCGGGAGATCCTGCTCGGACAGCAGCTGAGCGCCACCGAGTCGCGGCACGCCATCCTCGACCAGTACGTCAACGACGTGTACTTCGGTGACGGAGCGACCGGGATCGAGGCCGCCTCGCTCACTTACTTCGGCGTCAGCGCCCGTCGACTCACCTTGCCGGAGTCGACCCTGCTGGCGGGGCTGCTGCCGGCGCCGAGCGCGCTGGACCCGCTCCTGAACCTGGCGGGCGCCCGCGTGCGCCAGCGGGTGGTGGTGGATTCGATGGTGGCAGCCGGGGATCTCAGCCGGTCCCGCGCCGAGTCGGTGCTGGGAGGGCGGCTCCCGCTCCGGCGGACCCCCGCCACCACAGTGGACCGGGCCCCCTACTTCATCGACCACGTCCGCGGCTGGCTGGCTGCACGCTTCGGAACCCGCTACCTCACGATGGGCCTGCGCGTTCAGACCCCGCTCCGGCTGGGACTGGAGCGGCTGGCCCAGCGGGTGGTGACATCCACGGTGGCCGGGGGTCAGGCGATGCACATGAGCGACGGCGCGCTGGTGGCCATCGAGCCGCGCAGCGGCGACGTGATCGCTTACGTTGGAGGCGCCGGCCCGGGTGTCCCCGGTGGCCAGATCGACATGGCCGCGGCGCCCCGTCAGCCCGGCTCGACGGCCAAGCTGGTCACCTACAGCGCCGCCCTGAGCGCTCACGCGGTGACCATGACGACCCCGGTGCTCGATGCCCCGCTCACCCTGCCCCGTGGAGGCCCCCCGGGCGGGCGCGGTCCGTTTGTCGTGCATGATTACGAGGACGTCTACCAGGGGGTGGTGCCGGTCCAGGTCGCGTTGGGCAACTCCCTCAATGTGGCCGCGGTCCGGGTCGAGCTCCGCACCGGGATCGAGAAGGTGGTGCGCCTGGCCCGGCGGATGGGGATCACCACCCTCGCGCGTCCCGCGGCGAGCTACGGGCCTAGCCTCACCCTGGGCGGGTACCCGGTCCCCTTGTGGGAGACCGCACAGGTGGGGTCCGTGCTGGCGACCGGAGGGCTCCTCCATCGAGCTCGCTTCGTCACCCGGGTGACCGGGATGGACGGGGACACCCTGTACGCAGCTCCGGCGCGCGCGCGCCGGGTGCTCTCGGCCCGGGCGGCCTATGTCATGAACGTGATGCTGTCGCGCAATGCCAACCGGCTCCTCGCCTTCGGGCCTGCCACCGACCTGGTGGTGCCGGGCCGCACGGTGGCGGTGAAGACCGGGACCTCCAATGACCTGCGCGACAACCTTGCGGTGGGCTGGACGCCCACGCTGGTGACGGCGACCTGGGTCGGGAATGCCGACGATCAGCCGATGTACGGCGGTGGCATCAACGGGATCAGCGGGGCCGCGTCGATGTGGAACGCGTTCATGGTGGCGGCGATGGCGCGCACGCCCAACCGCTACTTTCCCACCCCCGCCGGGCTGACCGTGGACGGGACCGGCGCCACCCGCGCTTACTACCTTCCCGGGACAGGCCCATCGACCACAGTCCTGGGCATCCCCGGCCCGGCCGCGGGTGGGGTGACGACGAACGTCCGCTACCGCGGGATCTGCCGCTACTGGGTCTACGATGGCGGCAACTACTATTGGTGTGGCAGCGGCGCGTCCAGTCTCCCCGGCGATCCCGGACCCCAGCCGGCGCCTCCAGCTCCCGCCCCCCCGGCCCCGAGAGTCACCACCGCCGGCCCACCTCCGGGGCCGGGACAGTCCCACCGCCACGGCGGTGGAAACGGTCAGGGCCGCGGGCACGCGAACGGACAGGCGGCCGGCTAAGCCAGCACGGCCTCCTCGGCACCGGCCAACACCTGCCACCGGCGGCGCTCGCCCGCGCCCAACCCCTCGCCGGTGGCGAGAGCGTCGCCCACGGCGGCGAGCAGGTGGGCGGCGCGGAAGGGGCGCTCGAGATAGACAAAGCCGAGCGCCTCCATTCGCAGTCGAAGTTCCGCTCCCGGGGTCCGCGCGCTGACGAAGACCACCGGGGTGCGATCCCAGCGATGGCTGTGGAGCAGGCGGCGACAGAGTTCGAACGCGCTGAAGTCTGGGAGGTGGACGTCGAGCACCGCACAGGCGACCCGCGTCCCGGCGGCCACCTTCAGCGCCGGCAGCCCGCCAGCCGCCTCCACCACGGTGAACCCGGCGCGCGCCAGGATGGCGCCGGTGACGGTGCGACTGTCCCGGTCGTCGTCCACCACCAAGATCGACTGGCCCGGACCAAGACCGCTCGGGGACGCCGACGAGTAGCTCACGACGCCATTGTCGGCGCTCGATCTGACAATCCCTTCACCGCGCCGACGCACCTGGGCACCCATCCTGTGACAGGTTCGCCAGGGAGTCGCCCCGGCCGCCCCGCTCCGTCCTCTCCGACGGACTGGAGGGGTGACGATGAAGGGTGGGGTGGGGGAACGATGACCGCCGGGGGGGGCGCCTCCGGCGGCGACCGCAATCCGGCCCTGCCGGTCGCGGTTGGGCTGGCCGGGCTCAGCTATGGCAGCTTGCTCGTGTGGCTGGCGGCGGGGATGAGTGACGGCGTCCGCTTCAGCCGCTACTCGGCGGCGATCCTGCCCGACCTCCTGCTGGGTCATGGTCCCCAGACGCTCGGGAGCGCGCGACACCCGGGGTCGGTCGCGCTGTTCTCCGTGCTGCTGGCGGTCCTCGGGGTTGGCTCGTCGGTGATCGCGGTCGCGGCGGGTCGGTGGTGGCAGCGCCTCCGCCGACCGGTCAGGAGTGGTGTGCTGGGGCGGGCTGACCACGCCCGCCTGGCCGACCTCTCCCACCTGCGCGCCGACTGGCGACCGGCGGTACGCAGCGCGGTGGCGGCGACGCTTCGGTGGAGCCGATCTCGCCGCCCGCCTGCGGGAACGGCCCCCACTTCCTGTGCCACCTCGGCCCGCCGGCATCGGGCCACCCGACCACGCTTTCGTCTCGGGACCCACCACGGCCGGGCGCTCTGGAGTGCCCTCGATGACCACGTCCTCGTGCTGGGGCCGACCGGCGCAGGCAAGTCCAGCGGGTACGCGGTCCCCGCGGTTCTCGAGTGGCCGGGAGCGGTGGTGGTGACCGACCCCAAGGGCGAGCTGGTGGCGCGCACGCTGGCCTACCGGCAACGGATGGGGCCGGCCGCGGTGTTCGCGCCGATGCTGGCTCCCACCGACCGCTGGAACCCGCTGGGTGCCATCCTCACAGCCGACGACGCTCTGCGGACGGCGGGCCTGTTGATGGGCCGCCCTCCCGAGCGCGACCCCTTCTGGCACGACCTCGCCCGCCAGCTCCTTCACGGTCTGCTGGTTGAGGCTGCGGTCGCCGCCCTCTCGTTGGGGGATGTTCTTCACCTCCTCCAGGAGACGCCCGCCGACGAGCTCGGCGACGTCGTCGCCCACCCGGCCGCTCGCCGAATCGTTCAGGGTGCCCTCGCGGGCGGCGACCGGACAGCGATGGGCGTGGTGGCCACCTGCATCGCCCAACTCGGTCCCTACGGAGCCGACCAGGTGCTCGCGGCGACCGGCACCTCGGACTTCGATCCCGCCGACATCGCCACGGGAGGGCTGCGGACACTCTACTGCGTCGTCACGCCGCACGACGCTCTCCTGATTCGCGGACTGGTCGGCGCGCTGCTCTCGCGTGCGTGGCGGGCGTGCTTTGCCCAGCCCCCGAGGCCGGCGGCGGCCTTTGTCCTCGATGAGTTCGCCCAGCTGACTCACCTCCCCGAACTGCCCGCGCTGACGCAACTAGGCCGGTCGCAGGGGGTACGGCTGTGCCTGCTCGCCCAGGACCTCGCCTCCGTCCGAGCCACCTACGGTCCCGAGGTGGTCGCCGCCCTGTGGTCGAACTGCCGCGCCAAGGTCCTGCTGGCGGGGATCTCCGAAGTCGATCTGCTCGAGCAGGCGAGTCGCCTCGCTGGGACCACGACCTTCCACGCCCGCGCCGGGGGTGAGGGGGTTGGCCAGCCGCAGGCGGCGCAACCCCTCCTCCATCCCGACGACATCCGCCGCCTGCGGCCCTCGGAAGCTCTCCTCCTGCACAGTTCCGCGCAGCCAGCGATCGTGCGCCAGCGGCGTTGGTACCGGGACCGCCAGCTGCGCGCCGCCGTCGGCCTCCCGGTGCCGGCGCGGGCCCATCTCGGCCCGGCTGTGGGGACGCCCCTGTGCGCGCCGGAGCCGGAGCCGGTGGCCCTCGAGGTCACGGCTGCCGTGCCCAGCTGAGGTGCGCCGGTGACCGTCACGACGCTCGGGACCCTGCTCACCGGGCTCGACACCGTGATCCGAACTCTGACCACGCTCGCGCTCGGCGCGATCGCGGTGCTCTGCCTCAGCCTGGCCGCGATTCGCTACATGACGGCGCTGGACAATGCGCAGCGGCGGGCGGCGGCAGTGCAGGGACTGCTCACCGTGATGGTGGGCGTGCTGTTGATTGTCAACGAGGGTGCCCTGCTCAGTTTCGTCGAGGGCCTCACCGGCAGCAACACCGCCTGCACCAGCTCCGCCTGCGGATCCAGCACCCCCCCCGGTCCCTGACGCGTGCGCGGCCGGCGCCCGCGCTCGATCGGCCGCGCCGGACAGCCCCTGCTCACCCTGCTCGCGACCATGCTGCTGGCCCAGGGGTTGGGAGCCGCCCAGATAGCACGACTACCCGACCCACCATCCCCCCAACCCCGGGAGCCCAATCTCCGACTGGCGCTGCGCACCGGGGTTGCGACACCCCGGCACCCAATCGGAGCGGACGCGTCCAGTCAGCAGTGTGGCGGCATCTTGGATGTGGGGTGCACCATCGCCAGCGCGGTGGTGACCGGGCCGGTCGCGCTGATGGGAACGTTGGATGGGAGCCCCGACCCGGCCCACATCGATCCCCAGTCGGGAGCGATCACCAACGGTCCCTGGCGCTTCATCACAACGATGGTGGGCACCAATCCCGTGGTGGACAACTACGACGGCAGCCTGGGCGGTCCGCCGCACGAGTGCGGCGCGCAGGGGTGCATCCCCTGGGTGGAGACCTTTGACCACATCGCGGTCCCGCTCTGCCTTGGACTTGTGGTGCTGGCCTTGCTGGTCCAGCTGGTCCTCTTCATGGCCGGACAGCAGCTTCAGCTTCGCCGTCACGTCCTCCCCAGCCTGGTGGTGGCGGCGGCGCTGTCGGCCAACCTGCCGCTGCACGTTGCCGGCCGCATCGTTGACGCGGGCAGCTGGGTATCCCAGGCGCTTGTCGCGGGCGCGTTGCAGGCGCCGACCACGACCTCCGCCGGCCCTCTCAACATGATGACGGTGCTCGCCCTCACCGCCTACTGCCCGGCCGACAGCCCCATCGCTCACCCCGGGATCCACCTCTCCTGGCCGGGGTCGTCGCCGCAACAGGCGGTGCTGGTGAAGCCCTGGATGGATCCGCACGACACCCAGTCCCACTGCATCGCCAGCAGCGACCCTGACTTCACCAAGGAGGTCACTGACCGCAGCGACAACATCTTCGGCCCGCCCTTGCACGACCTCAACTGCGATGCCACCGTGATCGACCCGAGCCAGCCCCTGTGTACCAACGTCGACAACACCGTCAACGACAATCATGATCAGGACTGCTTGGAGGGCAGCGGCAGCAGCGACGGCGTGCCGGGACAGCTGGGCCTGCTGCCGCTACCGGGCGAGCCGCGGGCGGGGAATGGGCAGCGAGCCGCAGACTGTCGCTACGCGGATATCTATTGGGGGACAACACCAACTTTCACCAATGTGTGGAGCGGCGTCGGGCCCCACGGTCGCAACGGGTACGACGTCCCGGACGGGCTAGTGGGGATGGTCGCGTTCACTGTGCTCACCGGCCTGGGCGTGGTGCTCGCATTCAGCTACCTGGTTCGATACGTGGTGCTGGCCCTGCTCGCGGCCTTCAGCGCCTTCGCGCTGCTGGCGCTGACTATCCCCGGCGCGGGCGGACTCTTCTCACGTTGGCTTCGGGTTCTCATCGGGCTCTCGCTGGTGGTGGTGGTGCAGACGGCGGTCTTCCTCGTCTTCGTCGCCGTGGTGTCGACGGCGAGCGGGCTGGCACCCAGCAGCGCAGCCGCCGGGTGCCCCGTCTACGCCACCGCGGCGGCGGGCTGCGCCGCCAGCCCTGGGGGCGGGTTGCTGGCGGCGGTGGGCAGCGCCGCCCAGGGCGACCAGTTCGCCAAGTGCTGCTTCGCCATCCTTACGGTCTGGCTGATGCTGACCCTGCCGCGCCACCTTGCCCCCCAGGATATGGTCTCCTTGCGGGGAGCACGGCTGGTCGGGGCGGCGGCGGCCGGCGCGGCGGCGGTCGGGATCGGAGTCGTCGCCGGCGATGCCCCCCGCGCACTCCGGCGAGCCACCGCCCGGTGGGCCCAGGCACCGATGCGAACGGCGGCGGCGGGCCTCGGCGGGGGGAAGCCCGACCCCGCATCGGAGCTCAGCCTCCCCGCCGCGCCTGTGGCGGGGATGGCGACCCCCCCGATCGGCGGGGCCGGCGCGTCCGGGTCGACTCCGGTGGCCGGGCGCATCCCGTCACCGCCGCGACCGCGACGGCTCGATGCCGAGGGGTACACGCTCTTCGTCGGAAGCCGGCTTGCCGAACGGCCCCTCGGTCACGCTGGAACCGCCGAGGAGGTCCAGATGGAGGCCCCGGAGCTGGCCGGCTGGCAGCGGCGGGCACGCCTGCGCGGCCCGAGCGGGGCTCCCACGGTCGCCGCGCGGCGGGCTCAGATGCGTCTGGGCGCCGCCTACATCGCCCGCGAGGGCAGCGAGCTGCCCGGATTCGACCTGGCCTACGTGCGGTCGACCCGCACCGATGCCTGAGCCGAGCCCCACCCGCGCCGCCCAAGCGGACCCATGGAAAGTGGGGCGACCCGGTCGCCGATCGGCCCCGAGGTGGGAGGAACGACGCCGGTGGAGGCACAGGTCCCGCAGCCGATCAGCGCCAGCTCGACCCGGTTCGGGGCGCTCACCCTGAGCCAGCTCGGCTGGTGTGCCCTGGCCGCCGCCGCGCCCTTCCTGCTGCTGGTGCGCTGTCACCTCCCGCTGGCCACCGGGACTGGACTCAGCCTGCCGAGCACCCTGGCTGGGCTGGTGGCAGCCTTCGCGCGACCCGAGGGGCGCCCGGCGGCGGCATGGGCCGCCGACTGGGCCCGCTTCCATCGCGAGCCCCGTGAGCTGGAGCACCCGGCAGCGCATGCGACCCGAGACGAGCGGGGATGGCGGCCGCTCGACTCGGGGAACGATGTGGACCGGGACAGCGCCGCCCGATGCGCCTGACGCGACCCGGCCGGGGGCGAGTCGGGGGCGGCTCCGCCGCCGAGTCGACCCAGCTGGTCGAGGCGGTCGCGCTCGACGACGGGATGCTGTGGCTGCGGGACGGCAGCGCCCGTGCGGCACTCGAGGTGCGTCCGCTGAGCTTGCTCCTGCGGCGACCCGAGGAGCAGGCCGACGTCTACCGCAGCTACCGCCAATGGCTTGACGGGCTCACCGTCCCCGTGTCGGTGCATCTGGTAACCCAGACGGTCGACCCCGCACCACTGGCGGCGCATTACCGTCGCTGCGCCGCGCGAGCCCTCACCCCAGCGCTGGGACCATGGATCCGGGAGGAGGCTCAGGTCGTGGCCGCCCACCTGGCTGAGCGGCAGCTGCTGGAGGCTCGTTTCGTGGTGGTGGTGGCCACCGCGGCCCCGCTGGTGCATCCCCCCGCTCTTTGGCGCCGCCTGGTGGCGCATCGGGGGGATGCCGCCCCGGCGACCGAGCGAGGGCCGCGTACCGGCTCAGCCGCGCAGCGGGAGCTGAACGAGCGCTGTGCCACCCTGCGGGACGGGCTCCGGCGGGTGGGGCTGAGGGCCGAGCGCCTTGAGGACGCCGCCTGGTTCGACATGCTGCAGCAGGCCCAGGGGGGACGCAGTGGAGGTGAGCCCGCGACCCTCGCCGCGTGGTTGGCCCCGGCCCACATGCGGGTCCGGGCCGACCACCTGGTCGTCAACGACGGGTACTGCCGCAGCCTGGTCGTGACCGGCTACCCGCGCACGGTCCGAATGGGTTGGCTGGGTCCTCTGCTCGGCGGCCTCGGGCATCCCATGCGGATCGCGCTGCACATCCGCCCACTGCCGAAGGCGGTGGTGCTGGGGCACCTGAGACGCAAGATCCGCGGCTTCGAGACGACCGCCGTGGTGGACGGTCTGCAGGGGCGTCGCACCGATTCCGGGACCCGCACCGTGCTCGCGGACGCGACCCGGCTGGAGGAGCAGGTCCTGCTCGACGAGGAGCGGCTCTTTCACCTCGAAGTGGACGCGACCGTGTCCGCCCCCACCCTCGGCGAGCTCGGGGAACGCTGCACCGCCCTCACCGCGCGGCTTGCGGAGCTGGGCTGCCACGCGAGCTGGCTGCGCCATCGCCAGGTGGACGGGTGGCGCGCGACCCTCCCGCTCGGGGCTTCTCCGCTGGGATGGGTGCGCGACCTGCCCTCGAGCGCGCTGGCGACGACGTTCCCGTTCCTGCGCAATGGGCTGCCGACGTCGAATGGGGTCCTCCTCGGCACCAACTTGCTGGAGAGCGGACTGGTCTTCGTCGACCCGTTCGCTCCCAGCCACCCCAACGCCAATGCGATCCTGGTCGGAACCTCGGGGGCGGGCAAGTCGTACACCGCCAAACTGCTGCTCGCCAAGTGCGCGGCGGAGGGTGTCCACGTCCGCTGCATCGATCCGGCCGACGAGTACCGCGCGGTGACCACGGGTCTCGGGGGCGAATATCTGACGATCGGGCTCGGGTCACCGACACGGCTCAACCCCCTCGATCTCCACGGGGTGCCCGGGACCGACCCGGTCGCGATCCAGCGGGACAAGGTCGCCCAGCTGCTGCCGATCCTGACCCTGCTGGTGGGACGGCCGGCCGGCGATGGGAGCAGCCCTGTCCTCCGCCCGGGCGAGGTGGCGGCCCTGGAAGCAGCCCTCCTGCACCTCTACGCCCGAGCCGGCATTCCGGGCGCGACGCAGGATGTCGACCCCCGCGCCCAGCCACGACTCCAGGACCTCAGCGGTCGGCTCGAGGCCACCGGACCCAGGGGGCTGGCGGCGCGGCTGCGCCGCTACACGGAGGGGGCGTACGGCTCGCTGCTGGACCAGCCCACGACCGTCCGGCTCGACGCCCCCATCGTGACATTCGGAGTGCGCTCGCTGGCCGCGTATGGCGACACGCTCCTGCCCGCCGTGATCGCCATGCTCCTGGGACACCTCCAGGGCGAGCTCCACCGGTGTCCCGGCCCGCGCCGGCTCCTGGTCGTGGATGAGGCCGAGGTGCTGTTGCGCCACCGGCCCAGCGCGGTGGCGCTCGAGGGCATGAGCCGACGAGTGCGCAAGTATGGGGCTGGGTTGCTGGTGATCTCGCAGGTCGTCGAGGACCTCCTCGACTCCCCCTCCGGCAACGTCATCATGCGCAACAGTCACCTCAAGCTCCTGCTTCGCCAGGAGCCGGTCGCGCTGCCGCAGGTAGCGTCGGCGTTCGGACTGTCTCGGGGCGCGGCCGACATCCTCGAGCAGGCCTCCCCGGGGTGCGGGCTGGTGGTCCTCGGAGCCGACCAGGCCGCCGTCCGCGGCCTCGCCTCCCCCCAGCTGCACCGGTGGATCACGACCCACCCAGCCGAGATCGCCGAGACCCCGTGACCCGGTCGCAGGCCTCGGGACCTTCGTTTGGGGTTGCGCTCGCAGCGGGGCTGGTGGGACTGCTCCTCCCGATCTGGCGATCCCCCACGCCCACTCCGCGCTCCGCCGCTCCGCTGAGTGCATCCGGCCCGCTCCCCCGCGGGCTCCCGGTGTGGTGCCCGGGAGTGCTGGTGTCCGCCGGATTCCGCGACCGTCGCTACCTGCGCGCGACCGGGCTGCGCCACGACGGGATCGATCTGGTGTGTCCCGCCGGCACCCCGGTGCGCTCGACCCTCCACGGCCAGGTGGTGTTCCTCGGCCGGGTCTGGCCTCTCGGGGTCACGGTGTGGCTCCAGCGACAGGGAACCCGGGTCATCTACGCGCACCTCAGCCGGATCGCCCGGCTGAGCCTCGGGGCCTGGGTTGCGCCCGGGCAGGTCCTCGGCTGGGAGGGACAGACAGGGCTCACCACTGGGCCTCACCTCCTCTACGAGGTCGAGATCGACGAGCCCCTGTCCCGGTCGGTCCCGCCCACCCACTGGCCGGGCCACGCGGTGAATCCCCGCCCGACCCTGGGACGCCAGGTCCCGTATGCCTTCTGACTGGGCCAGGCCGATCTGGTCCAGCTGCGGGGGCCTGACTCTCCTGGCCGTGGTGGTCCTGATCGCGCTGGGCGCCGCGGCGAGCGGCGCCGTGCTGGGCCTGGTCGGCGGGACCGGCCCCCTCGTGACCGCCGCCGGCGGTGGTCCGCTGACGCTCGAGCCGGGCGGGTTCATGCTTCCGCCGGGAGGCCACCTCCAGATCACCGCCGCTGGGTTTCCGGCCTTCGCGCGTCCCTGCGGTCCGGAGCCAGGGGCGCTGGCAGTGCAGCCCTCCGCCTGCACCGGCCACCCGGAGCCCTTCCCCGCCGGCTACCAGGGGTTCGCCACCGGGCAATGCACCTGGTACGTCGCAACCCGACGGCTGGTCACCTGGCGCGGACCCGCCGGCGAGCTCGGCGGTGACGCCGGCACGTGGCTCGGGTCCGCCGCGTCGGACGGGTACGCGGTGGGACCGCTGCCGTCGCTGGGAGCGATTGCGGTCGACACGGACCAGGGGCCCGGGCACGTTGCCTTCGTGGTGGGAGTGGGAGTAGATGGCAGCTACACGGTCGCCGAGGCGAACTGGGATGACTTCGGGCCGCGCTGGCCGTACGTCGACCTGCGCTGGGTCGCGGCCGGTTCGAGCGGAAGCCCCGTGGAACAGCTCGCCGGGTTCATCGCCGGGCCCCTCAACGCCCCCGCCCCAGCTCCGGCATCGGCTGGCGCGCCCGGGGTGGTCGGGCCCTCACCCCCTATGCTGCCGGGTGGTGACCGTGGAGGGCGACAGGAAGGCGACCCCGCCGCCCCCGCGGGAGGAACGGCGGACCCTCACGCTCGTGAGTGCGTCCCATGCGACCCAGCACATGTACGTGGCGCTGCTCCCGCTCACCTATCCGGCCGTGGTGGTCGCCTTCCACCTCAGCTACGCGGCGCTCGGACTCGGGCTGGGCCTGGTCGGCGTGGTCGGGGGCTGCGTGCAGGCAACCGCCGGAGTCGTCAGCCGTCGCATCCCCACCCGCTTCATCCTGGGCGGTCAGAACATCCTTCTCGGCGTGTGTGCGACGCTCGGAGGTCTCAGCCCCTCGTTCGCCCCCTGGGTGGCGACCCGGGGCCTCAGCCAGGTGGCGGCGAGCCAACAGCACCCGGTGGGGAGCGCGGTCCTGTCGCGCCGATATCCCAACCGTCGGGGTTTCGCGCTCAGCACCCACGTCGTCGGGGGCAACATCGGATCGTTGCTGGTGCCGGTGCCGGCCGCGATCCTCATCGTGCACATCGGATGGCGTGGCACGATGTGGGTATTCGCGGCGCCGATGGTGGTGATGGGCCTGGTCTTCCTGCTCACCTTTCCCCACCGCGCCGACATCTCTCGGCACCGATCGGCGGCGGCGCCGCCGTCTCCCGGCCCCCGCCCCCCGCGACTCCTCGACCGTCGCCTCGCGGTTCTGGTCATCCTCGCCTCAACGGTGGCGGCGGGCGGACGGGGACTGGGCACGCTCAGTGCCTTCGTGCCTCTGTACCTACGCGATGGGGTCCATCTCCCCACCATCGTGGTCGGGCTCCTCTTCAACCTGATGCTCGCCGGCGGCGTCCTCGGGCCGTTGGTGGCGGGACTGCTCTCCGACCGGTTTGGGCGTCGGCGCGTCCTCTGGACCGCCTACGCCCTCTCGGCGGTGCTCGTGAGCCTCTACGGGGTCGCGGCGCACCAGGCGGCCGTGCTCATCCCGCTGACCCTCGGGGTCGGGCTGGTGGCCTACGCGGAGAGCCCGCTGCTGCAGGCACTGCTCAGTGAGGCGGTGAGCCGGGAGTCGCAGGCCACCATCTTCGGCTACTATTTCGCGATCGCCTACGGGGTGGGATCGCTCTGGGTGATCGCGCTCGGCTTCATCATCCAGGATATCGGCTTCGCCGCCGGGTTTCTCATGATGGGCGCCTCCTACGTGCTGGCCGGGTGCATCCTCATCCCCGCCCGCGGCCGTCGTCCCTCAGTGGCAGCCGGATGACGCCGCTCCGCGACGCTGACGCCCAACTCGGGGGAGCCGGTCAGCTGCGGGCGCTATCCTTGGCCGTCCGCGAGGCGCGGGGCGTGCTGCGCCGGGTGGACCGGCTCGCCGCGGTGTGCGAGGGGCTGGACGAACCGGCCGCCGCCGCTCGGGCCCGGGCCCTGCGCGACGCCTGCGAGGGCACCCTCGCCGAGCTCATCCGGCTGCACGCCGCGGCGCAGCGTCGCGCCGTCGCGCAGGTGCGAGGGGAGGCCTGATGGCAGCGGGCCCGGCGCCCCGGCCCGGCCGGGACGAGGCGCGCCATCCCCCGCTAAGCCAGCCGGAGGCGAGCAGGAGCGACGCGACCACCTGCCCGACGAAGGGCGTCGACTCGGGTCGTCGAGCACCGTCGGAGCGGAGCCGGTCGAGCGCCACGACGGCGCCCGCCCCGAGCACCCACCCCAGAGCCCGCCCTCTGCGGCCGGGGGGCGCGGCAGTGACCACGCCCGCCCCGGCGCAGGCGATCCCGAGCCGGGCCGCCCGCCAGGATGCCGCCGTCCCCAGACGGGCGGGCAGACTCCGGCGCCCATGTCGGGAGTCCGTCGCCGCGTCAGGCGCGCCGTTGGCGAGGTGGGCGGCGAGCGCCAGGACCAGCGCCAGGGGCAACAGCGAGCGGCGCACCGGCGCGTGGGGGTCGATGGCACGGACGCCCACCATCGGGACCGCGGCCAGACCGACCATGAAGGGGATGGGGGAGCACGCGCTCCCACTCAGGCCCAGGTCATAGGACCATCCGGCGGCGAGGCCGAGGCCGAGCCAGCGGCCAGCGGGCGCTCCCAACGGCCGCGCCGTCGCCAGCGCACCCAGGGCGCAGGCCACCGCGAGGCCCGCCGCGGCGGGACGCCCGACCCGGCCCCGCGGGATTGGCTTGTACGGCTGGCCAAGGGCATCACGAGCGGCGTCGGCCCAGTCGTTGAGCGAACCTGTGCTGACCTGGGCCAGTGCCATCGCCGCCGTCGCCCAGGCGGTCCGAGAGCGGGCGGCCCCCGCCGCCCATCCCGCGGCGGCGGCCCGGGCGCTGGCGGCGGTGACGAAGGTGGTGGCCAGGCTGGGGCCAGGGTGGGCGAGTTGGACCCAGCCCGCGACCCGTTCGCGCCAGTCGGGAGCTGTCGCGCGACCTGTCATCCTGAGGGCGATCATGGCACTGGCAGCCGACTCCGGCGCGCCCGAGCCGGGGTCGGGCGCGGCCCGCCTGCTGGATGCCTGCGCCCACCGGGTCCCGGATGCGACCCCCGTGTGGTTCATGCGTCAGGCGGGCCGCTCGCTGCCCGAGTACCGGCGGCTGCGGGAGGCCCACGACCTGCTCACGCTCGCCACCACACCGGAGCTCGCCGCGGCCGTCACGCTGATGCCGGTGGAGACCCTCGGCGTCGACGGGGCGGTGCTCTTCGCCGACATCATGCTCCCGGTCGCGGGCATGGGACTCGCCTTCGAGATCCGTCCCGGAGTAGGGCCGGTGGTCCCCGACCCGATCCGCTCCTCGGGCGACGTCGCTCGGCTGCGCATACCGGACCCGCGCGAGGCGACCCCCTACGTCCTGGAGACGATCCGCCTGGCACGCCGAGCCCTCGGCGACCGGGCCGCCCTGATCGGGTTCGCGGGGGGTCCGTTCACCCTCGCGTGCTACTGCGTCGAAGGCCGGGGGGCACGGGACTTCCCGCGGACCCGGGGGTTGATGCACGCCGACCCCGCCACCTTCGCCGCCCTGATGACGACCCTCACCGAGACCACGGTCCGATATCTCGCGGCCCAGGTCGAGTCCGGGTGCCAGGTGGTACAGATCTTCGAGAGCTGGGCCGGTTCGCTCTCGGCGGTCGACTTCGACCGACACGTGGTGCCCCACCTCGCCCGGATCGTCGAGGCCCTGCGGGACCGGGTCCCGACCATCCTCTTCGCGACCGGGGCTCCCCATCTGCTGGAGCAGCTGGCGCGGGTTGGGAGCCCGGGCCTCAGCCTCGACTGGCGGGTCCCGCTGGACCATGCCTGGGCCACGGTGGGGCACGATCGCTTCGTGCAGGGCAACCTCGACCCGGCCGTGTGCCTGGCACCGTGGCCAGTGGTGCGGACCGCCGCGCACGAGGTGATCGCCCGGGCGGGTGGCCGGCCGGGGCACATCTTCAATCTCGGCCACGGAGTCGACCCCGCCACCGACCCCGACGTCCTTCGCCAGCTGGTGGAGTGGGTCCACAGCACGGCTGCGCCCGAGGACCGCGGAGGCGGCTGAGTCGCTCCCGGCCCGCGCCGTCTAGGGGTGGAGGATGGTGCGGACGCGGCGACGGACCCGGACCCGCTGCTGGCCACCGGGAACGACGCTGATGCTCCCGTCGGGCTCGAGCACGACGAGGCGGGTCTCACTGACCGCGTTGAAGCCGTGCTCGCGGAGCGCGGTGTCGACGTCGGACTGGTCCAGGCCCTGGTGGGCCAGGACGGGCTGAAGCCAGGCACCGTCGGTCGCCAGCACGGTGGCGTGGGGCTCCAGCAGCCGCCGCACGACCGGGCTGCGCACGCGCAGCCGGCCCACCACCCAGTTGGCGCTGAGCAGGGTGCCGATGATGAGGAGCCCGCCGAACAGGGAGTTGTCAGGACCGGTCATGGCGGGCTGCACCGCGTTGGCGACCAGCAGCACGACGACGAGGTCGAAGAGGGTCATCTGCCCCACCTCGCGCTTGCCGAAGAGCCTCAGGCCGAGCAGCAGCACGAGGTAGATCACGACCGAGCGAACGACGAGGTCCCAGGGGGGGATGGCGAGCGTGGTCAGATCCAACACGGTCCTCCGTGGCGGTGATCGGGTCAGCCGGAGGGGCCGGGACGCGCCCCGAGCCACCCCGGCAGCGCCTCGATTAGGCGGGGCGGACGCCACAGGATCTTGGTGAGCACCTCGGTGGCCCCGGCGGCCTGGGCGGTGCGAACCACCTGGGGCGCATCGTCGTTGCTGAGGATGATGATCGGCACCCGGGCGGTGGCGGGCTCGGCACGGAGCGCTCGGACCACCTCAACCCCGCTCCGATCCGGAAGGTGGTAGTCGACCAGGACGAGGTCGGGGCAGAGGGCGGAGGCCGCCGCCAGGCCGGTGGCCGCATCCGGGGCGATCGTGATCCGGTACCCCGCGGCCTCCAGCGCGAGACGGTAGAGGAGGGCGATCGCCGCCTCGTCCTCTAGGTAGAGGATGTGGGGACTCCCCGCCCCAGCTTCGCCCGCGCCCTCGGGCGCCTCCGGTCCGCCCATGCCGAGATGGTACGGGTGGCCGGCCCCCGGCGGTCCGGCCCGACGCGGAATCGGTCACGTCGCCGGGTGGTCCCGTCGCCGGACACCGCCGCGAGAATCCCGGCGACGCCCGCGGTCCGAGCGCCCGCGATCCCCGGGACGCTCCGGCAGCGGCTGACGGGCCGGTGCACGGGCGAGTCCACCACGCCGCGGACAAGCCGGCGGGCCCCGACGTCCAGCTGGGTGGCGGCCGCCGCCGGGCCGATCCGACCGCTAGTGGCGGCTCCGCCAGGCCCCACCGCACCGGGTGATGCCGGGGGAGGGCAGGCCCCATCTCCCCGCAGGGATCGGCGGACACGTGTCGGCGGCAGGCGGGTGAGCGACCCGGGGCTCAGCGAGCAGGGCCAGAGCCCGTGGCCGATCAGGAGCCGGCGTGGCCACGATCGCGGGGTCGGGTCGGCCACGGCCGTCCCCACCATACCGCCGAGTGTGAGGCGGACGTAGGCGGTCCTGACGACACCCGTGCGGTCGACCCGCCGGCCAGTGGCCGCTGATGTCGTCGCAGGGGCGGCTCCACCGGCGGGGAGACGGGTCACGAGCATCGCCGGCCCTGGGGAGATTCCCTAAGTGATAGCGAGCGGGGGCGTGCCCCGCTCCGGCTCGCGGGAGCGGAGGGGAGCTCCGCTGCCGGCCCGGACCGTGGCGAAATGACGTCCACAGGTCCCCCCGGGCTCGGGAAGCTGCCGTGCGAGGTGGGCCGGACGATCGCCGCCGCGGCGCCGGCGGAGATCCCGCTGGTCGCGCAGGCGCCGGCCGGCCCGAGTCCTCGCCAAGCGGTTCCCGACGCGCTCCCAGTGACCACCACCACGACCCCGCGCAGCGGCGGGGCCGGTCAGGGGCCGGTGCTCGGCGGTCAGCTCGGCGATGTCGCCCGCGCGCCGGACCCGGCCGTCCCGACGATGACGAGGTGGTCGCCGATCTGGGTGACGTCGTCGAGCAGGTGGGAGGAGAGCGCCAGCGTCCTCTGCCGCTCTGCGGCCATGGCCATCGGCACCTACCGGACCTCGCGGCGCGCCGGGGGGTCGCGGCGCGCCGGGGGATCGCGGCGCGCGACCGGGTCGTCCCGGATCAGGAGGTCTGGCCGCTGGCTCAGGGCTGGGACGAGCGCCACCTGCGCTCGCTGGCGGACCGCGAGCTGGCCGATGCGACGGTCGCGGAGGCTGGCGAGCCGGGCCCGGTGGGCGCGAGCCCCGCCAGCGGCTTCAGCGATGTCCGACCGCCCCGGGGTCTCGGCGACGACGAACCCGCCGCGGAGGGGGGTCTCCTGCCCGGCCAGGGCGTCCTGGTCACGCGCCACCCGGGAGGTTGCCGACCCGGTCGCTGACGGTTCGGATGGGGCGGGTCGGATGCGTGAGCACCCCCACCGCCGCCTGGGTCGGGTCGACGTGCTGGCTCCGCCGACCCGACCCCCTCGAGCACCCCCCGGCCCTGCCATCTGTGCACTCGCGAAGCCCCCAGCGCGTTGCCAACCGGTTTCCCAGGGCGCTCGGGTCACTGGCCGGAGTCACGCCACGGACTCCGTAGCGAGCTGGTCCCGAGTCGTCGCCAGCAGAGCGTCGACCGACTCCTCGTCCAGTCCCGCCGCACGCGCCTCCGCGAGCCAGCGCTCAAGGTCGTGCCGGAGCTGGTGGGGCACCTCGACGGCGCCCCCCGGAAGAGGGTCGACGACGAAGGTGCCGACTCCCGTCCGGCCCACCACGAGGCCTCTCAGCTCGAGCTCCCGGTAGGCCTTCAGCACGGTGTTGGAGGTGATGCCGAGTCGGGCGCCGACCTCCCTTGCGGTGGGCAGCTGATCCCCCGCCCGCAACCTGCCCATCCGGAGCGCCTGGCGCACCTGGTGGGTCAGCTGCAGGTAGACGGCCCGGCCCGAGGCCGGGTCCAGCCTGAACTCGATCACACAAAACACCATTGCATTAGCCAACTCGTTCATTCACCTTACAGCCCACGCGCGGCCCGGCCGGGCCGGTTCGAGAGCGCCGCCCCCCCGCCAGGTGTGGAATGGCCCCAATGGCTTGACCGGGGCCGTCCCAATCCCGTACGGTCCCCCCGTCCGTACGCGCCATATGTGGGAGGACGTATGCGCGGGATGCATCGTGGGACGGGTGTGCTCTCGGCCCTGGCTGCGGCGTGCGCCGTCCTCGTCGGAGGCGGCCTGCTCCCAGTTCGGGCGGCGGGCGACCCCCTCGGCACCCCGGCCGGAGCAGCGGCGCTCGCGCACGGGCGTGGAGCGGGTGATCAGCATCGATTGCTGGCACGCCTCGACCAGCTCAAGGCCGGCGGCGCAGCGGCGGCCGAGCTGCGCGTCCACCGCCTCCTGGTCGCCATCGGCGACAACCAGTCGTCACTCCAAGCTCTCGACGACCATCTGGCGGTGACCGTGGTGCTGGAGAGCCGGCTCACCGAGCGGCTGGCCGCCGACCGGTTGGCGCTGGCGGCGGCGATCCGGACCGCCTATCTCGACTCCAGTGGCCCCGCGGGCGTGGCGGCAGCCCTGGCGGCCCCCAGCATCGGAGCGTTCATGAGCCGCAGCAGCCTGCCGGCGGCGACCGCAGCCAACCTCGGTGACCTGGTCTCGGGGATCAGATCCGCGGAGATCCGCGCTCGCCGGGCGGCGCTGGTGCTGCGGGTGGACGAGCGGGCGGCGGTCGGCGCCGAGAGCCAGCTGGGGACCCAGGCTCAGCAGCTCCTGGCGGCGACGGCCCAGCGCGATGTCGCCTACGCTCAGGCTCCGGCCGCGGCCCGTGGGGACCTCGGCGCGCTCGCCGGCACGCTCCCTCCGGTGGTGCAGCCGGTCAGCCAGACCCCCGGATCCTGGAGCAACCACTTCGCCTTCGGCGAGTGCACCTGGTACGTGGCCACCCAGCGCTATGTCCCCTGGTTCGGCAACGCCTGGCAGTGGTGGGGGGCCGCCGCCGCCGCCGGCTACGCGGAGGGGACCGTCCCTACCGTGGGCGCGATCGCCGTCTTCGGCATCAGCGGCATCAGCCCTCTCGGTCACGTGGCCTACGTGGTCGCGGCGGGAGCCGGTCAGTTCGAGGTCGCGGAGATGAACGTCGCGGGGTGGGACCAGGTCGACTACCGCTGGATCCCCGACGGCGGGGACGGTCTGCTGGGGTACATCTACGGCCCCCGCTGAGCCGAGGCGGCCGGCGCGCCGCGTCCGTCGCCTCGCCGGTCGGCTGCGCTGGCTCGTTGGGGGGGCCTTTGCCCTCGCCGGTACACCCGTGATCGGGATCCTGGGCGTTGGAGGCGTGCCGGCCGCATTCGCGGGTCCCTCACCGGGCGCGATCGCCACCCTCTCCGAAGCGGCGCGCAACCTGGTCCCGGCCCAGAGCTTCCAACTGACCCTGCCCACCCCCACGCCCTCGCCGGTTGCGGCACGGCCACGCCCGCATCCCCGCCCGCGCTCAACCCCGCGGGCCGCGGCGTCGGCCAGCCCCCTCCTCGCCCCGACCGCCAGCCCGACCGCCAGCCCGACCGCCAACCCGACCGCCGCGCCCTCGCCGCACGCCACTGCAAGCCCCCAGCCGAGCGCCGCGGTCAGCCCCCGGGCCGAGATCGTGGCGGTGCCGCCCTCGGGGTCGATAGCCGGCGACATCCTCGCGGCCGCCCAGCGGTTCGGCGTCTCCTACACCTGGTTGCTGGGCGTGGCCACCTGCGAATCCGGACTGGATCCGCTCGCGGTGAACGGCTCGTCGGGCGCGACCGGCCTCTTCCAGTTCATGCCCAGCACCTTCTACGGTCACGGCGGCACCGACATCTGGTCCCCGGTCCAGCAGGCAAACGTCGCCGCGTCCATGTTCGCCGCCGGCGAGTCCAACCAGTGGGCGTGTGCCTAGGGCGGGTCGGCCCGGGCCCTTCGCCCGCCTGCTCCGTCACCCCGGCTGGCGTCACAGCCGCTTCCGGGAGGACGCCCGCGGTCTGGTGCTCTTGGTCGGTCAGATCTTCGGCGTTCCGGTGCCGAGGTACGACCCGACCCCGCCAGCGGTGACGGCTCCGGCGGCCGGCACCGGACCTCCCGGCCCCCCTGGTACGATCCCACCCGATGGGGGTGGGGCACCGACGGCGACGGGCACGGTCGGCGCCGATGCACTTGTGGGCTGGACGGTGCGGCCAGTGACCGCGAGCCGAGGTGCGACGCGCGACGAGCTCCAAGCGATCGAGGCCTGGGTGACCGAGCGGCAGGCACAGTGGCTCATGCTTCTCGAGGAGCTGGTGAGGTTGGAGTCTCCCAGCGATGACCCACAGGCGGTTGGTCGGTGCGCGGACCGCGCCGCGGTCGCGTTCTATGACTGGGCGGGGTGCGCCGACCGCCCCGGCCCCGACCTCACCCCGCCCTGCCGACGGCTCCAGAGTGGGCGAGCCGGAGGCGTCCTCCTGCTCGGGCATCTCGACACGGTGTGGGACCGCGGCAGCTTCTCGCCGCTCTTCGAGCGGGCAGGCGACCGGATCGTCGGACCGGGCGTGTTCGACATGAAGGGGGGGGTGGTGGTTGCCTGCGCCGCCCTCGCGGCCCTCCGGGCGCTGGGATGTGCCGAGGGCGGTGCGACCGTGCTTCTCACCGGGGATGAGGAGGTGGGAAGTCACAGGTCCCGCGATCTGATAGAGGCCGCTGCCCGCGCCCACCAGGCTGTCCTGGTGCTGGAGCCCCCCGTGGGTCAGGCGGTCAAGACCGCCCGCAAGGCGGTGGGGCAATTCTCCGTGACCGTCACGGGGCGTGCCGCCCATGCCGGGATCGAGCCGGAACGCGGCGTCAACGCCATCGTCGAGCTGGCCGCCCAGATTCCCCAGATCGCCTCACTCGGCGATCCGGACGTGGGGACGACGGTGACCGTCGGGGTGGTGCGCGGCGGGACCCGGGCGAACGTCGTGCCCGCCCGTGCCAGCGCCGACGTGGACATGCGCGTCCGCACGGTCCGGGAGGCGGAGCGGGTCGAGGCTGGCCTGCGGGCGCTTCGCCCCGTCCATCCCGAGGCCCGACTGGAGGTGAGCGGAGAGCTCAACCGGCCCCCGCTGCCGCCCCGCGCCACCGCCGACCTCTTCAGCCGCGCCCGGGAGGTCGCGGCCAGCCTGGGATGGACATCGCTCGAGGGAGCAGAGGTCGGCGGCGGGAGCGACGGCAATTTCACCGCAGCCCTGGGCGTGCCCACCCTCGATGGGCTGGGTCTGGTCGGGGGCAATGCCCACGCGGCCGGGGAATGGGTCGTGCCCTCCGAGCTGCCGCGACGAGCGGCGCTGCTCGCGGGCGTCGTGCTGGGCTGCTGGCGAGTCGCCCCCGAGCCGGTCGGAGCCGGGGATGCCTGAGGCCCAGCCCCCCTCCCCACTGCGGCTCGACCTGCTGGGGCCGGTGGCGGTGGAGCACGCAGACCTTCGGATCGTGGAGCTGCCGCTTCGGTCGCCCTTCACGACCAGCTTCGGCACCCAGACGGTGCGGCGCGCGCTGCTGGTGGAGTGCCACGGTGACGGCGCCACCGGGGTGGGGGAGTGCGCGGCCGGGATCGAGCCCGCCTATTCGGCCGAGACGGTGACCACCGCCCGGGACGTTCTCCGCCACCACCTCCTCCCCGGCGTCCTCGGCCAGCCGGCGGCCACGGTGGCCGACCAGCTGCAGCGGGTGGCGTGGGTGCGAGGCCACAACATGGCCCGAGCGGCCCTGGAGATGGCACTGCTCGATCTCGCCGGACGCATCAGCGGCGTGAGTCTCGGCGCGGTTTTGGGGGCTGCGTCGGACCGGGTCGGCTGCGGGGTGAGCATCGGCATCCAGCCGTCACTGGACGCCACCTACGCCCTGATCGACGGCTACCTTGCTGCCGGCTACCGCCGGATCAAGCTCAAGTGCCGCCCCGGCTACGACGTCGAGCTGGCCCGGGGAGTGCGGACTCGCTTTCCCGATGCCCTGGTGATGCTCGATGCCAACAGCGCCTACCGGCTCGAGGACCTGCCCGTCCTGCACCAGCTCGACGCCTTCGATCTGATGATGCTGGAGCAGCCGCTCGCGCACGACGACCTCGTCGACCACGCCGCGGTTCAGGCCCAGCTGCGCACGCCGATCTGTCTCGACGAGAGCGTCGAGTCGGTGGCGGACGCCCGGGCCGCGATCCAGCTCCGCGCCGGCCGGATCGTCAACATCAAGGCGGGGCGCGTGGGTGGCCTCATCCCCGCGGTGGCGGTCCACGACGTGTGTCGCGCGGCTGGTTGGCCGGTGTGGTGCGGCGGCATGCTGGAGACCGGAGTGGGACGCGCCGCCAACGTGGCGCTAGCAGCGCTTCCGAACTTCACACTGCCCGGGGACACCTCGGCGAGCGACCGCTACTTCGAGGCCGACATCCTCACCGAGCCGTTCCAGCTCCAGCCCGGCGGGACGCTTGCGGTCCCCACCGGGCCCGGCCTGGGCGTGGAGCTCGACCCCGCCCGCGTCGCCGCCACGACGCAGCACCACGAGCGCGTCGGCTGATCCTGGTCCGCTGCGCGTCCTGGGGCGCTGTTCCCGGCGGGTGCCCAGAGGCTCCCAGAGCGGGTCGGGGAGCGTCCTGCCTCCGTGGGCACGGGTCGCCGCCAGACGCCGCAGCGCCGGGCGCATCCATCCGCCACAGAGGGCGAGGGTGTCCGGGAACCAGGGGCGCAGCTGGGGAACCGCGACCGCCACTGTGAGGTGTTCGGGCAGGGCCTCGATCGGCGTCACGGTCGCGTAGGCGGAGGGCACCGGCTCCAGTCGGTCGAGCGCCCGGCGCAGGTCCGCGGCCCGGTAGCGGCTGGCCGCCCGGGCAAGCCGGTGGTCGATGCGACGGTCGACGCTCCATCCGGCCCAGCCGACCGCCCCGGTCCCGCCTGGTCCGCCGCGACGTGGCGACGGCTCCCAGGCAGCACGGTAGCGGCGTACCGCCGCCTCCAGGGTCGCGAGAGCCCGTGCGTCCGGAAAGAGCGTGTGCGCCGGCAGCCGGCGGGGCTGGCCGAGAGCCTCCCCGACCAGGTTGCTCGCGAACAGGCCCAGTCCCGCGGGCAGGGCGGCCCTGCCCGCGTACCGAGGCGCCCCCGCCACCGCCGCCTCGAACTCCACCAGGGTCGAGCCGGTCACTCGGTCCGCGCCGATCAGCCCGGGGGCGGCCGTCGAGAGGCGCTGGGTGAAGAGACGGGCCACACGATCCGGCCCGCCTCCCGGCTCGAGCATCGCCGCCAGCCAATCCGCGAGATAGGGGCTGGTGAGCGGGTCGGGGAGGTGGGTGCGGGCCAGGTAGGGGAGCCAGGCTCCGGTGATGGGAAGGCCGGCCGCCGCGCTGAGCCCGTGGCCGAGACACTCGTGGACCAGCGTGTGGCGGGCCGCTCGCACCCCCAAGATGGGCCCGACGCGACCCGTCCACAGCTCGGCTGCGAAGCCGGCCTCGGCATGGTCAGGCAGGTAGGTGCCGAGCACCGGCCCCTGTCGGGAGCGGTGGCCGGGAATGACGGCGATCCGGCGGACCAACGGCGAGGCGATGACGATGCGGGCGGCCAGCGGCAGCCGGCCCAGGTCACGGGCGAATGGCTCCCACGCGGACTCGAGGGTGGCGACGCTGTGATCGGGGATCGCACCGTCTCCACACAGCTCGACGTCAAAGATCTCGTCGAGATAGGTCGCGACCCGGCAGCGCGCCCCGCCGCGCCCGGCCCGTGTCAGCAGCCACGCGTCGTAGCCGGGGAGGCTGCGCTCCCGAAATGGATCGGATCCTTTGACGGCCAGCGGTCGCGCCACGGCCATAGGTGCTAATGATGTCCCGCCGGTGGGACCCGGCCGGCCGGAGCCGCGAGGCCCCATGGGGGATGTCCGTCAGCGAGGTGCTCGCGGGCCGGGAGCGAGCCGGGAGCCGCCTCCGCCATCATGGTCGGATGGGGCCGGAGCGCGCGCGGGGTCGGCGGATTGCTTACCAGGGCGAGCCGGGTGCGTTCTCGGAGGAGATGATCCTCACGATCGACCCAATGGCGTGTGCCTGCCCCTACCCCACCTTCAGCCTCGCCGTCGCCGCCCTGGTCGCAGGCGAGGTCGTGATCGCGGTGCTTCCGGTGGAGAACAGCCTGGGGGGAGTGGTACAGGAAGTCTCCGACCAGCTGACAGAGCACCCGGTCCACATCGTCGCTGAGCACCTCCTTCCGGTGCGGCATTGCCTGCTGGTGGCGGCCGACGAGGCGGGCCCGGATCCCCCCGCGGTGACGCGGGTGCGATCCCACCCGCAGGCCCTGGCCCAGTGTCGCCGCTATCTCGAGAGGCTGGGAGCGGTCCCGGTCCCGGCCGACGACACCGCCGGGGCCGCGCGCGCGCTCGCCGCCCACCCGGAGCCCGGCCTGGCCGTGATCGCGAGCGCGGCCGCCGCCCGACGCTACCGCCTTCGGGTGGCGGCCAGCGACATCCAGGACCGGGCCGACAACACCACCCGTTTTGTGACCGTGGCGCGAGGCGCCTCGATCTGGCCAACCGAGGGAGCCCCCCCAATCGGCAAGGTGTCGCTCACCGTCGAGACGGCTCACCGGCCCGGAAGCCTTCACGCCGCGCTGGGCGTGTTCGCCGCCCGCCAGCTCAACCTCACCCGTCTGGATGCCCGCCCGCTGCCCGAGCGGAACTTCGAGTATCGCTACTACCTGGACTTCGAGTACGCCGACGTCGGCCCCGCGCAGGCGGCGCTCGAGGAGCTTGTCGGGGTGGCCCACGCGGTTCGCCTGCTCGGCGTCTATCCTCACGCTCGCGCCGCTGAGCCCGCCCACTGAGGGGCCGCTGGGGCCTCGGCAGGCGAGGCCGCCCGGGGAGGGTGGCGTAGCATCGCACGCGTCCGCATGGAGAAGCGCGCTGTGTCCACCGTCGTCGTCATCGGCGATCTCCAGCTGGCCCGCGCCGTCGCCCGCCTTGTCCCCACCGCCACCGTCGTCGACGCCGACGACGACCCCGACCTGCGGGAACCGGCCACCGCGGTGCCGGTGATCCGCCGCCGGATGGAGGAGGGCACCACCCCGGTGGCGGTGGTGCTCGAGGCCCGCCCCGGTTTCTCAGTGCTCGCCGGCCTCAGCGGGTTGCCCGCGCACCGGTGCCTGGTGCTCGGCAGCGAGAGTCCCTTCCCCCCAGCCAGCCTGCGCAGCCTGGTCGAGGCCGCCGGAATGACGTTCCTGGCCCAGCTGGACGCACTCCCGGGCGTTCTGGCCGGGCGCGGGACGGGCGCGCCTGCTGGTGAGCGCGCCCGCGCGCGGGCTGGCCCGGTGAGTCGAGATGCCCCCCCGGCCGGCCCCGGCGCCGAGGCCTGGCCGATCGCAAGCATCGACGCCACCGCGAGCGACGTGATCGGTCCGGCGCTGGAGAGCTTCAGCTGGGCGGCGATGGAGCCGGTCCAGGTGCCCCCCCTGGCGCCGGCGACCGCTGCGGGCGCGATGCTGGGGCGAGTGGTCGACGCGAGGACCGGCCCCCCTGCCGAGGCGATCTCCGGCGCTGTCCCCGGCGAGCCGGGGAGCACGGCCGCCTCGGATCCCCAGCTCCCCGCGTACGCGCCCAGCGACCCGCTTCGGCCGATGCGTCCGCGGAGACGCTAAGGGGTGCGCTGGCGGCCCGGACGCCCGCGCCCGCCGGAGCTCAGCCGCTGCCGAGCCGAGGTTCGACGGATCCTGGAGGTCCTCGACGACGTGGCCGCGACCGGGAACGAGCGCCGGCTCTCCGAGGCCTTCGGTGGTGATGCCCTGCGTGAGGTCGGCGCACGGCTCAGAACGTACCGGGCGAGCGGGATCAGTGTCAGCCCGTTTCGCGAGTCGCTCCAGATCCACGTCGACGAGGAGGAGGTCGACGGGGGCGCGCGGGTGAGCCTGCGGTACCGCGACCGCACCAGCTTTCTCGCCTCCGGCGGACACCCCGCCACCGCCGACACCGCGGTCCAGCTCACCCTCTGGCTGGACACGCGCCGCGACCCCTGGGTGGTCCGCGCCCTGCGCGAGGAGGTGCCCGGACCCGCCGCATGAACGAGACGGCGCGGCCTCCCGCTGAGGAGCCCGTTCGGTGCCATGCTAGGCTGAGACGGGATCAGGTGAGGCGGGCCCGGGCCGTGGTCCGCCAGCTGGGAGGAAGGCGGCGGTATGACCAAGAAGCGGACCGACGCTCGCGGCGCACCGGCGCCCCGACCGGTCGATGACGCCCCCCGCCCCGACTCGGGGCGGGCCGTCGAGTCCGGCCCGGTGGACCCCCCGTCGGCGCCGCAGGCTGAGGCAGCCGGGGGCGCCACCGCTGGCGCCGCGGGCGGGGGGACCCTGCGCCTGGCGCAGGTCCCGGACGTGGTCCGGCCGACTCCGGTTCCGCCAGCCCCGCGCCCGTCTCCGCCGCGGCCACGGCCCGATCTGCGCGGGGCGACCCCCGACCTGGCCGACATCCCGCTGGAGGAGCAGACGCCCGAGATGCGCTGGCCTCCGGGAAGTTGGGTCCGCGTGACCGATCTGGTTCGTCACAGCACCGGGGAGTTGATTGAGGGAATCGCCGTCGGCGATATCGCCCAGGTGACGGCGGCCCTCTCCCAGACGCTGGTGCTGATCTTCCCGACCCGCGACAACCGCCGCGAGGTGCTTCACATCGAATCCATCGAAGCGGTCGAGGCCCCGCCGCCCACCGGCCGCGGCCGCCGCCGCTGACCGGGCGGCGAGCCGGCTCAGCGGCCCCGCGGGGTGGAGTCGGGTAGCGGTCCCAGTCGGCGCTCCACCCGAGTGGCCGGATCCACCACTACGACCTCGAACAGCTCCTCAAAGGTGCACTGGAAGACGGTGAGGAGCGCGGCGCGCAGGCGCGGACCCGGGTTGCGCGCTCCCGACTCCAGGGCCGGAATGTAGTTCTGGGTGACCCCCAGCTGCCGCGCCAGCTCACGCTGGGTGAGCTGGTTTCGGCGACGCACGGTGCGCAGGCCCACCGCGCGCACGACGACGTTCATGCACCCACGCTAGGATCGAGCGAAGCGCCTGTCAAGGCGGGGCGCCCGAGCCGGCCAGACGGTGGCCGGCCCGGCGTCAGAGCGATCGTGAGCGAGAGGTCGCGATGTCCGACCGCCTGATCCTGGGGGGGCTGTGCTTCTTCGGTCACCACGGGGTGAGCGAGGAGGAGCGCGAGCGGGGTGGCCCGATCGTCGTCGATCTCGAGGTCGAGGCGTCCCTGGCACGCGCCGCTGGGAGCGACAGGGTGACCGACGCCGTCGACTACCGCGCGCTCCACCAGGTGGTTCGCGCGGTGGTGGAGCAGGAGCGGTTTCGCCTCCTGGAGGCTCTCGCAGCCGCGATCGCCACCCGCGTACTCGAGGTGGAGGGCGTGGAGCGCGTCCATCTGCGGGTGGCCAAGGAGCCGCGGCTGCCCGGTCAGACGCAGGGGTTCGCGGTCGCGATCACCAGGGACCGATCCCGGCCGCTCGCCCCCTGAGGGGCTGCCGCCGGGGCACCAGCCGCAAGCCTCTGACGACAGGACCGCCCTGGCTGCCGCGGTCACGACCGACCCGAGCGCGCCCGGTGGAGGGACGATCAGGGGAGTGGGGGCGAGCGGGTGGTCCAGTGGGGCGGGGATCCGGATCATCGAGGGGCTGGACCCCGAGGACCGCATCGCCTTCGGCCTGACCGCGCCGCGACTGCTGGTGGCGGTCGGCGGGGTGGTGCTGGCGATGGCCTGCGCCGGCTCTCCCCTGGCCGCGGTGCTGCGAGCCCCGCTCGCCGCCCTGCTGGTGCTGGTGACCGCCGCACTCGCGTGGGGACGGCTCGGGGGCCGGCCCGCGCTGGACTGGGCCCCTCTCGTCGCCGGGTACGCTCTTCGCCGGTGGAGGGCCCGGCCCCAGCCTGAGCCCCCGCGCGAGCGCCTCGGACGGGGAGCGCTCGGGGCCGCGGGTCCTCCCTCGGGGCGGGCGGGGCCCCTTCGAGGATCTGCCCCCGGCCCCGCGCTGGCGCCCCCGTTTCTCGGCGGCACGCGTCGGATCGTCTTCTTCAGCCTGCGCGGGGGGGTGGGACGCACGACCCTCGCCATCGAGGTGGCGTCGCTGCTGGCACGCGACGGACGGGTGTGCGGCCGCGGGGCGCGGCCCCGGCCCCTGCGGGTGGCGCTGGTCGACCTCGATATCGAGGCGGGTCAGGTGGCCGAGCGGATCGGGTGTACGGGACCGTCCCTGGCCGATCTCCTCGGTCAGGAGCGGCCCGGGCCAGCCGCGGTACGGCAGGCCCTGGTGCGGCCCGCTGGGTCACCTCTGCGGGCCCTGCTCGCCCCTCCCCAGGCGCCGTCGGACCGCGATGGCCGGTTGGTCGAGCGGATCGTGACCGTGCTCTATGCCCTGGACGGCTCCGGGGTTGAAGCTGCCCTGGTTGACATCGGGCCCGGACTCGACCCGCTGGCTCAGCGCATCCTGGCCGCCGCCCACGACGTGGTGCTGGTGCTCGCCGACACCCCGGGGGCGGCCCACGACGTCGTCCGGGCTCGGGATGCCCTGCGCCCGTTGCGCCTGGCAGCCCGAATCCACGTCGTCCACAACCGTGCGCACACGGTCGGCGCGGGGGACCGCCGCAGCGGACAGCTCACCGCCCGGGTGCTCTCAGACCCGCGCTTCGAGCGAGCCCAGCGCACCCGGATTCCGGCGGTGCTGGACCGCACCCTGCCGCTCCCGGAGGGGCTGGCGGTGCTCACCGACGCCCTCCTCCCCGCTGTCCGGAGGGACCGGCATGGCGAACCGGCGACCGCCCGTTGAGCGGGAACCGGCGCCCCCCGCGTCGGTCCCCCTGATCTGGACCGTCGACGGCCCCGACGCGGTCGAGCTCGACCCGAGCGAGCGTGAGCGGCGCCGGCGGGAGTTCGGGGCCTGGCTCGATTCCTTGGTGATTCCGGTCCAGCTGCTGGTGACGGCACGCCGGATCGGGACCCCCTCCGGCGGGGAGGCCGATGCCGGGGCTAAGGGAGCGCCTGGGCCAGGACCGCCTCCGCCATCTGGCCGAGTCACTCGGCCGGCATCCCGCGTATGAGCGCCGGGTCCATCTGGTCGTCTCCGCACCCGACTCCGGGGCGCGGGCGGCGGCCGAAGCCGCTGCCGATCGGCTCCGTCACGCCGGTATGGGGGTGGAGGCGTGCGCTCCCGACCGCCTCCCGAGCGTGGCCGCCGGGACGATCGAATCGCCCCGGCACCTTCGGGCCGGCGCCGCCTGGGTCACCTCCGTGCGGGTGACCCGACTGCCGGGGCGCCCGGTTGAGCCCGGCTGGCTCTGGGAGCTGGTGGGGCTAGCCGCGGAGCAGGACGTCAGCCTGTACGTCCGGCCGCGACCCGCCTCCAGCGCCCAGCGGCAGCTGCGGCGCGCCGAGCGCGCGGTGCGCACCGCGCGCCTGGCGGGAGCGGAGCTGGGGGCGGCCGGCGACCCCCGCCTCGAGGCGGGGGCCAGCGCGATCCGCGTCCTCCGCAGGCGCCTCGCCGGCGACGAGGTCCGTGCCTTCGAGTGCGGTCTCACGGTGACCCTCACGGCGGCGACAGCGGCAGAGGCCGGGCAGCTCGCCGACCTGCTGGTGGCCCGGGTGAGAGGTCTTTTGGGGGAGGCGCGCCCGGCGACCTTCGAGCAGTTCCAAGCTCGTCGCGACACCCTCGCCCTGGGCCAGCCGCCCGCAGGGCCGCTGCGGCTGGTGGACACCGAGGCGCTCAGCACCTGCTGGCCCTGGGTCGACGCCGGGCGCCCGCCCGGCGCCGGGGCCCTGCTGGGGCGGCACCGACGCACCGGAGCCCTGTGCCAGCTCGACCTGTTCGACGTGCGGCGGCGCGCCAACGCGAACTGTGGCATCGTGGCCGCCTCCGGAGGCGGCAAGTCCTACCTCGCCGGCCTGCTGGTCCTTGAGGACCTCAGCCGCGGGATCGCCAGCGTGATCGTCGACCCCGAGGGCGAGCACGAGGAGCTGTGTCGCGCCACCGGCGGCACCTACGTCAACCTGGGCGGCTCGCAGACCGCCGCGCTGAATGCCTTCGACGGCGGCGACCCCGAGGAGGTGATCGTCACCGTGACCCAGGTGGTGTCGGCCATGTGCGGCGGCCTTGGCCCGCTGGAGCAGGCGCGGGTCGAGGTTGGGGCCCGGGAGGCGCTGGCCCGCTCGGCCGATGGTCCGCCCACGCTCGCCGACCTCAACCGCATCTTGAGCGAGCGCTGGCCCGACGAGCGGGTGCCCGCCCTGCTGGATCGGTGGACCCAGGGGGGAGCAGGCCGGCTGTTCGCGCGCCGATCCACGCTGACGACCCCCGGGGAGCTCACCGGCATCGGGCTGCGCGACTGCCCGGCGGAGTGGCTACCGGGTGCGACCCTGATCGTCGCCGCCTGGCTCTGGGACCTTGTCCGGCGCGACCCGCAGCCCCGCCACATCGTCCTCGACGAGGCCGGGCTGCTGTTGGAGCACGCGCCGCTGCGGGGGCTGTTGGCCCAGCTCGCGAGACGGATCCGCAAGTACGCCGGATCGCTGGTGTTCGTCACCCAGAACGTGGGCGACCTGCTGGGGTCGACCACCGGCGAGATCCTCGCCGGCAATGCCGGCACCCTGTTGTTGGGCAGCCACCACGGCCACGACGCCGACCGGCTACAGGCGGCGCTCTCGCTCAGCGACGCCCAGCGGGACGCGATCGAGGACTGTGGGCGAGGCGAGTTCCTGCTGGTCGGCGCCGATGAGCGGACCCCGATCGTGGTGCAGGCGCCGCCGCTGCACCACCTCCTCCTGGAAGCGCACCAGCGCCGACGCCGGTGAGGCAGGCGCGTCATGACCCCGACGAGAGCCCGATTACAATGCCGCCATGCTTCGGGTGGTCTTCTATACCGTGGTCGACACCGGGTGCGCCAGCGCGCAGGAGTGGGCAGGGGCGGTCGCCGAGCGTGCCGCCAGCCGAAGCTGGCGTGACGAGCCGATGTGGCTTGCCACCGACGCTGCCCGTGGTCTCTTCGCCATGGAGTATCTACGACACGTCCGCTTGGAGTCGGGACGACCGCTGGCGGGGGCCGGCTTCGTGCGTCTCGGCGGCGACGAGACGGATGCGCTGGCCGCCCTCTTCATCCTGGTCGAGCTCACCCGCCGCTTCCAGGGACGGTCGGAGTTGCGAGACGATGGCAATCCCATCCGCAAGCAGCGCTGGCTCGAACTCGACTGCGGCGAGCCGACCGGTCCGCGCACGCTCGACGAGCTGATGGTGGCGCGACCGGTGCAGAAGCGGCTGGTCGACGGCACCATCACCTTCTACCCGCCGCGCTACCGGGGCGCCACCTTGCCCGGGCCGCAGGGCCCCCCCGGAAGCTGGAGCTTCAGCCTGGAGGGGCTGCGTGCCCGCGCCGACGGGTTCCTCGAGGCCGAAGCGGAGGCGATGCGAATGTACCGCAGCCTGCGCGCGATCGCCTAAGCCGCGCCCTCGTGCGGGCGGTGGTCCAGCGGGTCGTGCAGGCCCGGGTCGAGGTGGAGGGGGAAACGGTCGGCGCCATCGAGACGGGCCTGCTCATCTTCTTGGGAATCGCCGCGACCGATACTGAGTTGGTGGCGCGCGAGCTCGCCGAGCGGATCGCTCGGCTGCGCATTTTCGCGGGCGCCGGCGGACGCCTCGACAGGTCCGTCCTCGACCGGGGCGGCGGGGCCTTGGTGGTGAGCCAGTTCACACTCTTCGCTGACGCCCGGCGCGGCCATCGCCCCAACTTCTCCGCCGCGGCGCCGGGCGCGGTCGCCCAACCCCTCTGCCTGGCCTTCGCGACCCGGCTCAGCGAGCTCGGCGTCGCCCCGGTCGCGACCGGGCGCTTCGGCGCCCAGATGGTGGTGGCGGCCGTCGGCGACGGCCCGGTGACCGTGGTGCTATCCCGCCACGAGGCCGCCTGGGACACCCGCTGCTGATCCCGATCCCCGCCCCGTTCCCCAGCCGCGGCGGGACGGAGGACGACAGCACTGTCGTTCTGCGAGGACACACATGACCACCCTCACCACCCTGCTCAACGCGTGGATCTCGCTCGGTCAGGGCGTGATCGGCAGTCTCGGCACGCTGGCGTTCGTGTGCGCCTTCATCTGGCGGGTGGTGGCGGTCCATCCTCATAGTGCGTCCGAGGCGCAGCGGTGGCTGGGACGAATCGCGGTCGGGACGCTCGGGGTCGAGCTGGCTGGGGTCTTCAGCCACATCCTCCTCGGCCTGGTCCCGCACGGGCTGTCGTGACCACGGGGGCGGCCGTCGCCCGCGTGCCGGCGACATCGCCTCCGCTCTTCAGCTTCGACCCGGTGGCCTTCGTGCTTCACCTGGTTGACGGGGGCGTGCTTCAGTTCGTGACCTCCGCCCGGGAGTCGGTCGACACCGTCCTCGCCACCTACCTCTTCGGCACCTACGACATCACCCGCCCGGGCACCACGACTCCATTGACCGCGGACCCGGCGATCATTCAGCTCAACCGGCTCCTGGCGGACGCCGGCACCGTGCTGCTGGTCGCGGTCTTCCTCTACAGCTGCCTGCGCACCGTGATCGATCACCACCTCGACGTGCAGCACACCCTGCAGGTGGTGCTGCCCCGGCTGCTGCTGGCGGTGGTGCTGATGGACTGGTCGCTGCCGCTGATTCAGCTGGCGGTTGACCTGGAGAATGCGCTCTGCGGGCTGGTCGCGGGCAACGGGGCCGTCGCCCCGGCCAATCTTCCTTGGGCCAACCCCCTCGCCGGCCCCGCGCTGCAAGCCGCCGCCGACAACCTCTTCCTGCTCGTCCTCAGTGCGCTCATGGTGCTGGCACTGCTCCTGCTCGCACTCGCCTACGTCGTCCGCGCGACGCTGCTCGTCGTCCTCTGCGTGGTGGCACCCCTGGCAGCGCTGCTCCATGTGCTTCCCGAGACCCGCAGCCAGAGCCGGCAGTGGATGCGGCTGTTCGTGGCCACGCTCTTCATGCAGTTCGTGCAGCTGCTGGTGCTGCGCGTGGCAGTGACGCTGACGGTGGCCGACGGGCAGAGTCTAGTCTCCATCCTCTATGCGCTCGCTTGCCTGTACCTCATGCTGCGGGTGCCGGGCGCGCTCGGCAGCGCGGCGCACTGGCAGCGGCGCGCCGCCGGCGCGGGCCGCCGCCTGGAGCGCTCGGCCCGGCGCCTGCTACTGGCACGGCTGGAGGCGCTGGGATGATCCCGCCCCCGCTGGCGGCGTGATCGCCCGATCGGAGTCCACTGACCTGAGGCCGGGGCGCCGCCCCAGACCCGCCCCAGCCGAGAACGTGCTCATCCCCTCCCGATCAGCCAGGCGAGGCGATCGGTGGCCCGGTGCCTCGGTGCGCGACGATCTCCCGCGTGAGTGATGTCGACGTGGTGGTGGTCGGCGCCGGTCCGAGCGGAGCGGCCACCGCGCTGGGGCTGGCGCGGGCCGGACATCGGGTGCTGGTGGTGGAGCGCGCGCGGTTTCCCCGGGACAAGCCCTGCGGCGAGGGGCTAATGCCCGCGGGGGTGGCGGCGCTGGAGCGGCTCGGTCTGCTCGGTGCCGTCCGCGCCGCCGGCGCGGCCCCGATCACCGGGATCGCCTACACTCACCCGGGCGCCTCGTCGAGCGCCTTCACCGCCTTTCCCGCACCCCCCGGGAAGGCCCCGGCGGGCGGGCTCGGGGTGCGGCGACTCGTCCTCGACGCGGTGCTGGCCGACGCGGTCCGCCGACAGCCCGGGATCACGCTCCTGGAGGACGTGCGCGCGGACCGGCTGCTCCTCTCGCCGGATGGACAGGTGGCCGGGGTGGCCACCCGGATCGGGCCGGTGGCGGCCCGCATCACGGTGGCGGCTGACGGGCTGCACTCGACCCTGCGGCGCTCCGCCGGTCTCGGGCTGCCGTCGCGGGGCCGGCAGCGATTCGGGGTGGTCGGCCACTGGCGGACCCTCACGCCGGAGCCGGCAGGCGTCACCGTGACCCTCTGCGGCGACCACGAGTGGTACGAGACGCCGACCCGACCAGGCGAGCGCCTGGTGGCGTGGCTAGGCCCACGGCGGCGGGCGGGAGCGGTCGCCCACTCCTATGCTGCGGCCGCCCGCGCCGACCTCCCCCACCTCCACGCCGCGGTCCCGACTGGTCGCGTGCGCACGGCCGGGGCCTTCCCGCAGGCGGTCCGGCGGACCACACGCCCCGGGCTGGCGCTCACCGGCGATGCGGCCGGCTACGAGGACCCCGCGACCGGGGAGGGGCTCGCCATGGGTCTGCTGCTCGCCGAGGCGCTGGTGACGCGGCTCTCCGATCTGCTCGGGGAGCGATGCGCGCCCGCCGCCGCCCTCTCGGCCTACGAGGGGGACCACCGGCGGCTCTGGCGGGACCGGCGACGGGTGCTGGCGATCGCGCTCTGGCTGGGGAGCCATCCCGGGCTGACCCGACGGACCGTCGCGCGGGCGGCCCGGGACCCGCGCGGGCTGCGGGCCCTGCTCGCGGTCAACTGCGGCTACCGCGCGCTGGGTGACGTCCGCGTGCGCGAATGGTGGGCACTGTTGGGTCCCTGAGCAGCCTCGACCGCCGGCCCAGCCGGCGCCTTTTGGGTCTCCCGGGGGGAGCGGGGGAGCCCGCGCGTCCAGCGGAAGTGGACGAAGAGACGGCCGAAGTTGCGGGAGTCCTTCTCAACGCGGTGGTAGCGCGCCCGGACCTCCGGCTGGTCGAGGAACCGCAGGACGCGCTGCTTCAGCTGCCCCGACCCCTTGCCCGGAATGATCTCGACCATCGGCGCATGAGTCCGCTCGGCCTCGGCGAAGAGGTCGCGCAGCGCGCGGTCGATCTCCTGGCCGCGGTTGTACACGTCGTGGAGGTCCAGGGTGAGCTTCATCGGAGAACCCTCAGGCGGTAGCCCGAGCCGGATCCTACGGCGTGGGACATCGCCGGGGGCAGCGGACGGCCGGGCGGGGGGGGTCGCCTCACAGGGTGACGTGGACCTCGCGCAGGCTGGCGCCGGCGGCCGCCTCAAGCTCCCCGAACACCGGGTGGCTTCGCAGGCTGGGACGGTGGTCCAGGCCTCCGAACGTGATCTCGAACCGAGCCACGGGCAGGGGCGGAGCCCACTGCGTCTCGGCGACCGGGATCTCGGCCGCGCACTCGGCGCAGGCCCCGGCCAGCGGGTCCGCCCCCGCAAACCTCAGCTGATAGAGGTCGAGAGGACCGCCGCACCCGGGACAGGCCGCGCGGTAGCGCCTCGGGGCGGGCGACGCCAATCCCTGGGGACCGGGATCCGGGTACGCGCGCAGGACGCCGGCCTCCACCCGGACCTCGCCGCGCTGCGGGTCGGCGCGATCCGGCCCGGGGACGGCCATCGGCACCGCGATCAGCGGACGGGTGGGTGGGGCCGGGAGCGCGCGCAGCAGCCAACGGGAGAAGGCCGGTCCCGGGGCCAGTCCCTCGGGACTTCGCACCGCGAGTCCTTCGGCGCAGAGGGCGTCCCTGACCGCCTCCACAGCGAGGACCGGCGGCGTGAGAGTGGGGTCAGTCGGAATCAGGTGGAGCCAGCTCAAGGGGCGATGCCGGTGCGATGACGGCACCAAGAACCTGTCCCCCGACCTAGAGCTTGTCGGCTCGGACGGCGGTTCCGTAGGCGCAGATCTCGGTCCACACCCCCCCCATCTCGGAGGTGTCAAAGCGCATGGCGACCACCGCGTTGCCGCCTTTCGCCTCGGCCTCGGCGACCATCCGCCCGATCACCTCTTCGCGGCTGGCGATGAGGTTCTTGGTCATTCCCTTCAGCTCGCCGCCGACCAGGGACTTGAGTCCCGCGCCCCACTGGGATCCGAGATTGCGCGATCGCACCGTGAGGCCGAACACCTCTCCCAGCACCTCGGTGATCCGGTAGCCGGGCAGCTCGTTGGCGGTGGAGATCAGCATCGCGTGCTCCTCGGTGGCGGGTGCTGCCCGGTCACCGACCCCATGGGCCCGGGTCGACCGGACCCAGGGTGATTATCTCCGCCCGAGCAAGAGGACACGTAGGATGGACAGCGTCGGCCGGATCAGGGAGAGGCGGGTGACCGAGGTGCGTGCCGAGATGATCGGCACCTGCTGGCGTGTGCTGGCTCGCGAGGGGCAGCGGGTGGCAGTCGACGACATCCTGGTGATCCTGGAATCCATGAAGATGGAGATTCCCGTCCCAGCACCGGTGGCGGGCAGCGTCCGCTCCGTGCTCGCGCGGGAGGGGGAGGTGGTCCAGGAGGGCCAGGTGCTGGTCGTGATCGACGGGGACGGCTGAGACCCCCGTCCGCCCCGTCACCCGGGTCCCGCCGGACTGCAGCGGTGATGCCCCGCCACCGCCCGATCCGCACCCTCCTCGCCGTCGTGGGAGGGTGCGTGGCGCTGGCGATCGTCGCCCCCCCTGTCGGCGGGGTGCTCGACGCCGTGGCGTCGCTGGGCCTGCTCGGTCTGGTCGGAGTCGCCGCGGTGCGCGGGATCATCTGGGTGGACCGTCTCGGGCGTGCCGCCCGGCGAGCGGGAACGGCGGGGCGGACGCCGGCCGCTCCGTCGCGGGCACGGGGACCGGTCCGCGCGCGCCCCGACCCCGCGCCCGATCGCACGCCGGCGCCCCCGCGCCGGGCGACCCGTCGACCGGCCCGACCCCGCCCGGACGCCTCCCCTGACGAGCGGCTGGCCCGCTGGCCCCAGCTGGGGGAGTGTCCTGCCCCCCACGACCCGGGCCGGACTGACGCACGCGGCGGGCCGGCCCGGGCGTGAGCCCCGCCGCCCACCGGCCGCCCGTCACCTGAGGTCGGGGGCTGAGCCGGGGTAGAGGCGAGTGTGCAACTGCAGGTAGGCGCGCTGGAGCCAGAGCGCGGCCGGTTCCGACCCCCGAGCTGAGGGATCGATTCCCCAGCGGAGGCAGAGGCTGGCGGCGATCTCGGTGGCGAGGGCGTCCCGTCGTCCCGGGGCCAGGTCCTGCCGGTCCAGGTAGGCACGGAGCAGGCCCAGCTCGGCGGCGCCGGCCCGCTCCAGGCCGGGCACCGGCGGCCCCGGATCGGCGGCGACACTGGGTCCCGCCACCCGCCCGGCGCCGGGCTCCCCAACTGGGGTGCGCTCGCGGATGACGACCGTCCCGGCCGCCAGATCCCCGAGCCGGCGCGAGCTGCGAGCCGTGAACATCGTGACAACCCCGACACCGTAGGCGACCGGCAGGAAGTCGAGCAGGCGCACGATGTTGCGCACCAGCGACTCGCCGCCTCCCACCGGCACCCCGTCCAGGCGCACCACCCGCAGCCCGCAGGCGATCTTGCCGAGGGATCTCCCCCCGCTGGTGAGCTCCCAGACCACGTAGTAGGCGATCGGGACCAGCGATGCCACCACCACCAACACGATGAGGATCGGCCCGGCCACTCCCGGGTGCGATGCTGGGGTGATCAGGGCCACCACCGCGAAGATCAGGACGGCCTCGATCAGGAGGATGACCAGGGTGTCGAGGCAGGCGGCCAGGAAGCGCGACCCGATCCCGGCGACGGGAACGTCGAGGGTGACGCTCTCGGGGGTCCGGATCGACACCTGGTCCAGCATCCGCGGGTCCGATCGTACTGCCGAGGCGGCTGGTCCGCGCCCGGGGCGAGCGCCGGCCACACCGCCGGGAACCGGGCCTCGATGATCCCGATCGACGCCTTCATCCGCGAGCGGCAGCCAGCGTGGCAGGAGCTCGGCGCGCTCCAGCGCCGTCTCGGCGGCGGCGGTATCCGACGCGCCACCGCGGGTGACGTCGACCGGCTGGCGGCGCTCACCCGGGCGGTGAGCACCGACCTCGCCCTCGCGGCCCGCGACTATCCAGGGGACCGCCTGGTGGCCCAGCTGACCCAGCTGCTGGTGCGCGGCCAGCCGCTGCTCTACCGGGCCCCGCCGGTGCGCCTTCGCGACCTCGGCGGCTTCTTCGCGGTCGGGCTGCCCCGCCTCTTCCGCGCCCACGGTCGCTACATCCTGCTGGCCGCCGGCAGCCTCCTGGTCGGCGCCGCCGGCGGCTGGGCAGCGGTCGCCCTGCGACCCGACCTCACCCAGCTGGTCCCCACCTCGGTGCGGGCCGGCTTGGCAGCGCATCATCTGGGCAACCCCGCGGCGCTGTCGGGGCAGCTGGCCTCGCCGCTCAGTGCTCTGATCATCCAGAACAACATCCGGGTGGCGCTGCTCGCCTTCGCGCTCGGGCTCTGCGCCGGGATCCCCACCGTGCTGCTCCTGCTAGTCAACGGATTCCAGCTGGGGACCCTCGCCGAGGCGTCCCACGCGGCCGGGATGGACGCCCCGTTCTGGGCGCTGATCGTTCCCCACGGGGTGATCGAGCTGACGGTGATCTGCACCGCCGCGGGCGCCGGGCTGCGACTCGGCGATGCCTGGCTCCGACCCGGCCTGGAGCGGCGCGGCACCTCCCTGGCCGCGGCCGCCGGGCCGGCCGCACGGCTCGGCGCCGGCGCCGCCTGCCTGCTGGTGGTGGCGGGCCTCATCGAGGGGTTCGTGACGCCGTCCGGGCTGGCGGTCGAGGGCAAGCTCGCGGTGGGGGCGGTCAGCGGCCTCGCCCTCTACACATGGCTGCTGGGATCCGGGCGGCGGGGAGCCCCACGACCCAGCCGGGCCCGGCTGGGGAACGTGGTCGTGGACGGCCCGAGCGAGGTGCCGGGGCGCGACCTCGCAACCGAGGGCATCCGCCCCGGGGTGGACTCGGCCGCGTGGGGCGCCTGAGGGGGACCGCAGGCCGGCAGCCGTGCCAGAGGGCGGGACGATCCGGGAGGGAGTCGCTGCGGGAACGCTGCTACGATCGTTCGGTGGAGGTGGTCAAGGTCGTCCCCCGGGGCTACTGCCATGGGGTGGTGGAGGCGATCCGGGCTGCCCGCAAGGTCGGGGCCGAGCGCCAGGGCGAGCCGATCGCGATGCTCGGGTACCTCGTCCACAACGAGCATGTGACGACCGAGCTGGCGGAGTCGGGCGTGCGCCTGGTGGATGCCGCCACCCGCCTGGACGGGCTGGACGCGATCGAGAGCGGCACGGTGATCTTCACCGCACACGGAGTCTCGCCCGCCGTGCGCGAGCGCGCCCGCAGCCGCGGCCTCCACACCGTTGACGCCACCTGCACCGACGTCATCCGCACCCACGACCTGGTCCGCCGCCTGGTCGCCGACGGATACACCATCGCCTACGTCGGCAAGCACGGCCATCCCGAGCCGGAGGGCGTGCTGGGGGAGGCCCCCGACCGGATCCATCTGGTGGGGTCGGTGGCGGACGTGGACAGCCTTGAGATGGAGGGGGAGCGACTCGCGGTCACGACCCAGACCACCTTGTCGCTCTGGGACACGCGGGCAATCATCGCCCGTCTCCAGGAGCGCTTTCCCCAGATCGAGGTCCACAATGAGATCTGCAACGCGACCCAGGAGCGCCAGGAGGCGGCGGTCGCGGCCGCGGCCGGCTGCGACGCCGTGGTGGTGGTCGGGAGCCCGCGCAGCAGCAACACCCAGCGGCTGGTGCAGGTGATCCGGGAGCACGGGGGGCGCCCCGCCTACCTGGTCGACACCGCCGACGACCTCAGGGCGGAGTGGTTCCGCGGATGTCAGCGAGTCGGCGTGACCGCCGGCGCCTCCACCCCCACCGTGATCACCAGGGCGGTGATCACCGCCCTGGAGGCCCTGGAGCCCGAGCCCGCCCGCGTCACAGCCGCGACCGCGCCTTCAGCTCCAGATACCGATTGACCACCGCCGGTGCCAGGGCCGGCTGGGTGCTGTCGAGAGTGAGGATCCCGAGCCGGCGCAGCGTCTCCAGCGCGGCGGTGCGGTCGGCGATCGCGGCCAGCGCCGCCGCTCGCAGTTGCACGGCCGCCAGGTCCGTCGGGGGAGCCCAGGCGGCCCGACCCAGGGCCGGGTCCCGCTGGGTGACGACCAGGGCCACATGGCGCGGCTGGATCCCCGCCACCGCCGGGGCCAGACGCTCCGCCCCGCTGGCATCGGCGAGGTCGGTGAACAGCACGCAGAGCGCCCGCCGCCCCTGGAGCCGGCGCCAGCGCGCCAGCGCGCTCGCGGGGTCGGACTCCACCGAGGCGGGCTGGAGCGCGTAGAGGGCGTCCAGCGCGCGCCGGAACTGGGCGTGCCCCGGACGGGGCGGCAGCACCGCCCCGACCCGGTCCGCGAATGCCAGCACACCGACGCGGTCGCCCCCAGCGAGGGCCACATGGATGAACAGGAGCGCGGCGTTGCAGGCGTGGTCCAGCTTCTGCAGCCCGTCGATGCCGCCCTGCATCACCCGCCCGCAGTCGACCAGGACCCAGACCGTCTGAGAGCGCTCGGGCTGGTGCTCGGTGGTCATCAGCCGGCCCAGCCGCGCCGACGCCCGCCAGTTCACCAGGCGCAGGTCGTCGCCGTCGGCGTGCTCCCGCACCCCCCGGAACTCCAGCCCCGGGTCGGCCCGACGCGCCCGGCGCAGTCCGGGCAGAAGCGGGTCGCCCCGGCGGCTGCTAGTGTCCCAGCTCCGAACCAGCGTGAGGTCCGGGTAGACGCGCAGCTCGCCGGGACACGCCAGCCGCACCTGGCGCGTCCAGAGCCCGAGCGGGCCGGCGGCCCGGAGCACGACCCGTCCGAGCGGATAGCGACCGCGGCGGCTCGGGGTCAGGGTCGTTCGACAGCGGAAAGAGCCCCACCCAGCGATCCGGGCGCGGAACACCGCCGGGTCGGGTCGAAGCTCGGGGGCGATCTCGTCCCGCACCAGCGCGGTGGTCGGGTGGCGGCTCTGGCTGGCCACGATCAGGTCGAGTCGGTTGCCGACCCCGATCGAGAGGGCGGCCTCGTGCTCGCGACGGACCTGCCACTGACCGGCGCCGGGAGCCAGCTGATGATCGACGACGCATGCCAGCATGAGCACCACAACGGCGGCGACCGCCACCCCCACCAGGCCCCCGGCGGCGGTCGCGGCGAGCAGGAGCGCCACCGGCACCATCGCGAGCGCGAGAGCCCGGCCGGTCATCCCCCGGGGGTCCTCGAGCTCAGCGCGGGACCGGGACCTGGGCCAGGACCCGCTCGATCGCCTGGACCTCGCCGACGCCCTGGATCTCCGCCTCCGGCCGTCGCAGGACCCGGTGCCGGAGCGCCGCCACCGCGATGCCCTTGACGTCCTCTGGCTGACAGTAGTCGCGCCCTGCCAGCGCGGCGGCCGCCTGCCCGAGGCGGACCAGCGCGATGGTGCCGCGGGGGCTGGCGCCGAGCTGAAGGTCGGAGGCGTGCCGGGTGGCGTCGACAATCCCAACGGCGTAGCCGAGGACCTCGTCGGAGACCCGCACCGCCCGCACCTCGCGGCGCAGGCTGGTGAGGGTGGCGGCGTCGATGACCGGGTCCATCCGCACGGAATCGGGGTCGTGGGGGTCGAAGCCATCGGCCACCCGGCGCGCCAGGGTCAGCTCGTCGGCGATCGGCAGATAGGGAACCTCGACCTTGACGAGAAATCGGTCGAGCTGGGCCTCGGGCAGGGGGAAGGTGCCCTCGTACTCGATGGGGTTCTGGGTCGCGATCACCATGAAGCGGTCGCCCAGGGGATGGCGCCGGTTGTCGAGCGTCACCTGCTGCTCCTCCATGGCCTCGAGCAGGGCCGCCTGGGTTCGGGCGGGACTCCGGTTGATCTCGTCGGCCAGCAGGACATCGCTGAAGACAGGACCCGGGCGCACCTCGAACGCTGTCGTCTGCGGGTTGAAGACGACCGTGCCGACCACGTCGGCCGGCAGCAGGTCGGGGGTGAACTGGACCCGGGCGAAGCGAGCGTCGGTGAGACGGGCCAGCGTCTTCGCCACCAAGGTCTTGGCCGTCCCCGGGACCCCCTCGAGGAGGACGTGCCCGCGCAGCACCATCACCGCCAGGCACTGGTCCACGATCCCGAGCGGGCCCACCAGGATCCGCCCCGCCTCTGCGCGCAGCCGCGCCGCCGCGTCCTGCATCCCGGGCGCCATCAGGGACGACCGCTCCCGGTGCCTGAGTCTGTGGGGCCTGGGGCCAGGGTCGGGCTGAGGCGACGGGCGCAGGCGTCGGCCTGCCGGGTGAGCTCCACCAGGCGCCGCGGGGACGCTGGGCTCCGTTCCATCTCCGTCAGGCCGGCGAGCACGGCGAGCACGGCCCCAGCCTCATCCCGATGCTCCGCCGCGACGGCGCGCGCCAGCGTGTGCGTGTCGGCGTGGGGGGGACTCCCGGTCACGCTGCGGACCACCTCCTCAAGCTGAGCACGGACCCGCCCCGCCACCGTGCCCCGGTCGGCCGTGCGAGCGTACAGCCCCGCGATCGCCCGGAGGTGGTCATCTGTGGATCGGACCACCGCCAGCTCGGGCGGCGGCAGGGGTCGGCCCAGACGCCGGCCCTGAGTCGCGCCCGCGATCACGGTAGCGGCCAGCAGGATCAGGATCGCACCCCAAAGGGGCGTCCCGAAGACGAGCGCGGCGGAACCGGTGCCGCTGACATAGCCGTGGTGGATCTCGTCGATGAGGACGCGGCGGTCGGGCGCGCGCGCGAGCAGCCCGAGCACGAACGCCGCGTTGCCCCCGCGGTCGAGACCGGCGTTGTCCAGGGCGGCGGTGGAGCCGAGCACGTACAGCTGGCCGCGCCCCAGGGGACGGGCCACCGCCAGCGGGCCCGCGGCACCCACCACCAGCGGAAGCACCTCGGGGACCAGCGCGCGCAGCCGATGCGCCCGCCCCAGCCGCACCCGCCCGGCCCCGGGCGGCAGCACCGGGAGGAGGGGCGCCGCCGCGACCGCCGGTCCGGCTGGGCCCAGCCCGACCCCGAGGGCGCGCAGCACCGGGCCGTCGACCAGGGGCCGGGCGGCGGCGTAGAGGAGGGTCCCGCCCCGGGTCACCCACCCCACCAGCGCCCGGCTCTGCGCGGCCGTGAAGGGACGGGACGGTCCCGCCTCGACGACGACCCCCTCGGTCTGGATCGCCCGGGCGAAGCCCGACCCCGTGAGCCGGGTGACCGTGTCCCCGCGCGCGCGCAGGAGATCAGCCAGGGCGAGCGTGCCCGCCGGGCCGTTGGCGAAGCTGGAACGGTCGCCGGGCGCTGACACGGTGGAGGGCTGGGTGGCCACCAGCAGGATCGTGAGGGCGGCGACGAGGCCGGCGATCCACGCCCACAGCGAGGGGGTGCCGCGGGCGGAGCCGGCGGCCCTCACGCCAGCGCCGCCTCGGCCGCGTGGCACCCGCGGGCGAACACGGCCCAGCCGTCCGCGCCGGGGTCCTCCCCTCCGTAGACCACCCGATCGAAGGTCGACACCAGAGGACCGAGGCGCGGACCCAGCGCCCCGACGGCGTCGGCAGCCGCGAGGAGTTCGGCGTTGGTCCAGGCCGGGTCCACCCGCAGGGCGTGCCGCCGGGCGGCCGTGAGCAGCAGGGCATGGAACGCCTGGCGCACCGCCTCGCGGTGTCGGCCGTCGCCCGCGGCGGTCTGAGCCAGCCGCCAGGCGGCCTCCGGGTCGGGCGGGCCGGGGCCGTCCCTGGGGTCGGGAGAAGCCGGCTGGGGCCGGGCGCCGGCCGCACGGATCCGCCAGAGACCGAGCGCGCCGCCGGCCGCCAGCAGGGCCAGGCCGAGCACCACCCAGGCGTTCCGCGGAAGCAGGCGGAAGAGGTCGGCGAGCCCCCGACGGAGCCACCCGACGTTGGACGGGGGCACGCCGCCCGCCCCCCCTGACGCCGCGCGACCGGCGCGCACCGCGGGGTCCTGGTACGCCTGCCGCAGGGCAGCACGGGTGGTCGCAGCCGACGGGATCGGACGCCGCCCCCCCCGCAACTCGGCCGTGAGCGCCCCGAGGGCGGCCGTCGCAGTCCCCAGCCGGCCGCTCCGCAGGGCGCGCGCCACGGCGGCCAGGTCGGGGGCGTCCGCCCGGGGAGCCTGGGCCAGGCGGGCGCGGGCGGCGGCCGGGTCGTGGCCCCTCAGATCCTGACTCACCTGGGAGACCAGGCGGGCCAGGCGCAGGGCCGCCGGCGAGCCGGCGACGGCGACCCCGCTGGCGGCGCCCACCGGGGTGGTCACCGTGGCAAAGGCGATCAGCCCGGCAGCCCAGGCGCGTGCCGACCGCCGCGCCCCTGCCTGGGCCCTCCTCACGGCGCCGGGGATGCACCCGCCAGCTGCGCCGCCAGCAGCTCCAGATCGAACCCTTCGCGGCGGACCCGGTGGTCGAAGTACAGGACCGTGAGTCCGGTGGCGAGGATCGGGGCCACCAGGATGGCCACCACCGCCTGGCCGACGTCGTCGACAGCGCTATTGGCCACGCTCCCAACCCCGAGGGCGGCGCCCAACCCGGCGATCAGGCCGCCCAGCACCAAGGAGACCACGCCGCCGATGAGACTCAGCACCACCACCACCCCGGCGGCACGCCAGGCGAGCCCGCGGGTGAGCTCCCAGCTGCGCCGGACCGCCGGCCACGGTCCGAACCCCTCCAGCACCACCACCTGGCTCCCGAACAGGAGCCTGACGTATGCCACGCCCCCGGCGACCACGGCCGCGAGCCCGAGCACGAATCCCAGCAGCGCTCCGGCCGGCCCGGCGATCAGCACCAGCAGCGTGACGACCAGGCCGACGATGGCGAGGGCGGCGAGGAAGCTCCCCACCAGCAGCAGCCCGAGGCCCAGCAGGGGCAGCCAGCGGCCCAGCGCGGCCCGATAGACGGCACCCACCGTCGCCGTGCGCCCGAGCAGACGGTCCGCGACCGCCCGCGTGAAGGCGGCGGTCTGGAGCGGAACCACGATCGCGTAGGTCAGCCCCAGCAGACCGAGGTCGATGGCGGCGGTGGTCGCGAGGTCATGGAGCAGGTGCTGCGACTGGACCGCGGTCAGGGCGGTGCCGCTGGCGCTGCGGGGGAGGCGGACGGTCGGGCGCGGCAGCAGCGAGCTGAGCGCCTGGAAGGGAACCTGCACCACCGCCACCACCGCCACCAGCAGCACGAAGTTGCGCCGATACAGGGTGAAGACCGTGTCCAGCAGCTCGCCGAAGCGCAAGGGACGCATCCGGCCGCTCGCCACCTCGGCGGCGGAGGGACCGGGCGGATCGCCCCCGTCCAGCATGGCGGCAGCTTACAGGAGGGGGGACCCGCCGACGCACCGGTCGGGCCGCGTACCATCGACCCACCCGGATGGAACGGCTACCCGCCATCCCGACGACCACCGCCGCGGCCCGCGCGCCGCGGCGTTCGGTCGCGGCCGCCCGCTGGGTGCGCCCGGTGTGCGCGGTGCTGGTGGCGGTCGGCCCGCCGGTGGCGCGCGCGGCTTGGCGGCACCGCTCCCTGACGCGGCTGGCTGCGGGGCGCGCGCCCGAGGCCCCGGTCGCGCTCGAACGAACCGAGCTCTGGCTGGAGCGTCGCCGGCTGGGACGGGTTCGGCTCCATGTGCGGGCG
>Ga0307372_10000157_pt1 | contig 113719 bp, 90 predicted proteins | sample OX1MG_FD_202533 | JGI IMG/M metagenome (GOLD analysis project Ga0307372, IMG submission 202533) | Soil microbial communities from Risofladan, Vaasa, Finland - OX-1 | ecosystem: Environmental > Terrestrial > Soil > Coastal area > Acid sulfate soil | place: Finland: Risofladan, Vaasa | collected... | reverse complement strand
TTTCAGGAATTCGTCGGGACCGTCGCGGTGACGGCTGACCGTGAAGTCGAAGACGTTGATCGGCACTTCGAACGAACGGTAGCCCCACATCCGCGCCGTGATGCTCACGCGCCCTTCCGCCTGCGCCCGGCTCTGACGTGTTTATCGCCGTGCTCCGGGAAGAAGTGATTTCGACGGTCAGCCTGATTTCGGACGGGCCGCTGGGCCTGCCGTTGGAATCGATTTACGACGATGAATTATCGCGGTTGCGCAAAACGGGCCTTCGCCTGGGCGAGGTTTCGGCATTGGCCGACCGGCGCCGCCAAATGTCGCGCACGCTGCCGGTGTTCGTCAAGCGGATGCGGTTGATGGTCCAAAGCGCGCACCGGCAAGGGCTCGATCGGTTGTTGGTGGCCGTTCACCCGCGTCATGCCCGCTTCTATCAACGCTTCCTCAGCTTCCAACAACTGGCCGAGGAGCGTTCGTATCCTTTGGTCTGCAACAATCCCGCCGTCGCCTTGTACTTGGATTTCGCACAGATCGATCGCGATCATCCGCCCAACTACGAATTGTTTTTCGGCGAGCGGCTGCCTGACGAGCAGGTGCTCTCCCGTCCCATGTCGCCTGCGGATGCGGTGCATTTTGCGTCGGCCGCCGCCTTTGGAGCGCAATTCACCGTGGTGGGGCCCGGCGAATCGACGACCGGCTGATCTTGCTTGTCCCGCTGCTTCGGAGCTGGCAAAAGTCATGACGAAATGGCGCCGTACCCTCGTCTTGCCCGAGCAGTATGGATCGCGCAGTTTTTATGCAAGTTCGCGGATTTAGACGGACGAGATTGTAAAAGCAGAGTGACGTGATTGCGGCGGCAGGGCGGCGATCATTTTCGAAACGGCGTCTAGGCCAAAAAAGAGTCGACCGGCTGATAGAAGCTAGCCGGCCTTCCGCAGTTCCGTAAAAAGGGGCGGCGGTTCGGAGGTGCGTTCAATTCGGGGGTTGGCCAGGCAGTTGCTCGTCTCACGCGTACAAGGAACCTCACGATTCTTGCGCGCCGTCCTGAATCGCCGAATGCCGCCGCAGCGCACCGTCCTGGGTTCGTCTGCAGAGCAGCGTTATGCCAAGCGGATCGCGTGGCTGCGTTTCGGCTTGTGTACGATGCTTATCTCGGAGCCGGCTTGATTGAGCCGAATCCTTACGAAATGCGGGTGACTCGCCACCACCTGCTGCCCACGACGGAAATCTTTCTCGCGCTGGACGATGATCGACCGATCGCTACGGTCAGCTTGGTGCGGGACAGCGAGGCGGGACTGCCTTGCGAGAGGCTGTTTCCTCTTGAGGTAAACAGGCGCCGGCGGCGCGGCGTGCAGTTAGGCGAGGCTTCGTCGCTGGCAGTGGCAACCACAGATTTGCCGCGAAGGCGCGTGCTGATCAGTATGATGCGGGCCTTGGCGCAAACGGCGAGGCTGCGGAATCTGGATGAACTGCTAGCGACGGTCCATCCGCGGCATGCTTCATTCTACCAGCAGGTGCTCTACTTCCAGGCGATTGGCTCGACCGTGCCTCACCGGCAGTTGCGTAATCGTCCGGCCCTGGGGTTGTCGCTTTCATTCCCGCGCATCGATCGGGTTCGTCCGCGAACGTACAGTTTCTCAATCGTCCCAGCATGGCGATGCTGCTCGATCTGCTGCGTTTGGAGCAGGAGCAGCACCCCAGTTACCTGGCGTATTTCGGCGCCGCAATTCCCGATGAGGAACTGAGATATCGACCGATTTCCGGCGCCGACCGGAGGTACTTTGCGCACGCCGCATCCAACAGCCGGATGCCTCCCATCGAGGCCGCCTGCGACGAAAACGGCGACCTTGCGAATCAGCAACTACGGCGGGCTAGCGCGTGAACCCTGTCAGATAGCACTTGAATTTTCTGGAATCGCTTGGCAACGAAGCGGACGAAACCAAAAAGGCGGCGATGGCGCCAGATTTAACGAAAGCGCGGGTTACGAACGTCCGAAGCAAATCGATACGGCAAGATTGGCGTCCAGGGGATCGATCGGTTCGGTTGGCAACCTATCTTTAAACGATGTGGTCTTTCGCTTTACGAACACTGTTGGCCGACCGCGGCAAGCTTGCGACTGCCTTGGTAGGGGTCGTGTTCTCGGTCGTATTGGTGAACGTGCAAGGCGGCCTGTTTGTCGGCCTGCTGAGAAAGGCCAGTTTGCTTGTAGATTTTGGGCAAGCCGACGTCTGGGTCGGGCACAAGCGGATGCACAACGTGGATTTTCCGCGAGATATTCCGCAACGTTGGCTTTGGCGAATTCGAGGCGTACCGGGCGTGGCGTCCGCCGAGAGCTACGTGGTCGGTCATAGCACGATGACCCTGCCCAGCGGCGCGTTCGAACAGGTCGTAGTCGTCGGCAGCGATCCGGCGACTTTGCTGGGCAATGCCTGGACGTCCGGAGACAACAGTCCCGCCGCGGACGGCGATACGCTGTCGCTGCTTGATCCGTCTTTTTATGCCTGGACGTCCGGAGACAACAGTCCCGCCGCGGTTCGCCGTTCCGACGGGATTCTGGTGGACGAATTCGAAAGCGAGAAGCTCGAAAACCCGCGAATCGGCGACGTACGCGAAATCGGCGGACGCCGTGCGAAGATTGTCGGGCACAGTCGGGGCATTGTCGGCTTCTTGGTAACGCCTTACGTGTTCACGACGCTCGGACGCAGCTTGCAATATCTCGGCAAACCGCCAGACAAGTGTTCTTATTTTCTGGTCAAGCTGGAACCGGGAGCGAACGCCGAAGAAGTATGCGCCGCGATCAACCGCTGCGCCCCCGAATTGGATGCCTTGCCCCGCAACGCCTACGCCCGTAAAAGCGTCAATTACTGGCTCACTCGCACGGGGCTGGGCATCAGTTTCGGGGCAGCGACGTGCTTGGGGCTGTTGGTCGGCCTGATCATCGTGGCGCAAACGCTCTACGCTTCGGTCCTCGACCGCTTGAGCGAATTCGGCGCGCTCAAGGCGATCGGCGCTCGCGAGCGGCAGATTTACGTCGTGCTATTTTTTCAAGCCAGCACAATGGCCCTGGCAGGCGCGGCCATCGGACTAGCGTTCGTGTGGGCGATCGAGCGAGGGTTTGCGACGCCGCATGCGCCCATCGTCGTGCCCTGGTGGATGTCGTTCGGCAGTTGCGCCCTGGTGTTGGCGATCTGCCTGGGCTCGTCGCTGCTTCCGTATCTCCGCATCCGGAAAGTGGACCCCATGATTGTTTTGCAGACTTGAGATCGGAATCGAATGCCTCACGACACGATCGTCGCGCGCGACCTGTACAAAGGCTACCAACGCGGCGGAACGCTGACCCCCGTGCTCTGCGGCGTCAATCTGACGGTCCGCGGCGGCGAATTCACTTATCTGGTCGGTCCCTCGGGCAGCGGTAAGACCACTTTGCTCTCCATCCTGGGCTGCATTTTGACTCCCGATTTCGGAGATTTGCGGATTCTTGGAGAGGATCTGCTGCAACTCAGCGAGGCGCAGCGAGCGGACTTGCGCCGAGAACGAATCGGCTTCGTATTTCAACGCTTTCACTTGATTCGGGGCTTGAACGCCGCGGAAAACGTCGCAGTTCCGTTGACGCTCGGCGGCGTGGCGCCCCGAGCGGCTCGGCAGCGATCGTTGGAACTGCTTGAAGCCGTGGGCTTGGCGGACCGAGCCAAATCACATCCCGCCCGACTGAGCACCGGACAGTGCCAGCGGATCGCCTTGGCCCGAGCGCTTGCAGCGGGCCCCGATCTGATTCTGGCCGACGAGCCGACCGCCTCGCTGGACGCAGAAAACGGACAGGAAGCCATGCGTCTGCTGCGCCGGCTGACGGCGGAACAGGGCAAGACGGCGGTGGTAGTCACGCACGATCATCGAATCTTCGAATTCGCCGATCGCATCCTACACTTGGATGCGGGCCGGATTCGCGGCGTTTCGACGGATGATGCTCCGGAATTTCGCCAACGGTCGTTATCGGCCGCAGGAGGATAATGAGATGCTAAAAGTCGTGTTGGCGACGCTGGGCATCGCCGTCTTGGCCGCGCTAGGAGTGGTCATCGACGCGGACTCTCGTCAAAGCTCCCGGGTCGAGCCCGAGGAATCGTCGTCGAACTGGATTTACGCACCCGGCCGCGTCGAAGGCGCCACCGAGGAAATCGAGTTGCGCCCTCAACTTCGCGACCGGATCGTCGAAATACTCGTGCGAGAGGGGGACGTCGTCGACGCCGGAACGGTCTTGCTGCGACTCGATGGGACGACCCAGCATCACGAGTGTGCCATGGCCGAGGCCGAGTTGGAGATTGCCTCGGCGGAACTCGAAAAACTCGAAAACGGGGCCCGCTACGAGGAGCTTCGCGAGGCGCAGGCGGAACTTCGGGCGATGGAGGCGCGGCTTACCGGAGCTCAAGACCGATTGAAGCGCACGGGCAACCTGCGGCAGCGCGGAGCGACCAGCCAACTCGACGTGGTGGCCGATTCAACGGAAGTCCAAACGCTCTCCGCGCAGGTCGAGGCGGCTCAAGCGCGGCTTGACTTGCTGCAGGCCCCGCCGCGCGATGATGATTTGCGCCGCGCGCGCGGGCGAGTCGCCGGCGTTCGAGCCCGCTTGAACCTGGCGCGTCGCGACCTGGAAAAGACGTCGCTCCAAGCGCCGTGCGCCGGGCAGGTGCTGAAAGTCCATCCTAAGGTCGGCGAACTGGCAGGGCCGGATACCGCGGAGCCAGCCGTGATCATGGCCGACACTTCGGCGACGTGCGTGCGTGCGTTCGTCGAGGAACTCGACGCCCCGCGGATGACCGCCGGCTTGCCCGTGACCGTCGACGCCGATGGCCTGCCGGGTCGGTATTTTCGGGGCCGCGTAACGCGACTCGCTCCGCGGATGAGCCGCAAACGGCTTTGGACCGACGACCCCGCCGAGCAATTCGACAGCAAGGTCCGCGAGCTCTGGATCGAATTGGAAGATGCGAAAGCTCTGATCGTGGGCCTTCGGGTCGATGTGCGAATTCAATTAAACCCGCCGCCAGAAAAGGCAAGCCAAGGATTACCGCGATGACGCCGCAGAGTGTTGCCGAGCAGGCCCTTGGTTTTGCCGAACGCCCCGCGGGCGAATCGGGCGCCATTCGGCCGGCCAGCGACTTGCTGGTCGTGGAATTGGTGCGAGCCGCAACGCTGGCGCCTTCGCCCGACAATAATCAGCCTTGGCGCTTCGAATTCCGCGAGGGGCGATTGTTGGTTTTCGCGGATGCCAGCCGGGGATTGCCGTCGGACACGGACGGCATGTTCTGCCTGTTGGCGTTAGGGGCCGCTGTCGAGAATATTTGCCTTGCGGCCCGCGCGATGGGGTATGCGCCGACCGTCAAATGCCTTGTGGAGAAACCGCCGCTCGGCGCCGCCGCAGCCTGCCCGCCGGTCGCCGAGGTCACATTTCAGCCGTCCGATGCCGAACGCGACCCGCTGGTCGACCAACTAACGCTTCGCTGCACCTGCCGGCGGCCGTTTGACGTGCGCGCGATCGGGCCGGAAAAACTAGCCCGACTGTCTGCCGCAGCCGCCGAGGCGGGCGACGTGCGCGTCGATTGGCTGTTGAGACGCGAAGAGCTCGATTCCGTGGCGCAGTTGGTGGCTGCCGGCGATCGCATTCGTTTCGAATATCAACCGTTCCACGCCGAGTTGTATCGGCAATTGCGTTTCCGTCGTGCCGAGGCCGAACAGACGCGCGACGGCTTGGACCTGCGCACGCTCGAACTACCTCCAGGCGGCGGCCTGATGTTGCATCTGCTGCGTTCATGGACGTTTTTGTCGGCGCTCAATCGGCTGGGGTTTAGCCGTTTGCTAACGTTGTCGGCGGCAAAACTCGTGCGTTGCTCCGGCGCCATTGGCGCACTCAGTGTACCTGAGTGCGAGGGCGCTGCCGCCATGGCCCATTACCTGGCCGCGGGACGGGCGTTCCAGCGGCTTTGGCTGACGACGCACAGCGAAGGCCTGGCGCTGCATCCCCTAGGCAGTCTCCCGATCTTCATGCGCCCCAGCGCGCAGCGAGCGGCTTTGCCGCGACATCGACGGTTGGCCGAAAAGATCACGCGGGAGTTTGCGGCGCTTGTGCCGGAGACCAGCCAACGAGTCACGACGATTCTCTTTCGAATTGGGCATGCCAAGCCGCCTGACGTCCGGTCCTTGCGTCGAAGTCCCGAGGACGTACTAGAACAGTTCTGATCCGGAGCCGGGTTTTACGGCGACAGAGGAGTTTTTTGCATGGCAACTGTTTTCGAGCCTTCCAGCGGCATTCAGGCGGAGAGGGCTGACGACGCCGCCTGGCGCTACGAAGAAGCGTTCAGCCGCAACCTGGGATTGATCTCGCCTGAAGAGCAGTCGAGGCTGCGACGATCCCACGTCGCGATCCCTGGCATGGGCGGAGTAGGCGGCATGCACCTGTTGACGCTGGCTCGTATGGGCATCGGGCGATTTACGATTGCCGATCCCGACGCGTTCGAGATGGCGAACTTCAACCGCCAGGCAGGCGCCCACGTCCACACCTTGGGTCGCGGAAAGGCCGAGGTGATGGCCGAACAGGCCCTGGCGGTCAATCCGGAACTCGAGCTGCGAGTTTTTCGGGAAGCGGTCACCGAGGAGAATATCGACCAGTTCCTCCACGGCGTCGACTTAGTCGTCGATGGGATCGACTTCTTCGCTATCGACGCCCGCCGCCTGTTGTTTCGCGAGGCGCGGCGTCGCGGCATCTGGTGCGTCACGGCCGGCCCGATCGGATTCAGCGCGGCTTGGCTGGCGTTCGATCCGGAGGGCATGAGTTTCGACGAGTATTTCGATCTTTGCGACGACCAGCCTCGTATCGAGCAACTGATCGCCTTTGCCGTCGGCCTAACTCCCAAGGCGACGCACCTGCGGTATCTCGACTTGTCGCGGGTCAATCCCGATTCGGGCGCCGGTCCTTCGGCGTCGCTGGCCTGTCAGCTTTGCAGCGGTGTGGTCGCCGCCGAATCGCTGAAGATCTTGCTGGGACAACAAGACGTTCGTCCGGCACCCTATTATTTCCAGTTTGATGCATGCCGCCGAAAGCTAGTCCGCGGCGTATTGCGCAGAGGAAACCGGGGTCCCATGCAGAGGGCCAAGCGAGCGTATCTTCGCCGCCGACTTAGCGCCCCTCGCCGCGGCGAGCGAGAGGCGTAAGTCCCCCGATTTCATCACGCTCCGCTCCGCGCATACAAAGACCCAGTTCCGAGCACGAGGGCTCGGAACTGGGCCAAATTCGGAAACAACGCGGGGGCGTCTTAGCCTGCTCGGCGCCGCCGGAACAAGCAGAGCGAAGTCCCCATCAGCCCCCAAAGGGCCAGCGAGGCGGGCTCCGGAACCGCATGCACTTGAACCGGATCTTGCGTTACCAGCGGCCACTGACTGGTGATGCCAAAGTCTCCGTTGGCCGTCGTGCTGCCTTTAATTATCACTTGGTTCAGGATGCCGTTGAGTTGTGCATTCGAGAAGCCAAAATTGTCGGCAGCCGCACTCGGCGGCACGTGCTGGTCCGGAATGAAAGTCAGCCCTGTGTTGTTGAAGATCATGCCCAGCGACCCGGTGAACGTCGTGGTGGCGTTGGCGTTGGCGGCCACCGTATTCGGACCTAGGGCCTGCCAATAGTAGCCGCTGCCCCACGTTCCCGTAGCCCCGACGCCGGCGTAAAATGTGCCAGTCTCGGCGTTGGCGATGCCCTGCGCAATCGTACCCCCGTCGCTGAAATTCACTGTGTTTCCGACGAACAGTCCGATCATCGTGTTTTGCAAATTCGACGAAGTGCCGCCAGCCGCCTGCACATTCGACAAAACGGCGAGTGTGTTGGCAAACGAAGTCGTGGGAGTGATTTGGAAGCTCGTGGCGCCGTCTGAGCCTGCAACAGCGTTCACCGTGACGTCATACACACCCGTCAATTGAAAACCAACGGGTGAAAGGCTGTTGTTACCGCTAGTCGTTTGGGACGTGGTCACGTTCAAAATACCGATGAAGCGATCACCAACGCCGATCGTGGCGTTACTCGAAAGCTCGTTACCGCTCGAGTCAACGACCTCTTCAAAGCTGGTAATCTTGAACTGTGTGATTTGGTTTCCGCCGGTTTGGTAAAGATCGCCGACGCTCGAGACAGGGCCGGCCAACGACAGCGAAGGCAGCGCAAAAACCGCGGCGCTGTAAATCAGTGTTCGCAGCGCAGCTCTTGTATTCAAAAACCTCATGATCAAAATCCCTCGTAAGAAAAACCCGTCCAGCCACCTGGGTCGCCGAGCGCCGCGCAGCGCTCTTGCAGAGCGACTCACCAAGTGGTCCGGCCCGATTCTGCGCCTGCATGTCGGGAAGGCGCAAATTGAAATCGGCCGTCAAACCACGGACTAAAGAGGGATTGCGCGAGGAGGCCGGAAGAAGCGGTCTTCCAGAGGAGAGGGAAGCGAGATACGGCTGCAGAGAGTGAGCCGCGAAACTAAATTGCTCTGCGCCGTGGTCGGCGCTTCGCTGGCAAGAGCTGCCAAGCCGGCGCTGGGGCCGACACTTGGCGGTTGAGATCCAGCGCCCCCAGCGTTGTTCGTCACGCTCGGCGGCAAGGAGGGTTGCTGGCGGTCGCGGATAAGAGGCATCGCCGGCTGCGGATCGACGGGCCGCTGCGGGGCAGCCATTTCGCCGCTCAGCACCGCATCACAGTTGACGATCACGCCCGCAGTGGCATCGCCAAGCGATACCAGCCAAACGACCAACGCGGCCCCGGCGACGCACATGGCGCGAAAGCCAGAGGCTCGGCAGGATCGGTGCTCGCGGTGGCAGGTCATTGCGGCTTTGACTCCGGCCTCGCACTTGGAGGCCCTGGAACCCAATAGTCCAACAGTGCCGATCATAACCAGCGAAGCGGCCGCGTCAAGCATCATTTCGAAAAAATGGAAAAAACCGCAGGGACGCCCAGTCGCGGCTTTTGACCGGGCCAGGCAGTGATGCCTGAGATCGAATGTCCATTATTTCCGGCGCCCGCGTGCGTCGCCCCGCAGCCTCCCGCACTAACCCGGATTATTCATCAGCCCACGCCAACCCGAAGCGCAAGCGAGGCGGAGCAACGCACTTACCTCGCTGGCGCTTCGGGTTTGTATGGAGCGCTTTGTCAAGTAATAGCTGGGCTGATGAATAATCCGGGCTAACGCTGCGGCTCTTGAAGAACGCCTACGCCAAAGGATCGGGCGCGTGCCATAGGGCCTATTTTCAGATGTGACTGCGAAGTCCAACTCGGCCTTCGATCTGCCCTTTCCAAGAGGGGATGTTGATTGGTTTCTCACGCGACAGCTCGCTGGAGTTTACCTGCCGCCGACGAAATACGCACAACGGCGTATCGACAGCGCCGGATTCGGTCGTATCATGGCCCGCAGTTCAATTGAGTTCCGGAAGAAATACGGGGCCGTGGCGCGCGGCGAAAGAAAAAACGGGAGCTTGACGGCACTGGGGCGCCAATTAGTATGGGACTCGTTGCATCGGCAAGCCCAACCGAGAGGGGTAAGCAGGTAAATTCGAGCGATATAGAAACGAGCATCCGGCCGTAGAGGGTGCATGCCGCAGAGGTGCGGCCGCCCAGGCTGGCAGGCAGACGAACAAGCATTCGCTGCTTGAGGTTAGATGCGTGCCGAGACGGCACGATATGGGCGGCGCTCATTTGCGAGGCGTCGCTTGTGGCACTAAGCGCCGGGTGAACATTTCTCTGTCACCCATGGGGACGGAGTCCGCCCGAGTGAGGCAGCGTTTGGCAGACAGCGTGTTCTGGTTCCGTCCCTGTCGTGTTTTGCTCTCTTCCCGAGTGACGATTCGTCCATGAAACGTGGAAATAGGCGCAAAACGGCGTCGGTTCGGGATGTTGTCGCCCGAAGTTCGCGGTCTGCAGCGTGGGAAATCGCTCGACCTCAGGGCGATGTGGCAAGCGAATTGGTCGATGCCGCGGCGAACGCGGAGGCCTGGCGCGCAAAGATCGGAAACCCGGTCTTTTTAGCGGGTATCGCTATCGTCGCCGCCACGTTTGGTTGGTCCTACTGGCCAATCGCCTGCGAACTGGTTCGCATCTGGAATCACGAGCCCGACTACTCGCACGGGTATTTTGTCGTTCCGGCGGCGCTGTATTTTCTTTGGTTTCGCCGCGGCAGTCTGCCGGCGCCCAGCGATCGGCTGCAATGGGGCGGAATGGTTTTGCTGGTGTTGAGTGGGGCGATACGCTTTGCCGGCAGTCTTTGGTATATCGACGCACTCCAAGCTTGGTCGATTCCGTTTTGGGTGGCCGGTACCTGCTGGCTCTTTGGCGGTTGGCGACTGCTATGGTGGAGCCTGCCCTCGGTTGGTTTTCTGGCGTTCATGATTCCGCTGCCCTTTCGGGCGGAACATTTGCTCAGTTTTCCGTTGCAACGCGTGGCCACGAAGCTCAGTTGCTGGCTGTTGCAGTCGCTCGGGCGTCCCGCTGTGGCCGAGGGCAATGTGATTTATTTGAACGACATCACCCTGGGCGTCGCCGAGGCGTGTAGCGGGCTGCGCATCTTCATGTCGATTGCCGCGTTGGCTTACATTTACATGGTGCTAGCCAAACGCGATTGGTGGATGAAGGCGATCCTGTGCGCCAGCGTGTTGCCTGTCGCCTTGTTGACCAATGCCGTGCGGATCGTCGCCACAGCGCTTCTGCACGAATGGGTTTCCGGCGAGGCTGCCCATAAGTTTTCTCACGATTTAGCGGGCTGGCTGATGGCGCCGCTGGCCGCCGGACTGTTGGGGCTAGTGAGTTGGTACCTCGGCCGGCTGTTGGTCGATGTGGAAATCGTTTCTCCAGGCGAACTGATGTTCGGAGTACATGGCGACGGCAAAAGCAAACGATAAGCCTACCGTTCTGCTTTTTCCGTCCCATGGCGGGGCCCCTTCAAGATTGATCGCGACAGGAAACTGACGCGTTTCCGCCGCCTTTAAACACCGCAGCCGCGCAGTTACCGATATTACCGAGCCGAATTCCATGCACGAACCCGGAAAACAGCCGTCGGCGGGCGTTTTGGCGCCTATCGCAGCACGAGGGCATTTGGCTTCGTGGTCCACGGCGCCCGCCGTACATTCGGTCGCGGCGTTCAGCCTCGGAGACGTTTGGCGCACGGCACGACGCTGGTGGTGGCAGTGTACTTTTGCAGGTCTAGTGCTGGCAACCGCGGCCTGTGCTGCCGTGTGGTTCCTTTTCGAACCGGTTTATGTGGCGTCGTCCTGGTTGCTCATCAAGAGCCAGCAGCCGCATATCGTGTACGCGACAAGCGGCGATTCTCGCTTGTTCGCAGAAACGCAATTGCAAACGATCCGCAGCCCGGTTGTGCTATCCAGAGTGCTTGCCAGCCAGCCCGAGATCGCCAAGTCGCCGGAAGGCGAACGATTTAACTCGCACCTGACATGGCTTCAGCAAGGGCTCCGCGCCAACTACGTGGGCCAGTCGGAACTTTGCGAAATCAGCTTTCGGGCGAGTAATTCTTCGATGGCCGCCAAAGTCGCGAACGCCATCATCGAGTCCTATTTGACGCTGCATCGGGATAAAACCGGAGAGCAGGCGAGTCGCATCGTCGAGCTGTTAAACGAGGAGAAACGCAGCCGGGAACAAGAGGTGGAATATCTGCGCAACCAAGTGCGCGATCTGGCGCGCAAGATTACCGGCCACGAGCCGGCGTTCGTCGGCGGCGATCGGGACTTAGTATTGCACGAGTCCCCCTTGAGTCAGTTCGAGCAGCAGCGCAATCAAGCCGAAGTGGAAAAAGCTTATCTAGAGGCGAAGCTAACCGCTTACCGCGAATCGGTTGAAGCCGACGATGACGAAATACCGGCCGCTGATTTGGAGAAGGCCCTCGCTGCACACCCGGGCATTCAGCGATTGCAGTCGCAGATCGCTATGTTGAAGGCGCAGCACGCAGAATATAAGCGTGTCGCACGTGGGAAGAGCGCCGATCGTTTGCCGCAACTTGTCGAGCGTATCGAGGAAGCCGAAGGATATCTGACGCGCCATTCCGATGAATTGCGCCCCGATGTCGAGAAGGAATTGCGGAAGGCCCTCAAGGAAGGTGCGGTCCGGGCCATCGCCGGGCTGAAGATGAACATCCGGAACCAACAGGAACTGATGAATCTGTGGCAGTCGAAAGTCGACGAGCACCGCAAGGAGTTGGAAAAAACGGGCGACGAAACGTTGCAGTTGGAATTCGCGCGAGCCGACTTGCTGCGTTCGGAGGAAGTGTTGGATCGCATTTCCGATCGGATCATGGCTTTGCGAACCGAACGAAAGGCGCCGGAGCGAGCGGAAATACTTCAACTTGCCGCTCCTCCCGCCGCCCCGTTAGAGGCGTTGCCGTATAAGAAGCTTGGAATGGCCGCCTTGGGAGCGTTTTGCATTCCTTTCGGCTTGGCATTCCTCTGGGAACGATGGGTCCGGCGGATTTCCGACGCGGGGCAAGTATCTATGGAAGCGAATCTGCCAGTGCTGGCCGAAATCTCGGCTTTACCGACGCGAAGCAGCATGGCGAGTCGGCTTACCGCCAACCGTTTTGCACGCGACAGAGCCACGTTCGAAGAAAGCATCGACGCTTTGCGCGTGAACTTGATGCTGGCGCCAGAATCCAAGGATCTGCGAACGCTCGTCGTGACGAGCGCGGTGAGTCGAGAAGGAAAAACAAGTTTGGCGGCTTCCTTGGCGGCCAGCTTGGCGAGGTCTTTGCGACAGCCAACCTTGTTGATCGATGCCGATATGCGGGCGCCCGACTTGCACGAGATGTTCGACGCCGCGTTGGAGCCCGGCTTGGCAGGCGTACTGGATGGCGCATGCAGCCTTGACGACGCCTTGATTACTGACGTCAATCGAAACGTGCATTTCTTGCCGGCGGGACGTCTGACGGTCAGCCCGCATCTGCTGTTACACAGCAGTCGATGGACGTCTTTGCTATCCCAGGCGAGCTCGCGCTATCGCTATGTGATCATCGACGCGCCCCCGGTGCTCGCCGCCAGCGAGTCGCTCATCCTGGCGAGCGCGGCGGAAGGCACTTTGGTGTGCGCCATGCGGGATATCAGCCGCGGTCCTCAGTTGCGTACGGCCTGCGAGCGATTGAGAAATGCGGGAGCGCGAATTCTAGGCACCATCATCAGCGGCGTTCCAACACAAACATGGGCCTATAAATACGGCGGCTACGGTTATGGCCGGGAGCTTTACGCCGAAGGTTCCGGCGCCGTTTCGGATGAGGCGTCCTATTCAAAGGAAGGGCATCCTGAGCCCGGGGAAGCGCGCCAAGGTTTCTAACGAGGCGCATTGATTCAGAGTTCGATGCAAACTGCGACCATCAACCGCGGCGTGGGCCAACCGGCTAAACAGGCTAGACTGCGCCGGCGGGTCTTGAACATTCGGCTATTGGTGCGAAGCGCCGCCGCGACGGCGGTTATGGCGATATTGGCTTATTTTTGGCATGGGTTCCAAATAGACCGCAATGCAACCGCGTTACTGGACCGTGCGGCCCAAATGGAACAGAGCGAGAATTGGCTCGGGGCAGCGCAAAGCATCCACCGCTTCTTGCGCTTGCGTCCTGACGATGTCGATGCCAAGATTCGCCTGGCTGAAGATTTCGATCAGGCTGCCGCGACGACGCGTGACAAAACACGGGCCGTGGAATTATATGCTACCGCGATCGGCCTGGCGCCGGAACGAGCGGATCTGCGGAATCGCCATCTGACGTTGCTCTTGGAATCGGGCGATTACTCGGCGGCCCTGCGGTACGCCGACGAAATGCTGGAACGTGAGCCGGAAGGGGCTCCTGCATTGCGGGTCCGCGCGCTTGCCCAGCTTGATCAATTGCAGATTCGCGGCGACGTGGCCGCGAATGAGGTCGCCAAGTCGCTTGAGGCGGCTATCGAGCTAAATCCAAACGATATCCAACTCGGCGCCAACCTGGCCCGCCTTTACAGAGCGAGTCTTCAATCGGGCGACCAAGGGGATCAGGTCATGGATCGTCTTGTCGAGCGGGCGGGCGACCAGGCCGCAGCGTTGCTCGCAAGATACGCCTACCGCAGGCAATTTGGGTTGCCCGGCGCCGACGACGACCTCGACCTGGCTCTGGCAAAAGATGTGGATGCAAAGGACCTGGACATTCGTTTGGCGGCTGCGATCCGAGCCCAAGAGGCAGAGGACTGGGGGCAGTCCCTGAAATACTATCAAGACGCGGTCAGAATCGACAAAAGAGACCGGCGAGGTTACTTGGGCTTGGGCTTGGCATATCGTGAGCAAGGCAAGATCAAAGAGGCGCTCGTCGCTTGGCGGTCAGGGCTGTCGAATATAGGCGGACCCGATTTAGTGATGCTGACTCAAATCGCCGCGGCCGAGATTGAACTGCGGCAATGGGAGGCGGCCCAAAAAAACCTGAAGAGCATCGAACGGTTGGTTGAAGGCATCTTCGGTCGGGAGCAATCGGCTTGGCTGGCAACGATCGATTCTCTGCAAGCGGAGATGCTCATCGCCCAAGACGAGTGCCGAGAGGCGATACCGCTTCTGAAGAAGGCGATTATGCTCCGACAAGCGGGCGCCGAAACGAAAGCGAGCATTGCCGCAGACGCGAAGTTCTATGCCGCGTTGGGCCAATGCCATGCCAGGCTGATGCAGTGGGATCAGGCCGCGACGAGCTATCAGAAGGCCGCGGACTTGCGACCTTCGGAAACAGTTTATCGAATTTCGGCTGCGGCAGCATGGGCTTCGGCCGGACGCTTAGATGAAGCTTCGCGACAATATGAACAAGCTTTGTCCGGCGATCGCGGGACAGCGAGTGCGTGGGGCGCCTACGCCCAGGTCGCGTTTCGACAGCAACTTACTGCGTTGGAGCCCAACTGGCCGGAATTCGAACGAATTCTGGCCCAGGCGCAAGCCAAGACCGCCGACTCCAACGCCGGGCCGGAGGAAATCTTGGCTCTGAAGTTGCTCGATGCCGAATTTCTGCTGCACCGACAAAAATTCGAAGAAGCGTTTGCGCTGCTTAAGACGGTAGAAACTGAATTCGCAGCTGCACCGGAGTTAGCCGCGCGATTGATCTTCGATTACGAGCGTCTGGGCCGGCAAAACGACGCCGACCGCGCGCTTGGCGAATTTGAAAAGAGGCCCGAAAACAGCTTGCGGTCCGTTTACGTTTGGGCGGATCTTTTGACAAGCAGGAAGCAATTTGACAAGGCGGAACGCCGTCTGTCAGATGCGTTGGCCGCGAAACTAACCAATGAAGAGCGGTTTGGCCTCGTTTACCGGCTCGCCATCCTCGATCTTTCCCAGGGCAAGAGCGACGCGGCGCGGAAAAAGCTTGAAGAACTCGCCGGCGCCGCACCTAAAGATCGACGCGTGCCAGCCTTGCTTGCGGAAATGGCGCTTGCGCGAGGCGATTTGCCGAATGCGGAGAAGTGGGAGCAGCGACTTCGTGATATTCTAGGGGAAGAGGATGCGCTGTGGCGATATTATCGCGCCCAGCGTCTGATATATCAGTTCGCGAAAACAGCTCCAGACGATCAAAAAGCAAGACAGCGGCTGATTGATGAAGCCACTAAGCTGCAGGCAGAGGCGGAGCGGCTTCGCCCTAACTGGGGAGCAGCCTATTTGCTCAAGGCGAAATTGGCGCTGTTGGGCAGGCAGCCTGATTCCGAAGCGGCGGTTCGCGCCTATATCCAATCGATCCGGCTTGGCGAAACGCGTTTGCAAGTGTATGAGTCTCTGATCTCCCTGCTTTATCAGCAAAATCGCATCGCGGAAGCGGCAACTTATTTGAATCGACTGCGTGACGCGACGGAACTGCCGGCAGAGTTGACCACGATGGCGATGGCCATTGATGTTCGACAAGGCAATCTAGCTCGCGCTCTCGAATCGGCGCGGCGTGAGGTGGAACAGCATCCAGACGACGCTACGCGTCGCTTATGGTTGGGGCAGTTGTTAGCGCTTGAGTCGCCGGCCGATGACGACGCGGAAAAAGGCAAGCAAAAAGAAGAAGCCGAAGCTCAGATTAAACGAGCCAAGGAGTTATCGCCTAAGGACTTGCGTACGTGGTCTGCGTTGTTGTCATTTTATGCTGGCACGAAGCAGGTCGACGCCGGCCGCAAATTGCTCGCTGAACTCGAACAAAGCGACACGGTCGCTGATAGCGAACAAGCCTTCGTTTTAGCCCAAGGTTATGCTCTTTTGGGCGACCGCGACCGAGCTAAGTCGCTGTATCTTGACGCCGTTAAGAGGAACACGGATTCCGTATACGTCCAATTGCAAGCCGCTGGCTATTTCCTACAAACGGATCTTGACTTAGCAAAGCAATGCGTCAACCGAGTCCTGCAACTCGAACCGAATCACGAAACGGCACGAAACCTTTCGGCATTGTTGCGGTTCAGCGAGGGTGGAACCGAGGAGGAGCTGGAGGAAGTTTACAAGTTACTCGATAGGAACCGTGACGACGACGCACTCAGCGTTTCGGGGCAACGCCTGAAAGCACTAATGCTTGTGCGGCGTGGCGGCGAGAACTCTCGCCGCCGTGCTCGTGAAGTCCTAGAAGCCTTAGTGGATGTCGAGGGGACGCCAACAGACATAGACCGTCTGCTATTGGCTCGGCTCTACGAGGCGCAAGGACAAACAGTTGCCGCAGCCGAGCAATTGAAGGCCTTGGTAAACCGGGATAAGCCCTCTGCCAGCCACTTGGTGGCGTATGTCGACTTTTTGCTGCGAACCGAACAGGCAACGGAGGCTGGCTACTCGCTTGACCAGCTTGCGAAGCTTGAACCCGAGGGTGCGAATTGGCGAACCTTAACGCTCCGGGCGCGATGGCTGAAGGCCCGTGGCGAAGCCCCCAAGATTCCCCCTTTGGTTCAACGATTTCTCAACCAAACGCTGGCAAATGCGAACGATCCCGCTCAGCAAGCTACGCTGTGGCTCAACGCCGGCAAGCTTTATTCTTCGCTAAGTCTGGAGCCGGAGGCTGAATCTTCTTATCGCGAGGCCGTGCAACTCGAGCCCAGAACGCTGCCGGCGCTCGCAATGTGGTTGGCGCAGCATGGGAAGTCTGCCGAGGCCATTCGTTCGTGCATTGCTTCGGCAAAATCGGATCTGACCTCTCAGACAGCCAGGACGCTCAGCAGTATTCTAGTTATTGCACCCCTGCCCGCCGAATTGCGCACCGATGCGGAGGCCGTACTATCTGCCGCTCTCGAGCGGCATCCCGAGGACGCTCAACTGCTCTTCGACATCGCAACCTTGCGGCTGTTCAAAGGCGACAACGGCCAAGCGATCCGTCTACTGCGGCAAACGCTCCAATTCGACCCGAAAAACTTGCAGGCGATGAACAATCTGGCGATCTTGCTTGCCGGTCAACCGCAAGGCCATGCGGAAGCGATCGAGTACATTGATCGGGCAATCTCATTAGCAGGCATGCATCCTGAGTTGCTGGACTCGAAAGCGTGGATTCTGCTCTGCCACGGTGAAGCAGCGGCAGCCGAGACGTTGCTCCACGACGCCCTCTCCATTCCGCCTGGCGATGCTCGCCATCACTTCCATCTGGCACTGGCTTGCCAATTGCAAGGCAAGCTCGACGACGCCCGGAATTCGCTTCAAAAGGCGAGAGACGGCAAGTTGCCGGTCAACCTGCTAATGCCGGACGAGCTTTCGCGTTTACACTCGCTCGAGCAAGCGCTCCGCTGACTCCAAACTGGCGCCGCTATTTCAGATGACAGAAACTGTTGCTAATCGCCGAATGCGCATGAGTGTCGCAATGGCAGGCTTATTATCGGTTGTTGGATTAACCGTTGCGTCCGGCGGGGTCTCCGGTTGGTTGGATAATCGCTGGGGCCAGCCTGTCGACCTATTGGCGGCAGGAAAGAATCTGGAACGGGCGCCAAGCCAGGTCGGCGACTGGCTTCTGGAGAACTCAAAGCCATTGAGTGCCGAGGTTACGGACGTTCTGCAATGTAGCGGAAGCACGCAGCGCGTTTACCGCAACCAGAAGACCGGCGATGTGGTTACTTTGGCGCTGATCGTCGGCCCTCCCGGCCCGACCTCCGTGCATACCCCAGAAGTTTGTTATTCTAGTCGCGACTACAAGACCATTTCGGCGCCCCAGCGGTTTCGAGCCATTGACGCGGGCTCCCGTTTCTGGGGGATGACCCTGGAAGCGACCGATCTCGAAGGCGGAAGGTTGAGCGTGGCTTACGCCTGGAATGACGGACACGGGTGGGTCGCCCCCGATCAACCTCGGTTTCAATTCGGCGGCGCCAAGTTGCTCTACAAACTGCAATTAGCCGCCCCCATGGATCGCGGTAATCCAGCCGAAAAGAGTAACCCCTGCCAAACTTTTCTGCGTGAATTCTTACCAGCGCTGGACTCTGTTCTTTTCCAGCAGCAGTCGTCAGCAGAGAAAACATGATTAAACGATTGCGACCTTCTCCTCTTAAAACGACCATTCCGGGAGCTAACAACATGAGTTTTGCCATTCGCCAGGCCCGTCGGCGAGAGCGATTAGCTATCGAAGACGACGTCTGCGCCGACGCTTCCTCTCGGAGTGTTGCGGCCGCCTATTTCGAATGGAAAGACTATGGCGGGAGATGCCTGGCGATCGTGCTTTTCATTGCCGGGTTGCCCATCATGGCTGCTACAATGTTGTTGGTGCGATTGACGTCTCGTGGCCCCGCGATCTACCGTCAAATCCGCGTTGGTCGGAACGGACGAACATTCAGGATGTACAAGATCCGCACGATGCGAGTCGATGCCGAAGCCGCTACTGGTCCAGTGTGGACTCAGCTACACGACCCGCGTATCACTCGCGTCGGATGGTGGCTCCGTAAACTCCATCTCGACGAGTTGCCCCAAATAGTCAATGTACTTCGAGGCGAAATGGCCCTCATCGGCCCTCGTCCGGAGCGTCCCGAGTTTACTCGTCGCTTGGCGTTGGAAATCCCTGGCTATCTCGATCGACTGGCCGTGCGTCCGGGCATCACTGGCCTCGCTCAAATTAACCTCCCGCCCGATACAGACACTGAAAGCGTGCAGCGCAAGCTTGTTTTGGATCTCCTCTACGTGTGCGAAGGGAGTCTTTCGCTCGACCTCAAGATTCTGGCTTGCACCTTCGCACGACTTTTCGGCATCAAAGGTCGCCGTATCACGCGATTATTTCGGCTCGATTATACATTCCACCTGTCGCAGCCGATTTCATTGGCTTCCCCATCGGCGAAAGGAAACGCGAATCTCCCTTTCGATGCATACCGCGACAACGGGCAGGTGAACGGCACATTGCACGCGTCTGCTCGTGGAGAGGCGATCAAGGGCGAGAGAAACCGGGGCGACGACGGGTTTACAAGCGATGCCCAATGTCGGCTAGATTGCGCCGTCGAGGGGAGCGAAGCGCCGATGAATCCGCAACGACGACTCCCGCGTTGAGGGTTGGAGATGCTTGACTCTTCGCCGTCTGAACGCCCCGCGTTGACAACGCATACGATAATATGGAAATCTTGAACGCATTAACCGTCGACGTCGAGGACTATTACCACGTCTCGGCCTTCGAGCGACACATCACCCGCGAACGTTGGCACGATTTCGACAGTCGCGTCGAGGCCAGCACGCGGCGATTGCTCGACATTCTGGCGGAAGCCGACACTCGCGCCACGTTTTTCGTCCTGGGCTGGGTCGCACGGCGCCATCCGGAACTGGTGCGGGAAATCCATGACGCAGGGCACGAGCTAGGCTCGCATAGCTTTTGGCATAGGCTGGTGTTCGAACTTTCTCCCGAAGAATTCCGGAATGACCTGCGCGACTCTCGAGCGGTCCTGGAAGACGCCGCGGGACAGCCAATCACGGCTTATCGGGCGCCTAGCTTTTCCATCACCCGTCGCTCGCAATGGGCGCTTGAGATTCTGGCCGAAGAGGGGTTCAATGTTGATTCCAGCATCTTTCCGATTCGGCACGATCGCTACGGCATCCCTGATGCGAATCCGCATTTGCACGAGATTTCGACGCCGGCCGGGCCTTTGCAGGAGTTTCCGCCTTCGGTCGTTCGTTTTGCACGCATGAACTTTCCTGTCTCCGGCGGCGGATACTTTCGGCTGTACCCGCTTTCTTGGACCGTCCGCGGCCTATCTCGCGTCAACGGCAAGGGGCGGCCGTTCATGTTTTATATTCACCCTTGGGAATTGGACCCCGATCAACCCCGGCTGGCCGCCGGCTCTCGGCTATCTCGGGCGCGGCATCGAGTGAACCTGGCGTCGACTGCGGAAAAGTTGAGGCGCCTGTTGGGACGATTTCGCTTTGGCCGCATGGACGAATCGATCGAAGCAACGCTCCGCGCAAACAACGGCGGCTCGGGCGGCGGCGAACGATGTTTACGAAAGGCAACGAAGCGTTGCGAAAGCGCCACGATCGAATGACAGGCATCGGACGACTGGAGCGGTCGGTGCGCTCGTAGCGACTACAAATGCGGCTCAATTGTTTTCTTCGCACCTCCGCCGCGCGGCGGCAAGTGCTTTGCATAACAGCGTCCGGTCGATGAGCAGATGGTTGGCTGGCGAGCTACAGTCACCCATGGGGACGGAGTCCGCCCGAGCTCTGTCCCCAGCCCATCAGTTCGCGGTCAGCATCGAGGATTAAATAACCTCCCAAATTCGGGCAAAGTCGCCGCAAATCCGCCCCACTATTGGGGTTCCGAGCGGGTGTGTGTAGGGAAGTTATTTAATCCTCGATGCTCAGTGAAGTCGAGATTTAAGCAGATCGGCTTCCATCAGATTCCCGACGTTATTTCCTGTTCGACCTGCCTGACGCCGCCTCACTTGAATCTCTTGTACCTAGTTCATCGAATTCCCTACCCGCCAAACCGCGGTGATCGAATTCGTTCGTATCATTTGTTGAGGTTCCTCGCGGCGCGGTACGACGTGTATTTGGCTTGCCTGGCCGATGAGCCGGTACCGCCGGCACACGAGGCGGCGCTCCGGGAGTTTTGTCGGCGGCTCGCCATCGTTCCGTTGGGACGCAAAACTCGCTGGCTTAATGCGGCTGCAAAACGGATCCTGGGCCGATCAGCCACTGAAGGGCTTTTTGAGTCGCCAGCGTTACGAAGAATCGTAAGCGACTGGGCCGGTCAAACGCGATTCGACGTCGTCTTCGCATTCTGTTCAAGCATGGTCCCCTACCTCGAATTGCCGGCCCTGCGCGATGTCCCGGCGCTCATCGACTTTGTCGACGTCGACAGCCAAAAGTGGTTCGATTATGCCGAGACCGCGACCGGGTTGAAGCGCGCCCTCTTTGCCAGCGAGGGCCGCCGCGTGCGGCGACTCGAAATCGACGCGGCGCGCCGCGCTCGCGCTGTAGCAGTCGTTAGCGAAGCGGAGGCGGAACTTTGCCGCGAGCATTGCGCTCCGACTCCGGTTTATGGAATCGGCAACGGCGTCGACCTCGACTATTTCGGCGCCGTCTCGCCCCCGGAAGATTCGGCAGACCAGCCCCATTGCGTATTTGTCGGCGCCCTGGATTATCGGGCGAACGTGGACGGCATCACGTGGTTTTGCCGCGAGGTCTGGCCCGAAATGCGGCGGCGATATCCACAAGCTACGTTCACCGCGGTAGGCCGTAACCCGTCGGCAGTCGTATGCCGACTGGCCGATTTGCCGGGCGTACAGGTCGTTGCCGACGTGCCCGACGTGCGGCCTTACCTGGCACGTGCGTCGGCGGTCGTGGCGCCCTTGAGAGTCGCTCGCGGTATTCAAAACAAGGTGCTCGAAGCCCTGGCGGCGCGCCGCGCCGTTGTTGCTTCGAGCGGCGCTTTGGACGGGCTCGACGTAGAAGCGGGGCGTCATGCTTTGTGCGCTGATTTGCCCAGCGAATGGATTACGGCCTTGTCGCGGCTGTTCGACGACGCCGCCTTGCGAAACGAGTTCGGCGCTTCCGGCCGCGCCTTCGTCGAATTGCACCATGGCTGGGCGCCCCGGCTGGCGCCGTTCGGCGATTTGCTTTCGAACTTAATCACCCAGCGGCGTGCCGTCGCAGCCAGTTGCCAATGACACAAGACCTAACCCTCATTCCGCCCGCAGATACTCCCTCGGTTTCCCCCGAAGCCGCTACGCCCGCCTCGGCGCCCGAGTTACCCGTCACGATCATCGAGCGGCGGCCGGGCTGGAAATTCGTCGACCTGGGCGAAATGTGGCGCTACCGCGAGTTGCTCTATTTTCTCGTCTGGCGCGACGTGAAGGTTCGCTATAAGCAAACCGTCCTCGGCGCCGCTTGGGCCATCCTGCAACCGTTGACGATGATGATCGTGTTCAGCCTGTTTCTCGGCCGACTGGGCAACATGGCGCACGGCGACTGGCCGTATCCATTGTTCGTGTTCGCGGGCTTGCTGCCTTGGACATTTTTTGCGACCGCCATCGCTCAGGCGGGCTCGAGCGTTATCGGAAACCAGAACCTGGTCACCAAGGTCTATTTTCCGCGGCTGTTCATCCCCTTGGGCGCGGTTGGCGCGGCGCTGGTCGATTTGGCGATCGCCTGCGGGATGCTTGCGGTGTTGATGCTCTACTACGGCGTCTGGCCGGCGGGCGCCGTGGTATTGCTTCCAGTATTGGTGTTGATGTTGGCCGTGGCGGCGACAGGCGTGGGCGTCATGCTCTCGGCCCTCACGGTGGCATACCGCGACTTCCGCTACGTGGTTCCTTTCCTGGTGCAGATCTGGATGTTCGCCACGCCCACCATCTACATGCAAGCCGACAAAGTCGTCAGCCCCAAGTGGCACAGCGTGCTTCCGCTCAACCCGGTCTTCGGCCTGATCCTCAATTTTCGCCAGGCCGCGCTCGGCGGCCCCCTCGACTGGTACGCCTTTACTGTTTCGTCGGCCGTTTCGCTCGTGCTGCTCTTAGTCGGCTGCTTGTATTTCCGCAGAGTAGAGCGAAGCTTCGCGGATATCATTTGAAACCAGTAGCCCAGGTTCTGCGAGGACATATACACCATGCCGCCATTTTCAACACCCGCAGTCGCCCATGCCACACAAACAACGGTTTCCTCCATTCTCCGTCGCGCTCGGCTGACGTTTGAAGATACGATCCGCAACACGCGGTTGGCTGAGCATCCGCCGAGCCATGTGCTAGTCGTGATGCCCGCGTACAACGCTGCAAGGACTTTAGAGCAGACGGTGGCCGATATTCCGACCAATGCGCTCACCGAGATTGTTGTCGTCGATGACTGTAGTCGCGACGAGACCGTGCAAGTGGCGGAGCGGCTGGGGCTGCACGTCCTTCGCCATGCCAACAATCGAGGTTATGGAGGAAATCAGAAAACTTGCTATGAGTATGCACTGTCCACCGCAGCGGACGTCATCGTCATGCTACACCCCGACTACCAATACGATAGCCGCGTGGTTCCCCTTGCGGTCAAGCTAATCGAGTTGGGTATCTGCGATGTCGTACTTGGGTCGCGTATCCGGACACGTGCCGAGGCTTTGGCCGGCGGCATGCCGCTGATCAAGTACATTGCCAACCGCGTTTTGACCACGATTCAGAATATTAGCCTGGGCCAGAATCTCGCCGACTTCCACAGCGGCTTTCGGGCCTACCGCCGCGAGGTTCTTGAACGAGTGAATTCCGACGTTTGCAGCGACGATTTTGTCTTCGACGGCCAGTTTTTAGTCCAATGCGTGAACCTTGGATTCCGGCTGGGCGACCTACCGGTGCCGGTGCGATACTTTGATGAGGCGTCGAGCATCAATTTCCGCCGTAGCGCGATCTACGCCCTCGGCTGTCTATATTGGATCGCTCGCTGGCATTTGCACCGGCTCCGAGTATGGCGCAGCCCCTTGTTCACGGAACTCGAGGAGAATAAAGAGCAGGCCTCGTCCGGAGAGTCGCGGCCAGGGCGGCCTCGCCAACCTCGCTGATCGTCGTACGGTCGGAAGTGCTTCATCTACAATGACTGGCGCCCGGATGAATATGAAAGCGGCCGTCATACCAGCCCTCGTCTGCCTGGCGGTCAACGCCGCTTTGTTCGCCGCTGTCGCCGTCCGGCGGCCGCAGTATCTCGCCGATTACGGTCAAAACGCCAATCCGGATGCCAAGCACTACGTGCTGCTCGGTCGCAATCTCATCGAGCATCACCACTACTCGCGCTCGTCCGGCCCCCCCTACCAGCCTGACATGCTTCGCACGCCGGTTTATCCGCTGTTCGCCGGGTTTCTGGATTTGCTCGGCGGAGCGGGGTGCATCTATGTCATGCAGGCGCTGTTGCAAGCAGTCTCGTGTTTAATCTTGTTCCAAATTGTCTCGCGGTGCTTCGGTCCAGTCGCCGGGGGGACGGCTGCGCTGCTGTTCGCCACGGATCTGATGCTGGCGGCTTCGAATTTCGAGGCGATGTCTGAGCCGCTGTGTAGCTTTCTCGTAGTGGCAGGATTGTTTTACTGGTTGAAAGCGTTTCATGCCGAATTTAGCTCGACCGGGAGCTTTTGGTCGGCGGCGGCATCAGGCATATTCCTCGCCGCTGCCATCCTGACGCGTCCCGCCACGCTTTACCTGACGGGGCTGTTTGCTGTCGTAACCATTTTGGCGCCCGCGGAACGCGTCAGCGGGCGACAGCGTGGTTTGATGGCCGCCGTCATACTCGCTTCATCATTCGCGCCGGCCGGTCTTTGGATTGCCCGCAACTATGCGGTGCATTCCCTTGCGCGGTTGAGCCCAGTGGATGCTACCATCATGGTTTACTTCGCAGGCGCCGGGGCATACCAGGTGGAGCGCGGAATCACCCTCGAGCAAGCGCAAGAGGCGATCTCCGAGGAGTTTCACCTACCGCCACATGTCGTCGTGCAAAACGACTTCAAGTCGAAGCGCACCGTCGCGGAAATGGACGCAGCCCTGCGCCGCGCCCGCTGGCCGGTGTTACTTAAGTATCCCAAGGCTCTGGTCATCTCATCCACGCTCGGCGTGGCCAAGGCGCTCGTGTCACATAACGTCGGCAACTGGGCTAACTTGTTGGCTCTGAAGTGGTCGCCTCCAGGCATGGGGAACCTGCTGCGGCTTCGAGGCGAGGGATTCCAAGCGTTGCTAGGGAACCCGCCCCTGCTTGTGGCCGTGTTCGCGTGGGAGTTACTGCACACGGCGGCAGTGCTCCTGTTGGCATTGATTGGAATCCTGTTCTCGCTGAAGCGCAGGGCGTTTCAACTCGCGCCGGCAGTGCTGCTGGCTGGATTCGCTTACTTCATTGTCATGATCGCGCCGTTCGGATTGGAAGCCTATTATCGTTGCCGGGCTCCAGCAGCTCCATTTCTTTGTGCCTTTGCCGGTTGCGGCGCGGCTGCGCTCGTTAACGCACTAAGTCGGCGAAAAGAAAGCCTTACGCCCTCGCCCCTGAGTACATGAAGGGACTGCTGTTTACTTATGCCCTGACTTACGGGGGAGCGGTTGTCTCGCTCTTCAGTCCATGGTACGGGTTGTTGGTTTACGTTTGTTTCGCGATCATCAGGCCCGACTGGCTGTGGTTCTGGGCGGTGCCTCCCGGAAATTACAGTCGCATCGTCGCCATCGGGCTGCTTGCGGGCTGGTTCTTTCGAGGATTTGGCGATTGGCGTTTTGGCCGCGCGACGCCCAGCGTAGCATGTATAGCAGCGTTCATGTTCTGGACGGCGGCGAGCGCCGCCGGCGCCGTAGGCGATTCAGAGGCGGCGTGGCGCTTTGTCGAGGACCTCTCGAAAATCGTCTTGCCCTTTGTTGTCGCCATGACGCTCATCGAGTCAGTCGCCCAGCTCAAGCAATTGGCGTGGGTTATCGTGCTGAGCACAGGCTACGTGGCGTTCGAACTTAACCTGTCGTACTACCAGGGGTACAACCGGGCTCGAGAGGAGGGCCTCGGGCCGCTGGACAACAACGGCGCAGCCTTAATGATGGTCACCGCTGCCAGCGTAGCGCTGTTCCTCGCACTCGGCGAATCCCGTTGGTGGCGTCGCTTCTTGGCACTCGCGGCAGCCGGATTGATGGTCAATTGTGCCATGTTTTGCTTCTCGCGAGGCGGAATTCTAGCGCTGATCGTGACTGCGGTTGTCGGCTTCCTCGTAGTTCCCAAGCGAGGCGTACACTATTTACTCTTCCTGTTGGCGGTGCTTGCCGGATTTCGCCTGGCAGGCCCCGAGGTCGTAGATCGCTTTATGACGGTGTTTGCCGAAAAGGAAGAACGCGACGCGTCGGCCAGCAGTCGCATGGAGCTTGCGGCAAATTGCCTGGAACTCATGAAGGAACATCCTTTGTTCGGTATCGGTCCCATGCAGTTTCCGTTTGTATCTCATCGGTTCGGATGGCCGGAGGGAAAGCAAGCTCACACCATGTGGCTGCAAGTCGGCGCCGAACAAGGAGTCCCCGGACTGGGATTGTTGTTGGGCTTTTACGGCGCCACGATAATCGGTCTCTGGAGATTCAGACGCCAACTGCTGGAGCGCGACCCATGGCTGCTCGACGTAGCGAGGATGGTCACGGCGTCCCTGGCAGGGTTTGGAGTCGCGGCGCATTTCTTGAGCGTGCAAACCGTTGAATTGCCTTACTACATCGCACTTTTAGGCGCGGGAGCCTTGAAGTGCGCAACATCGACCGGGGGCGCTCGCCTGGAAACGACGACGCGCGGAGGCAATTCCACCGTCTTTCTGCACAGTATTGCGGCGCCTTTATAAATATATCTTATCGGAATGCAATTGCTTTTCGATTGACGCGAATGCACTTCGAACGAGTTTGCCTTGATACACTTCACTTTGAAATGAACATGCCGCGCGGCTCAGCCCAAACGTAAACTGATATGGAATCAACTATTCGCGTTCAAGGCCTCTCGAAGCAATATCGCCTCGGCGCCTCGCAAGGCGCCGGCTACCGGACGCTGCGCGAGTCGCTCTCGCACGCCGCCCAGCGAACGTGGGGCCGCGTCCGGCGCGTTTCACGTTCAGCGGACGCTAGCGAAGCCGCCACGCCCGACCGCTTCTGGGCCCTCGACGACGTGTCGTTCGACGTTCAGCCGGGCGAAGTGGTGGGCATCATCGGCCGCAACGGAGCGGGCAAATCGACGTTGCTCAAGATTCTCAGCCGGATCACCGAGCCCACCCACGGCCGCGCAACCATCCGCGGCCGCGTCGGCAGCCTGCTCGAAGTCGGCACCGGCTTTCATCCCGAGCTGACCGGCCGCGAAAACATCTACATGAACGGCAGCATCCTCGGCATGGGCCGCCGCGAGATCGCCCGACGGTTCGACGAGATCGTCGCTTTCGCCGAGACCGAGCAGTTTCTCGACACGCCGGTGAAGCGATATTCGAGCGGGATGTACGTCCGCTTGGCGTTTGCCGTGGCAGCGCATCTTGAGCCAGAGATCCTTATAATAGATGAAGTCCTTGCGGTTGGCGACGCCTCGTTTCAGAAGAAGTGTCTAGGAAGGCTCGATGAGGTTGCACGCGGGGGACGGGCGGTACTCTTTGTTAGCCATAACATGGCCGCCGTTATACAGGTATGTAACCGTGCATTAATGCTTAAGCGAGGTCGCGTCGACTCCGACGGCGCGCCGGCCACGATTGTTCGACGCTATCTTTCATTGCAGAAATCTGCCCAAGATGATGAGGTAAATCTCGCCGTCCAACGGCGACCTTGCACAGTACGAGGTACGGCAATACTTGACTCGTGCCGATTGGAGACGCCAAGCGAAGGCGATCCGTGGACGATGCCATATGGCGGTGTACTCGCATTCCGCGTCGGCGTCACTGTTCGCGCCGCTCTCGAGGATCTTGAACTCGGAATCGGCCTCTTTACAGCTTCGGGGTTTGAGGTTGCATCGGTACTGAGTACTGACGTGCTACAGTCGCGACCGATCGCGCCCGGCTGCTATGTCTTCTCTGTTTCATACCCGCGATTGTGCCTTATGCCGGGTTCTTACTACCTGGGGATCGGACTGCGATCGCGTGGCGCGTTCGAGGATTATATTCCCGATGCGGTCCACTTTGAGATTCAATTGAATGAACGGTCTGCTCGGAATAACATCCATCTGCGAAAGGGATCGGTCGTTCCAGAGTTTAAATGTACCATGTCACGTTGTTACACAAGCAACGTGGGCAATTCGGAGTAAGTTATGATTCGCCTGCCGAGAATAAAGCGTCGCCAACTTAAGTATCCCTGGCTGCCTAGTTGGGCTGACATCCGGAAGGAAAGTGTTGTCCATCCCCATGTCGAACAAGAATGCGCCCACTTGTTTGACGCCTTCAACACCGGAACCACAGAGCTTGAAGTGTTGAATTGGTTGCACGCTACAATCATGGCTTTGAAGCCGCGGCTGGTACTCGAAACCGGGGCAGCAAATGGGCTCGGTACAATAGCGCTTGCAAGCGCCTGTCGCGCTAATGGCTTCGGAAAGGTCCACTCGGTGGAGCTTGACGGCTCGCTCTGCGATGCTCTAGCGTCAAAGCTAGCGGCTCAGCATCTTCGCGAGTATGTGGATATACATTGTTCAGATTCGCGCGACTTCCTGAGGAAGAATGAGCGAGTGTTCGATATTGGTTTTTTCGACAGTATGTGTGAAATTCGAGCAGAAGAGTTTCGTATTTGCCTCGATCGCGGAACGGTTCAACAACTAGCCATGTTTCATGACACGTCCCCTATAAGGTGCGAGAGCCTCAAGGGGTGGCCGTCTGATGAGCAGCATGCCGAGTATCGTGAGCAGCTTCGCGAGTTCGCAAGTCACCCTCGATGTTCCGGAATGTTCGAGTCGACGTTGTCTAGGGGATTCGTGTGCCTCTTTCTTCGTTAAGAGGCCGTAACAAAACCCTCCGGGAGCCCTGGGAAAGCTGGGTAAACATCCGGTTTTGTTACGGCCTCTAAGGGTTGAGCGTCCTTCCAATCTCGACGCTAATCTTCACGTGATTGCCGCCGCCTTCGAACGCGTCGGGATGGGCGGTAGTGGCTTATATCGGCTGCGCTGAGCGTCGCTAGGCCAATTAGGGGGTGTTAGATCTTCGCTGCTACGGATGCGATTGCTCAAACAGTTCGTGCGTAAGGCGTACGCTGGCACGACCCTTCGATTTGGGGGTGGCTTGGGAGACCAGCTTCTGTGCACCACGGTCGCGCATGAGCTTTCGGTGCGAGGCCACGGGCGGATTTGGATCCTTTCGGAACATCCAGAAATCTTCCGAGGAAATCCCGCTGTTACGGGAAGCGTCCCTCCAAAGAGTATTCGAGCAGGGGTAGTTGAGAAGCTCACGGGTTATGAACGTTCATTTTATTTGCAGTATGATATGCGCGATGTGCGAGCGGATGTATCGTGCCCGCCGACCGAACACATAATTGCAACTATGTGTCGGCAGGCGGGGGTTAGAGGTGATGTTAGGATCCGACCTTATCTATTCCTAAACAAGTCGGAAATAGCTGTTGCCGGATCCTACCGTGGATATTTGGCAATTCAGAGCAGCGGATTGAGAGCTAGGCACCCGATTCCGAACAAAGAATGGTATCCAGACCGATTTGCGGAGGTAGCTAAAACGTTGTTAAAGCGCCGCGATATAGTGCAGATCGGATCCGCTTCCGACCCGGCCGTGCCTTGCTCAATTGATTTGCGGGGAAAGACGAGTATTCGAGAGTTGGCAGCGGTGCTGGCTAACGCGAGACTGTTGGTCGGTCTGGTAGGCTTTCCAATGCACTTGGCTAGGGCGGTTGGCTGCCCTGCGGTTGTTGTATATGGTGGCCGCGAGAGACCGGACCAGTCCGGATATTCGTGTAATGTCAATCTCTACAACGCGGTACCGTGTGCCCCATGCTGGGCTTACTCGCGGTGTGATTATGAGCGAAGGTGTATGGCCGAGATTCAACCGTCGGACGTTTTGGCCGGCGTTGCTGCATTGCTCGAGCGCCCCACGGGCGAGTTGGCGTGTGACATAGTGCAATTGTGAGCCACAGAAACGGTACTGCGTATTTGGTCATGAATTGGTACTTTCTCTATCGGGGACGGTCGACGCCCAGCGGCGGCCACAAGCAAGTCCGGCTGACGGTTGAGCTACTGAACGAATTAGGCGTGCGCGCAGAGTTGCTGGTCGACGGAGAGATGGCCGATCAGCAGCTTTACGGTCTGGATACGCCGGTGGCTCCCTTCGGTTTCGCGGAGGCCGCTCGTAGAGTTCAGCCGGACGACGTCGTGGTTTTCCCTGAAGCAAACTTGCAGCGGTACATTGAGGCGTCTGCAACGTGGGTCTGTCGAAAGGCGGTGACGAATCAAAATGCGTTTTATGCGATCCGCAATCGCATTCCGGGAGGATACCGCCAGGCTGGCGTTGAATTCGCCATCGCGAATTCTCGATTCGTGTCGGATGTGACCGCTAGCTATCTGGGCCTGGCGCCAGAGCGCGTGTTTCTTGTGCCGCATTGGATTGTGCGCGGGCCGTTCGTGCCTGCCGAAGTTGATGGCGAGAAGCGACGCCTGGCAGTGTGCTACATGCCGCGCAAGCTGCCGGATATTGTCCGCCGGGTGCGCGAAGCGGTGCAAGAAACAGAGCCCGACGTGCCCTGGGTGGAAATCGATGGCATGCCCGAGAACGAGGTGGCCCGTTGCTTCAAGACGAACGCCATCTTGTTCTCGTCGCAGGACCAAGAGGGCTGTCCGCTGCCGGCCCTTGAAGCGATGGCCTGCAACTGCATCATCGCCGGATTTCGCGGGACAGCGAACTTCCCGCATCCTTACGCCACGGGCGAGAACGGGTTTTGGGCTGCTGATCGTTCGGTTTCCGAAGGGGTCGCCAAGGTGTTGGATGCCATTCGGACCGTGCGAGAGAAGAGTGCGGAATTTGAAAAAGCAAGGGCCGCAGGCCGGTCGACGGTTCGGGCATTTTCCCACGCGGCCGTCAGCGCAGCGCTCTCGGAGATGGTGGATGTCGTGACGCAGCAATCCTATGCCGAGCGGCAGATTTCGCCCGCTCCGTTGGATTGGAAGAGCCGCGCGGGCGTCCGACGGCTGATGCTTGGCGACAGCTATGCGGATTGGCTCGCCAGGACGCGGGCGAAGCTAAGCAGAATCCTTCGGGGGCCCAGCGGCGCCCGCGAAGAAAGGGTCGTTTGAGAGGGATTATGGAACCGCAAGTCCTTCCTATTTTGATTAAGACCTGGGCCGGTCGGCAGCGGCACGACTTCCGCTATATCCGCCGGAGTTTGCCGAGCCTGTTGGCGAGCGCCCTGCCGGAGGGCGCGCGCGTCGTGATTGTCAACGATCAAAGCACCGACCCGCGGCTGGAGCCGTTTCTGAAACAGTTGGCGGCTGGCGACGCAAGGGTCGAGTTGTGGACGAATCCGGAGCGGATGGGGCCGAACCGGGGCCAAGCCTACAACTTTCCGCGGATCTTGGAACGCTTTCCCAATGCCAAGCTCTTCGGCCTGTGCGACGACGACATCGTCTACCACCCGGGCTGGCTACAGCGGCTGGTGCGCGTGTCGGAGGAGGCCGCGGAGGCAGGATTGAGCGGCATTTTCAGCGCGATCAACTTTCCCACTCGGCCGTGCTACGCGTCCGTGCAGTTGCCGACGAGCGAGGTGCTGCTGAAAGAGCGGCAGGCTGCGTTCAATTGGTTGGTGCCGCGCGACATCTACGAACGGGTGGGGCCGTTTCGCGACGCCGGGGTGGCATTCGATACGGACTACGCCAACCGGATGGCGCCGCTGGGAATACCGGTCATCTGCCTGAAGCCCAGCTTCGTGCAAAACATCGGTTACCTGGGAGCGTACCAGTCCGACAACAGCCACACCGCCAGGGACTACGTTGGCAATGTCGGGTGGTATCTCCGGGCCCACTCGATGGCTTGGACGATGCGCGGGTATGCTGCCCGGCTGGCGCGCGGGGCGACGCGCCGCGTTAGTCGGATCGCGCGGGCCTACGCGAGGCCCGCCGAAAGGGCCTCCGGAGGCGAATAACCGCGCCGTGCGGAATTCGCCCACAGGCGCGGCGCGAGCTCGGATTTAGGAAAACGCAATGGTCATTGAAAAAGACGAGATTTCCCGCTGGTTCCCGGATACGGTTTATTACAGGCAGCACGCCGAGCGGCTGGCCTATTCCTTTTCTCGCTTGCCGGCGTTGAAGCCTGGGTTCAGTTGCCTGAGCATTGGGTCATGGGGGGCCGAATCGCCGTTGCTGACGAATGTGCTGGGGGCGGAGCGCGTCGTTTGCGTGCGGGCGCCGGACCAGGGCGTTCCGCGTCGCGAGCGACGAATCATTCAAGCGCCCAACGCGTTGGGCGAGTGCGAGGCGGAACTGCACGCATTGAACCTCGAGACCGAGCCGTTGCCAGCCGATCTCGAAGCGTTCGACATGGTCCTGATGTGGGAAGTGATCGAGCATCTCTGCATCGACCCGGCATTCATGGTTGCACAGGCGATCAAGGCCCTCAAACCGCGCGGCGTGATTTCGATCACGACTCCCAATGCGCTGTGGCACGTCTACACGACGGCCCAACTTTTCGGCGTCAACGCGCTGGGCCTGAAATTGCAACATCACAAGCCCTTTGCCACTCATTGGAGACTGTACTCTCCCGCTGAGGTCGCCGAACTGACTGAAAGGATGGGTTGCGAGCTTGGCTGCGTGGATAGCTTTTTGAACGAGGCGCCGTTTTCGCTCAAATCGCGCATCCTGCAACATGCGCTGCAGTTCATGCGGCGCAAATCCGGGAACGGACGATGTTCGTTTGGACAATTCGTCTACGTGCTTGCCGAAAAGCATCGGGATGCCGAGATTTACCGTCCCCAGTGGCTGTATCCCAGGACGGGCGACGAGGGCGGGCAAGTCCACCTCCGTCAGCATGCGCCTGCCGTGACAATCGCCTGAACGTATGGTTTCTCCGCGAGAACTTGTTCGCAATGCTTTGTTCGCTTTCGTGCGAAAAATTTCCCGCACCCAGGACGCGAGAGAGATGGCGTGCCAGACGCTCTCTGGGCTGCTCGATGGGCGGCCGAGGCTGGCAGAGCGAAACGGGCGAGTGCTGTTGACGCAATTGCCATACGACGACCTCGGCCGTGCGACCGAAGGCCAGGCGGCGAATCAGCGCGACGACGTTGTGTTCATCACGGCGCGGTTCCGCAGCGGCTCGACGCTGTTGTGGAACCTGTTTCGCAACGTGCCCGGCTGCACGGCTTATTACGAGCCGTTCAACGAGCGGCGTTGGTTCGACCCCGATGCTCGCGGCAATCGGATTGACCGCACGCACAAACAGGTCGAGGAGTATTGGCGCGAATACGATGGCCTGGACGAACTAGGCCGCTATTACCGCGAAGCGTGGATCGACAAGAACTTGCTGATGGAAGCCGATTTTTGGGCGCCGGAGATGAAGCGTTACATCGAGTTGCTCATCGAACGCGCGCCCGGCCGGCCGGTGCTGCAATTCAACCGCGTCGATTTCCGGCTGCCCTGGCTGCGACGCCATTTTCCCAACGCCAAGTTCATCCATTTGTACCGGCACCCTCGCGATGAATGGTGTTCGACGTTGATGGGCATTAGGTGCTTTCCGAAGGACGCATCGCCGGCGGAATTCAAGAAGCACGACAAATTCTATTTGCTGCGGTGGGCGCACGACTTGAAGTTCCATTTTCCGTTCCTGGAGCAGGCGCTCGAGCGGCACCCCTACGAGGCGTTTTATTACATCTGGCGGCTGTCGTACCTTTATGGCACGGCTTACGCCAATCACTCGATCTGTTTCGAACGGCTCGTCGAGGAGCCGGACGAGGAATTGACGAAATTGCTGGGGTTTACCAAGATCGACGCATCATGCCACGACGCCCTGCGCCGCGTGATCGAAAGGCCGCGGATCGGGCAGTGGCGGGATTACGCCGATGATGCGTGGTTCCGCAATATCGAAGCGCGCTGTGAAGCGGTATTGCAGGAATTCTTGAACCGGGAGGCCGTGTGCGCCCAACGGTGAAGGCGATCCGGTCCGTCGCCAGGTTAATTGGGATCGTTGCGGCGGCGGCGCTCAAGGCCGCGCGTGCTTTGCTATGCGGCGACCGCGAAGCCGCCGCCATGCACGTTCGCGTGCTGACGCTGGCGCTGCTCGACGATGCGTCGCAGGCGCTGGTCCGCGCGCAGCGAACGTTCTTTGGCCCGCTGCGGCCGGACGAGATCGATCGCATTTTGATCGTCAAGCTCGACCGGATCGGTGATATGGTGACGACCACGCCGGTGTTCGATGCGCTGCGAGCAAAGTTCCCCTCGGCCCGGCTCGATATCGTCGCTCATCCGGCGCCGCTGTCATTGCTGGCCGACGACGAACGGATCGGCCAGCGGATCGCTTACCGTTCGTGGCTTTATCATCCGCTCGCCATCCTGCCGCCGGGACCGCGCACCTGGGGGCTGGTGCTGCGGCTGATGTGGCGCAGGTATCCGCTCGTAGTCTGTTTGCGGGGCTCGTTTTCCTTCCTGCCGCTCGGCCTGGTCTCGCGGATGACGGCCACGAAGTTCATCGAGGGCGAGCCAGTGATTCGGCGGTACTTGCGCTCGATCGAAGAACTGCTCGGCCCGCTGAGTGATCCGCCGCCGCGGCTGCGCGTATCGGCGGAGAATCGCCGCTTCGCCGCGGAATTGTTCGCCGGCGGCGAGGCCGACGGCCCGCGGGTCGCGATCCACGCCACTGCCAGCTCGCAGGCCAAAATGTGGCCAGCCGAGCGGTTCTCCGCGCTGGCTGACGCGTTGCGGGACGAGCATGGCGCGGCGGTACACTTCCTGGGCGCCCCGAGCGATCGGGGCGCGCTGGATGCCATTGCCCGGCACGCGCGGCACGAGCATGCCTACCATATGTCGCTCAGCCTACCGCAGGTGGCGGCCGTGATTGAAGCTGCGGACGCATTCATCGGCAACGACTCGGGATTGGCCCACATAGCCGCCGCCGTGGGCACGAGGATGGCGGTGATCTGGGGCGCCCCGAATTTGAGCATGGCTCGCCCCAGGGCCGACGAGCAAACTTGTACTATCCTTTATCACGACCTGCCTTGCCGGCAAGGCTGTCCAGAGTTCCGCTGTAACAATCCGAACCGGCTCGAGTGTTTGCTGAGGACGGAAGTCTTGGATGTGTTCGGTGCGGTCTCCGAACTGCTGGCTCGCGGGGCCGAAGCGACAGAGAAAGAAGCATGCAGCCGGCCGACCTGAGCCGAGTTCGTACGATTCCGCTGGAGACGCGGGCCAACAAAGTCGCGCTGGAGCGTTTCGCGCGTCCGCCGCGCGCGGGGGCTTCCTTCGCCGACTTTGCCGCATCGCTGCCCGCGATCTTGGCGGGAGAAGAATTCCGCCAGGTCGTCCAAGCGATCACGGCAGCCTGCCGACGCCGGCGGCCCGTGATTCTGGCCATGGGCGCCCACGTCATCAAGTGCGGGCTGAACCCGGTGGTGATCGACTTGATGCGGCGAGGCGTCGTGACTGGCTTAGTGCTGAACGGTTCAGGGGCGATCCACGACTTCGAGATCGCGTTGGCGGGCGAGACTTCGGAAGATGTGGCCGCGGGGCTGCGAGACGGAACGTTTGGCATGGTCCGAGAGACGGGCCAGTTGATGAACGAAGGGATCAACTGCGTGAAGCAATCGCCCGAGAGTGGGCTGGGGATGCTTCTGGGCCAGCAGTTGGAAGCCATTGGCGCGCCCAATCAGGACCAGAGCCTGCTGGCGATGGGGAGAAAGTTGGGCGTGCCTGTCACTGTCCACGTGGCGATCGGCGCCGACATCATCCACATGCACCCTTCGGCCGACGGGGCGGCGATCGGCCAAGCCACGTTCAACGACTTCCGCATCCTATGCGCTGAGCTAGGCGAGCTATCGGGCGGGGCGTATCTGAACGTCGGCTCGGCAGTCGTTTTGCCCGAAGTGTTTTTGAAGGCGTTCACGGTGGCCCAGAACTTGGGCGCGGACCTGCACGACTTCACGACCGTCAACATGGACATGATTGCCCACTATCGGCCAGGTGAAAACGTTGTGCGGCGGTTGGCGCCGATCGGGGGCGGGAGCTACACGCTGCTCGGGCGGCACGAGTTCATGGTTCCGCTGCTGGCTCAAAGCATCGTCGAGTCACTGGCGGATGATGCGGTCGATTCGGCGGCGGCGCCCTCGGGCTCTGGCGGCAAGCTTGTCGGTTTGGATGAGTTGTTGCGGCTGCGCAACGACTGGCGGAGACAGGGCCGCCGGGTTGTTTGGACGAATGGCTGCTTCGACTTGTTCCATGTCGGCCACCTCCGCAACTTGCAAGCGGCGCGGCAACACGGCGACGTGCTGGTCGTAGGCGTCAATAGCGACGCGTCGGTACGGCAACTGAAAGGGCCGGAGCGCCCTGTTATACCGGCAGTGGAGCGTGCAGAAATCATTGCCTCGCTGGGTTGCGTGGATTGCGTGACAGTGTTTGACGAAGCGACGCCCGAGCCGCTATTGCGGCGACTACAGCCCGATGTTCATTGCAAGGGCGCCGAGTACGCCCCCCCATACGGAAAACCGATTCCCGAACGAGAGACGGTCCAGGCGTACGGCGGTCGCATCGAGTTTATCCCGCTGGTGCCTGGCATATCGACTACGGATGTTCTGGAGCGGATAAGGCTGGAAGCGAAAGACTGACGGAGTTGAGGTACATGGCGACCCAAAACGATATTGTCGAGATTGCCGAGCGCTTCCGCGGCCGGCGGATTCTGGTTGTGGGTGATGTGATGCTAGACGAGTACATATGGGGAAGCGTCGAGCGCATCTCGCCCGAAGCGCCGGTACCGGTGGTTCAGGTGCAGCGGCGGAGCCACGTTCCCGGTGGGGCCGCAAACACGGCCGCCAACGTGGCCAGTCTTGGCGGTCTACCGATATTGGGCGGCGTAGTAGGCCACGACCTCTACGCGGAACTGCTTCGCGAGAAGCTCGGGGAAAGCAGCGTGGAAGCCTCGGGGTTAGTTGCCGACGCGCAGCGCCCCACGACCTGCAAGACGCGCATTGTCGCCCACGACCAACAGATCGTGCGAGTCGATTGCGAACAGCGAAATACGTTGCCGGCCGATGTCGAGGAGTCGTTGCTTGCGTGGGCCCGCGAGCAGATCAAAGATGTGGATGCCTGTATCCTTTCGGACTATGCGAAAGGAGTCGTCTCGCCGCGGCTGGCCCAGGGACTGATCCAGGCGGCCCGCGCCGCCGGCAAGCCGTTGATCGTGGACCCTAAGCCCGACGGCTTCGCGAAGTACCGGGGGGCTACGCTGGTTAAGCCTAACCTGCTGGAGGCCGAGCGCGTCTGCAATCGTCGCCTCGATGGGGATGAGCAGTTGCGCGCGGCAGGGAGCGCGTTGTGTGAATTGCTGGAGGGTAGCGCTGTGTTGATCACGCTCGGCTCGCGCGGCATGATGCTCTTCCGCCCCGGTGTGGCGCCGGTCGGCGCGGCGGCCACCCAGCAGCAGGTTTTCGATGTGACCGGCGCCGGTGATACCGTAGCCAGCGCGCTGGCAATGGGTCTGGCAGCCGGCATTTCGCTCGACGAAGCGGCGCGCCTGGGCAATCGCTGTGCGGGAATCGCCGTCGGCAAGGTGGGGACGAACACGGTTACGCTTGACGAGTTGCTGGCTGATCATTGTTGATCGGGCGTGATTTCATTCGGGACAACCTGGTGATCAAGGGCTTTTTGAAATCGTTTGCTAATGTTGTAGCGACAGTTGTCGTGCTGCCCTGTTGGGCGGCGTACTGGATTTCGGCGGCCGCGTTAGGACCAAGGGAGGCCTTTGCCGGCTGGTCGCAGGCATTCAGCCTGCTGCCAGGTCTGTGTGGCGTGTACCTGCGGCGGGCATTTTACAAGTTGGTCTTGGCTGAATGCGGTGACGGAGCCTGCATCACTTTCGGCACGGTCATCTCGCACCCATCGGCGCGAATCGGCCGCAACGTCTACGTAGGGGCCTTTTGCGTGCTGGGCGACGTGACGCTGGAAGAAGACGTGTTACTTGGTTCAAATGTGTCGATCATTAATGGCGGCCGGCAACATGGAATCGAGCGACTCGACCTTCCCGTGCGCGAACAGCCCGGAGAGTGGCCCCGCGTAACGATCGGCCGCGACAGTTGGATCGGCGACCGCGCGTTGGTGATGGCCGACGTCGGCCGGCATTGCGTGGTGGCGGCCGGCGCCGTCGTTACCAGGTCCGTGCCGGATTATACGATAGTTGCCGGTGTACCGGCGCGCATCATCGGCCGTCGTGGCGCTGCGAGCGGCGAACCGAACCCGATTGAGCAGACCGCGGCCATCGTCAACGCACATCAGGTACGTGGCGAAGTCGCTCCAATCAGCGTCCGGAACATACCACCGGTCAACCGCTGAGACAACATAAGAACGCAAGCGCATCGCAAAGGCATGTTCGCCAGCCATAACAACTCAAGCACTTTCTGGGATGTATAATGCCTTCTGACCTTGAACAGTTGCGATCGACCCAACTTCGAGAACGGATCGATTCTGAGCGCAGTTATCATGACGATTACTACCGAGCCCTCCAAGAGCCTCTCGCCATCCCATTCGATCTGGCAAACAGCACACAACGGCGTCCGCATAACCTGACGTGGGCTTTTTACGACGCCATCTTGGAGCACTTCGGCCGCCAACTTAATGGTAAGCGGATCCTAGAAATCGGCTGTGGAACCGGCTCCGTGACACTAAACCTATCAAGGAACGGCGCTTATGTCGACGCATTCGACGTTAGCGAGGAAGCGGTGGCTATTTGCATGCGGCGCGCTGCTTACAATAACGAGGAGAAGGCAAAGTTCCTCGTATCGGCCATGGAGGATTTAGATCAGCCTGAGAATTACTATGATGCAGTTGTGGGGCACATGGTGCTGCATCATCTCGATATTTCAGCGGCGATGGAAAAGGTCTATCGGTACCTCAAACCGGGCGGCTTGGGCGTTTTCGCCGAATGGAAGGAGTATGCTGTTGTTGACCGTGTGCGACGCACAGCATTGCTACAATGGCTGTTCCGACCTGGCGGCGTGACGGGGTATGCGACCGAGTACGAGCGAAAACTTTCACGTCGCGACTTTCAGGTGATTCGCCGCCGGTTCCCTAATTTGACCGTCGAATGCCGCTACTGTCTGCGAGGAAAAGTCGAATACTTCAGCCCCAGGATCGCGGCAAAGCTCGAACGATTCGACTGTCGGCTCTTGCAACTGCTTCCATGCCTCAATCCATTCACCGACGGCGCCGTGTTGTGTGTGACAAAAGAGTAAGCATCCAGGATTAAATAACCTCCCAAACTCAAATGTCGTTGGGGTCGTAAACCAGCCTTGCGAAAGCGGTTGCAGCGGAAGCAGTATGGGGAAGTTATTTAATCCTCGATGCTAAAGGCCCAATCATGGCATTTAAGGGCAGCGGTACGAAAGCACTGATCGTTGAACGCATGGCACTACGAACCATCCTAGTTGGCTGCGGTGCGGTGGCCGGGACGCTTTACCGCAAGCCTTTGCAAGAACTGGAACGCCAGAGCGTGCTGCGCGTCGTCGCGCTCGTTGACAGTAAGCTGGATCACGCCGAGGCAATGCGCTCACGGTTCAGATCGGCCAGCGTCTGGAACGATTTAGCCCTAGCGTTGCAATCGCAGCAGCCGGACTTGACTCTGATTCTCAGCCCGCCGCATCTGCACTGCGACCAAGCGGTTCTGGCTCTGGAGCACCAAAGCCATGTACTTTGTGAAAAGCCGATGGCGGCGTCGACCGCTCAATGCGCCGAAATGATTCGCGTCGCACGGGAAAGCAAGCGTGTTCTAGCTATCGGCATGATCCGCCGGTTTTTTCCCGCTTTCGCGCAACTCAAAACATTACTCGACACGGGCGAATTGGGAGAGATTCGCTCCTTTTGCTATCGTGAGGGCCGGGTGTTCGACTGGGACGTCCGGACGCCCGCGCTCTTCGCCCGACAGCCTTCCGGCGGCGCCGGGCTGTTGTTCGATATCGGCTCGCACGCCCTGGACTACTTGCACTGGTTGTTTGGCGATTTGAGCGTGGTCTCGTATGCGGACGATGGCTACGACGGCGTGGAGGCCAATGCCTTACTCGAGCTGGCCGCGCCAAGCTGCCGTGGCAGGATGCAATTATCCTGGGATTCGCCCTTGCTGTGTGAGCTGCGCGTGACCGGCACAAAGGGCGAGGCCATCCTGCGTGTCGATCACCTCGACAAGCTCGCAGTCAAATGGAAAGGAGATTTCCAGGAAGTCGCGGTTCATCACTGCTATCCCGCAGATGTGCGCAATCCTAGTCTCAAGGCGATTGCACCAAGACTTTACGCCGAAAGCATCTACTGTCAGCTAATCCAGCTCGTCCGCGCCATCGAATTGGCAGAGGCGCCCGCCGTGGACGGAGTCCAGGGGCAAGCCTGCGTCAGCCTCATCGAGGCGGCACGTCGTCGTGCCCGGCCGCTTGACGTTCCCTGGCTCGATCCCGAGCAGCAAGCGATGCATCAAGCTCTTCACTGGACGAACGCATGAGCGGGCCGATCGCAGTCATTGGGGCGGGCGGTTTCGTCGGAACTCGCCTCATCGAATCGCTGGTTCTCGACGGCGACGCCGAAATCCGGGCCATCGTCCGCGCCTATCGGAGCCTGGCCGGCCTGTCGCGGTTCGGCTCCGCCGTCACTTGGAGAATAGCGGACGCAGAGAACCCGGCGGCGCTCGTGCCGGCGCTGCAAGGGGCAAGCGTGGCGGTCAACCTTACCACCGGTCCGCAGGCCAGTATTGTCCGCTCGACGCGCAGCATCCTGGAGGCGTGCCTGGCTGCCAAAGTCCCGCGACTCATTCATTTGAGTTCGGCCGTGGTGTTTGGCGAGGTCGCCTCGCCGGCCATCGACGATGACTCCCCGCCGCTGAGGCGCCATTGGATGCCGTACGCGCGTGCCAAGGCCGCGGCGGAAGTCTGGCTGCGAGAGCGTTTGCACTCGACGCCCTGCCAAGTCGCCGTCTTGCGCCCGGGCATCGTGTGGGGAGTGCGCTCGCCCCATACGCTGCAGGCTGTCAAGGCGCTTTGGAATAAAAACGCCTATCTCGTGGGCCGCGGAGACGGAATATTCAATTCGATTTATATCGATAACTTGGTGGCATGCATCCGCGCCTGCGGCGCGCATCAGGGACCAGTTGCAGGCTTCTACAATATTGCCGATCGAGAGACCATCACCTGGCGCGAGTTTTATGCAGCACTTGCTTCCTCATTCGATTACGATATGGATCAGATGCCTGCGGTCAGTGGCGAATATTTCCCCTGGTCAACGCGCGCAGTGATCGAATACATCCAATTGTTGCCTGGGGTCAATGGGCTCTACCATCGCTTAAAGACCGCTTTGCCGGACGCTCTCAAATCACGCCTCAAGGCTCTATTGGCGGGCAGTTACGCCTACGGACAGGCGGCGAGCGCCTACCGTCGGAATCCCGTCGTGGATCGCGAGGTCTGGCATCTGCAAAAAGTGAGGCGCAAGCTTCCAACGGCGAAATTCAGCGAACATTTCGGTTTCACGCCGCCGGTGACGTTTGAGGATGGCGTCCGCCGCACCATGGCCTGGATAGAGTTTCTGGGTTATGAATCCTTGTCCCGTCAGTTAGTAAGGGCCAGCTAGATGGGCGTGCTCGGAAACCGCAGGAAAAAGATTAACGTCGTCCATTTGAGGAGCAGCCGGGGTACAGGCGGCGGGCCCGATAAGACACTTCTCTTTTCCGCACTTGAGGGAGACCGTGAAGCATTTAACATGCACGTAGTCTATCTCAAGAGCGAAAATGACCCTGAGTTTGATCTCGATGAACGTGCCAGAAAGCTCGGCGTCGAGAGCTTCACTGCGATAGGCGAGCGGTCGCGATTCGATTTGCGCGCAATTAAAACGCTGTTGGGCGTGCTTCGGGACAAGCAAGCCGATATCCTGAGCTGCCATTGTTACAAATCGGATTTGTACGGTCTGATCCTATCTCGCCTTTACCCGATGAAACTACTTGCAACAGTTCACGGGCCCATTCCCGAAAAGGCGCACCGGTGGTCGCGGTCCAACTGGAAGGTGCGTTTTATTTATGACCAGCTCGACCTGCGCTTGTTGCGTTACTTCGATCATGTGATCATCGTAGCAGAATCAATGCACCAGGCTGTCATGCGTTACGGCGTCAAGCCGCAGAGAATTACCTGCGTGCGAAACGCCATCGACGCCAACTATTTTTGTAAGACGGGCAGTGGAGATCTGAGACGCCGTTTGAATATCCCCACGGAGGCTCGCGTCATCGGGGCGGTTGGTCGCCTCGACCAGCAGAAAGACTACCCAAACTTGATGGCCGCCGCGCGGATTCTTCTCGCTGAAGGTCACAACGTGTTCTTCGTCGTCGCCGGCCTAGGGCCCCAGGAGCGGGAGTTGCGGGAGCAAGTGCATGCCCAAGGCATTGACCAGCGGTTTCTTTTTTTGGGCCATTTTCAGGACGTTCGCGAAGTCTTCGAGATAATGGACGTTTATGTTTTGCCCTCCATAACCGAGGGACTTCCAAATACAGTGCTCGAGGCGATGGCCTTGAACGTGCCCGTAGTTTCTACTCAGGTGGATGGCGTAGGAGAGGTGCTCACTCAAGAGCGAGAAGGCTTACTGGTCCCCAACCGCGACTCGACGCGGCTGGCGGCGGCCATTCGTAGGTTGCTGTTGGATCCCGTTTTAGCTCGGGAACTGGCAGAGGCGGCGCGTGCCAGGATCGAGCGCGATTTCAGCTTCGCGACCCGCATGCGCCGGGTGGAGAGTATCTATCGCGAGCTCTTAGGCGCGGGCGGCCCGCCGCCTAGGTATGAGAGCGCGGGCCTGGCAGAAGCCCAGACGTAAATCCAGTTTGTCTTTTTGCGGCTGAGCGGGCGCCACCGCTGGGTTGTCGACGGTACGCATGAGGTCATTTAATCCATCGGCTGTGTTGGTTCATCTAATTGTAGGTCGCTCGAATGTGTGGCATCGCAGGAATCTTGTACGCTGACGCAGCGCGGCCGATTGACCGCGCTACGCTAAAGCGCATGGCCGACGCCATCGCCCATCGCGGGCCCGATGCGGAAGGGTATTGGAGCGCGCCGGGCGTGGGGCTGGCCCACCGCCGGTTGTCGATCATCGATCTGGCGGGCGGCGATCAACCGATCGGCAATGAGGATGGTTCCATTCAGGTCGTATTCAACGGCGAGATTTACAACTACCGCGAGTTACGCGACGAGTTGCTCGCCCGCGGCCACCGCTTCCGCACCAACAGCGACACTGAAGTGCTGGTGCATTTGTACGAGGAGCGGGGCGAGCAACTGGTCGAACGGCTGCGTGGGATGTTCGCCTTCGCCCTCTGGGACTCGCGCCAGCGGCAACTGCTGTTGGGACGCGATCGCGTGGGAATCAAACCTCTCTACGTTTATCGCGACGGCGAGAAACTGCTTTTCGGATCGGAATTGAAGGCGATTCTCGCTTGTCCTGGCGTGCCTCGCGAGGTGGATGCGGAGGCGCTCGAGGACTACTTGGCGTTGGGCTTCGTGCCCGGCGGCAAAGCCATCTTCCGCAGGACGGAGAAGCTGCCGCCCGCACACGTGCTGGTGGTGAAGCCCGACTCGCTTGGCTCTCAGGCGCGGCGTTACTGGCAACTGCACTTCGAGGCCGACCACCGGCTGAGCGAAGGCGAGTGGCGCGAGGCGATCCAAGCCAAAGTGGCCGAGACCGTAAAGAGACATTTGATCGCCGACGTACCAGTGGGCGCATTTCTGAGCGGTGGATTGGATTCGAGCTTGGTGGTGTCGGAAGCGGCCCAGTTCTCGGCGAAGCGCTCTGGAGTTGCGCCGGGATCTTCCCCAGCGCCGCTTCAGACGTTTTCAATGGGATTTCGCGAGACGGAGTTCAGCGAATTGCCGTTTGCCGTCCAGGTCGCCGAGCGATTCGGCACGCGGCACGTCGAGGAAATCGTAACGCCCGACGCAGTGAAATTGGTCGATGAGTTGGCATACTACTACGACGAACCGTTCGCCGACTCGTCGGCCGTGCCGACGTTTCTGGTGTCCCGATTGGCGAGGCGGAACGTGAAGGTGGTCCTATCGGGCGACGGAGGCGACGAGGGCTTTGGCGGTTATGCGCGCTACGCCCACGATTTGTGGGAGGCCGGTTTGCGAGGACGGCTGCCGCGTTGGCTGCGACAAGGCGCACTAGGACCTTTGGCGCGCGTTTGGCCGAAGTTGGATTGGCTTCCTCGCCCGCTCCGGGCCAAGATGCTGTTGCACAACTTAGCGTTAGAAGCCGACGCGGCTTATGCCAACACGGTCACGCTCTGTCGCATGCCGTTGCGGCGGCGTTTGCTGGCGACCGACATTGCCGCGCAACTCAACGGACATTTGCCGGAAATCTGCGTGCTTCGTGGGTTTGCGACGGCCCCCGCGGGCGACGCCTTGGCTGGCATGCAGGCGGCCGACATCGGATTGCTTTTACCCGATGATTTTCTGACCAAGGTCGACCGGGCAAGCATGGCTAGCGGCTTGGAAGTGCGGCCGCCGCTGGTCGACCACGAGTTGCTGGAGTTGGCGGCCCGCGTGCCCTCGAAATGGAAGGTGCGGCGGGGCGAGACGAAGTGGATTCTGAAACGTTGCTACGACAGTCGGCTGCCTCGCGATGCCGTGTGGCGGGCGAAACACGGATTTGAGATTCCAGTGGACGCCTGGCTGCGGGGGCCGCTCAGGGACATGTTCGAATCGAGCGTGTTGGCGCCAAACAGTCGAGTCGCCGAGTTGGTTGATCAGCCGACCGTGGCACGGCTCTACCGCGCGCATTTGGCCAAAGTTGGGCGGCACGGCGGGATCCTGTGGGCTATGCTGGCATTGGCCCGCTGGGCGGACCGTTACTTGAGCAACAGCGCCGCAGCGGGGTAACAGCCGTCGTCGCCCCCGCAAAACATCGAAATCCCAGGGTAAAATAGCTTTAAAACGTGGCCGAAAACACCCCAACACAGATCGTGAACTCGACAAGCGTCGAGAACAATCCCGTCGCCGTTCCAGGTGGGGCAATGCAGGAATCGGTAACGATTCGCGTCCGCCGCCGCACTTCAGGAACGGAGCCGCTGACGTTCGGCGTGCCTTGGCCTAAAGGCGCGCTACGCGATGTCGACAAGCTCGCGCTGCTCGACGAGTCTGGTTCTCCGTTGCCGCTGCAGACGCAGTCGCTCGCTCGTTGGTCGGACGGCAGCGTCAAGTGGCTGCTGGTCGATTCGCTGATCGAAAATCGACCTGAACAAGCGGCAAACCTGGTGTTGACGGCGCGCGATAGGTGCGACCGCGAGTTTCCCTCTGGCGACGTTGCCAGGGGGATTAAGGTCCAAACAACGAAGCAACGGTTTCAAGTTGCCGTTGGGGAAACATTCTTTGAAGTCGCCCGGAGCGGTACGGGACCGATCGGGCAGGCCCTGTCGGCCGCTGTCGTGCAACCGGCTTGTTTGTCGGTTGTCTTGCGGCTCACCGATGTCCGCGGTCGGAGATGCGAGGCACGGGTGGAACGGTCGCAACTGGAGACGTTAGGCCCGGTGCGAACGACGATTTTGCTGGAAGGGGTCTTTGCACGCTGCCGAGGGCTGCGGTTCCGCTGTCGTCTGTGCTTTTTCGGGACCAGGGGGCTTGTGCGAGTCCGTTTAACGCTGCACAACCCGAATCGGGCCCGACACCGCGGCGGGCTCTGGGATCTGGGCGATCCCGGATCGATTCTGTTCCGCGATTGCTCTTTGTTGGTCTTAATGCCTAAGGGCGACGAGCGAGTGGTTTGGCGCACGGAGTCGGAAGCGAAGCCAAGCACGGCTGAATCAGGAGTTGAGATCTACCAGGACTCGAGCGGCGGCGAAAATTGGCGCAGCCCTAACCACGTCAATCTTAAAGGCCGCGTATCGTGCCGCTTTCGCGGCTACGAAGTGCGAACAAGTTCCGATGTGACTCGCGGGCTGCGAGCCAGTCCCGTGCTGGCCTGGAGCGACGGTGTCAGCGCGGTGTCGGCGGCGATTCCCGAATTCTGGCAGCAGTTTCCCAAGCTCCTTGCCGCTGAGCCCGGGCAGCTCCGGTTCGGCTTGTTCCCCGATGCATGGGACGACCTGCACGAGTTGCAAGGCGGCGAGCAAAAGACGCACGCGGTTTGGTTGCACTTTGGGCCGCATGACGCAGATCCGCTGAGCTCCTTGGCCTGGGTTCATGCGCCGAGCCAAGCTGCGGCTGACCCGTACTGGATCGAGCGCAGTGAAGCAGTCAAGCCCTTTATATCCGTACTGAACGAGCCCAGGTTGCAAGCATTGCTCACGGAGGCAGCCGCTGGCGAGAAAAGTTTCGCGGCGCGGCGAGAAGTGGTTGATGAGTATGGTTGGCGGCACTATGGCGAAGTGTACGCGGACCATGAGAACGCATACTACCAAGGCTCCAAGCCGGTTGTCTCTCACTACAACAACCAGTACGATCTGGTCTACGGCATGCTGTTGCAGTGGCTGCGAACGGGCGACCCGGCCTGGCGCGATCTGGCGGATCCGCTAGCCCGCCACATCATCGATGTGGATATCTATCACACCACGCAAGATCGCTCTGCCTACAATGGCGGATTGTTTTGGCATACCGACCACTATCTAGATGCCGCGACTGCGACGCATCGCACTTTTTCTCGCGAGAATCTTCCATGCGGAGGCGGCCCATACGGCGGCGGTCCGGGAAACGAACACAACTACACGACCGGCCTCTTGCACTATTATTACGTGACCGGCGACCGACAAGCGATGGATGCCGTACTCGGCTTGGCCGACTGGGTAGTTCGAATGGACGACGGTTGGCGGAATATCTTGGGACTGGTCGATGAAACTTCTACTGGTCGAGCAACGGCGACTGGCGAAGCGAAATACCACGGGCCGGGACGCGGAGCCGGCAACTCGATCAATGCGTTGCTCGACGGCTGGCTGGCCAGCTCGCATCGTTCCTATCTGGACTATGCAGAAACGCTGATTCGGCGCGTGGTCCATCCAGAAGACGACATTTCGAGTCGCGAGCTGCTCGACATCGAGCGGCGCTGGAGCTATCCGGTGTTTTTCACCGCCCTGGCAAGATATCTTGACCTGAAGGCGGAGGCCGGCGAACTCGACGAAATGTATGCTTACGCTCAAGCGTCGCTAGTTCGCTACGCGGTGTGGATGCAGGAGCATGAGCGGCCTTATCTCGACCGGCGAGAGGAATTGGAGTTTCCGACCGAGACCTGGGCCGCGCAGGAATTGCGGAAAGCAAATGTCCTGCGCATGGCATCCGGTTTCGTCGACGACGTCAAGCTGCGGATGAAGTTATTCCAATGCGGCGCCGCGCTGGCCGAGCGAGCCTGGGACGATCTCATGAAGTTCGAATCGCGTCTTTGCACGCGACCGCTGGCGATCCTAATGATTGAAGGACTTCGCGACAGTCTTTTCCGATCGCAGTTGCCGTCGCAAAACCCTCGATGCGCCCCGTTGGATCGTCTCGCGCCGCCTGTCGAATTTCTTGGGCAAAAGGAGCGCTTCGAAAACAGCCTTCGAAGGCCGGCGGGCTTGGTGCGCATGGCCGCGAGGGCAGTAAACCCTGCGCGCTGGCTGCACGTGCGCTGGAGGACGTAGTTGAGGCGCGCGACTGCCATCACCATGACTTCGGAACCAGCGTTGGCACGGCCGCAAAGCGACGCTCCCACTCGGCGCCCGACGGTCTGCCATTTGTTGCACAGCTTGACGGTTGGCGGCGCCGAGGTTCTGGCAATGCGCTTTGCACAAGGCCTGCACAGTCGATTCCGCTTTGTGTTTGCGTGTCTGGACGAATTGGGCCCCCTGGGAGAACGGTTGCAAAGCGAGGGGTTCGCAGTATACGTGTTGGGACGACGGCCGGGACTTGACTGGCAATGTTCGCGGCGGTTGAGGGCGCTGTTGCGCCGGGAGAATGTGGAACTTATTCACTCCCACCAGTACACGCCGTTCTTTTATGCTGCGATGGCTCGCTGGCCGCTGAAAGATTGGCCAATTGTGTTCACGGAGCACGGACGGACGTTCCCCGATTACCCCAGAAGAAAACGGATCGTAGCCAACCGCCTGCTGCTCGGAAAACGCGACCGAGTCGTCGGCGTCGGCCGCGCAGTACGGGAGGCGCTGATCGCCAACGAAGGCTTGCCCGCGAAGCGGGTCGACGTGATTTACAACGGCGTCGATTTGGCGCCCTTTAGAGCAAGCGCCAAGCGTGGTCGTGCAGCGGCGCGGAAGGAGCTTCTGTGGGCTCCAGAAGAGTTCGTGGTGATCCAGGTGGCGAGGCTGGATCCGCTGAAAGATCATCTCACGGCGATACGTGTCATGGCTCGCGTGCGAGAGGCTTGTTCGCATGCGCGTTTGGTCCTGGTGGGCGAAGGAGCGGAACGCGCATCGATCGAGGCGGAAGTGAAAAGGCTGGCTTTGACGGCTCATGTGACGCTGCTCGGGCAGCGGCATGACGTTCCGAGGTTGTTGGCAGCATCTGACCTGTGCCTCTTGTCCAGCCGGAGCGAGGGGATACCGCTAACGTTGATCGAGGCCATGGCTGCCGGAGTTCCGGTCGTTGCAACGAACGTCGGGGGAGTCGGCGAGGTGATCAATGACGGCGAGACGGGATTGCTTGCGCCAAGCGGGGACGACGAGGCGTTGGCGGCTGCTGTTCTGCGCATTACGAGAGAAGCATCGTTGAGGGACCGGTTGGTGGCTGCGGCATATCTGAAGGCAAACAAAGGCTATTCCGAAGAGAAAATGCACGGCGCATATGCAAGGCTTTATGAGGAGGTGCTCGGTGAATAACGCCGAGGGCCGGCGTTCGCCTCTGTTGGTGTTTGCCGACGACTGGGGACGGCACCCCTCGAGTTGCCAACACCTCGTGCGGGAACTACTGCCGAGGCGCGAGGTGCGCTGGGTCAATACGATCGGCATGCGCCCGCCCCGGATGGATGCCGCTACGCTACGGCGAGCCGCGCAAAAACTGCATGATTGGACCAAGCCGCGCCGCCGGAGCGCTGCCGGAATGCCGACGGGGTTGCAAGTGTGCAATCCGCGCATGTGGCCCTGGTTTCGCAGACGCTTCGACCGACGCTTGAACCGACGGCTGCTCGTGAGTCAACTGCGCGGCGTAATCCAAGCCTTAGCCGAGTCGCCGATCGGGGTCACCACGTTGCCGATCACGGCCGACTTGATGGGGGCGTTGCCCGTCGTTCGCTGGGTTTACTATTGCGTCGACGATTTCAGCCAGTGGCCAGGCCTCGATCAAAAGCCGTTGGCGGAGATGGAACGGGAGGTCGTGCAGCGCGCCGATCGCATTATTGCGGCGAGCGAAGCGCTCCGAGAGCGGATTGCAGGTTGGGGCCGAGAGTCGCACTTGTTGACGCACGGCGTGGACCTCGAACATTGGCGCCTCGGCGACTCGCGACCGAGCGAGGCGCTCAAGGAGTTAGAACGGCCGCTCGTTTTGTTTTGGGGACTGATCGACCGACGCATTGACGTCGAATTCGTACGGCGGGCCGCCTCGGCATTAACACAGGGAACTGTTGTGCTGCTGGGTCCGGAACAGGATCCGGCCCCAGACTTGTATCGCTCGCCGCGCGTGGCCAGAGTGCCGGCAGTCGGATACGATGAGCTGCCTGTACTGGCGCGAGAAGCGGCGGCGTTGATTATGCCTTATGCAGATCAGCCGGTCACGCGGGCAATGCAACCCTTGAAGTTGAAGGAGTATTTGGCGACAGGCAAACCGGTCGTCGCCCGCGACTTGCCCGCGGTTTGCGAATGGGCCGACTGCCTTGATGTGGTGGCCACAGCGGACGAATTCGCCGCTGTCTTGCGACAGCGGCTCGATGGGTTGTTGCCCGAAAGCCAAATGCTGGCCCGAAGGCGGTTGGCCGAGGAAAGTTGGGCGGCTAAAGCTCAACGCTTCGAAGAAGTGCTCACTGGAAGCGACGAGGGGGCGATTGCGGTTGCTGCGCCGCGAGGGAACGCCCAGTGAGCGCCTCGCACCGAGTAGCGTGCTCCGAAAACGGTCCTGCAGGAAGCGTGCCCGTGGTCGCCGCCGTGACGGACGGCCAAGAGACTGACAGACGTGGGGTTGTCCTCCATGCGCGCGTGGTTACTAAATCGGGTGGGGGGGCCCGACAAGACAATCCTGAATTCTCCAAGGTTCTTGGAGCCATACGGCTATCGTGCCATCTGCGCTTATATGCATCCGCCCGGCGACCCGGGATTCGATACGCTGCGCGGGCGGGCTGTTGCCCTGGGCGCTCGCTTGGAAAGCATTCCTGACAGGCAGGCGCTCGACTGGCGCGTGTTGCGCGAAATGCTGCGATTGTGCCGGCGCGAGCGAGTGGCGATCTGGCACGGGCACGACTACAAGAGTAACCTGCTGGGGATTTTGCTGGCTCACTTTTGGCCCATGCGGCTGATCACGACCGCTCACGGCTGGGTGGAGCAAACGGCGCGCACGCCATTTTACTATGCCGTCGATCGCTGGGCGCTGCGGCGTTACGAGCGCGTGATTTGCGTTTCGGAGGACTTGTTCCAGCAGTGCATGGAGGCGGGCGTGCCCCGCTCCGCCTGCCGATTAATCGAAAACGCCATTGATACCGAGCAATTCAGTCGAACGGCGGATCGCGATGAGGCCAAGCGTCGGCTGGGATTCACGCTGGGACGAATATTGATTGGCGCCGTCGGGCGCCTTTCCGGCGAGAAAGGTTTCGATCGACTGATTGCAGCAGTCGACCGTTTGCTGAATGAGGGGCTCGACCTTGAACTGTGCATTGTCGGCGAAGGCGGCGAGCGAGGCAACCTGGAGCGACTGATTGCGAAGCTCAGGCGGCAGGATCGCATTCGCTTGGCGGGGTTTCAGTCCGACACGCTCGAATGGTACCACGCGATGGACGTGTATGCCCTGAGCAGCCTGCGCGAAGGGCTTCCCAACGTGCTGCTGGAGGCGATGGCGCTCAAAGTGCCCGTAGTAGCGACGCGCGTAGCTGGCGTGCCCAAGTTGGTACGCGATGGCGAGAATGGCCTACTTGCAGAAGCGGACGATGTCGAGGGACTGTGCCGAGCGTTGCGAACGCTTGCGAGCGAAGGGGCGCTACGATTACGACTGGGCGAGGCGGGCCGGGCTACGGTGGAAAAAAGCTACAGCTTCGCGGTCCGCATGGAAAAGATTCGGTCGATTTACGACGAACTGCTGGGCTGAGCACATGTACTTCACTGTAACTGTTGATACCGAGGAGGAGTGGGACTGGGGGGACGGCTGGCCTACCAGTCGGCCGCAGGTTACAAACATTCAGGCGTTGCCCAGGTTCCAGCAGCTTTGCGCGCGATACGGCGCGAGGCCGACTTACTTCGTCAACCTCGCAGTGCTCGAGGATCCGAAGGCCTGCGCGGTGATCCTTGACTTGGCGTCGCGCGACGACTGCGAAATCGGGATGCACATTCACCCGTGGAACACTCCGCCTATCTTGGATCATCGGCCCGCCACCGCCCGCGACACGTTTCTTCACAACCTGCGAGAGGACCTGATCACTGCAAAGCTGACCAGCGTCTACAACCGGTTTCTTGAACTCGGCTTGCGACCGACAAGCTTCCGCGGAGGCCGCTATTCAAGCGGCGGCCAGGTTACCCAGTTCTTGCAAGATCATGGCTTCAAGGTGGATGCCTCGGTACTGCCCATGACCACCTGGCCTGACGACGGGGCTCCGGATTATCGGCGGCGAGACCTGCTGCCTCGACGTCTTGCGCCGTCGCGCGAGGGCGAACTGCCGCTTTGGGAAATTCCCTTAACCTTGGGCTTTACGCGTAAGCCGCTAGCATTCTGGCGCCGGTGGTACGAGGCCATCGAAGCGAGTTGGCTGAGCAAACTGCGCTTGATTGGAATCGGAGAGCGATTGGGCATCGTTCGTCGCGTCTGGCTGAACTTCGAGTCCCCACTGGGGGAACACATGCTGAAGTTCCTTCCGCTGCTCCGGAAAATGCAAGTGCCCTGCGCATGCTTCACGGTCCACAGCTCGTCGCTGGTGGCGGGGCCGGGACCGTACACCCGCACGTCGCAAGACGAAGATCGGATCTTCCGACAAATAACTGGCGCCTTTCAATGGGTCGCCACTAACGCGGATTTCATTCCTACGACTATGACCGACCTAGCCCATCAACTGGAGGGCGAATACCATGCGTGTACTAGGAATTAGCCCTTTGGATAAAGACTCGACGGCCTCCTTCCTGGAAGACGGACGCGTCGTGTTCGCCTGCGCCGAAGAACGACTCTCGAGAGTCAAGCTGCAGGACGGATTCCCGCATCGTGCCGTTCGATTGGGACTGGAACGCACCGGGTGGGATCCGGCATCCATCGATGTCGTGGCCTACGCGTTCTTCGACGGCGACGAGGAGGCCAGGCTGATCGGGGCGGCGGTGACACTTGACGGCGAAAGGCACTCGCCAACTGCGACCAGCTCATCGTTGAAGAGACTAAGAGAAGCCCGACAGGGCTATCGAATGGACCGCAGCATGCGCGTGCATGGCATCGAAAGCGAACGAGACGAGTTTGTGCCTCCAAAGCCATTGGCCAAGCGCATGGTCTATGAGCTGCTGTCAAGGCTTCCGCGACTTGATCACTGGGCCCACCGGCGCTTATTGCGAACATGGGAGCGTGAAGCGGCCGCTGATCATCGGTTGCGAACGCAGCAACTCGAAGCGGGATTGGCAGAGTACGGCCTGACAGGCAAGCTGCGTCGCTTCCAGCATCACGACACACATGCTGCTAACTCGTTCTTCGCCTCGGGCTACGACGAGGCATTGCTGGTCACCTTCGACGGCTACGGTTCAGGTAAATGCGGCGGAATCTACGTCGGCGATAGCAGCGGCATCCGCCTACTGCACCGGTTCGACTTTCCCAATTCGCTCGGCAATTTCTACGAGCATGTGACCAGCGGTCTGGGATTCCGCGCCGGACGGCACGAGGGCAAAATCGTCGGGCTGGCCGCGTACGGCAACCCCGACATTCTGAAGCCGGCCCTTTTGGAGCGATTCGATTGCCGTGACGGCGACATCGTGATGAAAGGAAGCCAGAACTACTTCTTTACGCGGGCCCTCGCGCAGCATTTTGCCAAGCGCGACGTGGCCGCCGCTTATCAGCGAGTCCTAGAGGAGGTCGGGGCCAAAGCGGTCGCCTATTGGCTCAAGCAGACGGGTATAAGAAACGTAGCAGTTTCCGGCGGCGTCCACGCGAATGTGAAGTTCAACCAGCGGATTCGGGAGGTCGATGGGGTGGAGTCGGTATTCGTCTATCCAAACATGGGAGATGGCGGTTGCGGAACAGGCGCCGCGATGCTCGCATTTGAACCATCGAGCTTCCGCCAGCGGCCGGTAGCCAACGTATACCACGGTCCCGACTACTCGGAGGATGAAATCGCGGCCGAGTTGAACAAGAGCGGCCTAGCGTTCGATCGTTCGGACACCATTGAAGTGCAGGTGGCTCGCTTGCTGGACGACAACCGGATTGTGGGGCGGTTCGAGGGTCGCATGGAGTACGGGCCGCGAGCCTTGGGCAACCGTTCGATTCTCTATCCCGCGGGCGATCCCGAGGTCAATCAATGGCTTAACCATCAACTGGGACGCACGGAGTTCATGCCTTTTGCGCCAGCGGTGCTGCAGAGCGAGGCGCATCGTCTGTTCAAGAACCTCGAGGGGTGCGAAAAGACGGCTGAATTCATGACAATTACCTTTGATTGCACCGACGAAATGATTCGCATGTGTCCCGCCGCCGTCCACGTCGACGGCACGGCCCGGCCACAGCTCGTCAGCGAGCGCACAAATCCGAGCTTTCATCGAATTCTTTGCAGCTACTATGAGTTGACCGGAATACCCGCCGTCATCAACACGAGTTTCAACATGCACGAAGAACCCATCGTCTGCTCGCCGGCGGATGCCGTACGCGCCTTTTTGCAAGGCAGACTCGACTATCTCGCCATCGGTCCGTTTCTCGTTCCACATCCGCGGTTGAGCGACATCGAGCGAGAGCGAGAAAGCCTTGCCGTCAAGGCGTAGAAGTACGTTTGGATCTCGATGAAAGGCAAGAAGCACAACGCGGAACAGATCGTCAAGAATCTCTACGAAGCGGACGCGACGCTTGCTGACGGCAAGACGATCGGCTAGGTCTGCCAAACTTCATCTATGAGTCAACGTCCCACCACGTTCGGGCAACTGCTCCGACGTCTTGTATCGCCTCGCGCCGCTGCTTCCCAGAATCATGGACCTTTGATCGCCACGGCGACGGAGGTCGCCGCGCCGTCTGACGCAGACAAATCGCCGCTGTGGGTGATCCTGCACAGCATCACTGATTCAGACGTGCGGCTGATTCACCCCCGTCCCGTGGCCGCGAGCGAATTGGCGATACAGATCCAGGGGGATAGCGGAGAGATCCTCCGCGTCACGCTGGCGATGGCCGGATCGCAGAAAATGGGCGAGTTATACGAATCGACAGCCCAATTTCTACAGTAGAATAATACGGCAAATACAAGCCGCTGGCCGCGTTGGCGGGCGTTTGTTGCTCGCGATCGTCACTTCATTGCAGTGCGGCGAACCCCAGGCCGGGCGTTGGATGGCCAAGACGCTGCTATCCAAAGTCCCTGATCCAATTGATATCCTGATGCAAATCGTACCGACTGAACTCGAAGGCGTGGTGATCGTCGAGCCAAAAGTCTTCGCCGACCCACGCGGCCTCTTCTTGGAAACCTGGAACGCCGAGCGCTACGCCGAAGCGGGCCTGCCCGCCGCGATGGTCCAGGATAACTTGTCCAGCTCCGCGCGGGGCGTGCTGCGCGGCCTGCATTATCAGTCCCCCGAACCGCAAGGAAAGCTTGTCTACGTCCTCGCCGGCGCCGTGCTCGACGTGGCGGTTGACATTCGCTTCGGCTCGCCGACGTTCGGCCGCTGGACGGGCGTGGAACTATCCGCGGACAACCATCGCCAGCTCTTCGTTCCCGCGGGTTTTGCTCACGGTTTCTGTGCGACCAGCGAGCAGGCGCTGGTGGCCTACAAGTGTACGCACCCCTATCGCCCGCAGTACGACCGAGGCGTCGCCTGGAACGACCCCGAAATCGGCATTCGCTGGCCGACGGGCGCTCCGCTCCTTTCGGAAAAAGACTCCCGGGCGCCGTGGCTTTCGGACATCCCCGCCGAGTTGTTGCCGCGCTGGACGCCGGCCGAAACCGCCCGCCTCGGCTGTAAAGAGCAGGCATGATCTTGTCGGCCTCCCAACGCATGGAAATCGAAGTCAGCGACGCCGCGCCCGCGGAGGACCAGATCCTTCGGCTATGCCGCTTGCCCGAGACTGCCGAGCTGCCGCCCAGCCGATTGCCCGCCTGGCCGGCGGTGTTGCGCGACGGACTGGGCCATCAGCCCTATTGGCTCACGGCGCGAGAAAATGGGCGCGTGGCGGGCGTTTTGCCGCTGTCGTTCGTTCACAGCCGGTTGTTCGGCCGCTTTCTCGTCAGCCTGCCCTATTTGAACTCGGCGGGCGTCGCGGCGACGAACGAGCAGGCTGCTACGATGCTCGTCGATCGGGCGGTGTCGCTGGCCGACGAATTGGACGTCCGCTACCTGGAACTACGCCAAGAACGGCGAATCGAGCACCCGGCGCTCGGCAGCGAAACCGCGAGCAAGGTCCACATGCGGCTGGCGCTGCCTGACTCGGCCGATTCGCTTTGGAATCAGCTCAAAGCCAAGGTGCGCAATCAGGTCCGCAAAGGCCGCGAGCCGGGCTTCGCCGTCGCTTGGGGAGGCGCGGAACGGCTCGACGAGTTTTACGCCGTTTTCAGCCGCAACATGCGCGACCTGGGCACGCCGGTCTACGGGCGCGGACTGTTTGCGGCGATCGTCAAACATTGCCCAGACGCGGCGGAGTTTTGCATCGTTTCGCACGACCAAAAGCCGATCGCCGCGGCGTTACTCGTGCATGGCGGCGGCATCACCGAAGTGCCCAGCGCCAGTTCGCTGCGCGAGTACAATTCGGCCAACGCCAACATGCTGATGTACTGGCATTTGCTAGAGCGGGCCATCGAGCGCGGCCAGAGCGTGTTCGATTTCGGCCGCAGCACGGTCGATGGCAACACGTATCGCTTCAAAAAGCAGTGGGGCGCCGAGCCCCATCCCGCCATTTGGCAATATTACGTGCGCCGCGGCGCCGTCGGCGACATGCGGCCCGAAAGCGCCCGCTACCAGCGCATGATCCGCCTCTGGCAGCGGCTGCCGGTGTGTGCCACGCGCTGGCTCGGCCCGGTGATCGTGCGCGGGATTCCGTAGCAGCGATTGATTCGCTCCTGATCCCGGAAGGGCGGGGCTTCGCGGTTGCACTGGGTACTGGGCCGCCGTCATCTTCGTGGCGCTGATCGCGGCGGCGTATTACCTGATCAGCCGCCGCGAAGCGGCTCAAGTGCTCGAAGAGGTCGAGCACGACGCGGCACATGCCGGCCCCGCGCAAGCGGAGGCGGGCCTCATCGCGATCGCGAACTCTTGACGGGGCCATCGATCGCCTTGGCTTCAAATCGTCTCGCGTCGGCATCTGCGGTTGCGTGATGTCGCCTTTCGAGCGAGTCGCGCCGTCGGCGCCGCTGACTTTGTCTTACTGAAGCGGCGAGTTGGACTCGCTTCACGGCTCTTCATCCTCTTTCTGCTATGGCGGCTCCTTTTGTCCCGCGCCCAAGCGAGCAACGGTCGTCCCCGACCCCTTGGACCAGACAGCCGGGTGCAGTTAATCTAAAAGCTCAGGCCCCGGAAGTCGCCGGGTACCCGGCTCACTCGGACGGCGAAGGTCCGGCGGCGCCCTCGGGGTCGAGTGCTTTTAGGCGTCACGCGAAGATCGGTCGAGTATGAACTTTCATAAGCGCCTGAACCCCGCAACGGATCGCAGGGATGCGCCAGGGGACGTCTGCGGGCGTCGTCGCGCGCTGGCGGCGCAGGCCCTTTCGCTCGCGCTCGTGCTGCTGGCCGCGACCGGTTGCAATCCCCCGCCGAACGCCGGCCCGCGGTTTCTGCGGCAGATTGAGTGGGTCGGTCGCGGCACGTGGCTCAAGGCCGATACGCACGTGCATACGCAGTTTTCCGACGGGGCCCATACCGTCTCGGAAGTCGCCGCCAAGGCCTCGGAGTTCGGCTGCGATGTGCTGGCGATCACCGACCATGCCGATCGCGAATTGGGCGCCGGCACGCATGAGTATATCGAGGCCATCGCCGCGGCCCGCCGCGAGTTTACCGAACTGACGATTCTGGCCGGCATCGAGTGGAACATCCCGCCTTGGGGCGGCGACGAACACGCCGTGGTGCTGTTGCCGCCCGGCGATCGCGAAGGGCAATTGCTGGCCGAGTTCAAGGCGCGGTTCGACGACCTGGGGCGCGAGGAACACGACCCTGCGCTGGCCGACGAAGGGCTCGAATGGCTGGCTGGTCAGGCGGCGGAGGGCGTCGGCCCCGTAGCGATTTACGAGCACCCCGGCCGCAAGCGACCGCGCGCCGGGCAGGTCCTCGGCGAATTGCGGCGTTGGCGGGCCGTGAACGACGTGATGGTCGGCTTTTCCGGTGCACCGGGGCATCAGGCCATGCAGCCCTTGGGCGCGTATCGCGGGACGCTCAAGCCGGTCGATCGCTGGGACCCGGCGGCGGCCAGCGTAGGCGACGCCTGGGACCGCTTGCTCCAGCAGGGCATCGATGTCTGGGCCGCGTATGCGCCGTCTGATTTTCACGACGACCGCGGCGACGGCTTGGGCGATTATTGGCCGGGCGAGTTTTCCGAGACTTGGCTTTACGCCCCCGAGCGCTCGGCGGCCGGCGCCCTGCAAGCGCTGCGGGCCGGAACGTTCTTCGGCGTACACGGCCACATCGCCCGCGACGTGGAGTTGCGCGTTGAAGCCACCGGCTTGCCTCGCGCCGCGGTTGCAGGCGAAGCGATCGAAGCGGCGCCGGGAACCGAGTTGACCGTCGAACTATCAATGCTGACCGCCGACGTCGATTGGCAGGGCCGGCCCAGCCGCATCGACGAGATCGAGCTGATCGGCATCACGCCGAGCGGCGCGAAAACGCTGGCCAGTTGCCCGCCTGACGCTGGCGGCCGTACGCGATTGATAACCATCGATACGCCAGCCGACGGAATCGTACTCAGAGCCCGCGGCCGGCGGATCGTCGAAGACGGCCCCGATTTGATGTTCTATACCAACCCAATCCGCGTGACGACGACCGCAGGCTCGAATCGGCGTCTCGATCGATTCGCCGCTTCCGGCGTCAATCGATTCGCGGCGAGCGCCGCCGCCCGGCCAGCGCCGCAGGGCGATTCGCCGTCGGCGCGCAGCGCCAATCGGTCGCTGTTGCAGTTCTTGTTTCGACCGGTGGCGCTAGTCAACGTGGGCGGCTTAGCGATCGGCGGCGCAGTGCTGCTCTTGTTGGGAGGGACGCGGCGCAGCGCGCGCGGCGCTCCCGCGAATCGCCCGGCTTCGGGCGCAATCGATTCCGGCGCGCCAGCTCCTGCGCGGACGACGGTCGCCGCCCCGCGACCCGGCCACTTCTTCTTCGCCTGGCTGGGCTTCGCGGCGTTCGCGGTTTACGGATCGTGGGTGCCGCTCAATTTTCGGCCCTTGCCGTGGGCGGAAGCCGTGACTCGCTTTCGAGCGATACCTTTCTTGCACCTGTCGATCGGATCCCGCGCCGACTGGGTTGCGAATATTCTACTGTTCGTGCCGATCGGCTTTTGCGGCTTGGGCGCGTGCGTCTGCGATCGCCGCGGTCGGCTGTTGAAAATGGGCGCGACCCTGGCCGTGATTGGCCTTTGCGTGGCGCTGAGCGTATCCGTCGAATTCAGCCAGCTCTGGTTTCCCGGGCGAACGGTCTCGCAGAACGATATCGTGGCGGAAACGATGGGCGGCACGGCCGGAGCCGCGTTATGGCTGTTCGTCGGCGAGCGGTTAACCGCCTGGCTTCGCTCGTTCGCCGTCCGCAAGGACAGCGGGCGGCAGTTTGATTGGCTGCTGCAAGCGTATCTGCTGGGGCTCGTTCTGTATTCGTTGTTCCCCCTTGACCTGACGATCAGTCCGGCCGAACTCTGGCATAAATACCGCGAGGGCAAGTTCCGCCTGCTTCCGTTCGCCGACGTGCAGTTTACCGTCGAAGGCTGCTTCGCGCTGGCCAGCGACGTCCTGCTGTTCCTGCCGGTCGGCATGCTGGCCCCGACCGCCTTTCGCAGTCCTGACCGCCCGGTCCGTTCGCTCTTCCGAAGCCTTATCGCCGGCTTGGCAGTGGCGGGGGGGATTGAACTCGCCCAGACGTTCGTCTATAGCCGTTACGTCGACGTGACGGAGTTGATTACAGCCGCAATCGGCATCGCAGCGGGCGCCGCCTGGCGGCGAAGACGGCTCGCGCGGCCGGGCGATTCGCCGTTGTCCCGGACGAGCCGAAGGTGGTTGTGCGCCGTGCATCTGCTGGCATTTGTCGCCTATGCGGCGTTTTTGGCCGCGTTTTTCGTGCTGCCGTTCGATTTCATCGAAGATGCCGCGCGAATTGAGCCCCGCTGGCAGAATTTCTTCGGCGTCCCGTTGAGTAGTTTATATTTCAGCACGGAATACAACGCCCTGACACAAGTCTTGCGCAAAGGGCTGCTGTTTGCGCCGCTGGGTTATCTCGCCGTTCGCATCACCGCCTTGGGGCGCCTGGGCGGCTGGGCGCGGATGGCGGCGCTGGCGTTGTGTTTGGGCGCGGCTTTCGCTTTGGCGTTTGGCATCGAGTACGCCCAGATCTGGCGCGACGACACGACGGCCAACTTTACGGACGTGCTGCTTTGCACCTTCGGCGCCGCCGCGGCGCTGGCCTTGACGCTGCGCGTCGAAAACGCGTCGCAGCACGCCCCTAGGCGGTCTTCGTCGACCGCGCCCGAGCCAGCAGCGACGAATCGCGGGCTGGCCCGGCTCCCCCTTGCCAGCGCCGGCTGGATACTAATGGCAGGGGGCGTGCTGCTGGTCGGCTCCGGGCTGAGCGCCGCGTGGGGCGGCGCCAATTGGCAAGGAGTTGGCCGCCCTGCGAGCGAGGCGGATACGGCGTCCCCTGGATCGTATACTTCGCCCTCGTCCGATCCGAACCTGGTCTTCACGCGTCTGCCCGCCGAACCTCATCGCGCGCCGGAACTGACGGCGATTGAATTGCCGACGTTTGCGGGAGCCTATGCGATCTGGGGCGCCAGCGGGCGCGACGATCGCGGGCATATCTGGCTGGGCGTCAGCGCGGCGGGCGTGGAGCAGCCTTCGGCCCATCTCATGGAACTGGATCCTGACAGCGGCGCCGTGTTCGATCGCGGCGACGCGCTGGACCAACTGCGCCGGGCCGGCCTGCTGCGGCCGGGCGAGGGGCAGATGAAAATCCATTCCAAGATCGTCCAGGCAGCCGATGGCACGCTCTATTTCGCCTCGATGGACGAACAGGGGGAAAGCGACTCGGCCCGACGTCTGCCACGCTGGGGTTCGCACTGCTGGCGGCTGCGCCCCGGCGACGAAACTTGGGAGCACCTGTTCGCGGCGCCCGAGGGCCTGATCGCCGTCGCCGAAGCAGGAACGCAGGTCTACGCCTTGGGATATTTCGACCATGTGCTCTATCAAACCAGATCCGGGTTCGTCGTCGATTGGGCGATGACCTGAATCGGATAGGTCCCGCCTTGCGTGCCAGACGCCGGAGTGACGGTCACTTTTCCAGTATGGTCGATCGTCACTGTCCAACCCGGCGGCGCGTTGGCCGTCAGGTTGTATGTGTCGGCGAAACTGGTTTGGACGTTGGCGTCGAACGAGACCGGCGTATTCTGGTCCGTCGAAAGCGCAGCGGGGCTTGGCGCCACCGTCAGCAAGTTGGCCACATTGCCGTTGAGCGTCACGGCGTCCGTGCCATCGCCATTGGCCGAAACATCGATCGTGCCGTCATAGCCGGTCAACGTCGTTTCGTTAGCGGTGTCGAGGGGCGCTCCGCCCACGCTCAAATTGCCGGTCCCCGGCCCAAGCTGAACCGTGCCGCCGCTGGCCGTAATCGAAACTGAGCCGGCGAAATTGGGCGACGTCGTCAGTCCGCTGCCCGAGAGCGAGGCCGAATTGGTTGCGATCGTATACGTGCCCGCGGGCAGCGGTTGGCCGTTGAGCGTCAGCGCTCCGTCGGGTACGGTCAGCGATATCGATAGGTTTCCAGTGGCGGTCGCGGAATAACTTTCCCAATTGCCGCTGGCGCCGACGTTAGATTCGGCCGGACCGTAGAACGACAAGCTGCCGCTGCCATTGATCGCGTACGAGCCGTTTCCAACTATCAATACGGCAGAGGCTGCCGTGGTCGAAACTGCAACTTCGCCTGTACCTAGATTTGCGCCCCCCAGGGCCCGCCAACGCGGCAGCAGACGCGTGGAGCGAGGATGCAAGAAAACCGGCGGCTACGTCGCTCGCCCAGGATGCTGTGATTTGGCCCGCAGCCACTGCGCGAGGCGCTGACAGGGCGCCGCGGACTTGGCCGGCCGCCTGAGTCGGACTGAGTCCAGTTTTCCTACCGGCCGAATTCGGAGGCGTATTCGGAAAGGGAACGTTCAGACCTGTTGTCATCGTCGCCAATGGCGGGTCGATAGGCAACCGCGGAGCAACAAACGCGTCGAAGCCGGCATTCAGGACTGTGGAGATGATGCCGGCGATTAAAATCTCCTCGATAAAGAATCCGACCAGAGCCCCAAACAAGAGACCCTCCACGATGCCTTTGGCAATGTCTACGTTTGTCGGCCCTCCCTTGGCGGCGGTGGATAGTTGAGTGAAGACAACGCCCGTGCCGTAGATGGCGACATAGAGCGCAATGCCTTGATATTCGCCGCTCTGGCTCTCGGCAATTGTTTCCCCAGTGACGGGATTGAAGTCGAACCAAGCGACCGTGGGCGTCCCGTCGACCTGAACCGACTTTGTCGGGACGACCACGGTCAGACCGCTCTGGATCGCTGCCGTGATTCGGGCGGTGGCGTCGGGCGTGCTGGCCAACAGCGCGGGAGCGATCGCCGTCGAGCGCAGCGTGGCGGGCGCGGTCGTCCAAAAACCATGCCTGCGTCGAGCGTGCCGTAGGCCGCAGCCCCCGTGTCGAGCGTCGTGGGAATTGGATCGGCGAGGGACACCGTGAGCGTCACGCTCGCGCGATCGTATGGCTGGATCGTCCCCAAGCTCCAGGCCAACTGCTGGCCGTTCTGGTCGGGCAGTTGCGACGCGCTGGAAAATGTCACGCGCGAAGCGAGCGTATCCGTCAAGAGTACGCCCGTAATTGGATTCGCCGCCTGGTTGTAGACCGTGAGCGTGAGCGTCTTCTGGTGATTCTGCACGTCGGGGACGTCATAGGCCGAAAGGGTGCGGCCGACGACGATCGTCGGCGGGGCGGCGCCGCCGATATCGAGCATCAGCCGCGGTTCCAGCGGTTGAAACAGGGAAGTTCGCATCTCGAGCGAGCCGAAAAGCGCTTCGCGTCGCCTTCGCCTTGCCGCCGGCGATCCGCTCCCGAAACGCCCCCACGCATTACGTCGCCCCCGGAATCTTCTCATGAAGCGCCATGACATCGTTCTCCGTACAGGCTCTCGCAGCCGATGACCGTAACCGCAAACAGATGCACCCCACATTCGTCCTCTGTCAAATTGACGCGAAACCAAGCCATCCATGACCTCCCTGCCAACGCCTCGCCATCCTCCTCGACGGCGACAGAATAGCCTTGTACAACAAATTGAAAAGCAGCGGAACACTTCATTCATCGCCGCGAGGGGTATAAAGTCGCCTGCACATGATGCTCGAATGGCGTTCGCGGAGGGCCGGCGGCGCATTCAAGCGCGGCGAGCGCGGCCGCCGCGTCCAAGCCGGGCGCATGACCTCCGCCGAATCTCTTGAAGCGGCCCCCGAGGATCGCGCGCTGGCGGTCGAGTGCGAACCGCTGTCTAGCGCGTGGGACTATTGCGGCGGGATGAGAGCCGCCGCCAGGCGAACGTCGCGACGCGGCAGACGCCGCTGGGCATCAAGTCGCCTTTTTTTCGCTTGGCTGCGGATGGCGGTTTCCGCTTCGCCGGGCAGAGAACGCTTTGGATCGACTCGCCGCGCACGTGGCTGCGTCGGCGCGGGCCTGGTTCGGATCGTCAGCCGGAAAGGCTCCCTGCGCAATTCGAAGGCGCCGGCCGCGAGCCGCCGGGTCGCCCGCCCGGCGGCTCGATGGTTCAATGACACCAAGTTGCCAAAGAGCGACGCATCCGAAGTTAGGCTCGGGGATATCGAAGCCGCTGGGAGCGGCAGGCCCTCCGCCCGCCGCCCCGAGCCGAGACCGGCGACGGCGGCCCCCGCGCGGGCTCCGTGCGCAGGATGCGCCTTGGCCCGTGGCACATCCGCCCCAGGCGATCGCGTGCTGCACGACGCAGGACATGCGCCGCGACGAGGCCGACTAGGCCAGCTTTTCGCCGAGTCTGGCGAGATTGCCGAACGCGGAGGCCGCCGACTTGAGCAGCTTGAGCCTTTCGCCCGGATCGGCGATTTCCAACGCTGCCGGCCTTGCGGCGTTCACGACGAGGCCGCTCAGCTCCAGCGATTCGGCGCCAGCCGCGCTCAACAGCGCCTGCTTCGGATCGGGTTTTTCCAACGCACTTGCCGACAACTCCTGCAGGCGTTGGGCCTTGCGCGTCTGCAGGTCTGGCCGCGTCTCGGCCGGCGTCGATTCCGCCGTAGCGGCGGATTCGGCATTTCTGTTCGGAGCGATGTCCGACATAACTATTACCTCCTGTAATGGAAAGTAGAGAAACAGAGACATTCAATAACTTCGCCGAACATGGGGCTCCTCCTCTGCTCGACGGCTTTGAGCGGCGTCGGCGGCGCAGGCGCAGGCCGTGCAAATACAGCCCTTGCTCCGCCAACACGGCCCCCAAGCGTTCCGGGAGCTGGCGAAAAAAGATTTTGACCAGCGCCAGCACGGCTCGCAGTCGACGGACCGCGCGACGATCGCCTTGCAGCTCCGTCAACTCGCGAGCCAGCCGGGCGGCCGCGTCCGGGCAAGTGAGGATCCGCCGCTCGAGGCTCGATGGCGCCGGCGGGAACTGTCCCGGCGGCGATTGCTCCCCGCTCGCCTCGTCCCACAGCCGCTCGTAGATTCTGCGAGAACTTGCGGTGGCGTCAGGCATCGCTTGCGCCTCCTGCGGCGACGCCTAGCTCGCGGGCCGGCAGATCGGGAAATTTTTGGTGCAACTGCTCCAGCACCTCTGGCCCGGGCGGGACGCCGGTCTGCTGCCAAGTCATCAATTCGTGGGCTCTCAATTCGCCGCTGCCAGTGAAATACGGCCTCTCTTCGGGGGGCATATCCTCCGGTTTCGAGCGCGGGCCGAACTTCGCGCATGCAAGGATCTCTCTGACCATGCGTTCGTATTCATAGAGAGTGTCGTCGCGCTGGGTGGCGGCTTGCCGGCGAACGCGCTGCACCAGTCCCTCCAGCGCCACCTTATCGCTGACGGCGGGTTGCGCGAGCAGCGCCACATGCTTCAGAAACACGACCAGGCCATCGTTGCTCTGATCGATGTGGGGGAGCACGTCGGCGAGCTTCTCGGTTTGCGGACGCGGGATCCCCAAGATCCCTGCGAGGACGCGGGGACCGCCGAGGTAAGCGGCCAGCTTCACGGCGGCTTCCGCGGGACTCGCGGCGGCCGACAACGAGGCGCCGGCAAGGATGACGCGGCGGACAATATAATCAGGCCGCGCGAGACGATTCCAAACGTCGAAAAAGCACGCATGATACGCCCCGATCTCGGCGGCCGGCAGCCCCGAGCGCGCGAAGATCTGCGAGAGCGGCGCTGCGGCCAGCAGATAGGCCTCGACCACCGATCGTAGCGCATCGCCGCCGGCGTGCAGCTCGAGCGCCGTAGCGATCGCAGAGTCGCGGCAATCACCTGCGGCTTGAGCGAGGGTTCCCGCGCCTCGCCGGCGCGATCTCAGATAGCCGAGCAGTCGCCGGGTCGCCAGATCGTCGCTGCGGAGCGATGCAGGCCGGTGACTGGCCAAGCAGCTCGAGCGCCCGCCGATAACGCCAGTCGGGCGGCCGTAGCAAGTTCAAAAAAGATGTCAGCGTGCCGCGCAGCATGCAGTCCTCCATGACTGTTCGATCGTCGGGCATCCGTGCCGACGGCGCGTCGATTACTCCCATAACCTATACGCCGAACTTCGGAAAAGATCTAGTCTCCTGCGCCAAATATGTTTGTCTTTTCTCAGCCGCAAGCCAGCGCGAGAGCGAAACAATTCCAGCCGTCTCTTGGCGCCCAGCCGCCACGCGCCGGCGAACAATTTGCTTGCGTAGAATCCTAGATCCGCGTTGGCGAGTTTGCAATTTGGCGACCGCGCCGTTTGGCAAGCTGCGAAGGCGAGGAGGTCGGCGTTGGAAAAAATCCTCATGCTAGCATGCGAGGCCGCTCGCGCTGGCCCGCTGGCGCCAAGGATCGTGCTCGTCGCCCATGCCGATGGGCCGCGTTGCCTTGGCTTAATATTTGGCGGAAATGCGGCACATTAGGCGAAGGCAACGGTTTACGTCCGCCGTAGCGGGTCGCCGTTTGAGTCTTGAGCGCGTCGATCCGCGCGCCGGCCGTGCTAGAAATCAGCCCTGCTGCCAATTGGCCCTGCCCGTTCCAGTTGCCCGCCTTGCTCGCCTGCGCGCGTTGTGCGGGCGCTCGTCTTTTCTCATACGAGTCCGCTCCGCGTGGCGGGGCGGGTTCTAGCCCCAGGAGATGGTTCCATGATTGCCTTGGCTCGTCCGCATGGGCGCACCGTGCGCCGTCGATCGCAGTCCGTGCGCAACGATCAGCCCGTTTGGCAGGCGGGGTTCTTGCGGTTGATGCCCGACATCCGCCGCCATGTGCGCTGCGCTTTTCGCGGCTTGCGGCCCGAACGGCGCGAGGAGGCCGTGCAGGAGACGCTGGCCAATGCGCTGGTCGCCTATTGCCGCCTCGTCGAGCGGGGCAAAGCCGATCTGGCTTACGCCACTCCGCTGGCCAGCTACGCCGTCAAGCAAGTCGTCAGCGGCCGGCGGGTCGCCAGCCCGCTCAACATGTACGAGACGCTCTCCATCTACGCCCAGCGGAAGCTGGACTTCGCGGTCGGCCGCCTGCACCAGCCCGATGCCGCAGACGGAACCTGGAAAGAACTGCTGGTCGAAGACCGCCGCGCGACGCCGGCCGAACTGGCCGCCAGCCGACTGGACTTCGAGGCCTGGTGGCGGCGGCTGCCGCGCCGCAAACGCCGCATCGCCGCTGCGCTGGCCGCGGGCGCCACCACAAGTGAAACGGCTCGTGCGTTCAAACTATCTGCAGGCCGGATCTCGCAATTGCGGCGCGAATTGGAAGCGAGCTGGCAGACGTTCCAGGGCGAAAGCGCCGCGGCAGTCGTCGCCGGCTAGTAACTCGCGTCGCTTCTTCCAGCTTTCTTTTTGTGCGCCTCGGCCGCTGCGCCCTGCCGCGCGTCGCCTCTGCGGCGGAGGCGCCGCAGAGGCCGGAGCCTCCCCGCTCGGCGGCGAAACGAGACGCCGGCTCGGCGTCGCACGGGCGCGGACGGACTTAGCTATCAGAAAAAAACATTTCCTGAAGGAGCCCGATCGATGCCTCGCATGAGGATGGTGATCGAAGTCTATGGCGGCGTCGCGCAGAACGTGTGCCTCGACCACGACGCGCCTGAAACGCTCGTCGAAGCCGTGATCGTGGACTGGGACTATGAGCATTACGGCGCGCCTGCCGACTGCCTAGTCCATGCTACGGGGCTCGACGGCGAGCCGACGCTGGCCTGCGTCTCGGCGGCGACGCTCAAGCCCTGGCGGTTGTTGCCGGCGGCCGGCATCCAGGACGTTTTGGACCGCGCCGGGCTGGCCGACTTCGGCTCGCCGATCGCGGCCGAACCGCAGACAACGGCGCGCCAAATGCCCGAGCATCTCGGCTTCATTGGTCGAAGGCCGGGCCGCGCGACTTAGCGCGAAAGAGCCTCCGTGCGTCGTCCGTCGGCGCCGCGTCGCTGCGCGCTCGGGCTTCCGAGTCCGACGTGCGTCCGGCGGGCGCCGCTTTGCCGCCCGTGGGGCGGAGCTCGTCACGCGACGTCGGCGATCTTATCTGTCCACACAAGGAGCTAACCCATGCCATTGAAACTTAACGTCGGTCTCATGAAAAAAATCGGCCAGCCGCGCTACGGCAGCCTCTCGGCCTCGTGCCATCTGGAAATCGAGTTGGAAAGTTCGCTCTTGGAGCGCGATGCGGAGGGCTTGCAGGACCGCATTCGGCGGACGTTCGCCGAATGCCGCCGCGCCGTGGAGACGGAACTGGCGATCGGCGACCTGCGCAAGCCGGCGCGCAAGCCGGCGACAATCGAGGCGGCCGTCGAAACGGCGCCCGGAGAAGCCATGAATCCGTTGGCGGCCGAGCGAATGGCGGCTGACCGAAACGGGGCACACACTCCGGCCGCCCTGGGCGGCTCGCAGAACGGCGCCAACGCCCAGCCCGACGAGGCTGAACTTTCGCCCGCCTCGGCGAGCCAGCTCAACTATGCGCGGCGGCTGGCCAGCAGCATCGGCCGCGCGGCGGCGCTGCGCGTCGAGGTGCTGGTGCAGCGCAGCTTCGGCAAGCCGCTGGGCGAATTGTCGCGAGCCGAGGCCGCGCGGTTGATCGGCATGCTGCGGGCCGTCAAGGCGGGCGAACTCGATTGGGAGACTTTGCTCGAGGAAGCGGCCGCCTGATTGCGGAATCGCGGTCGCCGCCGTTTCGAGGCGGTGCGACTTGCTGCACCGCCGAAACTCGCGAGGTTTGCCCTTCGCTTGCCTGCCTGCCGGCCGCTCGCGCGGCCGGCAGGCGGGATTTTTTCTTAGCTGTCAGGGATGCGAGCGCCAGAACGCGGCGCGGGGCGATGAATCGCAAGCTCGTTGCGACATAAATAGGAGTACGCAATGAAAGGCGCACGATGGCCAAGCATCGACCTCAATCGACGAGCAGAGAAAGCAGGCTCGATATCCGGCTCGACGCCGCGCGCAAAGCGGCGATCGCCCGCGCAGTCCAACGGCGCGGAGAGACCATCAGCGAATTCATTCTCGAAATCGCTTGCCAGGCGGCCGCCGAATTGCTGGTCGATGAACGAACGGTCCCTTCTGGATGGCTGAGCCTCTTTATTCGCCGCATTGTACATGTGGCCGCAGTGACGGAGCAGGCTGATGGCGGCGTTTCGGAAGGCCGCCAGATTCTGGGGAGCGTGGCCACGCTTGACCTGGCACTTGTCTTCGCCGAAGGTCACGTCGCGCACCCAGTGCAAGCGTTCCGGGCTCCAGTGGGATCGCCAGCGGCTCAGCAACAAGGCCGCATCGCCGGTTCGGCGCGAGAGGCTGGTGACGGCGTACTGCACCTCGACCTTAGTCTTGCCCTTACAGACGGTCGTGCGCTGCAGGCGGCAGACCTGAGCCAGACCGGGCCAGTCGAGATGTTCGGCCAAGCGAGTGCTGGCCTGAAGATGCCGCTTTACGCGCCGTCCATGCCCTTTACTCGAGGTGCAGGCTTCGGACAGCGACTGCTGGCGTTGCTGCTCGGTCGCGGGAGAAAATCCCGGCTGAAATTCCGCTTCGATGGCAGCTTCAACTCGGGTTGGTTGTCTTTGACGACCATCAAGTAATCGCCGCCGCTGTCGACGATCTGCTGGCAGATCTTGCGTCGACAGAACATCGCGTCGGCACTCACGAGACGCCCTTGGAGAACAACGGTCTTGAGCAATTCAAGCGAGGCTTTCGCTTCGTTCGTGGTCGGATCGACCGCTTGCTGGCTATGCACGCCCCCGAGTTGTTGATCCAACAGCGAGAGGAGGTGGACGTTGCGTTCATGGGCGGTCAGCGTGTTACAAAGCGTCTTGCCGTCCAGCGAGGTTCCTCGGGCCTCGTCGGGCAACGGCTGATCTAGAAGCGTTTCCATCCACCGCTGCAACACCGACTCGAGCGTTGCTGGCTCCAGGGCCAACAGCAGATTGCGAAAACTATTGGGGCATGGCGGCTTGCGCGTGAACCCTAGCCAAGCCCAGACGGAAGGCCCCTGAACTCGGGTCCATTGCGCAATAGCCTTATAACCCCGGGCGCCCGTCAGCAGCCCACAGACAATCGCGGCCAGCCTGGGCCGCCAAACGATGGCGTCGTCCCTTACGCCCGCGAGGATCGGGAATCGCCGCCAGCATAGCCAGCAGGCTTCCCCCACCGCAGGCGTCCGCAAATCACCTCCGTGCAAGGGTAAGAATCAAATCCGTTGGACTTCTTACGTCGCCAACCCACAGCCCGTTCGTCGCTTGGAAAAACTGCTCGGCTGTGCGGATCCAGGGCTGCGGCGATGCGTTGAAAGATCGCGTCGATATAATGGCGATATAATATGTCATTGGAGTTTCAAGGACGCCGGCGAGGTTGATGATGCCGATCCACGACTGGACCCGCGTCGACGCGGGGATTTTTCACGATTTCCATCAAACATGGATGCCCGAGATCAAGCGCGCCTTGAATCAGGGTCGGCTGCCTGCCGATTATTACGCTTTGGTCGAGCAAGTCGCCGGCGGTCGTTGGCCGGATATCCTGACATTGCAAGGTCCGCTTCGCGAAGAACCGCCCAACCCCGAGCCTCGCGGCGGCGTCGCACTCGCGGAAACGCCCCCGCAAGTTCAATTCCGACTCAAAGCCGAAGGCGATTTGTACGCAGCGAAGGCCAGTTCGGTTGTCATCCGTCACGTAAGCGGACACCACATCGTCGCCGTATTGGAGGTCGTCTCGCCGGGCAACAAAAGCAGCCGCACAGGGCTGGAGCAGTTTACCGGGAAAGCCGTGGAAATGCTGCGGGCAGGGATTCACTTGCTCGTTGTCGACCTATTCCCGCCCGGACCGCGCGACCCGCAGGGAATTCACAAGGCGATTTGGGACGAGTTGGCAGACAACGAGTTTTCCCTGCCGCAAGAAAGACGCCTGACGCTGGCGGCGTACGCGGCGGGCGCTTGGCCAGAAGCTTTCGTCGAGCCCGTCGCCGTGGGAGGCGAGTTGCCCGACATGCCGCTCTTTTTGACGCCCGAGGTCTACGTGCCGGCGCCGCTTGAAGCCACCTATCGAGCGGCGTGGGAAACTGTGCCGGCCTGTTGGCGCGAAGTGTTGGAAAGGCCGCACGGCGCCGATGCTTCGTAAGCGCTTGTTGCCGCAATCGATGGCATGGGAGCAACACCGGAAGGCTCGCGCCGGCATGGCCAGTCCCAGAACGTTACGTTGCGCGTGGATCCGAAGGGCCAAGGCTCGCGCCGCAAGCCGACGGCGATGATGACTTGCTCAAACCCCGCGGCGCTTTGCCGGCAGTTCAGCGATGAACCGGATATGAGCCGCGAAACGGGCGAAAAGTAACGCAGAGCAATTACTCTTGCGACTTGGCGTAGTATTCGTCGGAGGACAGCGGCTCGACAATGATCGACTCTTCGGTCGCGCCGTGAGCGAGTTCGTCGGCGAAATAGGCGAGCCCGTCCGGGTCGGCTGGTCGGTCGAGCAGTTTTTCGTACAAGGAGTCGACGAGGACGCGGTGATATTCGGCGCTGCCGAAAACCATGGCGGCGACGTCGGCGGTCGTGCGACCCTTGGCCAGCAGGTCGGTAAAATAGCTCAAACCCTCGGAGTCGACGTCGCGGCCCAGCAAGTCCTGGTACAAGGCGTGCAGAAATCCGCTGGCCGTGCCGCCGCCGCGCGTTTGAAAATATTCGGCGGAGCTGATGAGCGAGATGGACATGCCTTCGATCGTGCCGCCGCCGCTGAACAAGTACGCCATCCAGAACTGCTGGCCCTTCGCATCCGGCGCACGATGCAAATACTGCTGATAAAGCGCGTTGACCGTGTCGAATTGAAACTATTCAGAGATGGCTTCAGCGACAATTTCATGGTCGACCGGCGGTCTCGGCGGCGGGCTCGATCGCGTCTGCGTCCGGTTTTGTTTGATTTGTTGTTCGCCTGCGCGCGTCGCGCGGGCGGTCGTTTCTCGTCACGACTGCTCCGCGCGACGGGCTGGTCACAGCCTTAGGAATAGGAGATCGCCATGATCGCATTCGCTCGTCCGGCTCGCGCCACTTCGCCGTCCCTCGCGCCGTCGCCGCCCAAGCTCAGTCCGCGGCGGAGCATCCCCCGGCCCCCCAAAGCCGGCTCGCCGCGCAGGAAAGAGCACGCTGGCAGGCCGGGTTCATGGCCTTGCTGCCGGACATCCACGGCTACGTCCGCTTTGCCTTTCGGCGTCTTTCGGCCGAACGCCGCGAGGAAGCGGTGCAAGAGGCGCTGGCCAATGCGTTGGTCGCTTATCGCCGCCTCTACGAATTGAGTAAAACCGACCTGGCCCACGCGACCCCATTGGCCCGATGCGCCGTGCGGCAGGTCTGCGGCGGCCGGGCAGGTCGCCGGCCCGCTCAACGTCTGCGAGACGCTCTCGCCCTACGCCCAGCGCAAGCTGGGCTTCGTTGTCAGCCGACTGCATCAGGCCGATGCCTCTGAAGGAAGGAGTTGTTGGTCGAGGACCGCCGTTCGACGCCGGTCAAACTGGCCGCCAGCCGGATCGATTTCGACGCCTGGTGGCGTCGGTTGCCGCGACGCAAACGCCGCATCGCCGCTGCGCTGGCCGCAGGCGGCGCCACGGGCGAGACGGCTCGACGTTTCAAGTTGACTGCGGGCCGGATCTCGCAGTTGCGGCGGGAACCGGAAACGAGTTGGAAAATGTTCCATGGCGAGGCGGCAGAAGCGTAAACCGCGAACTGCTGAGTTCGCCGAGCGTCGCGCTCGTCCGTTGCAACGGGCCGGTTCGCGCGGTTCGCGACCAGCTTGCGCCTTGACCCGGGCTTGGAAGGGGCTTGGACCTGGTCGGCCCTCAGCTTCGTCGCCGGCGGCGGCGATGCGCGATTCCAGGCGTGGCGCGGCGACCGCGGCCGCCGCGCTAGCCCATGTTTAACAAGTGTCGGGGCGGCAATCGACGTAAGTGCTTGTTTTTCAACGACTGGATCGGCCGATCGGCGAAAAGCGTAGTGACAATAAAACGAATGCCAAGGCAAGTTTTTGTTGATATTGATTGGATGTCGTCTTGACGGACGGCGGGACGCTGTGGTGTTAATAACATCATGTTCGTCCGCTCCATCAAAGTCCGCAGCTCTTCGGGCGAGGTCCATGAGTACGTCCGCATCGTCGCCTCGGTGCGAGAGGACGGACGCGTCAAGCAGAAGGTGGTCGCCAACCTCGGCCGACGCGATACGCTCGAAGCAGTCTTGCCGCTGCTCAATCGCTTCCTCCACGGCGAGGATGACTCTGAAAAACTCGCGCGGCAGTTGGGCGAAGCAGGTCCGCTGGAAGCGCTCGACGCCAGCACCTGGGGACCGATGCTCGTCGTGCGGCGCTTCTTTCAGCAACTCGGGCTGTGGCAGATTCTCGACGCCGGCCGCCTAGCGCTTTTAAAACGGTTGCCCTGGGGCAAGCCCTGGCTGCTGGCTCGACATGAAAGAAAGCAAACGGCGCCCTGATCGCCTTGCCCACGGCATCCGGCTGGCTCAGAATAACCGGCGAAAGTTGTCTAGCAGCGCGGAGGAAGGACGAAACACACGATGAAGAACTATTCCATCCGCCTAATTATCTGGCTCTTGCTTGCCATCGCCGTTGCGTTCGCTCCACCGCGCTTGCATGCCCAGCAGCCTGAAGCCTTCACAAACTCCATCGGTATGAAGTTCGTCTCGATCCCGGCGGGCGAGTTTATGATGGGGGCCGAAGAGGATCGAAACGAGACCATTAACTTCTTCCCCCTACATCGACCCCAAGGAACTCGATGGCGAATTGCCCCGGCACAGGGTGCGAATCACTAAATCATTTTACATGAGTCAATACGAAGTCACTCTGGCCCAATTCCGCGCCTTCTGTAATGCCGCTGAGTACAAGATCGAGATCGAACGCGATGGCAAGCCCAGCCGCGGACTAGCCAAAGGCAGGTCGGCCGATTATCGTCCCTGGGAGCCAGGCTGGAACATCGGTTCCGATCATCCGGCCGTCTACGTTTCCTGGAACGACGCCGTGGCGTTCTGCAAATGGCTGAGTGAAAACGAGGGCCGGCTTTACCGTTTGCCGACTGAGGCCGAGTGGGAATACGCCTGTCGAGCGGGCGGCAACAGCCGCTATTTCTTCGGCGATGATCCTGAGGAATTGGTGCGTTATGCAAACGCTGCCGATCAAGACCGCCAAGCAACTGTGGGCCGCGGCATAATGGGAAACGTCGACAGGCAAGGGAATGAAACCCTCACGAATGCTCCGTTTCCCAACCTGTCAGGCCACGATGGCTATGGCTGGACTGCGCCGATCGGAAAGTTCAAGCCCAACGACTTTGGGCTCTACGATATGCACGGCAACGTTTGGGAATGGGTCTCCGACTGGTTCAGCACAGATTATTACGGGAAGTCGCCCACCGATGACCCGCAAGGGCCTTTAAGTGGCACATCACGAGTTGCTCGCGGGGGCAGTTACTTCCTATCTGCCGGGGAATCTGCGGTGCGCATATCGCGCGAGCGCGCCCCAGTGGGACCGTTCCGACAGTCTTGGCTTTCGAGTCGTATGCGAACAAGGCGACCATCGCTTCCAAGTCGCCTCGCAACCCATCGTCACCCGGTATCAGAGCGCTGCACATAGAGGGCTTCGGTCCTTAGGCGGCTTGAAATCACGAAGAATTCTGCGCGGCCGTTGGTTTAGGCGGACGACTTTTTGCTGTGCTCGCAGGCGGCGGACGTAGTTCCAGGCTTCACTGGCCTACCGGCCGCAGATTCCACAAGCGTTGCCCTCGTCCGGCCCACAGAGCCGGCCCCGCTTCGTTTTCTTGAAGTATTTGCACGTCGAGTGTGAGCGTTCCATCCGTGGCGCGACCTGCTGGCGTGCGGATTGTGCAAGAAGGTCCGACCCTGGTGCATGCCCTGGATGTCCATCTGCGCCATCCCGACCGGCTGACTTCGAACGAACTCCTGCCCTACCTGCACGCCGAGCCGCCCGCTTCACAGCATCGAGCCATCGTCCGTCGCAAAGTCATGCTCCGCGCCCGTTCCGAAAAAGCACGCCCGCTCTTGCTGGCGGAACTTGAATCACGCTACGCTGCTTCATGCGACACCGCTTCCGCCGACTCGTCTTAGCCCGCGAGCGGGCCGTCGAAAAAATGCGTTCTTCCACACTTTTGATGCCGAAAATCGCCGGAAGGGTCGGCCTGGCAACAGTTTCAATCGGTTTGGCGGTCAAATGAAGGCTGGTGGCCGCAAACTACGTAACGTGTTCATGTTGCGAGAGTTCCAGTCATCGTGGCCATGTCGTTCACCCAAAGTGCGGGAGAACCCATTTGTTTGAACTGCCCGATGACAGGGAAGCAAAAAGTGTTGTAATCGTCATTACCCGTAGCGAGCGTATGCTGCCCGTTGCAACCGAACCCATCAGCGACCGTCTGCGATAGTCCGGGCTACGCTAAGTTAATGCAGCGTCGTCGGTCGTTCGCGGCATACGTCGTGGGGAGGCCTGATCGTGTCCGGCAAGCTTGGCAGATTCGTTGCCGTCGCTGCAATCGGAATGGACGAATGCAATGGACGAAGAACATCTGGTCGCTATTTCGTTGTTGAAAAACGTCGGGGAGTTGCACTCGTTGCCCGACGTCGCCCGCCGATTGTTGGAAATGACTCGGCTCGACGACTACGAGATGCGGGAAGTCGCCAAATGCCTGGAGCATGATCCCGCCTTGGCGGCGAAGGTGCTCCTCATCGCCAACTCGGCTCAATTCGCCCTACATCGCCCCGCGGCCAGCGTGCAACGCGCCGTTGCGCTGTTGGGGCGCCGATCGCTCCGCTTGGCGGCGTTGACGTTCGGGCTGATCGGGAGCTTAACCGACGGCCTCGCCAAGCAGTTGGTCGATCAGTTTTGGCGACGGGCAGTCCTAATGGCGATTGCGGCGAAGAAGCTCGCCGGCCTGGCGGGCGACGCCGATCCGTATGATTGTTACACGGCGGCGCTGCTAGCCGATCTAGGAGTCCTTGCACTGGCACAGACGTTCGGCGAAGAATACGCTCGACTCAACGAACGGCAGACGTGCCATGAGCAGCGTGTCAACGAGGAACGCAGGCAGTTCGGCTGCGGGCACCCGGCGCTAGCGGCTTGCTTGTTGGCCCGTTGGAATCTTCCAGGCGAATTGGTCGAGGCGGTCGGACGCCATCATGTCGCTCCCAGCGGAGGCGGCGGACTGCCGAATGTGGTGCAGCACGCGAACCTCTTGGCGGAGGTCTTACTGCTGCCGGTTTCGGCCGAATTCGTCTTGGCCTTACACTGCCAATTGAAGCAGAGATACTCGCTCGATCTCGACGGCTTCATTGACTTATGCCGGGCCGTTCAAGGCGAACTTCAAGCGGAATGGCAGGCCTACAGCGTGGCGCCTGTCGCGACCGCGGACTGCTGCAAACTTCTGGACGCAGCGCGCTCTCAATACCAACTTGCAGCATTCGACGCGGCGCTCGATCTGGACTCGTTGATCGAACCCTTCGAAGTCCAAAGGCCCTGAATTGCTGCTGGGGCGGCGAAATGCGGAGCTTTCGCATATCCCAGCGGGAATGCAATCCAATCTTCACGGCCTCGCATTCGGCTTGGCGGAACGCGTCCATGACGAGTTCGAGCAGCAAAGGCCGGTCGCGGTTGTCGCCCAAAGGGAACGTTCGCCCGTTGTCGGAGCTTACGCGGCGCACGTTTTGGCTCTTTCGATTTGACCACCCAGAAAGAGCAACCTAGGGTTTTGGTAAGCGCCGAATCCGGGGTTCTCTCGGCGAGGCGCAAGTCGGCAATGTCAGCGCACGGCGACGAATCGTTGCGGCGGCGCAGAGCATTTTGACCGGCTATTCGTGCGTCACTTCTTTTCGTAACCAATTCATTTCAACTGCACTCGAGCGCGTCTGCTCTTTCGGCGGCGATCTTGCCGCCGGATCGAGCGAAACGCTCGAGCCCCTGACCAGTCGCGTTCGGCTGCGGAGCGCCGAAAGGCGCCGGGCCAAGCGAGAGCGTTGCCAACAAAAGCAGCGCCCTTGGACCCGTCGCTGGCGCCGCTGCGCGAGCACTTCGAACGATCGCGCGCTGGCAGGAGCTGGAGGTTTTCATGCCTGCCTTGCTGTTGCGAGACGCAGTCGCCTCGTCCGCCCCATCCCTCGTTGATGAAATTACGTATAAGGTCGCCGAGAGCCGCCGCGAACGCACAGATGCATTTCGCCTGGTCTATCGCGCCTATATCCAGGCGGGACTGATTGAGCCTAATCCCAGCGAAGTGCGAGTCACGCCGTATCAGTTGCAGCCCGGCTCTGACGTGTTTATCGCCGTGCTCCGGGAAGAAGTGATTTCGACGGTCAGCCTGATTTCGGACGGGCCGCTGGGCCTGCCGTTGGAATCGATTTACGACGATGAATTATCGCGGTTGCGCAAAACGGGCCTTCGCCTGGGCGAGGTTTCGGCATTGGCCGACCGGCGCCGCCAAATGTCGCGCACGCTGCCGGTGTTCGTCAAGCGGATGCGGTTGATGGTCCAAAGCGCGCACCGGCAAGGGCTCGATCGGTTGTTGGTGGCCGTTCACCCGCGTCATGCCCGCTTCTATCAACGCTTCCTCAGCTTCCAACAACTGGCCGAGGAGCGTTCGTATCCTTTGGTCTGCAACAATCCCGCCGTCGCCTTGTACTTGGATTTCGCACAGATCGATCGCGATCATCCGCCCAACTACGAATTGTTTTTCGGCGAGCGGCTGCCTGACGAGCAGGTGCTCTCCCGTCCCATGTCGCCTGCGGATGCGGTGCATTTTGCGTCGGCCCGTCCTGTACAAAAACGTTGTCCGACGGAACCGCGGGCGGAGACTGGGGTTAGTTGATGCCGGCGAAGTGGGCGATGGTCGCGGCCAAGGGCCGCGGAAGAGGTGCGAGGTCGGCCGGCCGACGCACTTCAGGTCCGAGCGGCGAGGACAGCGCAGCTGGGACCGCCGATCGCCATGAGAAGGCCGGTCGAATCCCGGTTCAGGCGGCCTGCCGATAGTAGTGCTTCAACAGTCCGCCCAGCCGTTGTCGACAAACAATCGCGCCGTTAGCGACCTCCGCGGGCGGCTCTTCCTCGCCGAAGCGGCGCAGACGGGTGTTGCCCACGCCTTGATGAGGGCGTTCCTCATTATAATACGCCACGTATTCGCCGAGGATGTGCCGCAAATGCGCTTCCCCGAACACGATGAAATGTTCCAGGCATTCTTGCTTGACCGATTGCACCCAACGTTCCGCATAGGCGTTCAAATTCGGCGCCCGAGGCCCGACTTTCTTCAGCTCCAGGCCCTCGGTCTTCAAGATCGCGTCGAACTCCGCGGTGAACTTCGTGTCACGATCGCGAATCAGCAGCGTCGGCTGCTCGGGCAATTCGTCGAAGAACGCGTTCATGTTCCGAGCCTGCTGCGCCATCCAGGCCGAATTCGGGTGCGGCGTCATCCCGGCGATCTGCACGCGCCGCGTGGCAATATTGATGAAAAACAGCACGAAGAACTCGACCAGCCCGCCCTTGGTCCAGACCTTCTTGGAGAAGAAGTCGGTGGCCCACAACGTTTCGGCGTGACGCTTCACGAACTCGTCCCACGTGCCCTCGCCCCGCTTGGGTCCGGGATCGAGGCCGTGCTCCTTCAAGATATTGACGACCGTCGAGCGCGACACGCCGTTGATGCCCAATTTTTTGAGTTCGCCCAAAATCTTGGTGTAGCCGGCGCCCGTCTCGCGGGCGATCCGAAGAATCAGTTCGCGAATCTCGTCCGCCGTGCGCTTGCGGCCAACCTGGGCTACCTTGCCCACCGACTTCGTCTCGCCGCTGGCCCAGCGGGCGAAAGTCCGCGGCGAAACGATCGTGATGACCTCGTTCAGCTTCTTGCCCAGCGGCTTGCCGTACTTCACCAGCCGCTGTCGTTCCTGCGCCGTCAGCCGCAAGCGGCCGGGGGCTCGCTGCCGCAGAATCGCCAGTTCTTCCTTTTGGAACTGCACGACCTTGGTCAATTCGTTCTCCGTGAACTGGGCCAAACGCTTCAGAAACGCGCTGTACAGCTTGTTCGTAGGTCGCATCGTGCTAAAATCCGCAAGTCCATGCTAGCATCCAAGATGACAACGTTTTTGCACACCGCAGTCGCGCCGTCAAGCTGCCCGCTGCCGCCCAGTTCCGCGAAAAAAGTCTTCGCACTCCCGCGACGAGCGACGCTCGCCGTTAACCCAGCCCGTCCGGGCCAGCGGTCGCTATCGGCTCTCGCCGTGGTCGCCGTTAACTTGAGTGTCGCAGGCGTTCTGCACCCATCTCTCCCACCCGCCGAGAGTTCGGTTCGAAGAGAGTTCTGCACAGGGAGATCACGGCGATTCGCGCGACCATCGCGGCAGAGATTGGGTTGAGAATCGACGTAGAATCGATATGTCTCAAACCACGCCTGCTGCTCCTTCGCCGACCAGACAAACTCGGCGTTACAGGCGCCGCATCGAAACCGAGCGTCGAGATACCAATGCCGCGGGGCGACGGTGTAATCCTGAGCCTCGACATTCGCGCGAATGGCCGTTGAGAAGTCGAGATCGATCGCCCCGAAAAAGAAATGCAACGGCATTTTTCTCGGGTCGGTATCGCCGAAAATATCCATGTCTCTTCAGGTATAGAGCACGCTACTTCCCGATACAATACAACGCCCGATCCGTCCTCAAGAACAACCTTCCGCCGCTGATGGCTGGGGTGGCGTTGGTGCGGCTGTCGTCGTCTTCGAAGACGTTGTGGGCCAAGAGCTCGAACTTGGGCTGGGCCGCGATCACGTAGGTTCCGGCGTGCTGCGAGACGAAATACAGCGTGCCGCCGGCCAACAACGCCGACGACCAGATGCTGCCGGGCCGCGGTTCGAGCCGCTCTTGAAACGCCGTTTCGCCGGTGGCGGCGTTCTGGCAGCAGATGTAGCCGCCGTTGTCGCTGGCCCAATACAAATGGCCGTCGTAGTAGACGGGCGAGGAAACGTTCGAGCCTTTCTGCTCCTTCCAGACGGTGTTCGACGCGGTGACGTCTCCGCTGCCGCCGGTGCGAACGGCCAGCGACGTGTGCCCGCCGCCGATGGCGTACACGACGCCGTCGTGCGCCACCACGCTCGGGCAGACGTAGCGATGCACGCCGTCGGCGTCCCAGAGCGGCTTGCCCGTGCTGGCGTCGAAGCTGAGCAGCCGCGATTCGACGCTGACGACCGCCTCGGTGCGATCTTTTCCGGCGACCAACAGCGGCGTATCCCACGCCGCGCGCACGCCGCCGGCCCGCCAGACTTCCTTGCCGTCGAGCTTGTCGAGCGCCACGAGCGTACCGCTCTCGACGCTGGCGTTCACCAGCAGCAGTTTGCCGAACAACACGGGCGAAGCGCCCGAGCCCCAGCCGTTGACGCCCTCGCCAACGTCGGCGTGCCACAACTCCTTGCCGTCGAGATCGAAGCAAAACACGCCCGACTTGCCGAAGAACACGTACAGCCGCCGGCCGTCGCTCGCCGGCGTGCTGCCGGCGTAGCCTTGATACGAACCTTCGCCTTGGTACTTGTGCTCGGGCAGCTTCGGCTCGAATTCCTTACTCCACAGTGTCTTGCCCGTGCCGCGATCGAAGCAGAGCAAGTGGCGCCGCAGATCTTTCTGATCGCCGGCGTTCGGCTCGAGCCCGTAGCCGCTGTAGCAGGTGACGAAGACGCGGTCGCCGACGACGATCGGACTCGACGAGCCGGGGCCGGGCAGATCGACCTTCCAAGCGATGTTTTCGCTCGACGACCAACGGACCGGCAGATTCTTTTCGTCGCTGCTCCCCATCCCGCCCGGCCCGCGAAACTGCGCCCAATCGGCGGCGAGGGCGGGCATATTCATAAGCCAAACGATAAGGACAACACCGGTTGGAATGCGATATTTCATGGCAAGCTTCCTCTGAAGGATAAACGCACCGGAAGATCACGAAAACACGAAAGGACGAAAACACGAAAAATCAGGAGATCATCTCGCGCTCAAAACGTGAGGCCAGTTTCTCCTCGTTTTGTGAATTCCTTTCGTGCTTTCGTCCTTTCGTGCTTTCGTGATTCTGCCCGACTCAAACTTTTTCAATGCGGGTTCTTTCCAATCATCTGCGTCAAGTTCACTCGATTTCATCAGCCGCTTTCCGAATACTCACGGTTTCGCGGCGCAGCGGCCGCCCTGGCCGGGCGCCGGCGTGCCGGCCGCGGTCGAGCACGAGTTGGCCGTTGACGATCACGTATTCGATCCCTTCGTTGTACTGAAACGGCTCTTCGTAGGTCGAGCGGTCGATCACCTTGTCCGGATCGAACAGCGTGATGTCGGCGAACTGGCCAACGCGCAACAAGCCCCGGTCGCGCAACCCCGCCTTGGCGGCGTTCAGCGAGGTCATCTTGCGCACGGCGTCTTCCAACCGCAATAGCCCGCGCTCGCGGACGTAAACGCCGAGCACTCGCGGGAACGTGCCGAAGTTGCGCGGGTGCGGGTTGCCGCGGCGCAGCTTGCCTTCGATCGCATAGGCCGAGCCGTCGGAGCCGACCGAGCACCACGGCTGCACCAGCGCCAGATTCATGTCTTCTTCGGTATGGTGGGCGTAGACCGTGCCGACCGAGCCGCCTTCTTCGATCAAGAGGTCGAATAGCTCGTCGAGCAAATCGGCGTTCTTTTTGTTTTGCGTCCGCAGGGCCATTACGCGGTCCATGGTCAGGCCCTTGAAGCGATTGTCGCCGCTGACGAGCATCCGGCTCCAGTCGCCGCCGACAGCCGTGTAGTGGTTGTACCAGCCGTCGATGCCCTCGCGAATATCGCGCTTCATCTTCTCGCGTTCGGCGGGATCCTTGAGCCGTGAGACCATCTGCTGCGTTCCGCCCTCGTGAGCCCAAGGCGGAATGATGCTCGACAGGTTGTTGTTGCCGCGGGTGTACGGATAGACGTTGGCTTGCACGTCGACGCCGCGGCGGCGAGCCGATTCGATCAACTCGACGACTTCGCCCATGCGGCCCCAATACTTCCGATCGGCGATCTTGAGATGGATCACGTCAACCGGCACATCGGCCCGCTCGCCGATCTCGATTGCCTCCTTGACCGACTCGAACACGCCCAGGCCTTCGTTGCGGATGTGCGTCGAGTAGATGCCGCCGTAGCGGGCGACGACCTTGCACAACTCGACGATCTCGTCGGTCGTCGCCAGCGAGCCGGGCGGCATCATCAATTGGCTCGACAGGCCCAAGGCGCCGTCCTGCATCGCTTGTTCGACAAGCGACTTCATCGCTTCGAGCTGTTCGGCGCTCGGCCGCTCGAACGACTGGCCCATCACGCACTGCCAGACGTTGTTCAGCCCGACGTAGGTCGCCACGTTCGTCGCCACGCCGGCCCGCTGGAGCGCCTCGAAGTAGCCGCTCAAACGGTTCCAGCCGAGCGTGGCGCCGACGCTGGCCTGGCTGCGGGGCAGCAGCTTGCCTTGGTACGGCGCCGTCGAGTCCCCTTCGCCGAGGATTTCGGTGGTCACGCCCTGGCGGATTTTGCTCTGGGCGTCGCCATCTTCCAACAGCAGGTAATCGGAGTGCGAGTGCATGTCGACAAAGCCCGGCGCCACGACGAGCCCCTTTGCGTCGATCTCGCGGCGCGCGGTTGCGCGATCGAGCTTGCCGAGAGCGGCGATCCGGTCGCCGCGCACCGCCAGATCGGCGTAGAACCAGGGATTGCCCGTGCCGTCGACGATGCGGCCGCCGCGAACGATCAAATCATATTCGGCCGCGGGCGGAGCGGCCGACGCGATGCGACAGGCGATCGAACAGAGCGACAGGGCGACGGCAACGATCGGTGCAGATTTCATCGGTCTCTCGCTCGGGGCGTCAAGTTGCTGGGGTGGAAATGTTATACCCCAACTCCGGCCGCTGTGCCTCTTACGGCTAAAAGGAGCTGAAAATGCCCGAGAATCTAGGTTCGCGCGAGCGATTGCGTCGAGTTAAGATAGGGATGCGGGGCCCGATCGATCGCGAGGATCGCCCAATGGACAAACAAGCCCGTCAACTGATGGACGAGTTACTCGCTTTCAAATCGAAGGCCGAACAGTCGGCGCAGGACCCGCGAGCGGCGGGAGAGAAGATGTTGGAAGCGATCGATTGTCGTCAGAAGCGGCTTGAGCAAGGCCCCGCGGAAAATCGGGACGAAGCGCGCGACGATTAAGGGCGCGATCGACGATTAAGGCGATTCACGCGGCGAGAACGGGTTCGCGCGGTTGGTTCTGTAGGGAACGCCCTCTGTGGCGTTCCGACTGACGCGCTGTAGGGCACACCCTCTGTGGCGTTCCGACGGCAGTGCGTTGGATTGCCGATTGCAGCTTCCCGGAACGCCACGGAGGGCGTGCCTTACAGTTCCCGGAACGCGACGGAGGGCGTGCCTTACAGGCTTCCCGGAACGCCACGGAGGGCGTGCCCTACAGGCTTTTGCCGCGAACGTCTACTTACGCCCTTTTCATTCGGTGCGACCTTGGCCGGCCTTGCTCCGGGCGTGGCCAGTATCTCGCCGTGCAAGGCCAGCCGGAAAGGTCGCACCGGGTTTCCGTATTTCGACCGTGATGGCCGAAACATCGTCCGCCACTTATCAGAACGGAATCGTGGGCGTGGGGCGCGCGCAAAAGGCCCCAAAAGAGGCTGCTCTTGATGCGGCTACGAGGGCGAAAGAATCGGTTCGCGGGGTTGGATCTGTAGGGCACGCCCTCCGCGGCGTTCCGCGATAGCGCGAATCGACGCGATTTCTGGTCTTCACGGCACGCCACAGAGGGCGTGCCCTACAGGCGTTGCCGCGCCTGACCATTTCATACGACCGGCGCGACCCGTTCGATCAGTCCCGCCTCGAGACACCGCCGCGCGGCCTCTTCGAGAACCGGCAAAGCGACGCCGCTGCGCTGGGCGATGGCCAACTGATCTTGCGAGCCGTCGGCCAGATTCAGCAGCCATCGCAGGGCCGTAAGCGCTTCGTCGCGGGTGGTGGGCCCGCCCAGGCTGGGATAGAGCCCATAACGGCCTAACTGCGGTTCGCCGCAGGGCAACGTCCGCCGGTAGGTCGCGTTGGCATCGAGTACGCCCAGCACGGCCAGATAGGCGTCGACCGATTCGACCAGCGAAGCGAACGAAATGAAGTCGCGGTTGTCGAGCGAGGTATGGTACTCGGGATACGAGCCGTAGATCGAGCGGGCGATGACGCCGACAGGCAGATCGAAGCCGGGCGAGCAATACTGCCGCTCGTCGCTGCCCGAGGGATCGAAATCGAGCACGCGGAGCGATTCGCCTTGAAATCGGCGGAGTGCGTAAATCGCCGCCCGATCGGCCGCCGAATGGCCGCGGCGCGAACGCTTGTAGGTCAGCGGGCCGCGATCGCCCACGCAACTGGCGACGTAGCCGGCGACCAGCCGCCGGCGGAAATGTTCGCCGTAGCGGGCCAGATACGCCAAGCTGCCGATCGTCTCGGGCAGCCAGACGAAGCGATAGGTCAGCCGGCGCCGCTCGATGGCAGCCAGCCGCCGATAAAGAAACGCAGCCAAGAGCGGCCCCGACAGTTCGTTGTTGGCCAGCGACGGATGACAGGTGTAGGTCGAAATTATTACTTCGTCCGGCTCTTCGCCCGGCAGCACGGCCTGCGACAAGGTCAGCGAGCCGTCAACGTGTTCCGTGTCGACGACTACCTGGTACTGGCCGTCGGGAAGCCGGGTTCGCATCGCGTGCGGCAAGCAAAAGCCCCACCGCGGCGCGTAGTAGCTGGTCACGTAGGGGATCGCTTCGGGCGCCTCGGGCAGGCTGTAAAGATGGGCGTCAAGTTCCTCCCGCGAAAGCGTGCCGCGAAACGCGATCGAATAGTTCACCAGGTGCAGCGTGTGCTGGGCAACGTCGGCGATGCGCCGGCCGTCGGGGCCGACCACATACGCCTCGCGGCAGATCCATTCTTGGGGCACGGTCCAATCGAAGCACTTCGTTCCCGAAGGGATCTCGATGCGTTCCAGGGGAACCAGTTCGCCGAGAATCTCGTGCGTGCGCCGCACGCCTGCGCCCGTGATGCTGCGCAGCAAAGGCCAGAGCCGATCGAAATACGCGGCGATCTCGCCAGGCGTTTCGCGCAGCGGACACTGCGCCAGCCAAGGCAGCTCAGACCGTCGATCCGTTTGCATCGAGCAGCCTTTCGAGATCGGCGAAGCGCATCGTCCGGCTCAATTCGCCGGCGCCAAACGACACGCCCAGCGACGCTTCCAGGTGCAGCAACAGTTCGAGATGCCCGAGCGAATCCCAGCCGGGCGTGAGACCCAGCCCCGCTTCGGCCAGGTTCGCGTCGTTTGGCAAGCGGAAGAAGCGGCGCACGATTTCGTCGACGGTAATCTCCGACGGCCTGCACTCTGAGTTGTGGTGCAAGCGTCTTGCCTGACGTTCGGCGGGCGAGACGCCTGCACCGCAAAGGGCCGAACTCGGTGAATCGCCGTTCGCTAAAGATCCGGCAGTTGGCTGCGGCTCGCCGCGCGGCTCATGAAAGCCGAACTCGCCGCGGCGCCGCGAGCCGGGCGCCAGCCGCAAATACCGGCCCGGGCGGCGTTCGGGCGTTTCCAACTCGTCGACGATCGCTTCGGCGACCTCTTCCGCCAGCAGGCATTCGGCGTCGTCGGGCCGCCAGGCTTGCGAAAAGTCGCCCAGCACGAAGCCGGGCGCCACGATCGAGCCGAACAAGCCGTAAGGCGAATAGCGCTGATCGAACGCGCGTACGTAGCCGGCCGCCGCTTGCTTTGCCGCGACGTAATCCTCCCAGCCCGGCTGCGCGTGATCGACTGCGGTCGAGCCGATCAGCAGCACTCGGCCCTGTTGCCGTGCGAGCATTCGCCCGAGCAGCGATTCGGCCAGTTCGCGAAGCGCGGCGTAGTTCACTTCGACCAGTTCGCCGAGCGCGGCGTCGATCGCCGGGCTAGCCGCATGCACCAAGGCCGTGGCCGCCGGCAGCTCGGCCAGGCGCTCGATCAGCTTGCGGCGTTCGCCGGCCGTCGCCAAATCGCCGACGAGTGCAAACGCTTCCGCCCCGTCGCGGCGCCGCTCGTGCGCCACGGCTGCGACTCGTTGGCCGTCGCGGCCCTGTAAGATCAGCTTCCATCCGCGCCGGGCCAGCGTGCAAGAAACGGCTCGACCGATCTCACCCGTCGCGCCGGTCACGAGCGCGACGCGAGCTTCGCACGCGTTGCCGTGGACCGCCTCCATCGCGCCGTTGCAGGATTCAGCCTCGACGTCGTCGCGCACCCGGACGTGCAGGCGGCTTTCCAACAGCACGCTCGCGCCGCGGAAGGCGATGACTTGCAACCCGAGCGTGCGCAGCGCGTCGTGCTTGGAAACGATCTTGGCGGAGTACTCGATCGGCCGTTCGTAGTCGACCGGCTGCAGGGCTCGCAGTTGGCAGCCGAAGACCAGCGAACGGCGGCCGGGCAGCAACATGCCGGCGATCGCCGACAAGGGCGCCGCAGCCAACTGCAGCGGCACGATCGGCCCGGCGAAACCGCTGCGCCGCGCGTAATCCGCGTCGTGGTGCAGCGGATTGCGATCGCCGCTCAAGGCCGCGAAAGCCGCGAAATCGTCGTACGAGAACCGCCGGGTGAAATGGACGTATTCGCCGACCGCGAAATCTTCATAGGCTCGGTCGCCGCGAGGCGTTGCACCCGCCCGGCCGTCGGCGCGCGCCAGGCGAACTTCCGGCGGTTCGCATGCAACGTCTTCCATGTCGGTCATGCGCCGGCGCCCTGGGAAGTTTCGCGAGCCTCGATAATTTCCAGCCACGGGGGCAGCGGCACGGCGCTGCAGCCGAGATCGAGCCGCCAGCGGCCTTCGGCGCCGGCCGGCTCGAAGCCGTGATCGCGATACAGCGAGCGGATCGGGGCGTTGCGCTCGGTCGGCGTGATGAGGCCGACGATTTCGCGTACCGATCGCCGCGCCGCCTCGCGGCAGAGCCAGGCCAGCACGCCCGTTTCCAGCCCGCGACCGAGCACGCGGCACGACAAGAGCAACGTATCGATCTCGGCCGCGGCGTTTTCGCCCGCATCCCAGCGGACGACGAGCACGCCGACGTTCTCGTGCGGCGAAAAGCGGTCGGCCAGCCCGATCACGTACACGCCCGCGCCGGCGGCCTGCAATTGCTCCAGCTCGCGCCGGCTGTAGCGGCGCGAGGTGGCGTTGAACTGGTTGGTTTTCTGCACGAGTTGCTCCGCCCGGCAGGCGTTGCCGGGGTGCAAGGGCGCCAGCTTGAGGCGGCTTTCGAGCCAGGCGTAAAAATCTTCGGGCCGCTCGAACGCTTCGCGCCGGCCCTGCAGCTCGCCCCGCGCCCGGTAGCTTTCGGCGCGCCGCCGGTCTTCCGCCGTCGGCGACAGGCATTCCAAATAGGGCGATTCGAGCAGCGTCGAAACGAACAGCGCGGGGTCTTCCGGCAGTTCGAGCACCTTCACCGCCGGCAGGCGCCGCCGCACAAGCTCGCGCTCGGCCGGGTTGTCGTCGACGAACAGCACGTGTTCCAGCCCGAGCGCCAACTCCGCGGCGATTTCGGCGAGATTCTGCCACTTCGGCCGCCAATCGATGCGTCTGGCGGCGAAGTCCCCTTCGGCCAGCGCCATCTCCGGCAGTTCGCGGATGGCCGCCAAGGCGTGCGGTTCGTCGTTCTTGCTGCACAAGGCCAGCGCCACGCCGCGACGGGCCAGCCGCCGCAAGCACTTTTGAAAGCTGCGATAAGCGCTGCCCGGATAGTCGCCGCCCAGCTTGAGCCCGGCCAGGCCGTCTTCGCCCAACACGCCTCCCCACAGCGTGCCGTCCAGATCGAGGGCGATCAGCCGCACGGTCTGGCCCGTCGCGGCGAGCACGAGGCCCCAGTAACGCCGGGCCAAAAACCGGCTGAACGGGGCCGAATAGGCAAAGCGGCCCAAGTGCCACAGCCGCGGATCGTAAACCGCCCCGGCGCCGGCGGCCAGCGCGGCCTGCGCCAGATCGAAAACGAAGATTTCCGGCCGGTCCGCCAGGGCCTCGCGCAACTGCGCGTTGTAGTGCGCCACTTGAGCCGCAATGCCTTCAGGATCGCTCGCGTCGAAGGCGCCGGCCGCGGTCGGCCGCACGGCGGCGAAATTCTGCACGAACACCCGGCCCGAGGCCGCGGACGCGTAAGTGCGAATCGCTGCGACATACTGGTCGAAGATCGCGTCGAGATCGTCGCGCTCGGCGAGCTCGTCCAGACTTTCGACTTGAAACACGTCTTCCAGCCGGTTGACGAAGATGCTCGCATCGGCGGTGAAGCGGCGGAGCAACGAATCGGAGGAGAGGATCTCTTGATAAAGCCGCCCGAACGGCGGGCAATAGACTTTGACCGGCCGCAGGGGCGAAAACTCGTCGCCGCCTTCCAGGACCGCGCTGCGGATCAATTCCAGGTTGGCCTGGCCCAAGAGCGCAATCCGCAACGGTTCGCCGCCGCGCGAGAGCTTTTGCAGCCGCCGTTTGACGACCTCTGGCTCGCGCACCAGGGCCAACTCGTCGCCGGCCAGTAAATCGCTGCACGCTTCGGCCAGTTCGCGGCAGCCAATCGATTCGACGCGGCCGGCGCCCAACGGAATGCTTCGAATGCGATCGGCCGAACGCAGCCGCTCGAAGAGCCGCGTGAAATCGTTCTCGGCCTCGGCGCGAAGCTGTCGCACGAACATCGTGGCCATCGCCTCGTGCTCGCCGGCGCCGAAATCGGCCGTGCCCCGGAACTCCTTGTAAAAACGGTACGGAACCTGGCGTAGTTCTTCGTAGCGGTGGACCTGCGTGCAGCTCTGCCACTCGCAGCCGAGCATGACCAGCCGGGCGTCGCGAGCTTCGAACAGCGCAAACGTCGAGTCGTCGCCAAAGGTCGTCGAATTCTTCGCGGCGCAAAGCTCCTCGGCGCCGGGCCCCAGCACGGCGAACGAATAGATTGGGTGCGGCGTGCGCCGGGCTTCCGCCAGGTCCAACGCCCATTGGCCCAACTGGCCCGCTTCGCCGGGCGAAGCGCGATGGTGATAGCGGCCGTTGCGGCAGAAATCGAAGGTGAACGTCGGCAACGCGATCGTGCGTCCTTGGCGGGCCAGCAGGCTCAACGCCCAGAGCAAATCCCACTTCAGCGTCTCGAGCGACAGGCGCAGACCGGCCAGCGACGAATGAATCACCAGCCAGTCCCCCCGACGCGGAGCCACTGCCGCCAATGCCCTGTGGATTTCCTTCCGCTCGCTCATCCGTTCCCTCGAATCGGTCGCTCGCTTTTTAGCTTACGGCATCGAGAGCGAGGCGGGCAAGGGGAAACTCAAGGAAAGACCAGGCCTGTTCAAGTCTGAGTTGATAGGTGAGGGGGGCTGGCGGCAGAGCGAAGCGATACGAGAGCGTACTGGGGCTTCGCCAAGGCTCAGCCGCCGGCCACCCGACTGTCAAAATGGCTTTGAATAGGCGCCAGCCTGTCGCCGACGCCGTCAGGCGCCCAGAGCGGCGCTGATCTGGCTCGGCCTTCACTGCTGCAAGTAGGCGAACAGATCTCGCAACTCTTGCGGCGTGAGTTTTTCCAATAGCTTCTCGGGCATCAGCGAGAGGGGCGATTCTTCGAGTTGCTCGATCTCGCGGCGTGCGACGCGCGTGCGCTGGTTCTTGGCGTCCAGCAGCGTGACGCTGGCGGCGTCCTGGGCGGCGAGCACGCCAGAGAGCACCTGCCCGGAGTTCGTGGCGAGTACGTAACTGGCGTACTCTTTGCGAATTACCGAGCTGGGATCGACGATGTTGGTCAACAGCGCCTGTACGTCGCCGCGGTTGGCCTTGGTCAATTCGGGGCCGACGTGGTTCCCTTCGCCGAAAAGTTGATGGCACGCGCCGCAGTGCTTCGCGTAGAGCGCCTTGCCGGCCGCTTTGTCGCCGGCGCCGGCCCGCAGATCGTTGGAAAAGCGGCGAACCTCGGCGAGCTTTTCTTCGGGCGTGCCCGGCTGAATGTTGCCCCACAGCTTGCGGACCAGAGCGTCGAACTGCTTGTCGCCGTGCAACGCGGCCCGCCGCAATTGGTCGAGTGGAAAGTCCTGCGGGTCGATCCGCCCTTGCTCGACTTGCTCCAACAGCGCCAGGGCCGAACTCGGCCGGCTGAACAAGGCGTCTCGCGCGTCGCTGCGCACGGCCGTAGATAGCTTGGGGTAAACGGCCAGTAATCGCTCGGTCGTTTGCTCGCTTTCGAAGCGGTTGGCCGCCGCAATCGCGGCGCGCTGGACGGGCTCTGGCTGTGCGGGATCGACGCGCCGCAATGCCGCCGTCGCGCTTTCAGGCGATCCGAAACGGGCCAGCAGCCCGAGCGCGGCGAGGAGCCCGTCTTCTTTCGCGGCCGAGTCGGCGATGATCGAAAGCAGATGCGGTTCGGCCGCGTCGAGATCGGCGACCAGCGACAACTCCAGATAAAGCGGCGTCGAGGGCGACGCTTCCCAGCGGGCGGCGATCGCTTGCTTCAATTCCGGCGAGATCGGCTCGGCGGCGTCGGCCTGTCGCTCGCTCAGGCCCTGGGCCAAAGCTGCAAAGCGCGCGTCGCGCTCGGCGCCCGTCGCCGTTTCGATCAGTTTCACGCCAGCGGCGTAAGTTTTTGCCTGTCGTTCGGCCGCGTAGCGACGCACGAGGCGCCGCGCGTTGTCGCGCATCAAGGGGCGCCGGCCGGCGCCCTCGCCCGTGAGCAACTCGACGACTTCCGACAAGTCGGAGACGGCCTTGTCCTCGATGGCCCACCACAACATCCAGGGGATGTACGGATCGCTCAGGTCGTCGTCGTGCTGGAGCAACGCGGCAAGGATGGGCAACGCGGCCTCGCTCGGCAAACGCTTGGCCGTGGCCGCCAATTGAGCGCGGACGGTCGCGCTGGGGTCGCTTGTCGCCAACTCGGCCAAAGCCGCGGCGAGCGGCGGCGACGCGCGCCGGGCATCTCCCAACAGCCGGACGGTCCAGGCGCGAACGTGCTCGCTTTGATGTTTCACGAGTACAGCGGACAAGTCGTCTTCCAAGCCGCCGCCGACGTTTAACGCCCACACGCTTTGCAGCGCCAAATCGCCGTTTTCCTGCTGTAGCGCCGACTCGCGCAGCGAGGCGTAAGTCGACGGATCACGCCGCTCGCCCAGAATCCGCCGAGCCCGGTCGCGGCGCCAGTAATTCGCGTCCTGCAATTGCTCGACGAGTGCGGCGCTCGAAAGACGCCGCGGATCGACGCCCGTTGCGGGCTCTGCCGAGCCTTTTGGCACGAGCTTGTAAACCCGGCCGTTGGAAACGTCCCAGTTCGCGTCGGGGTCGGGGTGGGCCGTCCGCTTGTCGCAAAAATCGCAGACGTACACGGCGCCGTCGGGCGACAGGCAGAGATCGGTCGCCCCGAACCACGTGTCGTGCGAATCCACAAGCAGCCCGCCAAGCGCCATTTTGATCGTCGAACCGCGCGGCTCGACCTTCCACCAAGAGCAGGTATGCCCCAAGAAATCGCTGCACAGGAAGGCGCCGCGATATGGCGGCCCAAAGGCATCGGCCAGGTAGATCGTGCCGCCGGTGTTCGGCCGGCCGGTCAGCCCGGCGTGCTGGACGCTGCCGAACCAGCCGTACGCATAGGGATTGTGCAGCGGCCCGTGCTTGCCGAACGATTTTTCGTAATAGCCGCCTTGCACGCCGTGCCAGCACAGGCCGCCGTTGGAACTGTAGATCAAGCGGCCGGCGGCGTCGAACGTCAAGCCGTAGCAGTTGCCGCCTCCTTCGCAGAATAGCTCGAACGCCTTGGTCCGCGGATGATAGCGCCACACGCCCTGCTGAAATTCCAGCCCGCGAATACGGCAGGTCGTGGTGCTGCCGTTGAGACCGTAGAGCCAGCCGTCGGGTCCGAAAGTGAGATGGTTGGCCAGCGACTGGGCGTCTTCCATCCCAAAACCTGCGAGCAGCACTTCGGGATCGCCGTCGGGCCGATCGTCGCCATCGCGGTCGACGTAGAACAACAAATATGGCGCCTGCAACACGTACACGCCGCCATCGCCGAACTCCAGCGAAGTGCAAAGATTCAAGTCGGAAACGAAATCCTTGAACAAGTCGGCCCGGCCGTCGCCGTCGGTATCTTCGCAGATCGTGATCCGGTCGGCGCCTTTGGGGCCGCGCGGCGGCGGCTCGGGGATGCGGTCGTAGACGGTGCGCGAAAAACGATCGACCTTCACCCGCTTCAAGCCCGCCGGGTTCGGGTATTGCAGGTACTGAATCACCCACAGCCGCCCGCGGTCATCGCACTTGACCAGAATCGGCTGGCGGATTTCCGGCTCGCAGGCAAAGAGCTTCGCCATCAGGCCGGCGGCGAGGGTCATCTTCTCGACGGCCTGTTGCGGGGCGTAGCCTTGGGCGAGCGCGCTGGCCGACGACAAGGCGAGCCAGCCAATCGCCGCGGCTATCGGAGCGAAACGGACTTGCGAGGGAGACGGCATGGGAATGCGTATGAAGGCGTTCGAGTTCTTTAAAGGGGATGAGGGGATGCGGAGGAGATAAGGGGATGAAGCGGAGACATGCATTTAATAGCAGCAGACCGCGACGCGATGAATGACGAACTCGCCACGGAGACCGATTCTCACCACGGAGGCACGGAGGACACAGAGCAGAAGAAGGTCCATCGAGCCGCGGATCGGTACGGATCAAACACGGATTCTTTTCTTATTCATCCGTGATCCAAACGTGCAAATCCGTGGCCCTAAAAACTCCGTGCCCTCCGTGCCGAACTTCACTTGGGAGCCGAATGAACCGCGCGCTGGCAAAACAAAATAATCTTCTCTTCCTCATCCCCTTATCTCCTCCAAAAAATTTTCCATCGCCTGGCGGCTTGCCTGTTGGATCGATGATCACTCCGCCAATCGCGTCAGCGGATTATCGCGCGCCGCCAGCGGCAGCGACACCGGGCCGCCGGCGCGGGCCGATTCGAAGCAGGCGACGATCATCTCGATCGCGGCCCGGGCTTCGACGGCGCCCATCGCCGGCGGGCGATGCTCTTCGATCGAAGCCAATAGGTCGCGGGCGATCAACGTGTTGCCGGCGACCAGCCCGCCATCGGTCAGCGTCTCGGCCTGGCCGAGGCCGGCGGAGCTGACGTCTTGCCAGGCGATCTTCGTGCGGCCGGGCGACCAGCTCGAATCGGGCAGAAACTTTAAATAGGGCAAGTAGCCCGTGCCGATCTCCAGAATCCCGGCACTGCCGAAAATCTGCAAGCCGAACCGCGAGGGCGAGCCGCCCGCCTTGCGCCGGCTGCCGAAATAGGCTGTCACGCCGTCGGGCAGGCCGTACATGGCCTGCACGTGGTCGCCAGCCAAGGGCCCGATGCCTTCGCGGCCTTCGACCACGTCGCGTTTGCGGATCGGCCGGCCTTCGTTGGCGACCGTTGCAAAGCACCACGTCGGGCCGCCGCCGAAGATGCGAATCAAATCCATCACGTGCGAACCGAGCACCCACAGATCCTCGCCGCCGCCGCGGGCGTCTTCCTTGCCCCGGCCGCGCAGCTCCAGAATCTGGCCCAGCTTGCCTTCGGCGATCAGCTTTTTCGCCGCGGCGATTTTGGGGCTGACGTGCGTCTGGTGCGCGATCGCCACGCGGGCGTGCGTCATCTCGCTGGTGCGGACGATATCGTCGGCTTCGGCCAGCGTGCGGCACATCGGCTTTTCCATGAACACGTGGATGCCGCGTTCCAGCGCCGCCATCGCCATCGCATGATGCCGGTCGAGCCACCGCGGGCAGATCGCCACGATGTCAGGCTTGGCCTCGTCGAGCAGCTTGCGGTAGTCGGCGTAGGTCTTTTTCACCGCGAGCCGCTCGGCCGCCTTGGCCAGGCCGGCCGGATTGTCGTCGGCGACAGCCACGATTTCCGCTTGAGGAATCCGCTGCCAAACGACATCGATTCCATGGCCGTAGTCTCCCCGGCCACTGCTGCCGATCACCCCGATGCGATATTTTTTGGCTGGCATGATTTTGTTTTTCCAATACGCAATTGATTTGGAATGGGAGGATGCACCACGGAGGCACGGAGGACGCGGAGGAAAAGCTTGATTGAGCCACTGTTTCCTTTTGGTTGCGGCCGAAGGCCGCGCTGGGTGAATCCGTGGCCTAAAAAACTCCGTGCTCTCCGTGCCTCCGTGGTGAATTCCCCGGTTCTCGCGTTGCGGTCTGCATTTCCATTGCATTTCTCTACTTCATCCCCCTCAACTCCTCTTCATCCCCACATCCCCTTTCAAAAAACCTCGCCGCAGTCCTCGGCCTCAAGCTCCCCTCGGCGCGGCCCAGTGGTTTTCGCGATAGACGCGGCGGACGAGCCGGTTGGCGTCTTCGTCGCCGACGACCTGCTCGGCCAACGGGTCGAAGTCGAGCGCGCGTCCGGTGCGGGCGGCGATGTTCGCCAGGTGGACGATCCCCGCGGCGCGCAGCCCGACGTGGACGTCGGCGGCCAACTTCTGCTGCTTGCCGCGAATGCAATCGAAGAAGTTCTGATGGTGGGCGGGCAAGTCGGCCCCGCCTTTCTGCTCTGCCAGCAGCTTGTTGCGCGGGCCGTACAGTTTCCAGCCGACCGTGTGCCCCATGATGAGCACGCCGTTCTCGCCGTAAAACGCCGCGCCGTTCTCGTAGCCTCCTTGCACGTAGGGCGACCAGATGCGCTGCTCGAAGATCAATTGCTTCTTACGGCCGAGCTGGCCTTCGAGCGGGTACTCGCAGACGGCGTACTGCGTGTCGGGGAACTGCTGATCGTCGTCGAAGAAATATTTGCCGCCCAGGCAGGCGACCGTCGACGGATGCGTCTCGACGCCCAAGCCCCACAGCGCGACGTCGATATCGTGAACGCCGTCGTTGCCGATGTCGCCGCAGCCGAACTCGTACCACCAGCGCCACACGCCGGGCAACAGGTTCGCGCGATACGCCGCCAACGGCGCGGGGCCGAGCCACAAATCGAAATCCAATTCCGGCGGCGGCTCGCTGGGCGAGGTCTTGCCGATCGAGCGGCGCCGCTGGCTGTTCCAGGCCTTGGCGACCAGCACTTCGCCGATCTCGCCGGCCTTCACCCGCTCGATGCCTTCGCGGACGCAGGCCGTGCTGCGGCTTTGCGTGCCGACCTGCAACAGCTTGCCGCTCCGCTTGACGGTGTCGGCCATCAGCCGCCCTTCGCGAATGTTGTGGCAGCAGGGCTTTTCGACGTAGACGTGCTTGCCGGCATCGAGGGCCAGAATGGCCGCCGGCGCATGCCAATGGTCGGGCGTGGCGATGAACACGGCGTCGACGCGCGGATCGTCGAACACTTTCCGCATGTCCTTCACGGCCTTGGCCGCTTTCGACGTCCCCTCGACGACCTTCTTGGCCGCCGCTTCCAGCCGGTTCTGATCGACGTCGCAGACATAGGCCACTTCGACGTCGCTGCGCTTGGCCAGCAGGCCGAGGTGATTGCTCCCCATCCCGCCCGGGCCGATCAGCCCGACCACCAGCCGCTCGTCTTTGCCCGCTTCCTCGGCCGAGGCCGCTTGAGCGGCGACGCTCAAGCCGATCGTGCCCACGGCCGCAGTTTTCAGAAAATCGCGCCGCCCGCTGGCATTCATCTGGGTCGTTCCTTCGCTTAAAAGGCGTTATGGACCGTTCGCCCGCCCCATCGATGGTACTGGATGCTCGCCGCAGAGCAATCTTTTCCCGTAGGGCTGGCTTTCCAGCCTGACGGGCATCAGGGTGCGTCAGGCTGGAGAGCCTGACCTACGTATTCGCCTCGGGCGCCGCCGGCAAGTTGCAGACGGCGCGCCAGGCGCCGTCGGCAAGCCGGGCGACGATGCCGATCAGCCGCCCGTCGGGACCGAAGGCCGCGCGCTCCTGGCCAACGGTCGCGACTTCGCCGGCTTCCGCGGATCGAATCACGCGCAAGCCGTTGGCGATGCGGCGGGCTTCGCTCGCATCGAAGCGGATCGCCGGCAGATACGCCACGGCGCGCTCGGGCGGCAACAGCCAGCGAGCAAGATTCTCCGGCGTCAATTGATTGGGCGGGCAGGCGTCTTCAATGCGAAAGTCGCCGATCGCCGTGCGCACCAGGCTCGCCATCACGGCATGACTGCCCAGCAATTCGGCCAAATCCCGCCCCAACGAGCGGACGTAAGTGCCCGAGTTGCACTCAATGTCGACAGTCAGCTCCGGGTACTCGTATTGCAAAACTTCCAGGCGGTGGATCGTCACCGGGCGCGGCTGCAACTCGACCTCTTGTCCGGCACGCGCCAGGTCGTAAGCCCGGCGGCCTTGGACCTTGAGCGCCGAAAAAGCCGGCGGACGCTGCATGATTTCGCCCGTCAACCGCCTGGCGGCGCGATGGATTTGGTCGAGCGTCGGCCGCGGGGCCTCGGGATGAAACGTGAGTTCCCCCTCGATGTCTTCGGTCGGGCTGCTCTGGCCGAGCCGGAAGACAGCCAGGTATCGTTTCGGCATCCGTTGGACGTATTCGATCAGGCGGGTCGCCGGGCCGACGCAGACCGCCAGCACGCCTGTGGCCAGCGGATCGAGCGTGCCGGCGTGGCCGGTCTTGGCCGGCCGTACCAGGCGTTTGACGACGTCGACCGCCTGCCGCGACGTGATGCCGCGCGGCTTGTCGAGCACGATCAGGCCGCAGCGGTCCATTAAAAGCCGCCCCGATCGAGGATTTCGAAGTCGTACAACTCGGCGATTTCCTGCGGCGACTTCTCGGCCAAATTCGTAAACCGCCGCGCCAGTGCGCCCGCATCGGCCACGCCCAGCGACGCCAGCAAACGGAGCTTGTAGTTCAACAGCGCGGCCAGGTTCGCCGTCGTGTTTCGCGCGTGGCCGGTCGGGTACATCACCAGCCCGCTCGACAGCCGGCCGAACCGCTCGTGCTCGATTTTCAGCGAGGTGGGAATGCCGTCGGGATACTTGGCGTCGTATTCGGGGCCGCCGTGGCGAAACTCGATCTTCTCCATCAGCCGCCGCGTGAGCGGATGGTGCAAGCTGGCTTGGTTGTAGTCGGACGGTTCGAGCATCAGCTCTTGCCAACTCGTGCGTTGGGTTTCGATCGCCTTGCGCAGCAGCGTGGCGATGATGTAGACCATCGAGTGGTCGGCGCTTTGCCGCGTCTGCGGATCGCGCTTGGCCGGGTCGCCGATGATGCCCAGCGCCGGTTGATAAATCTCGATCCGCACGCCGCGAAGTCCCTTCTCGTCGGCCGCCAAGGCCGGGTGCTTTTCGAGCAGATCCATCAAGCCCTGAATCGCGCCGGCCGATTGGTGTTCGTACAGCCCGAGCTTGAAGTGCATGCCCATCACGGCGAAATCGGCGCCGCCGGCAGCCAGTTGCAGGTCGAACGGGCTGGCGTGCTTCTCGGCCGGTTTTTCGAACAAGCAGAAGATCGCCTCGGGGTTGCGAAAGATATCGGCCGGACCGACGAACCCGCGCATCGCCCGCCGCACGCTGAGCACGGCGACCTCGGCGCTGATGGCGGCCGAGGCGCCTTTGGAATCGGAAAGCTGCTTGCCGGCCCGGATCGCCCGGAACGGGATGTAATGGGCCACGACTTGGCCGACGGCCGATTCGATCTGGTCGACGCTGGCGCCCAGCACGGCGCCGAACACGACCGCCGAAGCGATGGCCCCGTGAACGACGTGGTCGATCTTGTGGTCTTTGAGCGAAAACACCTCGGCCAGCCGGCCGCGTATTTCGTCGATCGCCAGCATGGCCAACATGGTCGCCCGCCCGTCGAGCCCGCGCAACTGCGCGGCCGCCACGGCCACCGGGTAAAAGTCGTTGTGGCCGAACTCGCCGCGAGTATCGCCGCGCGCCGGGTTGTAGCCGAAGTTCGTGCCGTTGGCGTCCCATTCGCGCACGGCCGAGCAATTGGCCAGCACGGCCTTTTCCGGCGCCACGCGCACGCGCGAGCCAAGACACGTCGCCGCGGGCGCCTCGCCGGCAACGGCGTATTCCAAAGCCTCGCGCCGGAGAACGACCGGGGCATTCGTGCCGCAGGCCAGGGCCGACACGCCGCAAGCAATGCTGTCGAGATGGAATTGCTCCAGCCGCTCGAGCACCGTCGGGCTCGGCTGGCCCAAGCGCCCGGCGAGGAAGTCGATTGCATACTGGGCCAGGCCCCGAGCCTGGTTTTCGGTGCGCGGCAGAAAGACGTAGTTTCTATCCATCGGCATCCGTCTGATGTCTGACGCCAGCTTGAGAGATCATTCTGCTTTTCTACGCCCCCTCTCGCTCTTTTGGATGCGAGAAATCATCGCCGGGCTCTCCCGGTGCTTGCCGCCGCATTGGATTACGGGTTCCTCTTCTCTGTTCCAGGCGGTCCTCAGTTGCGTTTTTCGGTCGCATGTTATCGTTCTCGATGCAACTCTACTTGCCGGCGACAGCGTGCGCCACAGCCGGAACAGAGAAGAGGAACCCGTAACGGCGCCAGCACGACGTCATGCCTCGTCTGCCAAAAAGCAGGACGTTCTCTTTAGCTGGCGGCAGACAGCATTCCACATTCCACGCACGAACTTTTCCAAGGGTTGATCCCGAAAAACGCGGCAAACCGTATTGCGCCCCGTCATCATAACCCCTGGAAGCCCTTGTTCTAAGAGGCTACGATGAAAGTCTATGCAACTCGAACAGCTCGGCCCTTACAAGATCGGTCGCACGCTCGGCCGGGGCGGCATGGGAACCGTCTATGCCGGCGTGGCGATCGAAAGCGGAGAACCCGCGGCCATCAAAGTCCTTTCGGAGGTCATGGCGCGCGAAGAGGGATTCCGCGAGCGGTTCGAGGCCGAGATCGAAAGCCTGCGCAAGCTGAGCCATCCGAACATCGTCAAGCTGTTCGGCTTCGGCGAGCAAGACGGCCACCTGTTCTATTCGATGGAACTGGTCGAAGGGCGCAGCCTCGAAGAAGAGTTGCAGTCCGGCCGCACGTTCGATTGGCGCGAGGCGACCGATCTGGCCATCCAGGTCTGCCGGGCGTTGAAACACGCCCACGACCGCGGCGTGATCCATCGCGACATCAAGCCCGCCAACTTGCTGCTGGCCCCCGACGGAACGATCAAGCTCTCCGATTTCGGCATCGCTAAACTGTTTGGCTACAGCGGCATGACCGCCGACGGCGGAGTGTTGGGCACCGCCGAATACATGGCGCCCGAACAAGCCGACGGCCGGCCGGTCACGCACCGCTGCGATCTGTATAGCCTCGGGGGAGTGATCTTTGCGCTCTTGGCGCGGCGGCCGCCGTTTCGCGCCAGTTCGCTCGTCGAAATGCTGCAACTGCAACGCTTCGCCGAGCCCGAACCGCTGCGGCGGTTCGCTCCCGACGCGCCCGCCGAATTGGAAACCATCATCGGCCTGCTGTTGGAAAAGGATCCCGAAAAGCGGATTCCCACGGCGTTGGTCTTGTCGCGGCGTTTGGAGGCGATGAAGCACGGCCTGTCGGTGCGTCCGGCCGATCCCGATGAACCGCCGCCGGGCATTTCGGCGCCGACCAAGGTCGAGCCGCAGCCCGGCGAGCCTGGCAACCGCAACGAATATATCGCGACCGCGCCCACCGCCGCCGCCGACGGTCTGGCCGACGCGAAGTTTACGCTGGACGGCAGCGATGAGTATCGCATCGCCGGCGCCGACCTCGCGGCCACGGCGCCGAACTTGTACAAGGCGATGCGTTCCGACATGGAACTCGGTTCGGAACTGACCGCGGCGGCAACCGCCAAGCCGCCGGCCGCCGCCGGGAGCGAGAAGGCTCGCGAGGCCGTTGCGACGACCGCAGCCGGCGCCACGAAATTCACCACGGTCGGCGCCGACGATCATCGCCAGTTCGAAGAACCCGTCCAGGAGGGAGGCGGCTGGATCTCTCTGCAAACCTGGTTGCTGCTGGCGTGCATCGCCGCCTTGGGGTTCGGCGCCTGGTATCTTTTGCAACCGCCGACGCTCGATCGTTTGTACCAGCGAGCTTTGCAGGCCGAAGAGCAGGGCCGGCTGGATGACGCCGAAGAGGACATTCGATCCTTCCTCAGCCGCTGCGCGAAGGGCGATCCCCGAGGCGACGAACTCGAGTCATTGCGGGATCGCATCGAAGCCGACCGCCGAAACCGGAAGATCGAGCGCTCGTTGCGCTTCCGCGGACGCGTGATCGCCGCGTCGCCCATCGAGCGAGACTACGCCGACGCCCTCAAGCAGGTCGAACTCGATCCGGAAGTCGGCATGAAGCGGCTGCGTGCGATCGTGAATCTCTACGGCAGTCAGGACACTCGCGACTCTGCGGTCACGCGGCAATGCCTCGATCTGGCGCGGGAAAAACTCCGCGAGTTGGAAGAAAACGTCAAGCAATATTCCCAAGAACACTTGAAGCAGATCGACCGTCAGTTGGACCGCGCCGACGAGATCGTTGCGAGCGAACCGGACGAAGCCGGCAGAATTCGCGAGGCCGTGATCGAGTTGTATAGCGGCAAGCACTGGGCGCAAGCCGCGGTCGCTCGGGCGCGCAGCGCCTTGGCTGCACGACCGGCGGAACCCTCAACCGAAAAAGAGTAATCGCTCGCATGACGCCCGAACCATCCGACCGTGTACCGTCGGCCGGCGCCTCCGGCGCAGCCTTTCCCACGACGCGGCTGCGCCGGCTGCGCTATCATCCGGGCGTGCGCGAACTGGTGCGCGAGACGCGGCTTTCGCCGGCCAACCTGATCCTGCCGCTGTTCGTTCGCCGCGGCCAAGGGGTGCGGCAGGAGATCGCTTCGATGCCCGGCGTATTTCAGTGCTCGCTCGACGTTTTCGAGCGGGAAGTCGAGCGGATCGCCAAACTCGGCCTGGGCGGAATCATCTTGTTCGGCATTCCCGAGAGCAAAGACGCGACGGGCCGCGACGCCTGCGACGAAGCGGGCATCATTCAAGACGCCGCGCGCGCGGCCAAGCGCGCGGCGCCGAACTTGCTCACGATCACCGACGTTTGCTTCTGCGAGTACACCGACCACGGCCATTGCGGCGTGGTGAACGACAAAACGGGCCGGATGGACGTCGATAACGACGCCACGCTGGAATTGCTCGGCCGGCAGGCGCTGAGCCACGCGCGGGCCGGCGCCGACATGATCGCCCCCAGCGGCATGATGGACGGCATGGTCGGCGCGATCGGCCGCGCGCTCGACGCCGGCGGGTATTCGCACTTGCCCATCATGAGCTACGCCGCCAAATTCGCCAGCGCCTATTACGGGCCGTTTCGCGACGCGGCCGAAAGCGCTCCGCAATTCGGCGATCGGCGCACGTATCAGATGGATCCGGCATGCGATCCGGGGCAGGCCCTGCGCGAGGTCGAGTTGGATCTGGCCGAAGGCGCCGACATCATCATGGTCAAGCCGGCCTTGGCCTATCTCGATATACTCTCCGCCGTTCGCAACCGCTTCCCCGGAGTGCCCTTGGCCGCGTATAACGTCTCGGGAGAATACAGCATGGTCAAAGCCGCCGCCGCGCGCGGCTGGCTCGACGAGCGGGCCGTCGTGCTCGAGACGTTCACCGCCATCCGCCGCGCCGGCGCCGGCATCATCCTCACCTACTGGGCCGAAGACGCGGCGAGGTGGCTGAGTTGATCGTCCGGTCTGATTGATATCGTGGGCCGGGAGGTGCACCACGGAGGCACGGAGTTCACGGAGAGGACAAAGAAAGGCGGTAAAATGTCCTGATTCAACCGCAGAGCTTTGGCTTTCGAGATTGCGAATCGCCCATTCCGCATTTTCCTGCTCCGTGTTCTCCGCGCCTCCGTGGTGCATCCCAATCAACGAGCTAAACCTATTTTCAATATTCCAAGACCATGTCACGACAACACAGCAGCCAGGCCTTCGCGCGTGCGAAACGCCTGATTCCAGGCGGAGTGAACAGCCCGGCGAGGGCTTTTGGCGGAGTGGGCGGCGAGCCGCTGTTCTTCGAAAAGGGCGAAGGCCCCTGGCTCGTCGACATCGACGGCAACCGCTATCTCGATTACATCGGCTCGTGGGGACCGATGATTCTCGGCCACTGCCATCCGCAGGTCACCGCGGCGCTCGAGGCGGCGGTGCGGCGCGGCACGAGTTTTGGGGCCCCGACCGAAGCCGAAAGCGAACTGGCGCAGATGATCGTCGACGCCGTGCCCTCGATCGAAAAAGTCCGGCTCGTGAACTCCGGCACCGAAGCCACGATGAGCGCCATCCGCCTGGCCCGCGGGTTCACCGGCCGCGAGGGAATCGTCAAATTCGCCGGCAACTATCACGGCCACGTCGATAGCCTGCTGGTCGCCGCGGGCAGCGCCGCCGCGACGCTGGCCGTGCCCAACTCGCCCGGCGTGACGGCCGGCACGGCGCAAGACACGCTGGTGCTCGAATACAACGACGCCGAAGCCCTGGCCGCGGCCTTCGCCCGGCACGGTTCGCGCATCGCCGGCGTGATCTTCGAACCGGTCGTCGGCAACATGGGCTGCGTGCCGCCATCGAGCGAGTTTCTGCGAGCCTTGCGCGAAGAGACGCGCCGCCACGGGACGCTGTTGATCTGCGACGAGGTGATGACCGGCTTTCGCGTGGCTTACGGCGGCGCACAATCGCGGCTCAAGATCGAGCCGGATTTGACGACGCTGGGCAAGATCGTCGGCGGCGGCTTGCCGGTCGGCGCCTACGGCGGCCGCGCCGAGATCATGGACCGCATTCTGCCGGCCGGCCCGGTGTTTCAGGCCGGCACGCTGTCGGGCAATCCGCTGGCGACGGCCGCGGGCATTGCCACGCTCAAGGCGCTGCGCGACGATTCGCCCTACGAACTGCTCGAACGGCTCGGCGCCCGGCTCGAAGCCGGCCTGGCCGCGGCCGCTCGCGAAGCCGGCGTGCCGCACACGACGGCTCGCGTCGGCAGCATGCTCACCTTGTTTTTCAACCCCGAGCCCGTGACCAATTGGACCATTGCCAGCCGGTGCGATACGAAGCGCTTCGCCCGTTACTTTTGGGGCTTGATCGATCGCGGCGTTTACATGCCGTGCAGCCAGTTCGAGGCGCTATTCATTTCGACGGCCCACAGCGACGCCGATATCGATCGCACGATTGCGGCCGCGCGGGAAGTGCTGGCTGAGATTGCCTAACGCGCTGTAGGGAACGCCCTCGGTGGCAATCCGTGAAGCCGCAATCGACAATCCAACGCACTGCCGTCGGAACCGCCCTGGCGGGCTTTTTCCGGCTCATTCATTGGCCTTGTCAGGCCTCCGAAAATCCAATCGTCGCATTGGCCCGCGGCGAGCCTCAACTCGCCGCGGCGGGCGCCGACTGATGTTCCAGGGCGTCTTGCAGGGTTTCTTCGGCCGTGCGCGAGTACGGCAGGCTGTGGAACCAGGTCAGCAGCGCCGCCGATAGCGCGGCGCCCACGGCCACGGTCGGCCAACCAAAGGCGTAGCCGCCCTCGGCGCTTGTTTGGGCGAACCACTCGGGAAACGGATTGCCGCCCAGATCCTTCGGGTTGAAGCTGGCAGCCAGGACCGTCAGCGAGTTGTGCGTGAGGTGGAACAGCATGCAGGGAAACAAGCTGCCGGTTTGTACGGCGAGAAAGCCGATCACCAGACCCACCGTCGCCGTGATGATCGACTGTTGCAGTATGCCGTGCAGAATGCCAAAGAACAGGCTGCTGATCGCGATCGCCCACCACTTGTGGCCGATATGCCGCAGACCCGAGAGGATGAAGCCGCGGAACGCCAATTCCTCGCAGATGGCCGGCGTGACCGCCATCAACATCAGCAAGGCCCACACCGATGGGGCTTGCGACATCATCTCGCCGACGCGTTCGGTCAGTTCCTTGTTGACCGGATAGAGGTATTGCACGAGCTCGGCGAAGCGGGCCGCCACGGGGTGCAAGCACAAAGCCAACAGCACCGCGGCCGACAGCGCGGCAAACGGCGGCTTTCGCAGCAACAGCGTCTGCCGCGGCGAACGCGTCAGCATCACGGTCATCAGCAAGGCCGGCGTCAAAATCACGACCAGTTGCGAGACCATCACCAGCGTCAACAGGTCGTGAAAGCTCTTGACCTCGGGCATCGATTGGTGCAGGGCGAAATTCATGAAGAATTGCACCAGCAAGATCAGCACGCCGCAGAACAGGGCCATCGCCGGGCTGGGCGTGTCGGCCCGGTCGCGCAGCAGATGCCGCAGCCACAAGCCCATGTCGAGCCGCTCGCTTTCGCGGAACAGCACGCTCTCGGAATTGAACTGGTCGATGGCCCAACGGATCGCCCACAAACAGCAACCCAGCGTAACGGCCGCCACCGGCGCGATGAACGGCAGGGCGTGCCAATAATTGCCTTCGAGCATCGCTCGCAACAACAGCACCACGCCCGTGACCGGAATCAGGCTGTTGCCCAACGTCAGCTCGACGCCCGGCGCCATCGGCAAAATCACCAGCGGCATCGTCACCAGCATCAAGGGCATCAGGTAATACTGACCTTCTTTGCTGCTGCGGGCGAACGCCGCCAGCGCCAGGCATAGCGCGCTGAACAAAGCCGACATCGGCACGAGCGCGATCAACAGCCACAGCGGCGTCAGCGGCGGCGGCGGCCCGACCTGCTTCGCCAGCATGCCGACCACGAACTTGCCGGTTACGCCCATGCTGACCAGGTTCAGCACCGCCGAGGCCATGCTGAACGACATCACGGTGAGCAGTTTGCCCCACACGATCTCGCTGCGCTCGGCCGGACTGCTGAGCAGCGTTTCGAGCGTACCGCGTTCCTTTTCGCCGGCGCACAGGTCGATGGCCGGATAAAAAGCCCCGGTCAAGGCCCAAATCAACAGCAGAAACGGCAGCAGCTTCGACCACACCGCGGCGTCGCGATGTCCGCCCTCTGCGGCCACGTCGTGCTCGGCCACTTCGAACGGCTTGGCGGCCGACTCGGGCAGATGGCTGGCGTCCAGATTCTGCCGGCCGATCTCCTCGCGCCAGCGATCGAGCACCAGCGAAACGCGGGTATGCGTGATCTGTGATTTTTCTTTGGCCGTGTTGAAAAAGACCTCGGGGCTGGGCACGGCCAGCTCTTGGGCCTCGGACGGCTCGACTTCGCGGCGGGCCAGGCTTTCGCGAAAGGCCTTCAGTCGCTGGGCGAAATCGGGCGGAAAATAGATCACCGCCTCGCACTCGCCTTGCTCTACCCAGCGCCGAGCCAGAGCGGCGATCTCTGCACGGGTTTGCTTCGCGTCGAGCGGAGGCTGCTTCGCTTCGAAGTTCGGCTTGGCCGGCGTCACTTCGAGCAGCTTCGCCTTGCTGGGGTCGCTGAACAAACTTGCAGAGAAACAGCCCTTGTCGATCAGCTGCGGCGTCGGCGGCAATTGCTCGGCCCCAATCACTTGCACGCGCGTGGCGTGCTCGCTGATGAATTGCAGCACCTGGAACATGCTCATGCCCAGCAAGGGGTACAAGAGCAGCGGCAGCACGGCGATCATGAACAGCGTGCGGCGGTCGCGCAATTGATCGCGGACTTCGCGGTGCAGGACCAGCTTGACGATGTGCCAGGTCATCGGTCGTCACCCGCCGAGGCCGTCGCCGCCAATGCCCGCTCGCGTTCGTCGTGTTGCGAGATGAGCTGGAAGAACAGCTCTTCCAAATCGGGCTGGTCGTAGCGGTCGCGCAGTTCGTCGAGAGTGCCCTCGGCCAAAATGTGCCCGCGATGGACGATCGCCAGCCGGTCGCAGAGCTTTTCGGCTTCGCGCATGATGTGCGTCGAAAACAGCACGCACTTGCCGTGCTCGCGCAGCTCGGCCACGGTCTTCAACAGCGCCCGGGCCACCAGCACGTCGAGCCCCGAGGTGGCCTCGTCGAAGATCAGCACCGGCGGATCGTGGACCAGCGCCCGGGCGATCGAAACCTTTTGCTTCATGCCGGTCGACATCTTGGCGCCGAGCAGATCGCGAATTTCGTTCATCTGCAGGCGCTCGAAGAGGTTTTCCATCCGCTCGTGCAGCGTCTGTTCGTCCAGGCCGTGCAGGCGGCCGAAATACTCGACGATCTCCCAGGCGGTCATGCGGTCGTAGACGCCGGTATTGGCCGACATGAAGCCGATCTGCCGCCTCACCTGCGAGGGCTGCGTCACCACGTCGGCGCCGGCTACGGTGACCGTGCCGCTGGTCGGCCGCAACACGGTACTGATGATTCGCAAGGCGGTCGTCTTGCCGGCCCCGTTCGGCCCCAGCAGCCCGTAGACTTGCCCTGGATAGGCGTCGAAGCTGATCCCGCCCAGCGCTACCAACTTACCGCGTCGCAGATCGGCGTAGTGTTTGGTGAGTTGGTGGACGTGGATCATCGAGGGCGCCGTCCGGCTGGCGAAAGACTTGCTGAAATAATCCGTTCCCTGTCTCCGACGCAGTTCGATGGAACCACAGAGGCGCAGAGACACAGAGTTTTTCAAATGAATTGACTAAAACGATTCGGGACTGAAATGCGGCCAGCCCCAAATTTTCTCTGCCTCTTTCCCATCTCTGCGTCTCTGTGTCTCTGTGGTTCAAAACAATAACGGTCAGAGATCGTTTGAGGAGGCATCTAAGTGAATCGGATTCGAATTGTCGCGAACGTAGCGTCGAATTGCGTGGCGCGCCGCAAGCGCTCTACCTCAGCTTAGCTTACGACGGGCAGGGCCACACGGCCCCCGGCGGCCGGCTCGGCGTCGATCAGTTCGTAGAACACGTTTCGCTGCCGAGGCGCGTAGCCCAGTTCGCCGATCGCCTCTCGAATTTGTTGTAGCGTGAGATAGTGCACCGTGCCAGCCGAGGCCACGACGTTTTCTTCGATCATCAAGCTGCCCATGTCGTTGGCCCCGTACAGCAGGGCGATCTGACCGACCTTCAGTCCCTGCGTGACCCAGCTCGATTGGATATTCGGAATATTATCCAAATACAGCCGGCTGACAGCTTGCGTTTTGAGATACTCGGCGGCCCCCGCCTTGGGTACGTGCGCCAGCTCCGTATGTTCCGGTTGAAACGTCCAGCAGATATAGGCGGTAAAACCGCCCGTCTCGTCCTGCAATTGGCGCAACCGCTGGAGGTGTTCGATCCGTTCGGCCAACGTTTCGACGTGGCCGAACATCATCGTCGCCGAGCCGCGGCCGCCCAGTTCGTGCCACGTGCGGCAGACGTTCAGCCAGTCGTCGGTCATCACCTTGCCGCGCGTGATTTCGGCCCGCACGCGATCGACCAGAATCTCGGCGCCTCCGCCCGGCAGACTGCCCAGCCCCGCGGCTTTCAAACGTTCGAGCACCGTGCGTAGCGGCAGCTTGTTGACCTTGGTGAAGGCGTAGATCTCCGGCGGGCTGAAGCCGTGGATGTTGACCTGCGGAAAATGACTCTTGATGTCGCCGAGCAATTCTTCGTACCACTCGAGCTTCAACTCGGGGTGCATGCCGCCTTGCATCAAGATCTGGTCGCCGCCGAGATCGACCGTTTCCTGGATCTTTTTGAGCAACTCGCCGCGCTCGAGCACGTAGCCTTCCGGATCCTTCGGCCGGCGGTAGAACGCGCAGAAGTCGCAGACCGCCGAACAGACGTTCGTGTAGTTGATATTGCGGTCGATGTTGTAGGTGCGATAGTTTTCCGGGTGCAGCCGGCGCGTGACGGCGTTGGCCGCGCGGCCCAGCGCGACTAGGTCGTGCGATTCGAGCAGTGCCAGCCCTTCGGCCGGCGTCAGCCGTTCGCCGGCGAACGCTTTATCCAGCGTTTTCGCAATCGAAGCAACCAAGTTCGACTCCCGCGGGCGCCAGGCCCAGTTTCCGAGCGTGACGATAAAACAGTTCCAGCCCGCGCAGCTCGCGCGGGCCCAGGTAGAAATAGAGATTGTCGCGCAGATACGACACGCATTCGGGTCGCGACAAGCCCAGCGGCGCCGCTTCGACTTCGGCGATTTGGTCGAGATGCGCCAGGCCCGCATCGCGAGCCTGCGACAAAGCCTCGCCCAGATCGCCCAGTTCGACGCCGGCTCGGGCCGTCCACATGGCGAATACGAACGGCAGTTCGGCCCAGCGACACCATTCGTCGCCCAGGTCCCAGACGGCCGCAAAAGGTCCGCCCGGCGAGCGCATCGCCCGGTCGCCGATCAACAGCACGGCGTCGGTCTTGGCATCGGCGGCTGAGGCGCCAATCGGCAGCGGCTCGAGCCGGGGCTCGACGCCGAACCGCTCCTTGAGCAGAATTCGCACCAGGGCCACGCTCGTCCGCGAGCCTTCGTCGAGAGCCAGGCTCTCGATCCGCTCGATCGGATTGCGGCTGAACAGCTTGACCGAAAGCACCGGCCCGCGGCAGGCGATGCAGGCATCGGAAACGATCGAGTAAGTCGGATCGTGAAAGAATTCGATGCACGGGATCAAGGCCACGTCGAGCCGGCCGGCGGCCAGGTCGTCGGCCAGGCGGCTGGGCAGATCGAGCACGAGTTCCGCGTTCGGCGCGAGTTTGGCGAAATTGTAAATCAGCGGCTTCGTATTCAGATAGTTGACGGCGCCGACCCTGATTTTGGGCCGTGGGTTCATGCGTCACCGTGGTTTGGTTGCTTGGCGGTCAAGGCGGTTAGTTGTGCAAGACAATAGCACGCCGTTTTTCTTGTCTGCCACCAGCTTTAGAGATCGTCCTGCTTATTGGCGGACCACGCTCGTCGGTCAACCGTAGGACGGACCTCCGGTCCGTCTTGCCCTAGGGTGACGGACCGGAGGTCCGTCCTACGGGAGCCTTAAAAAAAGCAGGACGATCTCTAAAGCTGGTGGCAGACATTCGAGGCGTGCGCTGCCTCGGAGCTTTCTGCTCGCGAAAGGCCCATTTTAGCTTCACGCCTTCAAACTGGCCATCGCTGGCAAAACCCTAACCGCAGCCCGTTGCGCCGCTTAACTCCCCGCCGCGTGCATCGAACCGGCGCCGGCCTTATGATGAGCGTCAGCCCATACCAACCCGAAGCGTCAGCGAGGCGATACGAAGCTCCGTAGGTCAGGCTTTCCAGCCTGACGCACATCAGGCTGGAAAGCCTGACCTACGTAAGCGACTTGCCCTGCTGGCACGTCGGGTTAGTGTATTTCGCCTCGCCGCCACCACCGAGGATCCCATCGTGAAACGCATCGAACGAGAACAAGCCCGCAAATACGCCTTCGACTGCCGCGACGAGCCCTTGCTGCACGTGGAGAGCGGCGAAAGCTTCGAAATCGAAACCTACGACGCCAGCACGGGCTACTTCAAAACGCCCGAAGACAAGGCCATTCCGGGCCGTCGGCCGGGCTTCGACCGCCTGCCGCCCCTGGCCAACCCGATCGGCGGGCCGGTCTATCTGGCCGGCGCCGAGCGCGGCGATACGCTGGTCGTCTCGATCGAAGAGATCGTGGTCGACGATTATTCGTGGATCGCCATCGGGCCGCGGCGCGGACCGCTGGGCGAGTCGACGCGCTGGCCGGAACTTTCGAGCGAGTACACGACCAAAATCTTCAAGCACACGCCGGGCAAAAGCGGCACGACGCGCGACGGCACGCTGCACTTCAGCGAGCGCGTGAGCTGGCCGATCACGCCGTTCATCGGCACGCTGGGCGTGGCGCCCGACCGCGAAGTGACCACCAGCATCGACGGCCAGGGCGAATGGGGCGGCAATCTCGACATCCGCGACGCGGCGCCGGGCAATCGCATCCTGCTGCCCGTGTTTCACCCGGGCGCGATGTTCTATCTGGGCGACGTTCACGCCAGCCAGGGCGATACCGAATTCACCGGCACGGCGGCCGAAACGAAAGCGACCGTGCGACTGAAGCTGGAACTCGTCAAAGCCAAGCGGCTGCCTTGGATGCGGATCGAAAAGCCCGCGTCGATCGTGTCGGTCTACGCCTTTCGCCCGTTGGAAGTCGCCGTCGAAACGGCCACGATCAACCTGATCGATTGGCTCGTGGCCGACTACGGCTGGTCGCCGACCGACGCCTACTGCCTGGTGAGCACCTGCCCCGACTTCCGCATCAACGTCTACCAGATGTGCAAGCTCGGCAAGCTGAACTACGTGGCCGGAGCGGAGATACCGAAGCGCTATCTCTAGCTCCCAAAAAGGGGACATTCTGGTTTTCTCCGCCGGACTCAGTGAGCGAAACAGAGCAATCGGCGGTCGCACTGCGGCCTGCGAATCGCGAAAACCAGAATGTCCCCTGGTATGTCCTACACTTGAAGAACGGCAAGCGGCGATGGCGGAGTTCTATAAGGAGTTCGGAGAGAAGTATCCTGACGCCGCGCGCGACTTCTTTAACCAGCATCCGAATTTGAAATAGGAGCATGCCGATGGGTGCCTTCGTGGTCTACTGTCAGGACAACGACAGCTATGCCTTCCGTGAACGCTCACTGCTGACGGAATACGAGCGGATCCATCAAGAACTTATCCCAGACATGTCGGGTGAAGCGCGCTCAGGCGTCCGTCGCTGTGGAGCTTGCGGCGAACTCATTGCCAAGTGGGACGAGCCGCTGTCACGACTTGTCCTCAAGAAGCGGAAGTACGACATTTCGATTACGTATGATGGGGTGACGGCAGTATCTGAGCGGTTCACGATCATCTACGAACGGAACAATCTGTGCGGTCTAGTATTCCGGCCACTGCCCGATGACTCGGCATTCTACGCCATCTCTCCATCAAGGGCTGTCGAATTCGATCCTGAGCGTCGAAAGACGCGCTTCATCAAGCGCTGTCAGCAGTGTGGACATTTTGAGTCCGTAGTTGGAGCAACCCCCGTTTATCTAAAGGCAGGTGTTAGAATAGGTGACAGAGAATTTGTTCGAACCGATCTGGAGTTTGGAAGTCACGACGAAAAGCATCCTCTCCTGCTTTGCGGTGAGAGCGCGGGACAGGCCCTGTCTACGGCCGACCTAAAAGGGCTTGACCTAATTCCCGTCGATGAAATTGCCGCTGAGCCGGTCGCCAAATGACGGGAGGACGCCCATGAACGGGGTGCGGTCCACTCAGTCCCATGATTTATGCGGCGATTTCAAGCGGAATGAGACGATTCTGACCGGGAGTTCGTGGGGTGGCGGTCTCCAATGAGACGAACATCTTGTCCCGAACGGCGGACCAGATCTTGCTCAGTACGGCAATCCGCAGGGCCAGAATCGGGCGCGGAAAAAGGGGACATTCTACTTTTCCCTTTTTCGCGGCCGGCCGCGGGGACGCAGGGTCGATTCCAAGCCCAGCCGCCGGGCGGTCCGTTCGGCCCACTTCGCTTCGCCAAACGGCTGGCCCCGCTCGATCGCCCGACGCAGATCGCTTTCCTCGGCATCGGTTTGCGGCTGGTTGACCAGCGCCGGCCAGTTGCGCGGGTAGGCGATCGGCCCGGCGGCCAACATTTCGGGACGCACGCCCGTGCGACGCCAGGCCAAGCTCGACCAGGGCCACAGCTCGGCGCGAGCCACGAGGTTCGCCCGCAACGCGTTCCGCTCGACGTAGCGCAGCACGGTTAGCAAGTGCTCGTCGTGCTGGATGGGAAAGGCCTTGAAGCGGCCCTGCCAGACGTGGCCGCTCGACTCATAGTGGCGGTGGTAGCGCCGCACGTGGCTGGTCAGCAGCCACTGCATCCAGCGGCTGAGGTCGCCGTCGCAGTAAGGCCAAAGCACCAGGTGAAAGTGATTCGGCATCAAGCAATAGGCCAGCAGCCGCATGGGCAGCCGCCGGTTCGCTGCCGCCAACAGATCGACGAACGCCCCATAATCGCCGTCATCATGGAATACCGCGGCGCGCGCATTGCCGCGGTTAATGACGTGGTAACACATCCCGCCGATCGAGGCTCTTGCAGTTCGCGGCATCGTGCTGCAAGCTATCATATCATCGGCCCGGCGGCAAGAAAAAGTAGAATGTCCCCTTTTTGCGAGGCGGCGGCGATGGCCGATATCGTGCTGGTCAATCCGCGTTTCGACGTCTCGTATTGGGGCTTGGAGCACGCACTGCCGCTGTTGGGCAAGCGGGCGAATCTGCCGGTCGCCTGTTTGCCGCTCTTGGCCGCGCTCACGCCGCCGGAACACCAGGTTACGCTCGTCGACGAGAACGTCGAGCCGCTCGATTTCGACCGCCTGGCCCGAGCCGACCTGGTCGGGTTGACCGGCATGAGCGTGCAGCGGCGCCGGATGCGGGAGATTTTGCAGGAACTCAAACGCCGCGGCGCCACTGCGGTCGTGGGCGGGCCTTGGGTCAGCGTGCAGGAAGATTATTTCGGCGACCTGGCCGAAACGATCTTCGTCGGCGAGGCCGAAGAAACCTGGCCCCGCTTTCTGGCCGATTGGCAAGCCGGCCGCCGCGAGCGGCGCTACGAGCAGGCCGAGAAAACCGACATGACGCGCGTGCCGACCCCGCGCTTCGATCTGCTCAAGATGCGGCAATACATGTTCGGCAGCTTGCAGTTCACCCGCGGCTGCCCGTTCGAGTGCGAGTTCTGCGATATCATCGTCACCTTCGGCCGGCGCCCGCGGCTGAAGACTTCGGCCCAGGTGATCGCCGAACTCGAAGCTCTGCGGGCCGCGAAGATGGAAATCGCCCTGATCGTCGACGACAACCTGATCGGCAACCGCCGGGCCGTCAAGCCGCTGCTGGCCGAGGTGGCCCGCTGGCAGCAGGAACACGGCTACCCGTTTACGTTTTTCACCGAGGCTTCGCTCGATCTGGCTGAAGACGCCGAATTGATGCGGCTGATGGTCGAAGCCAATATCCAAAGCGTGTTCATCGGCATCGAGACGCCCAACGAGGAATCGCTCCGCGAAACGAGGAAATTCCAGAACGTGCGGCCGGTCGGCACGCTCGCCGAGCGCGTCCGGAGAATCCAGGACGCCGGGCTAGAGGTCTGGTGCGGCATGATCCTGGGCTTCGATCACGACGACGCCTCGATCTTTGCCGCGCAGCGCGAGTTTCTCAAGGATTCGCGGATTCTGCACGCCATGATCGGCATGCTGCACGCGATTCCCAAAACGCCGCTCTACGACCGCCTGGCCGCGGCCGGCCGGCTCGACGCCGCCGACGACCCCGAATTCGGCACGAACGTGATTCCCTTGCAGATCGACCGCGAAACGCTGCGCGACGGCTACCTGCAGCTCATGCAAGAGCTCTACGAGCCGGCGGCTTACTTCGAGCGGCTGGAGCAACTTTATCTGCGCGATCGGTTTCAATACGGCCAGGCGCGGCGTCGCTATTGGCGCACCCATCGTTGGGCCTGGCTGAAAGCGCAGGCCAAAAGCCTCGCGCGTTCGGCTTACGTTTTCGCGCGGTTGATGCGCGACGTGCCGGAGGCCGATTTGCGGCGCGAATACCGCCGCCGTCTGGCGCGGTTGCTCAAAGCGCGGCCCGAGGCGGAAACCCTGTTTATCTATCTGATCAAGTGCGCCATGCACTATCACCACCACGCCATGACGCGGCAAATGATCGACGGCCGACGCCCGCTGGTGAACACCTTCTGACGCGCTGGCCGAATTCTCGCGATACGCTAGAATTTGGGCGCAAGCAATCCGCAAACACATTAGGAGGATCAGTCATGGCGATCGAACTGCGCGAGGAAGACGGCGGGAAATTGCTGACGGTTCGCCTGAGCGAGAAATTGCACAAGTCCGACTACGAGCATTTCCTGCCGGAGGTCGAGCGGCTGATCCGCCAGCACGGCAAGCTGCGGATTCTGATGGACATGCACGACTTCCACGGCTGGGACGCCGGCGGGTTGTGGGAGGATGTCAAGTTCGATCTCAAGCACTTCAAAGACATCGAGCGCTTGGCGATGATCGGCGAGACGAAGTGGGAACAGGCGATGGCCACCTTCTGCAAGCCGTTCACCACCGCCAAGATTCGCTATTTCGATCATTCGCAGCTCGACGAGGCGCGCCTCTGGCTGGCCGAGGCGTAAGCGCAAACGTGCGCGGAGCGAGCCACGGATAAAACACGGATGAGCTAGGCTGGTTCTCTGCTGCGAACGTTCAGCGCGGCGAACGCAAATCAGCAATTGAATGAAGCCGCCGCGCGAAGTTTTCTCGCCGCAAAAACTCATTTCCCCCGCGACGCGAGCGAGGTTTCCGAACTATGTTTGTGAATAAGGCTTTCAGCAGCGCGGCGAACGCTCGGCGAAAGGCAGATCATGGATTGGCGCCTTCGGGGGAACAAGGTCGATGGCTAAGGTGCTCGTCGTCGCGGACGTCGCCGAGAATGCTCGGTCGCTCGCATCGGAACTCACGCGTCAAGGTTATGCCGTCGAAGTCGCCGCCGGCGAGGCCGAGGCGCTCGACAAAGCCGCCAGCGACCCACCCGACGTGATGCTGCTCGACCTCGAGGCCGCCGGCCTGACAGCCTGCCGTCGCCTGAAGGCCGATCCAGCGCTCGAAACGATCCCGCTGATGGTGATCGCCGCGCCCGACGTCGAGCGGCAGATCGCCGCGTTCCTCGACGCCGGCGCCGACGACTATCTCAGTCGGCGCGACGACTCGTGCGCGCTGTTGGCGCGGCTGCAGATCGCCCTGAGAACCAAGTCCGCCCGCGACATGCTGCGCGAGACGAACCGCTGCCTGGAAGAAACGCGGCGAATGGCCGAAGCCGCCAATGCCGCCAAGGGCGAATTCCTGGCCAACGTCAGCCACGAATTGCGTTCGCCGATGACGGCGATTTTGGGGTTCGCCGATTTGCTGCACGACAA
>Ga0307372_10000154_pt1 | contig 114129 bp, 104 predicted proteins | sample OX1MG_FD_202533 | JGI IMG/M metagenome (GOLD analysis project Ga0307372, IMG submission 202533) | Soil microbial communities from Risofladan, Vaasa, Finland - OX-1 | ecosystem: Environmental > Terrestrial > Soil > Coastal area > Acid sulfate soil | place: Finland: Risofladan, Vaasa... | reverse complement strand
CAAACTGCAATCGGCAGCCGCATTGCATATGGATGAACTGACCACCACACCAGAACGGGTCAAGGCCTTCTTCAAAGACCCGAGAGTCGCATATGCCGCTTAACACTCTTTGTGGGCCGGATCAATAGGGCATCGCGCCCAAGACCCCGGAGAATGCCCGGCGGAAGATGTGGCCGGGACCCTGGCACTCGCGGCAGCGCGATGGCCTTAGTCCAATCCCAACAGATCACCGGCGGCGGCCCGCAGACTTCGGTCTCCGGGCCGTTGTTGCGTGTGCAGGGTTGGCGTGCGGGGTGCGGCTTCGCCAGCGGGCCTGAAGAGGGGTTCCGGAGAGATGCACCTGCGATACACTGAGTGCCGATGCGGGTCTTCGGAATCGACTGCGGCACGGAGGTGACGGGGTTTGGGGTGGTGGAGTCGGACGACTCCGGCCGCGAGCCGCGTTTGCTGTGCCGGGCGATGGGGGCCATTCGATTGTCGAAGTCGAAGCCGCAGGCGGAGCGTTTGCAGCAGGTGTACGTCGAGCTGACGCATGAGCTGGAGCGGTGGCAGCCGGAAGTGGTGGCCATCGAAGAGGTCTTCTACTCCGTGAATGCGAAGTCGGCGCTGAAGCTGGGGCAGGTGCGCGGGGTGGCGCTGCTGGCGGCGGCCTCGGCGGGGCTGCCGGTGGCCGAGTACGCGCCGCTGAAGATCAAGTCGAGCGTGGTGGGCTACGGGCTGGCGAAGAAGGAGCAGGTGCAGTTCATGGTGGCGCGGCTGCTGCACCTGGAAGAGATTCCGGAGCCGCCCGACGCGGCCGACGCTCTGGCGATTGCGATTTGCCATGTGCATACGGCGCAGACCCTGATTCAGCAGACAGCGCAGCCATCCGGGCAACAATCTGGGCAGCAATCCGCGCAGCAATCTACGCGGCAGGGGGCGGGACGGTGAGGCGCTGCGCTGGGTTTTGGACGGCTGCGCTGGCGGTTGTGGCGATGCTTGGTTTTACGCCGGCGGCGGGCGCGCAGACCGGGCCGCGGCCGCACAGCGGGACCCATGCTGGGCCACAGGCCGAGACACAGAACGGGCCGGTCTTCCGCGCAGAGTTTTTGAACCCGGCGATGGACCCTTCCGAGTGGACGCTGGTGCTTTATCCGGACGGCACGGGGCATTTCCATGCGGACCGTGCGAATTCGACCGCGCCCAAGCCGGAGACCATTGAACCGGTTGCGGTGGACCGCGAGGTACGCCTGAGCCCGGCGTTCGCGGCGGAGGTCTTTGCGACGGTGCGGCGAAACAATTTTCTGAACCAGGAGTGCGCCAGCCGCATGAAGGTGGCCTTCCAGGGGTGGAAGACGCTGAGCTACCAGGGGCCGGACGGCGAGGGAAGCTGCCGGTTCAATTATTCAAAGAACAAGGAGATTGAGGCGCTGGGCCAGTCGCTGGTGGGGGTTGCGTCCACGTTGAATGAAGGGGCGCGCCTGGAGCTGCTGCGGGAGCACGAACCGCTGGGACTGGACCGTGAAATGGGGTACATTATGGATGCGGCCGAAGATGGCCGCCTGCAGCAGATTGGCGCGATTCGCGGGATTCTGCAGCGGCTGGAGACGGACCCGGCAGTGATGGAACGGGTGCGAAGGCAGGCGCGGAAGCTGCTGGCGCAGGCCGACCGCGGACATTAAGCGGGCCTTAAGTCACGCGGTTTAAAGATTTTTCGCGACTTTTGCGGATGCTGCCGTGTCGTACAAGTGTGCAGGCCTCGTCTGGATCGGAGCAAGGACACAGGACGCTCGGACGGACGCAGGAAGGGGGGGCCATGAACGAGAACAGATCAGGCTGGTTGAAGGGTGTGACGCTGGCTGGGCTGGCGCTGGCGGTGTGTGGGCTGTCGGCTGGTCAGCTCGCGGCGCAGCAATCCCCACAGGACTTGGCCCCGCAGGATTCGGCCCCGCAGAATACGGGAACCGGAGCGCGGGCCGTGCGGCTGAGCTTCGTGGAGGGTCAGGTCCAGCTTTCGATGGCCGGGACCATTCTGGCGCAGGAAGCGCCGCTGAATACGCCGCTCTTTGAAGGGACGCAGATCAAGACCTCCGACGACGGGCGGGCGGAGATTCAATTTGAAGACGGCAGCGTGGCGCGCGTGGCGCCGGACAGCACGCTGACGCTGAGCGTGCTGCGCCAGGGCGCGAACGGGCCGGAGACCGAAATGCTGATAACCAGCGGCCTGGGCTACTTCGAGCTGCAGGGCGGCCAGGGCTCGGGATCGATGCGCGTGCGCTTCGGCAACGACACGGTGACGGCAAGCGGCTTTACCGTGCTGCGTGTGGACACGGACAATCCGCCGGGAGAGCTGGCGGTCTTCTCAGGCAATGCGCATCTTGAAGGCGAGCAGAACCTGTCGCTGGATGTGCACGGCGGCGAGACGGTGACGCTTGAGCCCAACGGGCAGCAGCCGTATCAGCTGGCCGAGTCGATCGATCCGAACTCGTGGGACCAGTGGAACAGCGACCGGGACCAGGCGCTGACCGCGCAGGAAGCGGACCGGACCGAGGCTACGAGCAACGTGGCGAACAGCAGCAATCCGGCGTGGAGCGACCTGGACGCCAACGGGAACTGGTACAACGTGGCGGGAACGGGCTATGTGTGGTCGCCCTATGAGGCGGAGAACACGGGCTGGGATCCGTATGGATGCGGAAACTGGGTGTGGATGCCGCAGTATGGATATGTATGGGCCTCGTGCGAGTCGTGGGGCTATATGCCGTACCAGACAGGCATGTGGGGCTGGTACAGCGGGATCGGCTGGGGCTGGTATCCGGGCGACGGCGAGCCGTGGTGGTACAACGGCGGCGGAGGCGGCTGGGTGAACAACGTGAGGAATGCGCCGCGCCGTTACCTGCCGCCGGTCAAGCCCCGAGGCGGGCCGGTAATGCCCAAGGGGAACGAGCACATTGGGCGGCCGGGCGTGGGCTATCAGCCGCACCCGGTCCTGGCATTCAACAGGCTGGAGCACAGCGGATCGGACGTGGCGCTGCGGACAAGGAACACGCCGGTGATGATGGGCGGCAATCCGGTTGCGCCCATGCAGCCCATTTCGCCCAGGCCGTTTTATGACCATCAGACGCGCGGCGAACGGACGCCGACGATGCACGGCAATGGCGGCGTGCGGTACGGCTATGTGCAGACGCCGGGGCAGACTGACGCGAACCGCAACCAGTACTGGGGCACCTATGAGCGGCCGACCGGCGGTCCGGTGATGCGGCAGCCGACCTTTCGTGGCGCGACGCCGAACCAACCCTCCTCGGGCGCGTGGGTCGCGCGGCCAGCCCCGCCGAGCCGCAGCTACGGCGGCGGAGTGAGCCGTCCCTCGGGCGGCGGCGGCCATCCGTCCTACAGCGGCGGCGGTGGACACCCGTCCTTCAGCGGAAGCGGTGGTGGTGGCGGCGCGCACGTGAGCGCGGGCGGTGGTGGTGGCGGCGCGCACGTGAGCGCGGGCGGTGGCGGCGGTGGCGGCGCACACCCGTCTGGCGGCGGACGGCCTCGCTGAGGCTGTAAGGCTCCAGGCCAGTCACGGTACATCCACAGCCAAGGGAAACTAAGGGGCTGCTTCGGAGGACGGAGCAGCCCCTTCTGCGTGCAGGGCGTGCCAGAGCGCGGCGAAGTCCTCGACCGGGAGCGACTCGGCGCGGGCCTGCAGGGGAATGGCCGTGCGCGCGAGGGCCGCGGCGACGTCTGCCGCAGCAAATCCGGCGGCGCGGAGGTTGTTCGCGAGGGTTTTGCGCTTTTGCGCGAAGAGCAGCCGGAGAAAGGCCAGGAATGGTTTTTCCGGAACGGCGAGCTGGGCAAAGCGGGGTGCGAAGCGCCAGCGAAGGACGGCGGAGTGGACTTTGGGCGGCGGAGAAAATGCGCTGGGGGGCAGAGTGAAGAGCAATTCGACGGGACCGTAGAGCTGGGCGGTGACCGAGAGCAGGCCGTAGTCGCGCGAGCCGGGCCGTGCGGCCACGCGGTCGGCGACTTCGCGCTGAACCATCAGGACGGCAAGTTCCAGTGACGCATGGGCGGCGGCGAGGCGCAGCAGGATGGGCGAGGTGATGTAGAACGGCAGGTTGCCGACGACGAGAAGCGGCTGGCCGGCAGCGGCGGAGGCCGCGGCAAAGTCGAACTGGAGCACATCCTGCGTGAGAACGGTGAGAGTTTCCGCGGCCGGATCGGCGTGTAGTTCCGCGCGGAGTTGCGTGGCGAGCTCGGAGTCGAGCTCGATGGCGAGCAGGCGTGCGCAGCGTGCTGCGAGCAGACCGGTGATTGCGCCGCGGCCCGGGCCAATTTCGACCGCGGTGCGGCCGGCGCAGTTACCGAGCGCGTCCACGACGCGCTGGATGGCGTGTGGGTTGTGGAGAAAATTCTGGCCGAGCCGGGGGCGGGTGGGCATCGCACCTTCGAGGATAGACGACCGGTGCGCGGGCGCAGCGCCGGGTCGCAGATCGAGTGTTCAGCGCTCGTTTTTAAGCACGGCGAGATGCAGGTTGCGGCGGAGGGTGAAGCCGAGGGTCTGATAGACGCGAATGGCGGAGTGGTTGTCGGCGAGGACGTGCAGGAACGGCGTTTTGCCGCCTTGGTGGATCTCGCGCAGCACGGCCTGGATGAGCATGCGGGCGTAACCGCGGCCGCGGGCCTCGGGGTGCGTGCACACGGCGCTCACCTCGACGTAGTGCGGAAGATGAAGGCGCTGGCCGGCCATGGCCACGAGGTGGTCGCCCTCAAAGATGCCGAAGAACGCGCCGAGCTCGTGCGTGCGCTCGCGAAACGGGCCGGGCTCAGTGAGTTCGGCGAGCACGAGCATCTGCGGAACGTCGTCGGCCGTGAGCGGGCGGAGGGGCGGGCCGTCACCGGGGCCGAAATGAGGGTCTTGATCGGAATCGGGCTGGCCGGCGGCGACCATCTGGCTCAGCAGTTCAGCGCGTTCCAGGGTCCATCCGGAAGTAAGGCTCCAGCCGGGCGTTGCGGCGAGTGGTTCTTCCAGAAAGAGCGCGAGCCGGCCCGAAGGTCCAGCCAGCGCGCGGAGGGATTCCAGGCTGTGCGGCGAGGGGTGGGCCATGCCGCTGAGCGGGCCGATGGCGGCGGGGTAGCGGCGGGCGAGGCCGGCGTCGACGGCGAAGTGGCTGTGCTCCGTGTGCAGCGCGTGCCAGATGGGGTTGTCGAGGGGACTCGGCATGGCTATCAAGGTGAGGGATTCGGCGTGTTGGTTGCGGAATTCCTGGGTGTTGGACGGATTGGCGACGCGAATGGTAAGAGCACGGCCAGTTAATGCGGGTCGGGCGCGGATTCGGGCGGCAGGGACGGTCCGTAGCGGCGGCGGACGAGCCACAGGACGGGCACCCCGGCGAGGATGAGCACGGTGCCCAGCAGCGAGCCGCGCAGATTGCCGGCGTAACTCCACACGAGGACGGCGGCCGCGGAGAGAACGAAGACGGCGGGCAGCACGGGATAGCCCCAGACGCGGTAAGGGCGCGGGTACTCAGGGTGGCGGCGGCGGTAAAGGAAGACGGTGGTGGCGGTGAGCATGTAAAAGAGCCACTCGGCAAAGATGGCAAGCTCAAAGTGCTGCTGGAAGCGGCTGAGGAAGAGCAGCAGGACGGTGGCGAGCAGTCCCTGGACAAGGAGCGACGTGGAAGGGGACTGGAAGCGCGGATCGATGTGCGCGAACTGGCGGAAGAAGAGGCGGTCGCGGGCGGCGGCGAAAGGGATGCGCGCGCCGGACATCACGGTTCCGTTGAGCGTGACAAAAATGCTCAGCGCCATGGCAGCGGCAACAAATCCCGCGCCGGAGTGTCCGGCGACGGCGGCGAGGGCGGCGACGGCGGGGCGCTCGCTGGCGGCGATTTGTGCGGCGGGCAGGATGTATTGAATGGCGGCGTTGGTGGCCATGAAGAGCGCGCCCACGACGAAGAGGCCGCCGATGAGCGCGACGGGCAGGCTGCGCCCAGGGCGGCGCACTTCGCCGGCGACCATGGTCAGGTCGTTCCATCCGTCATAGGCCCACAACGTTGCGATGAGCGCGAGCATGAAGCCGCCGAAGCCGCCTGTGGCATGAGGCAGCGACGTGGAGAAGTTGGACCACGTGCCGCTGGCGGCCGCGAAGCAGACACCGACGACGATGAGGATGAGCACGGCCTTCAGAATGGTGAAGACGAGCTGGAAGTCGCCGGCTTTTTTGATGCCGAGGAGGTTGAGTCCGGTCATGAACCAGGTGACGGCGATGGCGAAAATCTGCGAGCCCAGCAAGGGCGTGCCGGCCACCGGCGCGCCGAGCCAGGCGAAGGCGGAGAAGAACTCGAGGGTGCGGGCGAGGCCGATGGTGACGGCGGCGATGGACGCTGGCTTGGCGACGGCGAACCAGGTCCACATGTAAAGGAAGGCGGTGGTGTCGCCGTAGACGCCGCGGAGGTAAACGTACTCGCCGCCGGCGTAGGGCAGCATCGCGCCCAGCTCGGCGTAGGTCATCGCGCCGAAGAGCGAGAGCAGTCCACCGACAATCCAGGCCAGATAAACAAGCGTGGAAGAGCCGGTGTCCTGCATCATTTCGCGCGGGACCAGAAAGATGCCGCTGCCGATGATGGTGCCGACGACGATGGCCATCGCCTGGCTTGCGCCGAGGACGCGAGGCAGGTCGGCTGGGGCGTGCGGCGATTGCGCGGGGACGGGAGCGCTCATGCGGTGAGGAGAGGGTAGCATAGCCCATCGGCAAACTGGCCAATGCGGTCAGCGTTGCTGACGTCTTCGTGGCGGCGCTGCCGCATCGGGACTTGTGCCGCCCATCGCAGCGAGTGCTTGCGCAGCAGCGTGGGCGTTTTCTTCCGCGTGGAAATGCTGCCAAATCGCATCGGCGGTTTTGCGGGGGACGACGGCGGCAAGAGATTCTACCGTTGCCTGCTGGACGTCGCGCAGGCTGCCGAAGTGGGTGAGCAGGCGCTGGCGGGTTTGCGCGCCCACGCCGGGGATGGCCAGCAGCTCGGAGTCGCGGTCGCGCATGGCGCGGCGCTGGCGGTGGTAGCCGATGGCGAAGCGGTGGCTCTCATCGCGGATGAGCTGGACGAGATGGAGGACAGGTGAGCGGCGGTCGAGAACGATGGGCTCGTCCTCGGCGCCGTAGAGGTAAATGACCTCCTCTTTTTTAGCGATGGAGGCGAGCGGCTGCGAGGTGAAGCCGAGGGATTCGAGAGCTTCGGCAGCGGCGTGGAGCTGGCCCAGGCCGCCGTCGATGAGGATGAGCGACGGCATCGGCTGTGCTTTTGGATTAGCTTCGGCTTCGTTCTTCAGGCGCTTGTAGCGGCGATGGACGACCTCGCGCATGGAAGCGAAATCGTCCACGCCGAGGACCGTCATCACTTTGAATTTGCGATAGGCGGACTTGTTCATCTTGCCGTCTTCCCACACCACGAGCGAAGCGACGGTCTCCGCTCCCTGGATGTGCGAGATGTCGAAGCACTCGATGCGGCGGGGCAGCTCGGGGAGCATCAGCACGTCGGCGAGTGCCTCCTGAATGGCTTTCCGCGAGGGCTCGAGGACGCGGAAGCGCTGCGTGTGGGACTGGTGCGCGTTCTGTCCGGCGAGATCGACGAGGGAACGCTTTTCTCCGCGCTGGGGGACGGCAATCTCAATGCGATGGCCGGTGCGGGCGGTGAGCAGCGCGGCGAGCGACTCGCGATCGTCAAAGTCGGCGGGGGCGAGGATAGTGCGCGGCACGTAGTGCTGGTCAATGTAAAGCTGCTTGAGCAGCGCGGAGAAGAAGGGACCGGGATGGAAGTTGAGTCCTCGGCCCGCGTTTCCCTCAGGGGCTGAAGCCCCGCCTTTTTCTGCGGGCTTCTTGTAGGGGCTAAAGCCCGTACCCTTCGCGGCGGTGTCGGATTCACTTTCGCCGGCGAGGTTGGCTTCTAGCAGCTCGGGCAGGTCCTCCCAGAAGAACTCGCGACGATCGACAATTTTGCCGGAGCGCATATGGAAGAGGTTGACGGCGAGGCTGCCGTCTTCAAAGTGATAGCCGAAGACGTCGGCTTCGTCGCTTTGCTCGGCGGTGGCAATGCGCTGTTTTTCGCTCACCTGGTGCAGGGTGGAGAGCTGGTCGCGGAGGCGCGCGGCGGCTTCAAAGTGCTCGGCTTCAGCGGCGGACGTCATGCGTGCGGTAAGGGTTTTTTCAAGCTCGGCGTGGCGGCCCTCAAGAAAAAGCTGCGCGTCGCGGACCGCGGCTGAGTAGATCTCGGGCGTGGTGAGGCCTTCGACGCAGGGGCCGAGGCAGCGGTGAATGTAGTACTGCAGGCAGGCGCGTGGATGGTAGCGCGAGAGATCGACCTTGCAACTGGGCAGCAGAAAGCTGCGATGGATGAGCTCGGCAACGCGGTAGGCGAGGTTGCCGGGAAAGTAAGGGCCGAAGTAGGCGGAGCCGTCCTTGCGCAGGCGGCGCGTGACAAAGACTTTGGGGTAGCGGTCAGCGAGCGTGAGCTTCACGTACGGGTAGGTTTTGTCGTCGCGCAGCAGGATGTTGAAGCGGGGCTTGCGCTGCTTGATAAGGTTGTTTTCAAGGGCGAGAGCTTCGTGCTCGTTGGCCACCAGAATGTAGTCGAGATCGACGGCCTCTCGCATCAGCGAGCCGGTTTTGGCGTTGGCCTGGGATGCCTCAAGCAGATAGGAACGGACGCGGGCGCGGAGGTTGTTGGCCTTGCCAACGTAGATGACTTCGCCGTCGGCGTTTTTGTAGAGGTAGACGCCGGGCTGGGTGGGCAGGGCGCGGATTTTCTCGTAGAGGTCCATGGGGCAAAGGCGGGATGCGTGGGACGGTTTGCAGCCCATCCTTAGCATAGCGGGTGCAGGAAACGGGTGGGGGTGGCGGCGGAATTGCCGGGCAATCCTTACCGGTGTGGGTAAGAATTACACGATGTGAGTGTTGCAAGCCCGGTGGGCGCGGAAGGTTAACTCTTTGAAATAAAATAAGATGAGCGAATCGAGGAGTTTGGCGACGGGTGTGCAATGGAGTGGATGAGAGCAGACGACTGCCGCGAGTGCTTCCTGGGCGGACAAGGGTCGAGAACGCGGCGGAAAGAGGGAACGATGGTTACGAAGCGACTGGGATTTTGGATGGCGACGATGGCAATGGCGATGGCGGGCACGACGGGCTGCGCGACGAAGAACTGGGTGCATACGCAGACGACCCCGCTGATTCAGCACACCGGGCAATTGGAAGAGAAGACGGAGGCAAACACCCGCGAGCTGCACGACGTGAACCAGAGAGCGCAGGCGGGCATCAACCAGGCGCAGGGCGCGGCGGATGCGGCGAACCAAAATGCGCAGAGCGCTGCGACGTCTGCGAGCAGTGCCACGACGGCGGCCAACGAGGCCGTGAATCGCGCCGACTCGCTGGGCAGCGTGGTGAAGGGCCTGGACAACTACAAGCAGATGGCCGACGTGACGGTGAACTTTAGGTTTGACAAGGCTGTGCTGACGGCCGATGCCAAGGACCAGCTTGACCAGTTCGCAGCGCAGCTTGGTTCGGCGAAGAGCTACATTCTGGAAGTGACGGGCGGAACGGATTCGACGGGCCCGAAGCAGTACAACTACGACCTGAGCCAGCGCCGCGCCGACGCGGTGGTGCAGTATCTGGCTTCGAAGTATGGCGTAGCGCCGCACCGGTTCTACCTGATTGGGATCGGGAAGGACGACGAAGTGGCCAGCAACGCCACGTCGGCGGGACGGAAGAAGAACCGGCGCGTGGACGTGCAGCTGCTGACAAACATGAGCAGCGGGACTGAGCAGACGGCGGCCGCGCCGACAGGCGGACGCTAAACCGCTGCGCCGGCAACCGGCGCGACAAGCGAGACGGCCTCGGGCGGAATGCCCGGGGCCATTTTGCGTTTGGCGCAAAATTGCGGACCGCGTCCAGCGCCGCAATGCGGGTCAGGATTGTGCCGGCGGAAGCTGGCGAACGTGCTCCGCGCGGACCTGATTCGCGGTAAAGAGCGCAAGAAATGGAGCGCCCGGCGCCGCGGCTTCCACCGCCGGACGGCCATTGGCTTCTTCACGCTCCACGATGCAGACGACGGCGGCAACGGTCATGCCGGATTCCTGCGCGGACTGGATGGCGGCGATGGTGGATGCGCCGGTGGTGCAAACGTCGTCCACGATGACTACGCGCGCACCTTCGCGGCAAAAGCCTTCCATGCGGCGGCCGGTGCCGTGGGCCTTTTCTGCCTTGCGGACAAGAAAGCCATGAAGCAGTGACGCTGAAGGATTCTGTTGCGCGCGCCAGGCGCTGGCGGTGGCCACGTTGGAGACGATGGGGTCCGCTCCCAGGGTGAGTCCGCCGACGGCTTCCGCATCGATGCGGTGTTCCTCAAGCAGATCAAGAATGGCGTGGCCGGTGAGGCGGCCGCCTTCGGCGTGGAGCGTGGTGGTGCGGCAGTCGATGTAGTAGTCGCTGGTGCCGCCGGAGGAGAGCGTGAACTGGCCAAGGCGGAAGCTGGTGCGGGCGAGCAGGGAAAGAAGCTGCTGAGCAAAGGTTGGGGTGTTCATCAGGCCTGATTGTAACGGAGGGGCAGGGAGCGCAGTCGTTAGAGCGCGGCGGCGAGGTCGTGGACGCGCGCTGAGCGGCCGGCGTTGCGCGGCGATCATTTGGAGAGCTTTTCAACGGCGATGCGGTAAGGGCTGAGCAGACCGCCGGTGGCGTGGTCCAGGTCGGAGAGCGCGACGCGATAGTTGATCTGGGTTTGCAGCAGGACCAGTTCGGCCTGGGCGAGCCGGGTTTGCGCGTCGAGGACGAAGAAGTTGGTCTCCGCGCCGAGCTCGTATTTGCGCTGCTCGGAGGCGAGGGTTTTTTTGGCCAGGTCAAAGGAGTCCATGCTGGCGGTGAGGGCCATTTTGGCTTCTTCAAGTTGGCGAGCGGCGTTGCTGACCTGCTGCGTGATCTGCTCGCGGACCTGGCCGGCGCTGGAGAGGTCGCGGGAGCGGGAGACGTACGCGGAGCCGAGCGAGGCCTTTGCGCCGCGGTTGCGGAAGGGGAGGGTGAGCGTGAGCGAGCCGCCGTAACCGGGTTCGCCGAAACCGAAGACCTGATTGAACGACGAGCCGAAGCCGCCGGACTGAATAAGCTGGCCGGTGGTGAGGCTGTATTGATTGCCGCCGAGGCCGGAGCTTTGATAGAAGCCGGAGAGCGAGAGGTTTGGCTTGAGCTGATTATTGGCCAGGCGGATGCTGTCGGCGTCGTTCTGGAGCGCGTCCTTTGCGGCCTCGACCTCGGGCCGCTGGTCGAGTGCCTGCTGCAGCGCCTGCTCGGGATCGACGGTGCGGAGCCGGCCGGAGGGTTCGGGATTTTCCGTGAGATCGAGCGGCAGCTTGTGGATGGTGGGGTCGCGATCGGCGCCGATGAGGATGCGCAGGCCCTCTTCAGCCTGGGAGAGCGCGTACTGGGCCTGAATCACCTGGACCCTGCGCGCGGCAACTTCGGATTCCGAGCGGTAGATGTCGAGCGGAGGCAGCGCGCCGAGCTGGAGGGCGCGTTTGTCGCGGTCGTAGCTGACCTGGGCAAGTTTGAGGGAGCGCTGCTGGACGTCCAGCGCGCCGCGGGCCTGCACGGCGGCCCAGTACTGGCCGATGAGCTGCTGGAGCGCGTCATTCACTTCGGCGGAGAAGTTGGCTTTGGACTGGTCGAGCGAGCGGCGCGCGATGAGGATGAGCGCGGTGTTGGCAAAGCGGCCGGCCCCGCGCAGCAAGGGCTGCGTGAACTGGAGGTTGAGCGTGGAGTTGAAGTAGGGATTGAAGTAGTTGAACGAGCTGTTGGTGCCGGATTTGGAGCTCGAGACCGCAGCCTGGAAGCTGGTGCCGGGCGAGAAGGTTTGCGAGTAAGTGAGCTGGCCGGTTTGGGTGAGCGTGTTGAGGGTGGAAGTGTTGGATTCGCCCACGCCCTGGAGCTGGCTGTAGCCGGGCGAGGAATAGCGGTTGATGTTGAGCGAGCTTTGCAGGATGGGGTCGAAGGGCTGGAAGGAGCCGAGGAGTGAGAATTTTCGGAATTCGATCTGGGACTCGTCAACGCGGATGGCGCTGTTGTTTTCGAGCATGAGGAGAATGGCATCGCGAAGGCTGAGGCGGAGTTTGCCGTTCTGGACAAAGTTGGCGAGATGTTGCGGCGGAGGCAGCTTGGCGCTGCGGTCGCGTGCGGTGAGCATGCCGCGATAGCTTTCCGGGGACTGGGCCGGTGCGGGCGCGGCGGCCAGGAGCAAGGCGAGAGCGAACAATCCGCAGCAAACTGACTTCATCCGATGTTTCCCCCTGCGTTCGGAGATGCGCGTCTTTCGGTTGGGCGCGGCGGCCCGGCGCGACGGGGTGAAAAGCCGCGCCGGAGCCGGTTATTCGTAACGTATGGCTTCCACCGGATCGAGGCGCGCGGCCTTGGTGGCCGGATAGATGCCGAAGATGAGGCCGACGGAGATGGAGACAAGAAACGCAAGCGCGATGGAACTGAAGGTGACGATGGTGGACCATCCGGCCAGCCAGGCGATGAGCCGGGAGATGGCGAAGCCGAAGAGGACGCCGATGGTTCCGCCGGCGAAGGAGATCATGGTGGCTTCAACAACGAACTGGCGGACGATGTCGGACTGGCGCGCGCCCACGGCGCGGCGCAGGCCGATTTCGCGGGTGCGCTCGAGGATGCTGGCGAGCATGATGTTCATGATGCCGATGCCGCCCACGAGCAGGGAGATGGAGGCAATGGCGACCATGACGAAGTTGAAGAGGCGCTCCGTGCGGCGCTGCTGGGCCAGCAGCTCGGCGGGGACGATGATGCTGTAGTCGTTTGCGCCGTGGTGGGTGGAGTTGAGGACGGCGCGAACGACCTGCGCGGAGGCGGTGATATCGACGTCGGGCTTGAGGTTGAGATAGATGCCGTCGATTTCGTCGCGGAGGTCGCTGTAGCTGTCTTCAAGGCGCAGCATGGCGGCCTGCAGGGGAACATACATGATGTTGTTGGTGTCCGCGGCGGCGGAGCCGGCGGTCTGGGTTTGCCTGCTGAGCTGGGGATCGACGACGCCGATGACGCGGAACCATTGTTCGTTGACCTTGACGTATTTGCCGATTGGGTCAGAGGCGCCGAAGAGGCTCCACTTGGCCGCGGTGCCCAGCACGCATACGGGCGCGCCGGCGCTTTCCTCCGCGGCGGTGAAGAAGCGGCCGGAGGCGAGGTGGAGCGCGCCGATTTGCTGGTAGCTGGGGTTGACGCCGAAGACGGTGGGCACGTCCTGCAGCGGCTTGGGAATGATCTTCGAGGGCGTCATGCGCTGGCGCGGCGTGGAGGCCTGCAGGCCGTTGAGGTCGTCCTTGAGGATGCGGTAGTCCTGAAGGGTAAGGCCGGGCGAGATTTTGCGGATCTTGCTGTGGGCCTGCCACTCCAGGGTTTCGTGGGCCTCGACGATGAGGTTGTGCACGCCCATCTGCTCGATGAAGGCCATCACCTTCTGGCGCGCGCCGGCGCCGATGGAGAGCATGGCCACCACGGCTGCGACGCCGAAGATCATGCCGAGCATGGTGAGCAGCGAGCGCAGGCCGTGAAGCATGAGATTCTGCACGCCGAGCTGGACGTCGCGCAACCAGCGCTGATACACATCGACGAAGCGGGAGGGCAGCGGAGAGGTTTGCGTGGGCATCAGGGAGTTCCTCCGTCGCCGACCGTTCCATCCGACTCATTTCTGCGGGGAAGCGTGGGATCGACGAGCGCGACGCTGTCGCCCTGGCGCAGGCCGTCGACTACGGTGCGGCTTTCGCTCTCGCTCACGATGCGCACGGCGCGCTGATCAAAGCTGCCGCCGTCTTTGACGTAGACGACATGCTTGCCGTCCTTGGAGAAGATGGCGATGCGCGGAAGATAGAGGACATTGCGGCGGATTCCGGCCAGGAAGGTGACGCGGGCGGTGAGTCCGGAGCGGAGGCGGGGATCGAGATGGGCGATGTGGAGGGTGACGGGGAAGCCGCCGCCCGCGGGCGCGCCAAAGAACTGGCGCGACGTCATGCCGCTGACAGTGGCCACCGAGCCCGTGAAGACGCGGCCGGGAAGCGCATCGAAGACGACCTCGGCGGGCTCCCCGGCGCGGATGTTTTCCCGGTCCTGCTCGGGCACGTGGCAAAGCAGGTCCATGCCCTGCGGGTCGACGATTTCGGCAATGGCGCTGCCGGGCTGCGCCTGGTCCCCGGCGTGGTAGTCGGGCAGCGTCATGCCGGTGAAGAAGAATCCGCCGGTGGAGTTGACGTTTTTCTGGATGGAGACCAGGCCGTCCATGGGGGCGACCACGCGCATCTTGTCGAGATTGCCCTGGGCCTGGTCCATTTCGAGTTTGGCCTTGTTGTATTTCTGCTGCGCGAGATACGTGGCGGCCTGGCCGGATTGGGTGTGGGACTGGATGTCCTGCTGGAGCTCGGCGAGCTCGCGTTTGGCCTGCTCAAGCGCGAGGAGGTTCTTGTCGGCGTCGATTTTGCTGACGAGTTCGTTCTTCTGCACGTCGAGCTGGGCGCGCCTGACGGCGTAGCGGGCCTTGAGCAGAGCGACTTTGTCTTGTGCGGCGAGGACGGTGGCGTCGGCTTTGGCCTTGGTAATCTCCTGCTCGGCCTGGAGCAGCTCAGAGTGGCTCTGCTCCAGCTTGTAGCGCTGCTCGGTGGGGTCGAACTCAATGATGAGGTCGCCTTTCTTCACGGTCTTTCCGGTGCCGGTGAGCTGGGTGATCTGCAGCGAGTCGCCGCCGACAGCGGGCGCGGTGAGCATCATGGAATGGCTGGCGTGGAGTTCGCCGGTGGCGTAAACGCGCATGTCGATGTCTCCGCGGCGGACGACGGCGAGGGGAAGCTCGTCGCCCTGCGGCGCGAGCCGGCCGCGGCGCGCGGCCACAAAGGCGGACGCCCCGGCGAGCACAAGGAGCACGGGGAGGGCGATGAAGAGGCGGCGGCGTCCAGTCTTCATGGGTGCGCTACTCCTTCCCCGTGGGGTCTTCAAGGGCGAGCTGGTCGCCGGGCCTCAGCCCGGAAGAGACCAGCAGGCGGTCGCGGGTGCGGCGTTCGACGCGAATGACCTGGGGGCGGAAGTGGGAGCCGTCCCAGACGAAGGCGACGGTTTGCCCGGATTTGAGGAACGAGGCCTGGACGGGAATGGCGATGGCGTTGGGCACGCGCTGGGCAATGATGGAAACCTGCGCCGACATGCCGGGGCGGAGCCTGGGGTCGGTTTGGTCCAGAGAGATTTCCAGGTCGAAGTTGCGCGGGATGGGCCAGCCGGCAGAAAAATCCTCCGTGGCGATGGTGCCGATGTGCTGGATCTTGCCGGTGAACTGGCGGTCGGGGATGGCGTCAAACTGTACGGTAACCGGCTGCGAGGCGGCCAGGCCGCCGCGCTCGGTTTCATCCACGCGGGCGGCGATGCGCAGGCTGGATGCGTCGGGCAGCTCGGCGATGGGTGCGCCGGACCAGGCGCGGTCGCCGGTGCGGAATGGACCGACGTTGCCGTCGTGCCAAACGGAGGTCAGGCTGACGGTGCCGGCCGCCGGCGCAAGGACGATCATGGAAGCCAGCGCGCTGCGCGCGCGCTCGGCGTCAAAGGCGGCCTTGCGACTGGCGTTCTGTTTGCTCTGCACGGTGGCGCGATTGAGGGCCACATCGGACTGGAGCTGCTGCTGCGCCTGTTTGAGGGCCTGCTCGGCGTCGGCGAGCGCGAGGCGGGCCTCCGCGCCTTCAATGCGGGAAACAATCTCCTGCTTGCTGGCGTCCAGGCGCGCGTCCTCGACTGCGTATTTCGCTTTGGTGACGGCGGTCTTGTCCTGCTCCTCGGTCAGGCGGCCCTGCGCGCGGACCTGCTCAATCTCAGCCTGCGCGGATTTGAGCGTGGAGAGATCCTCCGCCAGATCCTGCTGGGTCTTGGTGGCGTCAAACTGGACGATCACGTCGCCTTTCTTCACCTGTGCGCCATCGGCCACGAGCTTGAGGATCTGCAGCATGCCGGCGTCCGGCGGAGCGGAGATGGAGATGGAGCGCGTGGCCTGGATATCGCCGTGGACCTGGACGGTATCAAGAAATTCGCCGCGCTTCACCTGAAAGGTGGCGACCGAAGGCGCATGGCCGGCAAAGCGCGTGAAGGCGAAGACCAGGGTGGCGCAGGCGAGCACCGCCGCCAGCGCAAGAATTTTGGTGCGCCGACGGAAGCGGCCGAGGAGAGCGCGAATCATGGGGCCCCGCTTTCAGTCTGCGCGGGCGCGGCCAGCTGGACATCGACGGCGGCGGAGAGATCGGGCATCAGGCGCGGATCGCTGCCGTTGATGCGGAAAATGGCGGCGAAGGTGCGCAGGCGCGAGGAGAAATCGCCGGCCTTGCCCATGGGATCAATGGACTGAAGAACGCCGCGAAAGACGAGGCTGGGATAGGCGTCGAGATGAATGCGTGCCTGCTGGCCGACCTTGAGCGCGAGAAGATCGAGCTGATTGACGGGGACCTGGACCTCCATGGTGGCTGGGTCCACGACCTGCATGAAGGGGACGCCGGGGCGGACCTGATCGCCCAGCTTGACTTCGCCCATGCTGCCCTGCTTCCAGATGGTGTTGAAGACGACGATGCCGTCAATGGGCGCGCGAATCTGCATGAGGGCGGAGTTGGCCTCGGCGTGCGTCATGGTCTGGCGGGTGCGGTCGCGCTGGATTTCGAGGATGCGGATGGCGGCCAGCGCGGCCTTGCGTTTGAGGGCGAAGGTGGTCTTGAGCTGGGCGAGCGTGGCTTTGGCTTCATCCAGATCTTCCCGGGCCTTTTCCGCGTCGATGCGCGAGAGCAGTTCGACCTTCTGCATCTCAAGCCTGGCCTTGCTCAGGGCGTCCTCGGCCTGGCGGATTTCGGTTTCGTCCTTGGCGCGGGCGGCATCTTCCTTGGCCTGGGCCTCGAGCACCTGGTCATTCTGGTCGTCGCTTTGGGCCCGCTTGTCGATGAAGTCGCGCTCCTGGGCCTGGCGGTCGAACTCCACGAGCAGGTCGCCGCGGCGGACGCGGGCTCCGCTGGGAACCAGGCTCGTGATGGTGAGCGTGCCGACATTCTGCCCGGCGAGCTGCGGCGCCTGGATGGCGCGCGCGGTGACGGCGGCGGTTTTGCCGGTGAGGCGAAGAACCGGGGCGGCTGCGGCAAGCGAAGCGCCCTGCAGATTTGCGGCGTCGCGGGAGGAATGTGCACGCCGGCGTGTCCAGAGAATGCCGAGCAGGAGCAGAGCGATGAGAGTGGCGACGCCGATGCGCAGAACCAGCGCGCGGCGGCGCGCAGGTGCGGGCGCACCGGCCGCGTCTGCCGGGGGCTCGACGACGCTACTCAATGGAACCTGCTCCCCCTGGAGAGGCGAACATGCCAGCGATCTCCCAAGTCATGTTGCGTGGATGCCGCCGCGCCCTTCGTGCGAGCGTGCGGGAGTGGACGGAGAGGAGCCTCTTCCAGGTTGCATACGGGATGAGCGGTGAATTCAACGTGGGAAAGGTATGGGCTATTTGTCTTAGACGCCGCAGAGGAGATTTTTGCTCCCAGTTTTTTTCTCCCGGAGCGGCAGGCGGGAGAAAATACGGCCCCGACGCACGGGGCCGTGGAGGAACCGGAATCCGGGACGAAACGATCAGCGGCCCGCGCCGGGAATGTAGTGGTACTCAATCTTGGTGGGGCGCTTGACCTGGTCGCCGGTGAGGTCGTGGACATGCCAGACGACGCTTTCCGCGGCGACCTCAGGGTGGCGGCGAAGGAACTCGAGCGCGTACATGCCTGCCGTGGGGTCATTTTTCTGGTCAGCGAATTTGGCGGACTCGATGGCCGACTTCTTTCGGTCGCCGAGGCGGCGGTAGATGATGGCCAGCGAGTAATGCGCGGCCAGGTTGTCCGGGTCGATGCCCTGCAGCGCCTGGTATTCAACTTCCGCTTCCGCGTAGTGATGCTCCTGGAAGTAGCTGAAGCCGAGCTCGCGCAGCGCGTCCTTGGAGCGCGGGAATTTGGCGAGGACGGCCTTGAAGTCGTTGATGGCTTCTTCGTTGTGGCCGGCGTTGCGCTCCACGATGGCGCGGTAGTAAAGCGCGCGCGGGTCGCCGGGGAGCACGGCGAGAGCTTTCTGCAGGTTCGCGCCCGCATCCTTGTAGCGCTCCCAGACAATTTCAACCAGGGCCATGTTGGTGTAAGCGTCGGCGTAGTTGGGGCGGAGGGTGGCGACGTGCTCAAAGGCTTCGACGCTGGCCTGATATTGCTGCGCGTCCAGAAGGGCGATGCCATAGTTGTTCCAGCGCATCCATTCGGGGTTCTGGTCAGGCTGCGGCGTGGTGGGTGTGTTGAGGCCGATGTTGAAGGTGCGCGAATCCGAGGCCATGTCGATGATCGGCTCAGGATAGTTCTTCTGGTCGAAGACGTAGCTGACGAAGCGCTGGTTGAAGCGGCGGTAGCGGACGGTGGCGGTGATGGTGATGGAGCCGGTGATGTCCCTGGGCAGGCGGAAGCGGTAACGGACGACCTGCGAGCGGCCGGACTGGATGGTGTTGTTGTAAGCCAGGACGCGGTTGTCCCAGATCTGGTGGAGGGCGTTGAGCGTGCCTCGCTTGTTGATGAGGCGGTTGGTGAAGGAGTGGGCCGAAGGGTCGAGGTAGCCGTCAGGCCGGATGAATCCGCTCTCGGCGAGGTTTTTGCCGGTGGAGTCCTTGACGTTGAAGTCGACCCAGGCCTCGTAGAAGTCGCGCTGCTCGGGCACGAAGGAGTGGCCGATACCCTTGTTCTGGATGACCACATCTGCGATGAGGGTTTCACCGGGAGCGAGTGAGAAGCGGGTGAGGCCGAGGGGTGCGATGAGCACCTGATCGTGCGTGGTGGCGGCGGCGCTTTCGTTCTCAAGGCCGAAGAGGTCGACGTTGAAGACGCCCTTGCCGTCCGCGCCGTGCTGGAGGAAGTCGGAGAGCATCTTCAGCTGCTCGGGGTACTTGTAATAGGCGGCGTTGAGGGTGTCGCCGCCCAGCCAGCGGTGGCTGAAGATTTTGCCGTTTTTGGCGGCGGGCTCGGTGACGCCCGCCTCAACGGCTTCAAGCGGCATGTGGCAGGTCTGGCAGGTGGAGACCACGTCCTTGCGGTAGGCAGGGAGGGGATTCTGCTTGCTGAAGCTGGAGCCCTGCCACTCGTCATAGACGGTAAAGGCGCGGAGCCATTTGTAGTCGTCGAGCTCGCGTGGAATGGCGGCCTTGTGGCATGCGGCGCAGAACTCGGGCGTTGTGTAAAGCGGGCGCATCACGGCCTTGTCGTGACGGTCAAGGTGGGCGAGGATTTCGGCGTCGGAGACGGGACCGGTGATGGGCTTGCCGTTGGCGTCGACGAGGACGGCAGGCGTACCCATGACGTAGCTGCCGGTGCCTGTGGTGTCTGTGGCAATAATGGCGTGGCAGGTTTCGCAGGTGACGCCTTCATCCTCAAACGGTCGCTTCACGGGCATGCCCTGCGAAAGGTCGCCGGAGAGCAGCGCGACGGGATTGTGGCAGCCCTCGCAGTGGCGGGAGTACTGCACGCCTTTCTGGGCGATGAGCAGGTTGACGTTCTTGAGATACCACGGCTGGCGGAAGCTGGAGGAATGGGCCGACTGACGCCATTCGTTGTAGGCCTCCTGATGGCAGTGGCCGCAGTACTTGGCGGTGTAAAAGCTGCGCGGGCTGAGGAATTGGCCGTTGGCCGAGGTGGCGTTGGAAGGCAGGAAGGGGTATTCCTTGCCGAAGAAGTAGTTGTAGCGGGCGGCGATGGACTCATGGAACGGGGTGAGCGGCCCGGTGATGGGGACGTGGGTGCCGTAGTCGGGGATGGGATCGTTGGGGGCGTGGGGAACGCCCGGGTTGTGCGATTCGCCGGGCACGGTGTCCGGCACCTTGTCGGGCACCTTGTTGGGCAGGTTGGCGCCGGGGGCGGCGGGCGTGGAAGCCGGGGACGCCGCGGCAGGCGCGGAGGAGGGAGATTCAGCGGGAGCAGGCCGCGAAGCCGCCAGCACCACCCAGTTGAGGGTGAGGGTCGCGAGGAGCGCAAGGGCGGTAAACAGACAGCGGCGGAGCGGGGTCTTGAACATCGAGCGGCGAACTCCCGGGGAAATCAGTAGCCGTTGCGCCAGGGCGCTGGGAAAAGACGCGGCGGAACCACCTGCAAAGGTAGCAGCCGGAGGGGCAGAGCTGTCTTCCATCAAAAGATGGAGTGTTGATGCGTTGAAAGGCGGAGGGTTGGCGAGCCGGCGGGAACGGTTGGCGGCGGTCGGCGAGAGATGCAGGCGGATTGCAGCCAACGGTTCACAGGGTGGGATGAATGGGGAAAAATCGGGATTGACCCGTGTGCTGCAGCGCACATCCTCTTGGCCAAAGCGGGGCCCAAACTGGTAGCTTGGAGGAGACGGTTTCGAGTTTCGCAATGACCTCAAGTCCCTATTTTTCTCTGGCGGTTCTTTTCGTGGCCGCGCTGTGTTTTGGCCTGACGCCGCTGGGGCTGGCGTGGCTTTGGCGCAGGCTGCTGGCGCCCGCCAAGCCGAACGCGATCAAGAACGCCATTTACGAATGTGGACTGGAGTCGACGGGCGACGCGTGGGTGCAGTTCCACTCGGCCTACTACCTGTACGGAATCATCTTTCTGATTTTTGACGTGGAAGCGGTGTTTTTGCTGCCCTTCGCGGTGGCGTTCACAGGGCTGGGTCTGGCGGCATGCGCGGCCATGCTGGTGTTTGTGCTGCTGCTGGTGGAAGGGCTGGCGTGGGCGTGGGCCAAGGGCGTGCTGGCCTGGGAGTAGGAAACAGGGAACAGGGAATTGGGAACGGGGAATTTAAAGGCTGAGGGACGAGGGACTCAGGATTGAGGAGCTTGCAATGGCTGTGGATGAAAAACTGAAGATCGAACTGGGCAAACAGGGCGTCTTCGTCACGACCCTCGAAGAGCTCTACAACTGGGGACGGCGCAGCTCGATTTGGCCCATGAACTTCGGGCTGGCCTGCTGCGCGATTGAGATGATTGCCACGACGATGGCGCGCTATGACCTGGCGCGCTTCGGCGCGGAGGTCTTCCGGCCGTCGCCGCGGCAGGCGGACATGATGATCATCTCCGGCACGGTGACCAAGAAGATGGCGCCGCAGGTGGTGCGGCTCTACAACCAGATGGCCGAGCCGCGCTATGTGATTGCGATGGGCGCGTGCGCCATCAGCGGCGGGCCGTTCAAGCAGGGTTACAACGTACTGAAAGGGATTGACCGCTACATTCCGGTGGACGTGCATATTCCGGGATGCCCGCCGCGGCCTGAGGCGCTGCTGGAAGCCTTCATCACGCTGCAAAAGAAGATTGACGGCCAGTCGCTGACGGGGGAGAATCGCCCGCGGTTCCTGGATGCCAATGCGCCGGGCGAGTTTCCGGTGCCGGAGATGGGCGAGCACGATTTGGAGCCGCCCGCCAATAAAAATGTCTGGACGGTGCCGGTGGTGATTCGCTGATGAAGACGGTGGAAGAGATTCAGGCCGCGATTGAAGCCGCCGTGCCCGGCGCGGGCGTGACGGTGGTGCCGAACCCGGCGCCGAGCGGGCAGCACTCGCTGCTGCTGCGAGCCGAAACGGCAGTGGCGGTGGCGGAGTTTGTGCGCGACGACGCGGAGCTGGAGCTGGATTATCTTTCGAATGTGACGGGCGTGGACTGGCCGGAGAAGGAGATCACCGAGAAGGTGAAGGTGACCCGGCCGGTGACGAAGACAGTGGACGGCGTGGAACAGACCGTGGAAGAGACGGTGGAGGAGACGCGCAAACGCGTGGAGCCGGGCCGCCTGGAAGTGGTGTATCACCTGTTTTCGATGACGAAGAAACACGGACCGGTGATCCTTCGCTTGCGCACCGAGAACCGCACGGACAAGGTCACGCTGCCGTCGCTGACGCCGGTTTGGCGCGCGGCGGAGTTCCAGGAGCGCGAGGTCTTCGATTTGTACGGCGTGGTCTTCGAGGGGCATCCGGACCTGCGCCGGATTCTGATGTGGGACGGCTTCAAGGACCATCCGATGCGGCGCGACTACGTGGACCCGGATGATTTCGAGTACGAACCGACGGCGCACGACCAGGTGCTGGCGCGCGCGCAGGCGCACAGCGCCGCGCAGGAGTGCGTGGCAGACACGCCGGAAGCGGCTGGGCTGGAAGGCAAGGCGCAGGAAGGGGCCGCGCCATGAGCTATCCGACAGATACCGCGGCGAGGCTGACCGGCAAGGCAGCGATTGAAGGCCGGTCAGTGATCGACCCGGAGAGCGGGACCGAGCTGCTTGAAGTGGCGATGGGACCGCATCATCCTTCGACGCACGGCGTCTTCCGGATGGACGTGACGCTGGACGGGGAGCGGATCCGGCGGCTGAAGCCGGTCTTCGGCTATCTGCACCGCAACCACGAGAAGCTGGGCGAGGGGCACAGCTACCTGTCGTCGATGCCCTACACGGACCGGCTGGATTACGTCTGCTCGCTGACCAACAACTGGGCTTACGCGCTGGCGGTGGAGAAGCTGGCAGGGCAGGAGGTTCCGGAACGGGCCGAGTATCTGCGCGTGATTCTGGGCGAGCTGACGCGCGTGCAGAACCACATGCTCTCGGTGGGCTTTTTGATCCAGGACATGGGCGCCAGCGGCACGCCGCTGATGTATGCCTTCCGCGAGCGGGAAAAGATTCTGGACCTGTTTGAGGCGTTGACCGGCTCGCGGATGATGTGCAACTACATGCGCTTCGGCGGCTGCCGCGTGGATGCGAGCGAGGCGTGGCTGAACGGCGCGCGCAAGGTGGTGGCCGAGCTGCCGAAGGCCGTTGACGAGTTTGAGAATCTGTTGGTGACCAACGAGATTCTGATGGCGCGGACGCAGGGCGTGGGAATTCTGCCGAAGGAGCTTGCGATCCAGGCCGGCGTGACCGGGCCGGGGCTGCGCGCTTCCGGCGTGAACTACGACATTCGCAAGGTGGACCACTACGGCATTTACGACCGGTTCCAGTTCAAGGTGCCGCTGGGCGAGCACGGCGACGTGTATGACCGCTTCATGATCCGGCTGCTGGAGCTGCATCAGTCGCTTGGGATTCTGAACCAGGCGCTCAAAGAAGTTCCGGGCGGGCCGGTGATGGACCCGAAGGCGAGGATTCGCAACTTCCGGCCAAAGCCGGGCGAAGCGTACGGACGGATTGAAGCGCCGAAGGGCGAGCTGGGCTTTTACCTGATCAGCGACGGGGGACCGAATCCCTATCGCTACCGCGTGAGGCCGCCGAGCTTTGTGAACCTGACGGTGCTGGAAGACATGTGCCTGGGGCAGAACGTGGCCGACGTGGTGCTGATTCTGGGTTCAGTAGACATTGTGTTGGGCGAAGTGGACCGCTAGAGCGGGCAGAGGAGAAACACATTGCTGGGTGAGGGAATCCTGAAGGGACTGGCGGAGACGGCGAGGAATTTTGCCGGCAGCTACGTCTCCAAAGAGCGGCTAACGACGGTGCAGTATCCGGAGGAGCGGCTTCCGCAGATCGAGGCGACGCGGGTGTTTCCTTTTCTGGTGTACGACGGCGCGGACTGGGAAGCGGGCATGCGCTGCGTGGCCTGCCAGATCTGCGAGAAGGAGTGCCCGCCAAAGTGCATCTACATTGAAAAGAGCAAGGAAAAGAAGCCGGATTACGTGGGCAAGATGCAGATCTATCCAACGCGGTTCGACATTGATGTTTCCGTGTGCATGAGCTGCCAGATCTGCGTCGAGGTCTGCCCGTTTGAAGCCATCAAGATGAATACAGAGTTTGAGCTGGCCACCGAGGACCGCTTCGGCGGGCTGCTGCTGGACCGCCGCGCGCTGGCGAAGTCCAACGAGTACTACCACACGATTCATCCCACGGAAGCAGGCGAAGTGGACGCTCGCCTGGCCGAGGAAAAGGCCAAGGCAGAGGCCAGGGCGAAGGCCGCGGCGGAAGCGGCCGCGGCGAAAGCCGCAGCGGCAAAGGCTGCCGAAGCGGCTGCTGCGAGTGCTCCGGCAGCCAATGCTCCGGCAAATCCGCAAGCAAAACAAGCCGCGAATCCTGCTGCAAATCCACCGGCAGCGCCGGTGGGCGGGACGAGTGCCGCTGTGGCGAAACCCGAGAACCCGAAAGACGCGAGCGCGGAAGAAAAGCCTGCCGATGGGGGCGAGTAAGCGATGGTCGAGAAGGCAGACCAGATCTTCGTCCTGCTGCAGCACTGGCTGGTGAGCTTTTTCCCGCTGGCGTGGCAGCATGCGGCCGGCGTGGTGCTGGACGTGGTGGGCATTATTGTCGCGTATCCCACGCTGTTTGCGCTGGCGGTGCTGATGGAGCGCAAAGGGCTGGGGCGGATGCAGAATCGCTACGGACCGAACCGCGTGGGGCCGTTCGGACTGCTGCAGCCCGCGGCCGACGGCATCAAGGCGCTGATCAAGGAAGACATAGTGCCGTTCCGCGCAGACGCCGTGGTGCATTTTCTGGCGCCGCTGGTGCTGGTGGTGGCCGTCTTCATGGGCCTAGCGGTGCTGCCGATGGGACGCAACATGGAGCTGGTGGACATGGACGCCAGCCTGCTGTTTGTCTTTGCGATGGGCGCGTCGACGGAATTGTCGGTGTTCATGGCGGGGTGGTCGAGCCGCAACAAGTATTCGCTGCTGGGCGCGATGCGCGCGGTGGCGCAGATGATCAGCTACGAGGTTCCGCTGCTCTTGTCGAGCGTGGTGATCGTGATGATGACTGGCTCATTGTCACTCACGAAGATGGTGGAGGCGCAGAATCACTTCACCGGAATTTTTCCGCACTGGTATGTGTTTACGCCGTGGGGGCTGGCCGGTTTTGTCATGTTTGTGGTTGCGGCGATGGCGGAGACCAACCGCTCGCCGTTCGATTTGCCGGAGGGCGAGTCGGAGATTATCGCGGGCTACTTCACGGAGTACTCGGGCTTCAAGTTCGCGCTGTTCTTCCTGGGCGAGTACGTGGGCATGTTCGGCATTGCGGGGCTGGGCACAACGCTGTTTCTGGGCGGATGGTCGGCGCCGGCTTCATTCCTGACGTGGGTGCCGTCGTGGATATGGTTCTTCCTGAAGGTTGAATTGTGGATCTGCTTCTTCATCTGGGTGCGCGGAACGCTGCCCCGGCTGCGGCAGGACCAGCTGATGAATTTTGCGTGGAAGTTCATGCTGCCCATGACGCTGGTGAACCTGGTGGATGCGGCGGTTTGGCGTTTTATGGGCGAGGGCTGGCTGCGCTGGGTGGTATGCGCGGCGATTGTGGCGGGAGCCTACGCCCTGATGGGCCGCGGCGGAATGCGGCGTCAGGGGTTGCGGCCGAGGAGCTATCGCTATGCGGAGTGAGCGCCGGGTGAGCGCGCGGAAAGAGAGCGTGCGCGGATGAGCATTGTGTTCTGGATGATTTCCGCACTCACGCTGGCCGGCGGGCTGGCCGCGGTGCTGCTGAAGAACCTCGTGCATTGCGCGTTGGCCGTGACGGTGGCTTTTGCCGGGCTTGCGCTTCTGTTCCTGCAACTGGACGCGCAGTTCGCGGGCTTCGCGCAGATTCTGGTCTATATCGGCGCGGTGGCGATTCTGGTGGTGTTTGCAATTCTGCTGACGCGCAATTCCGAAACGCCAAAAGAGGGTGGAGTCTTCAGCCGGACCTGGCTGGCGGGGCTGGCCGTGGCTGCGGCGGTCTTTGCCGTGCTGGGCTGGGCCGTGCTTGCAGGCGCGAAAGGATTGCCGGGCGGGGCCGCTGCTGCTCCGGCGGTGACGGTGAATGAGATTGGCCGCGCGCTGATGGGCCGCTATGTGTTGCCACTGGAGATTGTGGCGCTGCTGCTGACGGCTGCGCTGATTGGCGCTGTGATTGTGGCTATGCACGAGACCCTAAACGTCAACGGGAACGGGAGGGCCAAGTGAGTCCGCTGGCGGGATATTTGATGGTTGCCGCGCTGCTGTTTGCCATTGGACTGGCCGGCGCGCTGACCCGGCGCAACGCGATTCTGGTTTTGATTGGCATTGAGCTGATGCTGAATGCGGCGAACTTGAATCTGATTGCGTTCTGGCGCTACGGGCCGCATCCTGAGGCGCTGACGGGGATGATGTTTGCGATTTTCTCGATTGCCGTGGCCGCGGCCGAGGCGGCCGTGGGGCTGGGACTGGTGATCCAGATTCATCGCCACCTGAAGACCACTGACCTTGACGAAATGAACAGGATGAAAGGGTGAGCCGATGTTGATGCAAGAAGGTTTGCCTTTCCATCCTCAGTTCGTCGATCGGGAGTTCTGGTCAGTTGTGAACTCGCTGTGGCTGATTCCGGCGCTGCCCATGCTGGCCGCAGGCGCGATTGCGCTGTTGAAGCAGCCCAGGAGAAAGCTGGCGGCGGGGCTTGCGATTGGGTCGCTAAGCGTGTCGCTGGTGATTTCGCTTCTCGCCTTTGCGCACGTGGTGGCGGGCTGGGCGAATCACGTTGCGGTGCGCGAGACGGTGAACTTCACCTGGATGCAGGTGGGCGCGGCGCACGTGGATCTGGGCTGGGTGCTGGATCCGCTGTCGGCCATCATGATGGTGATGGTCTGCTTTGTGGGCCTGCTGATTTTTATCTATTCGGTGGGCTACATGGCCCACGACGAAAATTTCACGCGGTTCTTCTGCTTCCTGGCGCTGTTTGCGGGCGCGATGCTGGGCGTTGTCATCTCCAACAGCCTGCTGCTGCTGTTCATGAACTGGGAGATTGTCGGTCTTACTTCCTATCTGCTGATCGGCTTCTGGTATCACAAGCCTTCGGCGGCCGCGGCGGCTAAGAAAGCCTTCATGACGACGCGCGTGGGCGACGTGTTCTTCCTGCTGGGTCTGGTGTGGCTCTTTGCGCAGACGGGCACGCTGCTCTTCTATAACAGCGGGACGGGCTCAATGGAGCCGCTGGCGCTGGGTGGATTGCTGGCGACGCCCTCGGTGTGGGGACTGACGGCGGCAGGCGCGATTGGGCTGCTGATTTTTGCCGGAGCGGTGGGCAAAAGCGGCCAGCTTCCGCTGCATGTGTGGCTGCCGGACGCGATGGAGGGCCCGACGCCGGTGTCAGCTCTGATTCACGCGGCGACGATGGTGGCCGCGGGCGTCTACCTGGTGGCGCGCGTGTATCCGTTGATGCAGGCGGGGATTCAGCCGGGTGGATCGACGACGGCGCTGACGGTGGTGACGTGGGTGGGTGCGGTGACGGCGGTCTTCGCGGCGCTGATTGCGATTGCGCAGGACGACATCAAGCGAATTCTGGCCTACTCCACGATCTCGCAGCTTGGCTACATGATGGCCGGACTGGGACTGGGCGGCGTGGCGGTGGGGATGTTCCACCTGATTACGCATGCGTTCTTCAAGTCGCTGCTGTTCATGGGGTCGGGCTCAGTGATTCATGGCTGCGACGATGAGCAGGACGTACGCAAGATGGGCGGGCTGCGCACGACGATGAAGGTGACCTTCCTGACTTATGCGGCGGGCATGCTGGCGCTGTGCGGATTTCCGATCTTCTTTTCGGGTTTCTGGAGCAAGGACGGAATTCTGGAGGCGGCGAAGCATTGGAGCCTGTCGAGTGGGCCGTTTTATCTGCTGGTCTTCGGCGCGGCGCTGACGGCCTTCTACATGATGCGGCAGGTGAGCTACGTGTTCTTCGGCGAGTGGCGCGGGCACGATCATGCGCATGAGAGCCCGAAGGTGATGACGGTGCCGCTCGTGATTCTGGCGTTTTTCGCGATGGCGCTGGGTGCGATTGGAACGCCGGCGTGGCCGTGGTTCCAGTCGTTCCTTGGGAACCGGGCGACGAGCTTTGCGTGGTCGAGCTTCAGCCAGCCGGGGCTGATGACGCTGATGTTGAGCTCGAGCACGGTGGTGATTGTGGGATTGCTGGCGGCCTGGTGGATTTACGGCAACAAGTCGCCCAGGGCCGAGGAGCCGGATGTGCTGGAGCGGGCGATTCCGCCGGTGTGGGTGCTGCTGCGCAACAAGATGTATGTGGACGAACTCTACGGCGTGACTGTGGTTGCCTTTTATTGGTGGTGGGCGCGGGTTGCGGACTGGCTGGACCGTCGCGTGTGGGGCGGTGCGGTGACAGGCGTGGTGTGGGCTTTCCGCGGACTGGCGCACCTGAACCGGCTGATGGACGTGCACTGGGTGGACGGCGGCTTTGACAAGGGCTGCGAAGAACTGGCCGGAGGCGGCGGGCTGCTGGCGCGCGTGCAGAGCGGGCGGGTGCAGACGTATCTGCGGCTGCTGGCGCTGGCGGCGGCGGTGCTGGCCGTGATCCTTATCTGGAGCAGCCGCGGATGAACGGAATTCCCATCTTGACGCTGCTGACCGTGCTGCCCGTGGTGGGCGCCGTGATTGCGCTCTTCGCGGGCAAGCGTGCGCGGACCGTGGCGCTGGTGACGACGCTGGCGGCGCTGGCGCTTTCACTCTTCATCTGGACAAAGCTGCCCGCCGACGGATCGATTGGGCTGGTGGAGCGCGCGGCGTGGGCGCCGAGCCTGGGGATTGAATATCACCTGGGTGTGGATGGGCTGGGCGCGCTGATGCTGGTGCTCTCTGCCATTGTGACGCTGATGAGCGTGGACGCTGCGCACAGGGTGCACACGCGGCCGAACCTCTACTTCTTCATGGTGCTGCTGCTGGAGGCGGGCCTGTTCGGGTCGTTCACGGCGCTGAATTTCTTCCATTGGTTCCTGTTCTGGGAGCTGAGTTTGATTCCGGCGTTCTTCCTCATCAAGCTGTGGGGTGGGGCGAAGCGCGGGCCGGCAGCGACGAAGTTTTTTGTCTACACGATGGCCGGAAGCGTGGCGCTGCTGGTGGCGTTTCTTGCCGTGTATCTTGCCGCCGGCAGCATGGACTTTGAGCAATTGACGGCGATGGCCGCGACGGGCGCGCTTGGCCAGGCCGTGACGGCGCACCTGGGCTCGTCGATCCTGGGCGCCCCGGTGATGAAGTGGCTTGCTGTCGGCGTGCTGGCGGGCTTTGCGGTGAAGGTGCCGATGATGCCCTTCCACACATGGCTGCCGGACGCGTATGCCGAAGCGCCTTCGCCGGTGACCATGCTGCTGACGGGCGCGATGTCGAAGATGGGCGTCTATGGCCTGCTGCGGATCGCGGTGCCGATCTTCGGGCGCCAGATTGCCGAGATGCGCGTGCCGCTGCTCGTGCTGGCGGTGGTCACGGTGGTGATGGGCGCGTTTGCCGCGGCGGCGCAGAAGGATTTGAAGCGGGTCTTTGCCTATTCGTCAGTGAATCATCTGGGCTACTGCTTGCTCGGCATTTTTGTGCTGGCGATTCCGGCGGCGGGCGCGGCGGCGGAAGCGAGCCGCGCGGCGGCGCTGAACGGCGTGATTCTGCAGATGTTCAACCACGGCATCACGGCCGCGGCGCTGTTCTGGTTCATCGCCATGCTGCAGGAACGCAGCGGCGGCGAACGCTGGATCGACCACTTCGGCGGATTGCGCAAACCGGCGCCGGTGCTGGCAGGCATGATGGGCATTGCGCTGTTCGCCTCGCTGGGGCTGCCGGGATTGAATGGATTCGTGGGCGAGTTTCTCATCTTCCGCGGAGTGTTCCCGCTCTCGTGGGTGGCGGCTTCGTTCTCGATTCTTGGACTGCTGGTGACCGCGGCGGTGATTCTGACGGTGATCCAGAAGGTGTTTACGGGGCCGGTGCCGGAGAAGTGGTCCAGCTTCCCGGATATGCATGGCGGTGAGCGGCTGGCGATGGCTCCGGTGATTGGGCTGATGCTGCTGATCGGCCTGTTGCCTCAACTGATTGTGGGCACGGTGAACCCGACGGTGGTGAACCTGCTGGCGCACTGGAGATTTTAAAGGCTGTTCTCCAGCATGCGCGTTGCTTTTGAGGAATTGCAAGGCGGCCTTCTTCTGAATTTGAAGGCCGCGCAACGGAATGGGTTTCGATTAACGGTAAGTGGAGAACCGCTGTAGATGTTGGCCTGGACGATTTATCTCTCGTTTGCAGGAGCGCTGGCGCAGGCGCTGCTGCCGAAGGGCAGAAACGAGCTTTCGCGCTGGCTGGCGCTGGCCGTGGCAGTGGCGGGCCTGGTGCTGGCGGTGATGGGCTTTGCCGCCGGCGCCGCGAATCACTATGCGCTGACGACCGTGATCGACGTGCCGTGGGTGCCGTCGATGGGGATCCATTACATTCTTGCTGCCGACGGAATCAGCCTGGTGCTGGTGCTGCTGACGGGACTGGCGGCGGTGGCCGGCGTGCTGTTCAGCTGGAACATCGAGCACAGGACGAATGAGTTCTTCGCCTTTTATCTCGCGCTCATCGGCGGCGTCTACGGCGTCTTCCTCAGCTTCGACGTGTTCCTGCTCTTCGTCTTCTATGAGATTGCAATTGTGCCCAAGTACTTCCTGATCGCGATCTGGGGCTCCACGCGGCGCGAGTACGGCGCGATGAAGCTGGCGCTTTACTCGTTTGGCGGCTCGGCGATGGTGCTCGTCGGGCTGCTGGCGGCGTATGCCGCGTCGGGCAGTCGCTCGACGGGGCTGGTCGCGCTGGCGCATGCGGGATTGCCCGTGAGCTTCCAGATGGGTTGCTTCCCGCTGGTTTTTGTGGGCTTCGCGATTCTGGCGGGCATGTGGCCCTTCCACACATGGGCGCCCACGGGCCATGTGGCGGCGCCGACCGCGGCAAGCATGCTGCTGGCCGGCGTGGTGATGAAGCTGGGCGCCTACGGCTGCCTTCGCGTGGCCATGACCGTCTTTCCGCACGGAATGGACCCGTGGGGTTTTTCGGTGCTGGGGCTTGGGTCGTGGCGCGAGGTCTTCGCGCTGCTGGCGGTGATCGGGATTGTGTATGGCGCGCTGGTGGCGCTGGTGCAAAGCGACTTCAAATTCGTCATCGGCTACTCCAGCGTGAGCCACATGGGCTTTGTGCTGCTGGGCCTGATGACGCTGAACCAGATTGGCATGACGGGCGCGGTGCTGCAGATGTTCTCGCACGGCATTCTGGCGGGTCTGCTCTTCGCGATTGTGGGGCGGATTGTGTACGACCGCACGCACACGCGGCAATTGGCGGAGCTGGAAGGAATGCACCTGTCACGGCGACTGCCGTTTGCGGCGTGGTCCTTTGTGATTGCCGGAATGGCGGCGATGGGGCTGCCGGGCTTTTCAGGATTCGTGGCCGAGTTCCAGGTGCTGGTAGGCGCGTGGCAGGCGAAACCGTGGTGGACGCTGGCCGCGGGCGTGGGCATCGTGGTGGGTGTGGCCTATACATGGCGCGCGATGCAGAAGGCCTTCTTCAGTGATCACACGCCGGCTCCGCACGTGCATGACCATGAACACGAGCTGGCGACGATTACTTGGCCGGAGAAGACAGGGGTTTGTCTGCTGATCGGCGCAAGCCTGTGGGTCGGGCTCTACCCGCGCATCCTGCTGCAGGCAATTGAGCCGGCAGTGAAGGCGCTGCTTGCGGGAGGGCTGCGATGAACTATCTCGACCTTTTCCGCGCAACGCTGCCGGAAACGGCGCTGGAGATTGCGGCGCTGCTGGTGCTGGCGGTGGACCTGGGACTGCTGCGCAGGGCGGCGACGGAGGTGCGGCGCACGGTGGCCGTGTTGCTGGGCGTGCTGGGTTGCGGTGCGGCGCTGTGGACGATGGCCACGCCGGCCCAGGGCGCGCTGAAGTTTGGCGGCGATGTGCTGCTGGCTGTCGGCGGCTCGACGACCGTGGCGCAGGTGGGCATTCTGGCGCTGACTGAGCTGACGCTCTTCCTGCTGATTGACGCGGATTTCACCGAGCATGTGGGCGAGTATGTGGCCGTGGTGCTGATGGCGGCGGCGGGCGGGCTGCTGATCAGCGCAGCGCAGGATTTGCTGGTGATCTTCATCGGGCTGGAGCTGCTGAGCCTGGGGCTTTACATTCTGACCGCGTTTGCGAAGAAGTCCGCGCGCAGCGCCGAAGCGGCGATGAAGTACTACCTCTTCGGGGGGATGTCGGCGGCGTTTCTGCTCTTCGGGTTCAGTTATCTGTACGGATTGTCGGGTTCGACGAGCCTGCCGAAGGTGGTGCTGGGCACCTATTTCGCCTCCGCACACGGCGGATTGCCGTTGCTGGTGGTGGCGCTGGTCATGGTGGCCGCAGGGCTTGGCTTCAAAGTGGCGGCCGCGCCGTTCCACCTGTGGGCGCCGGACACTTATGAAGGCGCGCCGGCCCCGGCGGCAGCGTTTATTGCGTCGGTGTCGAAGGTGGCGAGCTTCGCGCTGCTCATCACCATCAGCACCGTCGCGCTGCATTTCATGGAGAGCTTCCACGTTACTGGAGGGTACGTCACTGCCAAAATGTACCCGGTCGGCACCCCGCAGCCCCATGTGACGCTGGGTATTCCGGGTCTGTGGCTCACGATTTTGATCGTGCTTGCCGCGCTGTCGATGGTCATCGGCAACCTGGCGGCGCTGGCGCAGGTCAGCGTGCGCAGGCTGCTGGCGTACTCGGCTGTGGCACATGCGGGCTACATACTGCTGGGACTGGCCTACTTCTCGCGGTCGCCGCGGAGCGCGCAGGCGATTCTCTACTACGTGCTGTCCTATGGACTGACGACAATCGGGGCCTTTGGCGCGGTGGCGGCGGTGGAGCGAGCAACCAGCAGCGACCGGCTGGATGCCTTCCTGGGGCTGCACAAGCGGAACGGGGTGCTGGCAGCGGTGTTGCTGGTGCTGTTCCTTTCGCTGGCGGGGATTCCGCCGCTGGTGGGCTTCTGGGCGAAGTTCAACCTGTTTGCCGTCGTGCTGTCCATGGGCAACGCGAGCGGCTTGGCGCTGGGGCTGGTGGCGCTGGCGGTGGCCATGAGCGCGGTGAGCCTCTACTACTACCTGCAGGTGCTCAAGCGCGCCTACGTGATGCCCGGAGTGGAAGAGACGCGGATCGCGGTGCCGACGATGACGATGGCGGTGCTGGTGGTGATTGCGCTGGCGGTGCTGCTGCTCGGTATCTTCCCCGGCGCGATGCAGGGCTGGATTGCGGGATTCTATCCGGGGATGTAGGGCTTGCGAGGATCCCCTCGAAGAGAGCAAGCAAAGTGGCCCGGTTCTCAAAGCGAGAGAGCCGGGCAGTTGTGTTGCAATGCGCAGCAATCAGCCGCGGAGAAAGTCCTTAGCCTTCTGGAGGAGCACGTCGCGGCCCACGTCGGAGATTGCATTGGTGAGCGGAATCTGCTTTGGGCAGACCTCGACGCAGTTTTGCGCGAAGCCGCACTCCTGGATGCCGCCGTCGCCGGCCAGGGCGCGCAGGCGTTCCTCTTTGAGGACCTTGCCGGTGGGGTGGTTGTTGAAGAGCTTCACCTGGGCGATGGTGGCCGCGCCGACGAAGCCGGTGGCGTCATTGAACTGCGGGCAGACCTCCATGCAGCAGGTGCAGGAGATGCAGTTGGAGAGCGGATAGCTGACTTCCTGGTCCTGCGGGAAGACGCGCGGGCCGGAGCCGAGGTCGTATGTGCCGTCGACCGGGACCCATGCCTTGACCTTCTTGAGATTCTCAAAAAGAACCGAGCGATCGACCTGGAGATCGCGCACGAGCGGAAACTTGGAGAGCGGCTCGACCTTGATGGGCTGCTCGAAATTTTTGACCAGCGCCGAGCAGGCCATGCGGGCGCGGCCATTGATCCTCATCGCGCACGACCCGCAGATTTCTTCCAGACAATTGGAGTCGTAGGCGATGGGGGTGGTCGGCTTGCCCTCGGCGGTGACGGGGTTGGCGGCGATCTCCATCATGGCGGAGATGACGTTCATGCCGGGACGCCACTCGATTTCGAATTTTTCCCACACGGCGGGCGCGTCGGGGCTGGCCTGGCGCTTGATTTCAAAGGCTACGGTTTTGGTTGCCATTGGTCAGTCTCCCTTGGGTTATTTCGCGGCGTCGTAGCGGCGCGGGCGGGGCTTGATGAACTGCGTGTCGACGGCCTCGTATTCGATACGCGGACCGTCAGGCGAGCCGGTGAAGGCGGCCTTTGTGGTCTTGAGGAATTGTTCGTCGATGCGCTCTGGGAAATCGGGCTTGTAATGCGCGCCGCGCGACTCGTCACGCAGCAGAGCGCCGCGCACGACGCAGCGCGAGAGCTCTAGCATGTTCTTGAGCTGGCGGGTGAATGCGAAGCTGGTGTTGGCCCACTGGCTGCGGTCGCTCAAGTTGATCTTGTTGTAGCGGTCGAGCAGCTCAACGATCTTTTCATCGGCCTCCTGGAGCCCCTTGTTATAGCGGATGACGGTGGCGTGCTTGGTCATGGTGCTGCCCAGCTCGCGCCACAGGCGGAAGGGATTTTCCGTGCCGTCGCTCTTCATCAGGGTGCTGTTGATTTCGGTCTGGCGGGCGAGTTCGGCCGCCGCGCCGCCGTCGCCCTCCTGCGCGGCCAGACTCTTGGCGTAGGTCATGGCATTGGGGCCGGCGTGGAAGCCGCCATAGATGCAACTGAGCAGCGAGTTTGCGCCCAGTCGATTGGCGCCGTGGTACTGGTACTCGCACTCGCCGGCGGCAAAGATGCCGGGGACGTTGGTCATCTGGTCGTTGTCCACCCAGAGGCCGCCCATGGTGTAGTGCATGCCGGGGAAGATCTTCATGGGCTCCAGGTGGGGATCGACGCCGACAAACTTCTCGTAGATTTCGAGGATGCCGCCAAGCTTGCGGTCGAGGGTTTCGCGGTCGATGTGCGTGAGGTCGAGATAGACCATGGGCTGGCCGTCGATGCCGAGGTGATGCTCGTAGACGACCTTGTGAATGGCGCGCGTGGCCACGTCGCGGGGGACGAGGTTGCCGTACTTCGGATACCACTCTTCAAGGAAATACCAGCGGTCGGCGGCAGGAATCTGCGGAATGGGGCGCTTGTCGCCGGACTGGCGCGGAACCCAGACGCGTCCGCCCTCCCCGCGGGCGGACTCGGACATGAGGCGGAGCTTGTCCTCGCCGGGGATGCAGGTGGGGTGCACCTGGATGAATTCACCGTTGGCGTAGTACGCGCCCTGCTGGAAGATGGCCGACTGCGCGGAGCCTGTGCAGACCACGGAGTTGGTACTTTTGCCGAAGAGGGCGCCGACACCGCCGGTGGCGAGGAGAATGGCGTCGGCGGGGAAGGCCTGCAGCTCCATGGTGCGGAGATTCATGGCGGTGATGCCGCGCGCGACGCCTTTGGAATCGAGGATGGCGGAGAGGAACTCCCAGCCTTCGAATTTGCGGACCCGGCCTTCAGACTCGTAGCGGCGCACCTGCTCGTCGAGCGCGTAGAGAAGCTGCTGGCCGGTGGTTGCGCCTGCAAAGGCGGTGCGGTTGTAGAGCGTGCCGCCGAAGCGGCGGAAGTCGAGCAGACCTTCAGGAGTGCGGTTGAAGGGCACGCCCATGCGGTCGAGGAGATCGATAATGCCGGGCGCGGCTTCGCACATGCCCTTGACGGGGGTCTGGTTGGCGAGGAAGTCGCCGCCATAGATGGTGTCGTCAAAGTGCTGCCACGTGGTGTCGCCTTCGCCCTTCAGGTTCTTGGCCGCATTGATGCCGCCCTGCGCGCAGACCGAGTGAGAGCGCTTGACGGGAACGATGGAGAACAGGTCCACGTTGCCGCCCGCCTCGGCGATCTTGATGACGGCGGAGAGTCCGGCAAGGCCGCCGCCGATGACGATGATTTTGGGTGCTGCCATCTGTGTGTCAGTTCCTTTCCGTCAAAGCGGGCCTGTGCCTGGGCACGGGCAAAAAAAACTCAAACGTGCGCGGCTTCATGCGCGGCTTCGTGTGAGGGTCGAACAGCGGGTTGCGGAATGGGAGGCGCGAAGCGCAGCGGCGCGGCGATCCGGTTCCAGGCGTTGATTTGGCTGATGGCGACGGTGAGCAACGCGCGCTCGCGCTCATCAAACTGCGCGGAAACGGCGGCGTAGGCTTCGTCGCTGATGGAACGCTGTGCGAGCAGCGTGACCTGTTCGGTCCACTCGAGCGCGGCGAGCTCGCGGGGAGAATAGATGCCGGATTCGCGCCAGGCGGCAAGCAGGTCGAGCTTTTCTGCGGGGATGTTGAGCTTGCGCGCGTCGTTCAGGTGGAACTGCACACAGAAGGCGCAGCCGTTGAGCTGCGAGGCGCGAATCTTGATCAGCTCGCGAAGCTCGGGCTCGATGCCGGATTTGCGAAGGGCGTGGGTGATGGCGGCCATGCTGGTAGCAAACTCCGGAACGATTTCCTGGAAGGCCTTCCAGTCGATGCGGGGTCCGGTGGATTCGGAAGCGGACATGGGGCTCTCCTTTCAGCTACAGGTTCATGCGAGGCGTTGGCGCGGCGGCCAGGCGCAGATGCGCTGCGTTCAGAGGCACATCTGTGGGCGCATTCTTGTATTTGGGGCTGATGAAGGCCCAGATGCTGGCCAGGCCCATGAGGGCGAGACCAAGGCCGAAGACGGCGCAGACATAGCCGAAGCGGCGGCGCGATTTGACGCCGGGAGTGATGCCCCACTTGGCAGCAAAGAGCCAGATGCCGTAGGAGAAGTGCCAGCAGATGGCGATCATGGCGATGACGTAGACGGCAAGCATCCAGGGATTGGAGAGCTCGTGCTGCACCTTGGCGAAGGCCGCGCCGGGATGCTCCGGCAGGCTGATGCCCATGAAGCGCTGGCGGATGACGTGCTGCAGGATGTACGCGAAGGCGATGAGGCCGGTGTAGCGCTGGGCCATGTACATCCAGTTGCCGGCCCAGGGATAGTAAACGACGTTGGACTTGCCGCGCAGCCAGATGTAAACGCCGTAGACCGCGTGATAAAGGATGGGCAGGAAGATGAAGACCCATTCAAGGACGCGGACCAGTGGAAGGCTGTTGAGGAAGCGGACCTGCAGTCCATAGGCGACGGGCCCCTTGAGCGCCTCAAAGTTGGAGAGGAGGTGCTCAAGGAGAAATGCGCCGATGGGGATGATTCCGAGCAGCGAGTGCAGCCTGCGCAGGACAAAGCTGGTGCCTTGCCCGGCGCGCAGCGGTGGAACGCCCGGATGGACTGTGGGCGCGGAAGGGTGCTGTGCAGTGGCCATGCGAATCGCGGCTCCTAAAGGCTATGGATCGGCTCCTAAAGGCTATGGATCGAGGCTAGATCGCTCGACGCGAAGAAGGACTCAGAAGTTGTTCCTTCTGCATTATTGGTTTCCGCGATTGGGAGCGTCAAGGAGCGTGGGTCGCGGAGTTTCGGCAGGTGGAACCGTTACGGGCGGCTGGCGAGCGGGAGCACAGCGGGAAGCAGGGCTGCAAGTGCGCGTCCGCGATGGCTGAGCGAGAGCTTGGTTTCGAGGTCGAGCTCCGCCATGGTGCGGTGAAGGTTGGGCAGGTAGAAGAGGGGATCGTAGCCGAAGCCGCCAGTTCCGCGCGGTCCTTCGAGGATAAGGCCTTCCACAGAGCCTTCCGCGGCGTGGAGGGGCTCGCCATCGCGGGCCGCGACCAGGACGCAGCGGTACCGGGCGGCGCGCTGGTCCGCAGCGACGCCGGCCAGGCGCTGCAGCAGGACCATGTTGTTCCACACGTCGCTGTTGTCGTTGGCGTCGGGCGAGTCGTAGAGGCCGGCATCGGCGGCGAAGCGGGCGGAGCGCACACCCGGCGCGCCATGGAGCGCGTCCACCTCCAGACCGGAGTCGTCGGCCAGGACGATTTCGCCGGACGCGAAGCGGGAATAATAGACCGCCTTCAGGGTGGCGTTGGCGGAGAAACTGTCGCCGTCTTCTTCGGGCGGGGGAATATGGTCGAGTCCGGGCAGCGGCTCAAGGTCGAGCGAATGAGTGGAGGCGGAGGTGCGAAAATCGCGGAGTTTGCCCTGGCTGGAGGTTGCGATGAAGAGACGGAGGGCCATCGAGGCCAGTGTAATGGGTTCCCATGCGGGAAGGACAGAGGAAAGAAGGCTTTGCAGGTCAGAGTCCGATGCGGCAGAATGGGCTGGCTTCAACGAAGCGAAGGATGGGGCAATCGAGATGAAGATTCAAGCGGGAGCGATGGCGTGGGTACTGGCGGGCACAATGCTGCTTCCGTTGAAATCAATCGCCGAGGGGCCGGCGCATCTGGAAGTGGACAACCTGCGGCACGCGCTGGGAATCGACGATGCGTCGCCCAGCTTCTCCTGGCAGCTTGACGATCCGACGCGCGGTGCGCGGCAGACCGGCTATGAAGTGCAGGTGGCGACGAGCGAGGCCGAGCTGCGGGCGGGCAAGGCGGACGTGTGGGTCAGCGGACGTGTGGCCAGTGGACAGTCGCTGAACGTGAAGTACGCGGGCCCGGCGCTGAAGGCGAGCACGCGCTACTACTGGCGCGTGAAGGTGTGGGGCGTGGGCGGAAAGGCGTATGCGCCGGACGCGGTGAACTGGTGGGAGACGGGCCTGATGACCCCGGATGCGTGGCGCGCGGATTGGATCGGCTACGAAACGCCGGAGGAAGCGGCGGTGCGGCATGCACGGGCGGAGTGGGTGACGGTGGAGGATGCCGCGCCGGTGAAGGGGGACGTGGAGCGGATTGCGTATCGTACCCACGTGACGTTGGCGAAGCCGGTGCGGAAGGCGGTGCTTTATGCAACGGGCGAGGATACGGTTTCGGCCTGGGTGAACGGTACTCATGCGATGGAAGCCTCGGCGCTGCCGCCCTATGAGCACCTGCCGTGGAAGAAATTTGTGCGCGCGGACGTGACGGGCGACGTGGCTGCGGGGACGAACACGATTGCCATCGAGGCGGTGCACTACACCAACCCGAACGACGGCGCGGCGCGTGTGGCGAAGCCGCCAATGATCGCGACGCTCTACGTGGAGTACAGCGACGAAACAACTGCGACCTTTGGAAGCGATGCGACGTGGAAGGCGAATACGGATGCCGCGCCGGGATGGCAGCATGCGAGCTTCAACGATGCGGGCTGGCCGGCGGCCGTGACGGCAGCCTCGGCTGGGCATCCGTGGATTCCGGACTCGGTGAAGGCGTTGCGGCATGTCTTCGACGAGCACAGGCCGGTGAAGAGCGCGCGGCTGTACGCGACGGCGCTGGGGATGTACGAGATGTTCCTGAACGGGCGGCGTGTGGGCGAACAGGTAATCCACCCCTCGGACGAGAAACTGTCCGAAGGGGCCCCGGTGATGGCGCCGGGCTGGACGGACTATCGCGAGCGGGTCCTATATCAGACCTACGATGTGACGGCGCTGCTGAAGCAGGGAAGAAACGCCGTTGGGGCGCTGCTGGCGCCGGGTTGGTATGAGACGCCGCTGGAATGGCTGCAGGAACCGAACAACTACGGCGTGACGCCGCCGGCGCTGCGCGCGGAGCTGCGGATTGAGCACACCGACGGCAGCGTGGAGTGGGTGACGACGACTCCGGCGTGGCAGGCGCGTAGGTCGAGCATTCTGCATTCTGAGCTTTATGACGGCGAAAGCCAGGATGCGCGGCGCAGAGAGCCGGGCTGGGATACAGCGGATTTTTCCGCGCACGGATGGAAGCAGGCGATGGCGATTACGCCCGCGCCGGTGCGGATTGAGGCGCAGGAGTTCCAGCCGATTCGCGTGGAGCGCGAACTGCATGCCGTGGAGATGACCGAACCGAAGCCCGACGTGTACATCTACGACTTTGGGCAGAACCAGGCGGGCGTGGAGCGGGTGCGCGTGAGCGCGCCAGCCGGAACCACGGTGCGGCTGCGGTTCGGCGAGATTCTGAATGCGGACGGGACGCTCTACACGGAAAATCTGCGGACGGCGAAGGCCACGGACACCTTTACGCTGGCGGGCAAGGGCGTGGAGGAGTTCACGCCGCAGTTTACCTATCACGGATATCGTTATGCGGAACTGACAGGATTGCCGGCAGCACCGGGGAAAGACGCGGTGACGGCGCTGGTGCTGCACACGGACGCTCCGTTTGCGGCGCGGATGAAGACCGGCGACGCAATGATCAACCAGCTGCTGAGCAACATCGAGTGGGGGCAGCGGTCGAACTTTATGAGCGTGCCGACGGATTGCCCGCAGCGCGACGAGCGGCTGGGCTGGATGGGCGACGCGGAGGTCTTCTGGCGCGCGGCGAGCTACAACATGAACCTGGCGGCTTTCACGCGAAAGTTTGCGGGCGACATGCGCGGAACGCAGGCGGGGACCCCGTTTTACGGAATCTATTCGCCGGGAACGTCGCGCGAAAACATGGGGCTGGCCGCGGGCTGGAGCGACGCGGGTGTGATTCTGCCGTGGACTTCGTGGCTGCAGAACGGCGACACGAGCGTAATCGACGAGAACTGGGCGGCGATGACGAAGTATCTGGCGGCAATCGACGAGGAGAGTCCGAACGGGCTGTGGGAGAAGAATCTGGGGAACGAGTTCGGCGACTGGCTTTCGCCGGAGGGCAAGACGAACCAGGTGCTGATTGCGACCGCATCGTGGGCCTACGACGTGACGCTGATGCGGGAGATGGCGCGGGCCACGGGAAGAACGGCGGACGAAGAGAAGTATGCGCGGCTGTTCGAGAAGATCCGCGCGGCGTTCGAGGAGAAATTTGTGCACAGCGACGGATATGTGGCAGGCGCGGACAACGGCCTGTCACAGTTCGGGCGGATCAACAATCCGAACGCGAAGAGCAAGGGAGGCGATACGCAGACTGGATACGCTCTGACGTTGCAGATGAACCTTGTGCCGGATGATTTACGCGCGAAGGTGGCCAAGCGCCTTGTGGATAAGATTGCGGCCAATCACGGACTGCTGGGGACGGGCTTCTTGGGGACGCCGTATCTGCTGCAGGTACTGACGAGGACTGGTCACGCGGACGTTGCGTATGAGCTGATGCTGAACACCGCGTATCCTTCGTGGGGTTACCTGGTGGACCACGGCGCAACGACAATGTGGGAGCGCTGGAACGGCGACAAGATGAAGAGCGACCCGAGCATGAACTCCTACAACCACTACGCGTATGGCGCGGTGGCGGCCTGGCTCTATGGCTATGCGGCGGGCGTGGACGCGACGCCCATGGATGCGGGCTTCCACACGGTGGTGCTGCATCCGGTGTTCAGCGCGCGGCTGGGAAGCGTGGAGTTCCGTTATCCGTCTGCGTATGGCGTGATTGCTTCGGACTGGAAGGTGAGCGGATCGACGGTGGTGTGGCACGTAACGATTCCGGCGAACGCGACCGGGTGGATTCCGGAAAGCGAGGCCGGGCGCTACCACCTGAAGAGCGCGGCGGGTGAGAACGGGATTACGCGCGGCACGGGACCGAACGGACATGCCGGCTTGCGGCTGGAAGCGGGCGGGTATCAATTCACCGGGAAACTGGAGTAAGCGGCGCCGGAAGCGACCGACGGGGCCACGAGGAGAGGACTCATGTCCATTGCGGCGGGGATTGGCTGGCACGTGCTGGGAGCCAGCATGGCTGCGTCCTTTTATGCGCCGATTGAGAAGGTGCGGAAGTGGTCGTGGGAGACGACGTGGGCGCTGGCGGGACTGTTCTCGTGGGTTCTGCTGCCAATTGGCGTGAGCCTGGTGCTGCTGCCGGATTTTCAGGGCTTCTATGCGGCGATGGGAGCGGGGTTGCTGTGGAAGGTGGCTCTCTTCGGCGCGATGTGGGGCGTGGGCAACGTGGGCTATGGGCTGACGATGCGGTACCTGGGTATGAGCCTGGGCATTGGCGTGGCGATTGGCGTAACGCTGATCGCCGGAACGCTGGTGCCGCCGCTGATGCACGGGCAGGGGGCGATGCTGTTCAACACGCGCAGCGGGCTGCTGACGATGGCCGGCGTGGGCGTGGCGTTGCTGGGCGTGGCGATTGTGTCCTATGCGGGCCACCTGAAGGAGCAGCAAAGAGGCGGAGAGGTTGCGGAGTTCAACCTGGGGCTGGGACTGACGCTGGCGGTGCTGTGCGGGATTTTCTCTTCCGGTATGTCGTTCGCGATGGACGCGGCGGGACCGATGGCGGCAGCGGCGAAGCATGCGGGCGTGAAGCCGCTTTATGCGGCGCTGCCCGCGTACGTCATCATCATGGGCGGCGGCGCGGTGGTGAATTTTGCCTACTGCTTTTTCCGCCTGGCCACCCGGAAGAACCTCTCGCTGCGCGCCGACCTGGCCCAACCGGGACCGACACTGCGGAGGAATGCGCTGCTGGCGGCGACGGGCGGCGTTATGTGGTATCTGCAGTTCTTCTTTTACGCGTGGGGCGCGGCGAATATTCCCCTGCGGCTGGGCTACGTGAACTGGATGCTGCACATGAGCATTTACGTGTTGTGCGGCGGTCTGGTGGGCCTGGCGCTGGGCGAGTGGAAGGGCGCGGGCTCTCGGCCGGTGCGGATATTGTGGGCGGGAATGCTGGTGATTATTCTGGCGGCGAACCTGGTGGGATTGGGATTGGCCGCAGGCTAGGGCAAGGGAAGCTGGCTCGCAAGGCCGGAGGCGATGAGGTCGGTGCGCAGCGCTGCGATGGTGGAGAACTCAATGGCGCGGAGACCGAGGGCGCGCGCGGCCTGCACATTGACGAGCTTGTCGTCGAGGAAGAGCGTCTCTTGCGGTTCCGTGCCGAGCTGCGCCAGCGTGCGGAGGTAAATCTCGGGGTCGGGCTTGGCGATGCCGAACTGGTAGCTCCAGACGAGGACGTCGAAGCGCGGGAGCCAGTCGAACGTGCGCTTCATGTTTTCGAGCACGGAGTCGCCCATGTTGGAGAGAATGGCGGTGCGGATGCCGCGCTGCTTGAGCTGGATCTGCCAGGCGAGCATGGCGGGGTCGAAGGTGGTCCACATGCGGGCGTCGTGGCGGTTGAGTTCACTGACCAGCTCCGCCGATTCGGGCAGGCCGGCATCGCGGAGAAATTTTTGCCAGAAGGCGACTCCGGAGAGCTTGCCTTCGTCGTAGGCGTGGCGGTCAGCCCAGTAGAGGCGCTCGAAGTCGACCACCGGTAGGCCGGTCAGGCGGACCATGGCCGCGTGGGCGTCCGCGATGGGCGGGCCGGTGAGGACCATTCCGTAGTCAAAGATGACGGCGCGCAAGGCCAAAGTACCTCCGGGAAGGCGTCCGTGTATGTTGAGGAGGACGCCTGTTTCCATTGTGCCTGACGGCGGGCGAAGGACCAGGTGCCAGCCTTCGTGGGTGCGGGGATTGGAATGCGGTTTTCCGAGAGGACGAACTGGAACATGGACGAGAGCACGCTGGCGCGGGCGCACCGGGAGCGCGTGCAGGCCGGGCAGCCGGTGGCGGATCTGACGGCGTCCAATCCGACGCGCTGCGGTTTTGCGTATGACGCGGCAACGCTGGCGGCGCTGACCGATGCGCGGGCGCTGGACTATGATCCGCAGCCGCGGGGATTGCCAGCGGCGCGGGAGGCGGTGAGCGCGTATTACGCGGCGCATGATGCGGAGGTGAGCCCGGAGCAGGCGGTGCTGACGACAAGCACCAGCGAGGCCTATAGCTTTCTTTTCCGGCTGCTGTGCGATGCGGGGAACGAGATTCTGGTGCCGCAGCCGGGGTATCCGCTCTTCGATTTTCTGGCCGGGCTGGACGACGTGCGGCTGAAGGCCGCGCCACTGGTCTACGACTATGGCTGGCAAATGGAGCCGGAGGGATTTCGGCTCGCGATTACGGAGCGGACGCGGGCGATTGTGCTGGTGCACCCAAACAACCCGACCGGGCACTTTACCAAGCCGTGGGAGGCGCGGGAGTTGGCGCAGATATGCCGGGAGAACAGCCTGGCCTTGATTGTGGACGAAGTGTTTCTGGATTACGCGTTCGAGGGGAAGGCGCGGAGTTTTGCCCAGGGGCTCGAGGATGTGCCGGTGTTTGTGGTGAGCGGGCTGAGCAAGATTGCCGGACTGCCGCAGATGAAGGCTGCGTGGATTGTGGCCGCCGGACCGGAGCGCGCGGCGGCACTGGAGCGGCTGGAGGTGATTGCGGACACCTTTCTCTCCATGAATGCGCCGGTGCAATGGGCGCTGGGAAAGTGGCTGGCGGGGCGGGAGACGATCCAGTGGCAGATTCGGGCGCGTGTGGCGGCCAACCTGGCGGAGCTGGACCGGCAGCTTGCCGGGCAGGAGACGGTGCGGCGGCTGGAGGTGGAGGGTGGATGGTATGCGGTGCTCCGGATTCCGGCCGTGCAGCCGGACGAGCAGACGGTGATGGAGTTGCTGGAGCGGGGCGTGTGGGTCCATCCGGGGTACTTTTTCGGCATGGAGGAATCGGGCTGGCTGGTGGTGAGCCTGCTGGGAGATGCGCAGGAATTTCTTACCGGAGTAACCGGTATGATTGCATATTTGGGCACGCATCAAGGTAGTAACAGAAGAGAGAAATAACTTAAAGTTCTGCTTTTGATAAATCTTGTAAATAATTGAAAAAAATAAAGATGGTATCGCAACTTGACGAGATTGTTACGTCCGTAAAAATGGATTGGCACGGCGCTCCTGGCCGATGGTGGTTACCGGTCCGTGACCTGGAACGACACGGGTTTCGTCGGGCAGGGTGAGCAGGCGCGCGCGAATGGATGCCAGGATCTGAGCGAAATTTCCGCCGGGCAGGTCGGTGCGTCCGATGGAGCCGGCAAAGAGCGTGTCGCCGGCGAGGAGCAGGTTGAGCGGCACGAAGCGCAGGCAGATGGAGCCCTGGGTATGGCCGGGGGTGTGGAGGACCGTAGCGGGGTAGGCTTCGAGGCCGACGATGCGTCCTTCGGTGAGGCTTTCGTCGGGAGGGACCACGTCGGGAGTGGGTACGCCGAACCAGGCAGCCTGCTGATCCATCATTTCGAGTAGGGGCAGGTCATTTTCGTTCAGCAGAATGGGCGCGCCGGTGAGCCGCTTGAGGCGGAGCGCGCCGCCGATGTGGTCAATGTGCGCATGGGTGATGAGGATTTGCTTGAGTTTGAGCCCGCGCTCGGTCAGGCGTCCGTAGATGCGGGTGATGTCGTCGCCGGGGTCGATGACGATGGCTTCTCCGGTGGCCTCGTCTCCAAGGAGGGTGCAGTTGCACTGGAGGAGACCGACGGGAAAGGTCTCGAGAATCATAGGCTCATTGTAGAGCGGGGCGGCCGCAACCGATTTTTTTGAAGCAGCGAAAAGGCAGGCCGCAACCTGCCTTTGGCGGGGAATGGCTAAGCGGCTATTTGCCGGGCTTGGCCGGGGCCGACGCCGGCGCGGGCGTGGAGTTATCCAGCACAGAATGGCTCTGCACGGAGCGCTCATACATGATGGTCAGGGTCAGCGAGGTGCACATGAAGATGATCGCGCACCAGGTGGTGAGCCGGGTGAGCATGTTTGCCGCGGCGCGGGGACCGAAGGCGGTCTGCGAGCCCTGTCCGCCGAAGGCGCCGGCGAGGTCGGCCGAGCGGCCCTGCTGGACCAGGATGACCCCGATGAGGAAGAGGCAGACGATGACGTGCACGACAACAACGGCGTAGAAGAAAATCTGCATTGCGCAAGCTGCTTTCCAAAAAAAATTGCCCGGCCGCGAGGCCCCGTGGCAGTGAGTTGGTGCGGAGGAGGGGACTTGAACCCCTATGCCGGATTAGGGCGCCAGCACCTCAAGCTGGTGCGTCTGCCAATTTCGCCACCTCCGCACAGGGCGAACAGAATGAGTATATCAAAGGAAAGGGTTTGGCGGCGTACGCGGGGCCTGCGCCCGCTGGGTGAAAAACGGGCGCGGAGGAGGCGTTTGGGGAGGCGGCAAGAGCGTTCTGCGGCGGCGTGAAACCGGCTGTCGGCCACAGAGAGCGCTGTGCTAGGATGAAGAACATTTCCCGAGGGGCTTATTTCATCCTGTGGGCCGCCCGCGCGCTGCCTGCCCAGCAGGCCCTGTGCCCGTTCAGAGCGTACTTTCCGGGTCCCGGCGTGTTCCGTACAGTTTTCGTTCCGGCAGTTTTCATCCCACCATCTTTGATTGCGAGAGGTTCATGTGAAGCCTGACAGGTACTTTTACAGCGCTGCGTCCGGTCTCTTTCTGGCGCTCATGCTGATCGGCTTTCACTCCTTCTACCTGCATGGGACCGGCTTTGAAAGCCGGCCAATCGATCCGCGCATCGTTGCGCTGGATGCGGTGCATGGCACGGCGATCGCCTTGTGGTTCGTGCTGTACTTTGTGCAGTCTCTGCTGATTGCGGTACGCAATCGCAAGCTGCACATGACGCTAGGATGGGCTTCGGTTGTGCTCGGGCCAGCGATCGCCGGCCTGGGAACGACGGTGGCCATCGAGTCTGTGCGGATCACTCCTCCGGAGTTTGTCTTTTTCGGCATGCTGTATTCGCGCTTCCTGCTGGTGATGTTTGCCGAGATGACGCTGTTTGCGGGCTTTCTTACGGCGGGCATTCTGACGCGGAAGAAGCCGAGGATTCACAGGACGATGATGCTGATGGCGAGCCTGTCGATCCTGCCCGGAGCGACGTCGCGAATTGCTGTGCTGCTTTCAATCTTTGGACCCAGCGGATGGATGGGCCTCTTCGGCGCGACGTTTTGCATCGGGGTATTGCTGTTCCTTGCGCGCTGGGCGATGACGCGCAGGTTCGACGCGTGGTTTGCGGCGGGCATTGTGATCTGGGTAGCCGGGGTTACCCTCTCGATGCATTTGGCGCTGACTCCGGCATGGGACCGCATGGCAGCCGTCATCGTTCACTAGCAAAGTGGCGTAAAAGAAATGAGCCTCAGATGCCGAGACGCGCCATCCAGTCGGCGAGACTGCGCGCGTCCGGCGAGCCCGCTGCGTGGGCCTCGCGGACATTGCGGCGGTCGGTCTCTGGGCGATTCTGGCTGAGCTTGAATTTGCCTTCGTTGCGCGCGATGGGGATGCGAAAGCCGACAATGCCGGCGAGCATGGTGCGGCGATAGCCCTCGGGCAGGCTGGCCCACTGGTCGGCGTAAGCGGGCTCGTGCGTGTGGATAAGGCCGTGCAGCAGCGCGAGCTTGCCGGGTTCGTCTTCGACGAGCTCAAGCGTGCCATAGGCGTGAATGGCGATGTAATTCCAGGTGGGCACGGAGAGTTGCTCGGCATACAGCGTGGGCGAGACATAGGCGTGCGGGCCGGGGAAGACGACGAGCATTTCGCGGCCGGCGAGGACCTGCCAGTGGGAGTTGGCGCGGGCAAAGTGGCCCTCGATCAAGCCGTGCGGGCCTTCGTCGCGTACGACGAGCGGCAGGTGGGTGGCGGCGGGCGGGCCGTCCGCACCGGGGCCGAAGAGGATAGCGAAGGAGTAGGCGCGCATGGCTTCAAGAAGCGTGGCGCGGTCCGTGATCTGGTTGAAGCGCGGCGTATACATGATGGGCCTCTATTGAATGCGCTCGAAGCGGAAGCCATCCTCGCGAAGGGCGTGGCTGATGGCAATGATGTGCGCCGCGCCGCGCGTTTCCAGCGTTACGTCGATGACTGTTTCGCTCAGGCTTACGCCGTAGTAAGCGCGGTTGTGGACGGTCTCCACAATATTGGCGCGCTCGCGGGCCAGAATTTGCGAGAGCGCCAGCAGCGCTCCGGGACGGTCCTGCAGATAAACGCGGATGCGCAGCAGGCGGCCGTCTTTCACAAGGCCGCGCTCAATGATTTTGGCCAGCAGCGAGACGTCGATGTTGCCGCCGCAGACCAGCACCACGGTGCGGCGAGGTCGCAGATTGGTTTTGGCCTGAATGACAGCGGCCAGCGCGGCCGCACCCGCACCTTCGGCCAGCGTCTTTTCCTGCTCGAGAAGCATGAGGATGGCGCTGGCGATCTCCTCGTCGTCGACGGTGACAATCTCGTCCACGTAGCGGGAGATGAGCGGCAGGGTCAGGTCTCCGGCGCGGCGCACGGCGATGCCGTCGGCGATGGTGGCCTCCGGCGCGATGGTGACCGGCTTGCCGGCCTCGCGCGCGCGGAGCATGGAGGGAAGTTTTTCCGGCTCGACGCCGACCACGCGGATGCGGGGATTGGTCTCCTTCAGCGCGCAAGCCACGCCGCTGATAAGGCCGCCGCCGCCGATGGGCACCACGACAGCTTCGATGTCCGGGACCTGCTCGAGGAGTTCGAGGCCGATGGTGCCCTGGCCGGAGATGACCTCGGCATCGTCAAAGGGATGGATGAAGGAGCGGCCCTCGTCGAGGCGGCGGCGAAGAGCCTCGTCGCAGGCCTCGTCGTAACTCGCGCCGTGGAGGATGACCTCAGCGCCGTAACTGCGCGTGGCGGCAACTTTGACCAGCGGCGTGGCGAGCGGCATCACGATTTGCGCGCGAATGCCGCGCTGTGCGGCATGGAAAGCGACGCCCTGCGCGTGGTTTCCGGCACTGGCGGCGATGACGCCGCGCTTGCGTTCGCCTTCTGACAACGTGAGCAGCTTGTTGAGCGCGCCTCGCTCCTTGAAGGAGCCGGTGCGTTGCAAGTTTTCAAGCTTCAGGTGCAGCGGCAGGCCGGCGAGCTCCGAGAGATGGTGCGAGAGCTGGCAGGGCGAGGTGTGGATCGCGTCGCCGATGCGGGCGCGCGCGGTTTGAATGCTGGCGAGTGAGACGGGTTCCAAGAGGCCTCCTTGCAAAAGAACACTTCCAATGAATAGAAACCAGCCAATGAAAAAACCACCAGCCGCGCTTGCGGGTGGTGGCCTGGGTGATGCCTTGGTCTGGATCGAGGGTCAGGCTCCGTTTCCCGCATGCGCGCTGTGCATGGGAATTCGCAGGCCGGGGCGCACGGCCGCGGGGCCGATGGGCGGGAACAATGCCGGAATGGCGATGGAGCGCTGCATCTAGTTATGTGCAAGTACAACAGAGGCGCAAGGCGGCGTCAAGAGAGGAGCGTGCGCGAACAGTGGTTAGAAGAGATTGGCGAGCCCGGCGAAGGCGTCGAGCTCGATGAGGTGCTGGCCGTGTGAGGGCGCGGCGACCTCGGCGTGTTCGAGGACCCATGTGTCCTTGTGGAAGAGGAAGACGGCGTGAAGCCCGGCGGCAAGCGCGGGGTTGATGTCGCTTTTGGGACTGTTGCCGATCATCCAGCTTGTGTGCGGGGCAAGCTGGTGGCGCTCAACCACGCGGCGGTAGATGGACGGGTCCTTTTCCGGGACGATTTCGACGGCGGAAAAGTGCGGGGTCAGGCCGGAGCGGGCGAGCTTGTCGGCCTGCTCGGCGTGATCGCCCTTGGTCATCAGAATCAGGCGGTGGCGCAGGGCAAGCTCGGCGAGGGTTTCGCCGACGGCGGGCAGCAGCTCAATCTCCTGGTCGGCGATGGTCTGCGCGAAGCTCTCGACGCAGCGGAGCTTTTGCGGCGTCACGGGCTCGGTGCTGAGGCGTTCGAAACAGGCCACCAGCGAGCGGGTGAAGCTGGTGAGTCCATAGCCGTGGGCCAGGATTGTCTCGCGCTCCTCCTCGTTGAGAACATTGCGAATCTGCGCGGGCGTGTAGGTGTGGTGGTTCAGGTATCCGATGAAGGCGGCAATGGCGCGTTCGAAGTAGACGTTGTTCTCCCACAGCGTGTCGTCTGCGTCGATGAGCAGGGTTTGGCCGCGAGGAAATTTGGGCGGAATCTGCGGCATGGCCTCCATGGTAGCGAATTGAACCGGGAGGCGAAACAGGGAAGCGAGCCACCGGGGCCGCGGCAAGGGCGGCTGAAGGAGAGGCAGGGATGGCGGCGAGCTTGCAGGTAGCCGATTTAAACAATCTTCTTGAAAAACTGAGAGGAATGAATGTGGAAGTGATTGAAAAATCGAATGATAAATTATTTTGTTGACAATTGTCATGAATTCAAACTAAATTAGTGATGGTCACTCTTGACCTCAAGGAGAAACATGATGCGCCGGATTCTTATTGCCAGCCTTTTTGTCTCCACCGTGCTGCTCCAGGCCCAGACAGCTACGAAGGGCCAGGGTGTCACTTTGGAGGCGAGCAACTCAGCACTCAATGCGCTTGCGACGCCAGCCGCAGCCAACCCCGCAAGCGACGCAGTCGCCGCGATTCCCGCGCGCCGGGTGAGCACGGGAGTTATCCAGCCCCAACTCCTGTCGTCTCCGGTTGCCAACGTGACCCGAGCCGACTTCAACTCCATGGACCCCTCCACCCAGCAGATGACGGTGCATGTTCAGCTGGATGCCAAGGGCGTTCCACAAAGCGTGCAAGTGGTGAAGCCCGTGAATTCGGCGGTGGATCAGCGGATTCTGGAAGCGGTGAGCCGGTATCACTTTTCCCCCGGCATGGTGGACGATGTGCCGGTGGCTTCCGACCTCTACCTGAAGATCAGTTTCAACGTGCAGTAACGGGCGATTATCGCCTCTCGACGCCCTCCATCCCGGCGAAAACTTTCGCGCCGGATGGGGGGCCTTTTGCTGCCTGCCGGTAATGCTGAACCGGTGCGCAGAAAGCCTGCGCGGCGCGGTTCAAAGCTGTCCGAGAACTATGGTAGACTCGGCTCTTCCGGAGGGAAGCGGTATGCGAGTCGCGGTTCGAATGGCGGCGGTGTGTGCGCTGGCGATGGCGCTGCAGTGCGCGTATGGAGCGGATGCGAGTGGAAACTGGAAGGGGAGCTTTGACTTCCAGGGAACGACCGTGGATATGACCTTTCACCTGACGATTGTGGGCAGCACGGTGACGGGCACAGTGGAGGGACTGCCGACCTCACCGGCGACGATCGAAGACGGCAAGGTGAGCGGCGATACCGTGACCTTTGCCGTGAACACCGACTATCAGGGGCAGACCTACCAGCTTGTGTATCAGGGCAACGTGAGCGGCGATGCCATCGATTTCAACTTCGGCACTCCGGACGGCTCGTGGAATGCGGAAGTGATGGCCAAACGCGGCACGGACGTGGCGGCCGCGCCGGACGTGAGCGGCGACTGGTCGGGGGCCTTCGACTTTCAAGGAACCAGCGTTCCGCTTACGTTCCATTTGAAGAGCGCTGGCGGCGTGTTGACGGGAACCGTGGACGGCCTAGGCACCTCTCCGACGGAAATTCATGACGCCAAGGTGGTGGGCGAGACGCTGACCTTCTGGCTGAACACCGACTACCAGGGGCAAACCTACCGGCTGGATTACAGCGGAAAGGTCGCGCCGGACCACATCGATTTCTCCTTCGGCACACAGGATGGAAGCTGGGGGACGACGCTGGCGGCAAAGAAGAACGCGGCAACGCCCGTAGCCGCGGCTGTGCCGGCGACCGCACCGGCGGCGACGCCTGCTGCGGCTCCGGCCGTTGCACCCGCGAGCCCGGTCGCTCCGTCCACTGCGCCGGTTCCCGCAACCGTGCCAGCACAGGCGCCCACGGCGAAGCCCACGCCGGCACAGGCGCCCTCCAGTCCGCGGGAGTGAATTGACGGAAGGTTGGATTTCGCGGTCTGATAGAAGTGCCGGAGGCGCAGAGTCCCGGTTCCGGAGGGCGACCCATGGGTGCCACACAATCCTCAGCGCAGCCGCTTGAAACCCTGGACCAGTGGGACGATTTTGTCGAGGGCCGGTATCGCGAGGGCAAATCGAAGGAAGAGTTCCGGGTTTATGACGCGACGGCGACCCCGGGCGTGGCGGAATTCTATCGGCTGAACCATGAAGGCCAGACGGTGGAGTCTGTGCGGTCCAGGGAGAAGCAGTACTTCGGCCTGCAAAAGGGCATGAAGACGATCTGGGAGGCGGCGGAGTTCCTGAACACGCTGGTGGACGACAGCGACCCGGACACCGACCTGACGCAGATCGAGCACCTGCTGCAAACCTCGGAGGCGATCCGCGCGGATGGGCATCCGCGGTGGATGGTGCTGACGGGATTTCTGCACGACCTGGGCAAGTGCCTGTGCCTGTATGGCGAGCCGCAGTGGGCGGTAGTGGGCGACACGTTTCCCGTGGGGTGCGCGTGGTCGGAGTCGATTGTGTTTCCGGAGTACTTTGCGAAGAATCCTGACCGCAACGTGCCGGAGTATCAGACGAAGAGTGGAATCTATGAGCCCGGGTGCGGCCTCGAGCGGCTGCACATGTCCTTCGGGCACGATTGCTACATTGCGCAAGTGATGAAGCCCTATCTGCCCGTTGAGGCGCTTTACATGCTGCGCTTCCACTCGTTTTATCCCTGGCACAGGCACGGAGCGTATGAGCACTTCACGAACGCGCAGGACCGTGCGATGAAGGAGTGGGTGCTGAGGTTCAACCAGTACGATCTCTACTCCAAGGGCCACACGAAACCAGACGCGAAGGCACTGAAGCCTTACTACGACGAGTTGTTCGCGGAGTTCCTGCCGGAGAAGGTGGCCTGGTAAGGAACGTAGATTCCACACAGGAAAGTTGAAGGGCCGCGGGGCGATTGCCGGGCGGCCTTTCTGCATTCGAGAGTTGAAGCAAGCTGAGAGCTGAGTACCCCGTCCCGGATTAGGTTCCGGTCTGAAGCGCGGGCTTGGATGCAATCCAGGACTGCAGCTTGGGCTGTTGGAGCGCGCGGAACTCGACGCAGCCGTTGATGCGTTCCACGGCGTGACGCAGAGCGACGGTGGCCACGCCAACCTTGTGCGCGGCAAAGAACTGCTCCACCTGGTCGCGCGCCGAGTCAGAACAGAAGCTGCCCGTTGAGCCGACGAGGATCTGGCCCATCTCCGGCGTGAGCTCGGTCTGGACCTTATCCCAGTTTGTGCGGATGAACTGCCAGGCAAGGTCGCGCGTTTTGTCGCCGCGGAGCGCGATGGCGAGCTGGATGGCGGAGTCCTGGTTGCGCACCTTGCCGGAGACGGCGAAATGGAAGGCGCGCTCGGCGAGTTGTGGGTTCTCAAAATAGGCCAGCAGGCGAAGCGCGCGTTCCTGCACATCAGGAGTGGAGGGTGTTTCGTAGGTTTTCTGGAGCTGGTCAAAGAGCTGGGCGTCGCCGTGTCTAGCTGCGAGGCTCAAAGCGGCGAGTCCGAGCGTGGGCTCGACGGAAGCTGGATTGGCGAGGTACTTCTCCGCCAGCTCACGGGCCTGCTTGAGGACCGAAGGATCCTCGCCGTATTCGCCGAGCAGGCTGAAGAGCGTGGCGCGCAGCTCGCGGATGTCGGGCGAATCAGTGGGCGCGGGTTCGGCAAGCTTGGCGTAGGCGGGCGCGAAGTTGTCGCGGACCCAGCCGGCGAGCACGGCCTTTTCCTTCGGCGATGCGGCGACGCGGTCATAGATGGCAGTGACGCCACCAATGGCCGAATCGAGGACGGCGGCGCTTGGATCACTGCGGACGGCGGCCACGAGGTTGAGATAATCGCCGACGGAGGCCTTGTTGACGCGGACCTGGGCCCATTCGTCGCCGATGAATTTAATCCGCTCAGCGGGCGCAAGTCCGGTTTCCACGTGTGCCACAAGATGGTTGTAGGCGCTGGGCGGATAGGCGCTGCGGTAGTATCCCTTGCCGCGCGCGTCGGCAAAAAAGAGCGCGCCGGCGGGGAGCTTGAGCTCTGTGGTGGTGGGGGTCAGCACTTCGCAATCCTGGCCGCCCTTCTCCGTTTTGAAACAGATCGGAAGAGTCCACTTTTGCGCGGGATCGGGCTGGATGCTGGGACTCAGGAAGAAGCGGCGCTGCGACACCGACACCATGCCGTCTTTCGGCGTGCCGAAGGTGAGCAGCGGAACGCCCGGCTGCGCGACGAGCGACTCCATGATCTTGTCCACGGGCTTGTGGCTGACGGCGGTCTCGGCGTTCCAGAAGTCCTGCGCCGTGGCATTGCCGTAGAGGTGCGCCTCAAGATATCTGTGCACGCCCTGGCGAAAGACCTCGGGACCGAGGTAGTTTTCGACAGTGAGCAGAACGTCACTGCCCTTGCCGTAGGAGATGCCGTCGAACATCTGCTCAATTTCGTCGCGCGTGTTGGCCGGGGCGCGAATGGCGCGGGTGGTGGGCTCGGCGTCCAGGTTCAGCGTGTTGTCCTCGCTCTCAGCCACGTCCTGCGCGACGTGCCACTCGGGATGCATCGCGGCCACGGCCTTGCTTTCCATCCAGGTGGCAAAGCCCTCGTTGAGCCAGATGTTGTTCCACCACTGCATGGTGACCAGATCGCCAAACCACTGGTGGGCCATCTCATGCGCAACGACCAGAGCGACGTTCTTCTTCGCGCTGACGGTGGCGGTGGCGGGGTCGAGCAGCAGGTCGGTTTCGCGATAGGTGATGGCGCCAAAGTTCTCCATCGCGCCTGCTTCAAAGTCAGGAATGGCGATGAGGTCGAGCTTCTTCATCGGGTAATGGATGCCGAAGTAGTTGTCATAGTAGTGGAGAACAAATTCGGCGACGCTGAGTGCGTAGGGCGTGAGATGAACCTTGTCCGGAGTGGCACAGACGCGAATGGGAGTGCCATCGGCAGAGCCCGAGGAACACTTGAAGTCGCCGACGAGGAAGGCGACCAGATAACTGGACATGCGCGGCGTGGTGAGGAAGGTGAGCGTGTGCTTGTGCGGGCCGGGACCGGGCGTGTCCTTGGTGATGGGGCCGTTCGAAATCGCCGTGTCGCCCTTGTCGACGATGAGATGAATGCTGAACGATGCCTTGAAGGCGGGCTCATCGAAAGAGGGAAAAGCGCGGCGCGCGTCGGTGGACTCGAATTGCGTGACGGCGTAGTTGCGGTGGTCGCCCTTGGAGAGGTAAAAGCCTCGCAGCTTGTCGTTCAAGATGCCGGTGTAATGAATGGAGAGCGTGGCGTTGCCTGCGGCGAGCTCGCTGGGGACCGTGAAGGTGACCTGCTCCTTGTCGGGATGGAGTGCGACGGTGGCGGTTTGCGTTTTGCCGTCAGCGGTGATGGTGACGGACTGGTAAGTGAGTTCGGCGGAGTTGACGGTGATGGAGTTCGAGGGAGCCTTCAGCACCACGTCGATGGTTTCCACGCCGGTGAAGGCGGCGGTCTTCAGGTCCGGCGCAAGCGTGAGCGCGTAATGCGTGGGATACACGCTGGTGGAAAGGCGCTCGGCCTTGAGCGGGCGCGCAGAAGAGAGCGCGAGATATGTGACGGCGGCAATGAGGCAAGCGGTGCGAAGCGAGGGGATGCGAGTCGGATTTTTCATGGAGTCCTCTTGGTGGGTGTGCAATTCCGGCGGGAGCGAGCGCGAGCGCGGCGCGAGGGAGAGCCGGGGAGACCGTGTGCCGGGGGTTGAGGAGTGTGGCGACATCAGAACATACATATTTTACGGCAATTCCTGAGTTGCTGTGGCCCTGTGGGCTTTGTGCAAGGTCGCCGCTCCCTGAGGGTCGCGTCGACCTGAGTGCAGCAGCTTCGAGATACAGTGACTCCGGAATTGCTTTAGCCGTCAGAGGGGAGGACGTGGCAAGAGGGGGTACGGTTCCGCGCGGCGAGAGCCTGGGTTGGGGCCGGCTTATTCGGCGCTGGAGGGTGGTTCGGGCCCAGGGTCGGCATTTCTCCTGGGCAGCAGGGAATCGAGGAGGAGCAGGCAGGCGCCGATGACGATGGAGGAGTCTGCGAGGTTGAAGTCGGGCCAGTGGTACTTGAAGATGTGGACCTCGATAAAGTCGACGACCGAGCCGTAGACGATGCGATCATGCAGGTTGCCAAGCGCGCCGGCGAGGACGAGCGCGAGGGCGACGGTGGTGAGGCTGATGCGGCTGCCGAGGAGGGTCAGCGCTACAAGAACCACAAGGGCGGCGAGTACGGTGAAAGCGATGAGCCCCCAGCGAACGGCGTGGGGTGAAGTGGAGTCGGCAAAGAGCGAAAAGGCCGCGCCCTCGTTAAGCCAGTGGGAGATGTAGAAGACGCCCGGGATGACTGAACGGTGACTGCCCAGCGGAATATGCGCCGCGACCCAGGTTTTGCTGAGGCGGTCGGCAACGAAAACGAGCGCCGAAATCACAAGCAGCCAGGGAAGGCGGCGCGGAGCAGGGAAGCTCACTGGGCGGCCTCCGCGGAGTTGACGGGCTCGACCTGTGGCGGAGCGATGTTCATGGCTTTTAGCGCGGATTGGCAGCGGGTGCAGACGTTCTGCCAGACGCCGTAGGCGGAGACTTCCGGCATGAAGTTCCAGCAGCGGGCGCACTTTGAGCCGCTGGCGAGACAAATAGCAAACGAGAGATAGTCCGATGAAGTTTGAGTGAGGGATCCTCGCTCCCCATTCGGGTGAGGCCTGTAGGCTAGATTTTCGGATGAATCTTGGACTGTAACGGCAGAAACGTTGAGGAATTCCTTGAGTCCTGGCTCGTGGCGTTTGAGAAGATCGAGTACCTCTTCCTTGACCAGAAATTGAATGTCAGCTTCAGTCGATTTGCCAATCATCTTGTCTTGTCTGGCGTCTTCTAGGCGCTGCAAAACTTGGTTGCGAATTACAAACAAGTCTTTCCACTCCTCCAGCAGCGGCTCTGGGTCCTGCGAAAAGATTTCTTCCGGCCGGGGGAAGAGCGCGAGGTGGACGCTGGCGGGGCGGCCTTCGATGGCAGGCAGGTACTCCCACACCTCGTCGGCGGTGAAGCTGAGAATGGGCGCGACGAGCCGGACCAGCGCTTCCGTGATATGCCAGAGGACGGTTTGCGCCGAACGGCGCTCAAGGCTCGAGGGCGCAAAGGTGTACATGCGGTCCTTCAGCACGTCCAGATAAAAGGAGCTGAGGTCCACGATGGCGAACTCGTTCACGGCCTGATAGACGCGATGGAACTCGAAGGCTTCGTACCAGCCGAGAATTTTTTCGGCCAGGTCGCGGGTGCGGGCCAGCATGTAGCGGTCCAGCGGCAGCAGGTCCTGCTCGGGGACGCGATCGCGCGCCGGATCGAACCCGTTGAGGTTCCCGAGCAGGAAGCGGAAGGTGTTGCGCACCTTGCGGTAAAGGTCGGCGCAGCGGGTCATGAGGTTTTCGCTGGCGGCCATGTCCTCGCGGAAATCGATGGATGCGACCCAGAGGCGGACGATTTCGCCGCCCATGCGGTCGGCGATGTCGACTGGATCGACGCCGTTGCCGAGGGACTTGGACATGGCGCGGCCCTGCTCGTCGAGGGTCCAGCCGACGGTGGTCACGTGGGAGTAAGGCGCGCGGCCGCGCAAGGCCACGGAGGTAAGCAGCGAGGAGTGGAACCAGCCGCGATGCTGGTCGCCGCCCTCGAGGTACAGGCACTCCGTGCCGTTCCCGTTCTGGAAGGATGTATAGGCTGGCTTCAGGTCGGCGTCGGTCTCGCAAACGGCGAACCAGCTTGCGCCGGAGTCGAACCAGACGTCGAGGATGTCGGTTTCCTTGCGGAATTTTGTGCAGCCGCAGTGGGCACACTGCGTGTGGGCGGAGCCCAGGAGCGTTTCGGCCTGGTTAGAATGCCAGGCTTCGGCGCCTTCGCGGTCAAAGAGCTCGACGATTTTGCGGTTGAGCTCGGGCGAAAGGATGGGCTTCTGGCACTCTTCGCACAGAAAGACGGCAATGGGTACGCCCCAGATGCGCTGGCGGCTGATGCACCAGTCCGGGCGCGTGGCGATCATGTTGGTGATGCGTTCCTTGCCCCAGGCCGGGTCCCAAACCACTTTGTCGATTTCTTCGATCGTCAGCTGGCGGAAGGTGGTTTCCGAGCCGTCGGTGCGCTTGACCGGCGTTTCGAGCGAAATGAACCACTGCTCCGTGGCGCGGAAGATGACGGGATTGTGGCAGCGCCAGCAGTGCGGGTAAGAGTGCTGGAGATTGGCGATGCTGAGCAGCGCTCCGCTCGCTTTCAGCATATCCACGATGATGGGGTTGGCGTCCCAGACCTTCTTGCCGTCGAAGGGCGGCGGCGAGGCATGGGGCCAGACTGCGGCATCGTAGTGGATGACTCCGGCGGCGTCCACGCGGCAGGCTGGGTCCAGGCCGTAGCGCTGGCCAGTGTGAAAGTCGTCCGCGCCGTGCGAGGGCGCGGTGTGAACTGCGCCGGTGCCGGTGTCGGCGGTGACATAGGTGGCCAGTACGCCGAGGATGGCGCGGTCGAGGAAGGGGTGCTGGAAATGAACGTGCTCAAGCACGGAGCCCTTGAAGCGCTCGATTTCGACGGCATCGGCCAGGCTGCAGGCGGCCTTCACGTTCTCAGCCAGTTCGGCGGCCACAATGTAAACATCCTCGCCGTGCTTGAGCGCGACATACTCGAAGTCGGGATGGAACGCGACGGCAAGCGATGCGGGCAGGGTCCAGGGCGTGGTGGTCCAGATGATGGTCCAAACGCGATGGTTCGCGAGCAGGCGGTTGATCTGCTCGTTGTGCGGGGCGCGGTCGTCCAGCATCGCGTAACGGACATAGACCGCCGGGCTGGTGTGGTTTTCGTACTCGACTTCGGCCTCGGCCAGGGCGGTGCGGTCGTGCAGGCACCAGTAAACCGGCTTCAGGCCGCGGTAGATGAAGCCTTTCTCGAGGAAGCCGTAAAAGACCTCGAGGGTGCGGGCCTCGTAGTCGCGGGACATCGTTTTGTAGGGCCGATCCCAGCGGCCGAAGCAGCCGATGCGCTGGAATTGCGCGGTCTGCATGTCGACGTATTTCTGGGCGTAGTTGCGGCAGGCCTCCAGGACGGCGGGGACGGGCATTTCGAGCTTTTTGCGGCCTAGCTGCTCGTCCACTTTGATTTCGATGGGCAAGCCGTGACAGTCGAAACCGGGGACGTAGGGGGCGTCAAAGCCGGCCATGGTCTTCGATTTGACAACAAAATCCTTCAGGCCCTTGTTGAGCGCGTGGCCCAGGTGGATGGGTCCGTTGGCGTAGGGAGGGCCGTCGTGGAGCAGGTAGGCAGGGCGGCCGCGGCCGGCCTTGCGCAGCTCGTCATAGAGGCGCAGGGAGGCCCAGCGCTCAAGCCGAAGTGGCTCATTTTGCGGCAGGTTGGCCTTCATGGGGAAGGCTGTTTGGGGCAAGGTCAGGGTCGCCTTCAACTCCGGCGCTGGAGACATCGTGACTCCCTAGTACAAGTTCGGAATAGCTCTCTCGCTAGTGTAAATGGCTTGAGAAGATTTTCGGTAACCCCGGCCGCGGGCCACCGTCTATTGAAAGAGGGAACCCCTCTCGATTTGGAGTGCTGGAGACAGCCGAGAGCGGTTCCGGAGAGGCGAGCGTGCCGGTTGTGGAGACAACTGCGGGCGGCATCAAGCATAATGGGTTGATGGACCTGGATGCGGCGGAGCCGCCGGAAGGGCGCGGAGCGGCGACAGGGCCAGAAGCGAACATGGGAAACGACGTACTTATCCAACCGGAGACCAAGACGGAAGCCGCCGCGCCCGTCACGGGGGGCCACGAGCTGGATGCGTTCCTGGGCAAGGCATTTGAGGATAAGCCCATCTGGGTCGGGCTCTACGAGAGCATCCGGGACGTCTTCTTTCCACCCAAGCTGCCGCCGCTGGAGCTGACCTCGACGCCGATTCCGGTGCCGGACCGCATGGCGGTCAAGCCGAATCCGTGGGCGATCGGGATTTCGACCACGCTGAACCTGCTGATTCTGGCGATCGCAATCTGGCTGGGAATCAAGGCGGTCGTGAAGATCGTGAAGCCGCAGCTGAAAGCGACCGATATCGATGTGGGGACCTTAACTCTGAAGGCGCCGAAGGCGGGGAACTCCGCCGGCGGCGGCGGAGGGGGCGGTTCACACTCGACCATCGATCCCATTAAGGGGCACCTGCCGGAGCGCGCGAAGGATCCGCTCGCACCGCCGATGGTGCCGGTTCTGGAGAAGCCTAAGCTGGCCGTGGAGGCGGCGATCAATGTGCAGCCGGATATCCAGCTCCCGGATAATCCGAATATGCCCACCTTGGGCGCGACCGTGTCACCGAACGTGAAGCTGGCTTCGAATGGTCAGGGCGGCGGCGCAGGAATTGGAACCGGGAACGGCCATGGAATCGGTCAGGGCCGGGGCAACGGCTACGGGCCAGGCTATGGCAGCGGTGCGGGCGGCGGGGTGTATCAAGTGGGCGGCGGGGTCTCCGCGCCTTCGCTGATTTATGCGCCGGAGGCCGAATTCAGCGATGAAGCGCGGCGCGCCAAATACCAGGGCGTCTGCCTGATCTCGGTGATTGTGGACGCGCAGGGGAACCCGCGGAATCTCCGGGTAATCCGGCCGCTGGGCATGGGCCTGGACCAGAAGGCGCTGGAAGCAGTGCAGAAATACAAGTTCAAACCTGCAATGAAGGACGGACGGACGCCGGTGCCGGTGATGATCACGGTTGAGGTCAACTTCCGGCTGTATTGAAGCGAAGCAAAATCCTTGGACGAGAAGCGGAGCGGCGCATGCCCTCCGCTTTTTGCGGCTCACGTGCGACGAGTCAATCGATTTATCCCAATTACGGCAGCGGGTTCGGAGTGGTACTCTGCGCAGGAATTTTTTTTGCGGAGGGTCAGGATGCGGCTACGGAGTTACACCAGATTCGCGGGATTGCTGGGAGTGGTTTTGTCGCTTGGTTTGCTGCGGGAGGCATGCGCGCAACAGAGTGCAACGGCGGACTATCCCTTCCGCAACCCGAAGCTGAGCGATGATGCGCGCATTGACGACCTGCTGAGCCGGCTCACGCTGAAGGAAAAGATCTACCTGATGTCGGACCATCCGAAGATTTCGCGGCTGGGGATTGTCTTCTCCGGCCAGGTGGAGGGTTTGCACGGGCTGGCGCTGGGCGGCCCTGCGGGGTGGGGCGGACGCGGCCGCCAGCCGCTGCCGACGACGATCTTTCCGCAGGAAAAGGGCTTGGGTGCCACGTGGGATCCGGCGCTGATGGAGAAGATTGGCGCGCTGGAGGGCTAGGAAGCCCGCTACGACTATCAGAATCCAATCTTTGACCGGGGCGGCGTGGTGGTGCGCGCGCCGAACGTGGACCTGAGCCGCGATCCGCGCTGGGGGCGCACCGAGGAGTCGATGGGCGAAGACCCCTACCTGGTGGGCACCATGACGGTGGCGTTCATCCACGGGCTGCAAGGGCCTGACCCAAAGCACTGGCAGGCGGCCTCGCTGATGAAGCACTTTCTGGCCAACGAGAACGAAGATGGGCGCACCCATTCGTCCTCGGACTTCAGCGAGCGGCTCTTCCGCGAGTACTATTTGGTGCCGTCTCGCATGGGCTTTGAGCAGGGCGGCTCGCGCGCGGTGATGGCTGCCTATAACGCGTGGAACGGCATCCCGATGATGATTCATCCGGTGCTGAAGAACGTGATGATCAAGGAGTGGGGCAACGACGGGCTCATCTGCACGGACGGCGGCGCGCTGGGGCTGCTGATTACCTCGCACAAAACCTTTCCCACGCGGGAGCAGGGCGCGGCGGCGGCGGTGAACGCGGGCATTAATCACTTTCTGGACTTCTACCAGCCGGACCTTGCGAAGGCGGTGAAGGATGGGCTGGTGAGCGAGACGCAGATTGACACGGTGCTGAAGAACCTGCTGCGCGTCTATCTGCGGCTTGGCGAAATGGACTCTCCGGGCGTGGATCCCTATGCGAAGATCGGGCGCGAGTCGGACGGAAAGCTTCCCCCGTGGGAGACAGCCAGCAGCCACGAGCTGGCCCGGCGGGCAACCGACGAGTCGATTGTGCTGCTGAAGAACCAGGACCACACTTTGCCCCTGGACAAGACGAAGCTGAAGACAATTGCTGTCATCGGGCCGTGGATTGGACAGGTGCTGCTCGACTGGTACAGCGGGACGCCGCCGTACGATGTGAGCATTCTGGATGGGATTCGCCAGGCGGTGGGCAGCAACGTGAACGTGCTGTTTGAAGACGGCTCCGACGAGACGGAAGCGGCGGAGCTGGCGCGCAAGGCGGATGTGGCGATTGTGGTGGTGGGCAACCATCCGGAGTGCGACGTGGGCTGGGACAAGTGCCCGACGCCTTCCAACGGCAAGGAGGACGTGGACCGCAAGACGATTGAGCTGGAGCAGGAATCGCTGGTGAAGGCGGTCTATGCCGCGAATCCGCATACGATCGAGGTCCTGCGGTCAAGTTTTCCGTACGCGATTGTATGGAGCCAGGAACACGTCCCGGCGATTGTGCATATGGTGCACAACAGCCAGGAAGAAGGCCACGGGCTGGCCGACGTGCTTTTTGGCGCGCACTCGCCGGCCGGACGGCTGACGCAAACCTGGCCCACGGGCGATGCGCAGTTGCTGCCGATGATGGACTACAACCTGCTGGACGGACGCACGTATATGTACAGCAAGGAGAAGCCGCTTTATCCCTTCGGATTCGGGCTGAGCTACACAACCTTTGCCTTTGAAGGCCTGAAGCTCAACGCGCCCACGATGGACGCCGACGGCAGGGTGCAGGTGACGCTGACGGTAAAGAACACCGGCCACCGCGACAGCGACGAGGTGGTGGAGATGTATGTGCAGCAACTGGACTCGGCGGTCACGCGGCCCAGGATTGAGCTGGAGGGCTTCCGGCGGGTGCATATTGCCGCCGGCGCGGAGCAGAACGTGACGATGGATTTGAAGGCGCGCGACCTGGCCTACTGGGACACGGCGGACCACGCGTGGCGCGTGGAGAAGGAGCCGGTGCGCGTGCTGGCGGGCGGTTCCAGCGACACGTTGCCCGTGCAGGCGGTGGTGCATGTGACCACCAGCAAGGAGTTCAAGCCGTAGTGTTCGGTGGGAGTGAAACGGGCTCTCGGAGGAAGCGGTCTGCACCGCATCCTTCCGGGTCCGCGCCAACGCTGAGAAGGGAAGCAATGGTGCGCCCGGAGAGATTCGAACTCCCGACCTACTGATTCGTAGTCAGTCGCTCTATCCAGCTGAGCTACGGGCGCACACGAAGAGTCCTTTCGAGGACCAAAGACAGATTATCAGGGATTCTGGGGCGGTGCAATCCGCAGGATTCAGGCGGCCGGAGCGGGTTCCGGAGCGGTTTGCGGCGGGATAAGCGACAGCTCCGTGTCAACGTCGAGACCGGCCTGGCGGACCAGCGTGGCGACAGTGGCGGCGTTGAGCCGGGTGGCATCGTACTCCACGCGGAGCGTCTGGGCAGCGCGATCTAACGCGAGCGCGCGAATGCCGTAGACGTCGCGCACGCTGGCCAGAGCCACAATCGCCGGCTCGCTGGGCGGAGCCGCGTAGTGAAAGAGAATGTCCACCGTCGTCATAGCGTCATCATAGCAAGCGGCGCGGCTTAAAGACTGTTGAGGTATTGGCGAATTTCCGGGTCGGACCAGTCCTGGGAACCGACGAATTTGCGGCGGATGATGCCTTTGCGGTCGATCACATAAGTCTCCGGCCACATGTCCGTATGGTAGAGGTCGGCGGCCTTCTCGTTGGCATCGCGCACGGTAATAAGGTCCACATGATGGCTGGCGATGAATTCCGAATACGCCGCCGGATCCTGGTCGACGCTGACGGCCAGAATCACGAGCTTGGGGTCGTCGTGGTGTAGCTGAAGAAGCGAGGGCATCTCCGCCACGCAGGGAGGGCACCAGGTGGCCCAGAAGTTCAGCAGCACAACCTTGCCGCGGTAGTTGGCCAGGTGGATCGAGGTGGCGCCGTCGGAGACGGTGAAGTCGGGCGCGCGCTCGTTAAGCTGGGCGGGACGGGATCCGCGATTGCAGGCGGGCACAAGAGCCAGCAACAGCAAACCGAGGAAGGGAAGCCAACGAGAATACCGCACATCCATATAATACTGAGCGATGGCGAGGAAGTGAAAGGGCGAGGCGCAATGGAGAACGAAAGGCCGGAAACAGGCGAGGGCGAACAGCAGTCGGGTTGGAAGCCGGTTCTTGGCTTGTCGGACGAGCCCAGCGCACCGCCGCCCGCGCACGCGACCGCGGGAACCGTGTTTGACCAGCCGGAGCCGGAGCCGCTGCTGGAACTGTCGGTGATTGTTCCGGCGCGCAATGAGGAAGCCAGCCTTGGAGCCTGCCTGGCGTCGATTGCGGCACAGTCCGATGGGACCTTTGCGCTCGGGCGGGACTGGGAGCTGGTGGTGGTGGATGACCACTCGACCGACCGCACCGCGGAAATCGCGCGCGGATTCGCGGGCGTGACCGTGCTGCAGGCCGACAAGCTCGAACCCGGCTGGACGGGAAAGACGAATGCGGTGTGGACCGCGGCGCGCATGGCGCGCGGGCGCTGGTTGCTGTTTACCGATGCGGACACGGTGCATGAGCCGGGAAGCCTGCGGCGCGCGATCCATGAAGCGATGCGGCACGAGGTGGGCATGCTCAGCTACTCGCCGCGGCAACTGGTGAGCGGGCTGTGGCAGCGGACACTGATGCCGCTGGTCTTCAGCGAATTGGCGCTGGCGTATCCGCCGGCGAAGGTGTCAGACCCGAACCAGCGCGTGGCGGCGGCGAACGGGCAATTCGTGCTGGTGGAGCGCGAGGCGTACCGGCGCATCGGCGGGCATCGCGCGGTGGCGGACAAAGTGCTCGAAGACGTGGAGCTTGCGTTTCTGGCCAAACGCCGGCGCGTGGGCTTGCGGTTCCGCTATGCGGACGACGCGCTTGCGACGCGGATGTACCGGACGACCGGCGCGATGATCGAGGGCTGGACGAAGAACCTGGCGCTGCTGTTCCGCAATGCGCTGGCGACAGCGATGTGGAAGGCGCTGGACCTGGTGCTGCTGGTGGTGCTGCCCGTCTTGACGATGGAACTGTGGAGCGCGCGGTTCGCGGTGCATTCGCTGCAATGGCTGGGAGCCGGCTGGGTGCTGCTGCTGTTGTGGCTGCGGACCCTCTTCCGTTTTTACGCGCGCGTGGCCAAGTCGAATTTCCCGCTTCTGGACTGTGCTCTGGCGCCGGTTGGATTGCCGCTCTTCGTGTGGCTGCTTTACCGGAGTTGGTTTCAGCATCGAGTGTTTAAGCGAGTAAGCTGGAAGGGCAGAGTGTATGCGGAATAGCGGGCTGGATGGGATGGCAATTCGCGGCGGAATCCTTTGATGGTACGGAAATGTTTGCGACATCATGAAGCCGGGCGGCTGCGCCGGGCATCTTTTGAATTGAGGCAGGAGGATGATTGAGCTGACACGGCGGGCGACTTTCTCGGCCTCGCACTACTACTGGAACGATGACTGGTCCGCCGAGCAGAACGAGAGCGTGTTTGGGCGGTGCGCCAACCGGAACGGACACGGGCACAATTACACGCTGGAAGTGACGGTGGCGGGCGAACCGGATGCCGTCACCGGCTTTGTGGTGGATTTGAAGTGGCTGAAAGACGTGATGGAGCGGGAGGTGCTTTCCGCCTACGACCATCGCCATCTGAACCTGGAGGTGCCGGAGTTTTCAAAGGCGATTCCGACGACTGAAAACCTTGCCATTGCCGCATGGAAGCGGCTGCAGCCGGCGCTCGCGGCTGCTCGAGGCGCACAATTGCGCAAGGTGCGGATTTACGAGACGCCGGAGATCTTTGCCGAGTACAGAGGTGAGGCATGAAGGCCGGTTTCGGGCGGCGATACATGCTGAGCGCGAGTCACCGGCTGCACACGGACGCGCTCTCGGACGAGGCCAATCGTGCGGCCTATGGAAAGTGCAACAACCCGCATGGCCACGGACACAATTACGTGGTGGAAGTGCTGGTGGGCGGAGAGGTTTCGCCGGCGACGGGAATGGTGATCGACATGGCGGTCCTGGATAGGACGGTGCAGCGGCTGGTGGTGGAGCGGTTCGATCATCGGAACCTGAACCTGGACCCGCTGTTCGCGGAGAGGGTGCCGACGACGGAGAACTTCTGCCGGGCCGTGTTTGGACTGTTGCGCGGCGCGCTGCCTGCCGTCGAGTTGCAGCACGTGCGCGTGGAAGAGACGGAAAACAATTTCTTTGAGTGCGACAGCGCAGGCTGAGGCGGCAGGCATTCTGCAACGAGCGTGGGAAGAGGACGAAGGATGCGTCCGGAGAGTACGGACGGAAGGGTGGAAAAGGATGGCGCAGCCAATTGTGGTAAGCAAGGGAGTGCGTAGAGCGGAGCAGGAAACGAGTCTGAACGACTACTCGATGGAAGAGATGTATCGCGAAATCCTGGGCCGGCTGGGCGAGGACCCGGCGCGCGACGGATTGGTTGCCACGCCGAGCCGGGTGACCAAGGCCATGAGCTTCCTGACCAAGGGATATGACGAGGACCCCGCGCGCATTCTGCGCGGAGCGCTCTTTGACGTGGACTACGATGAGATGGTCATCGTCAAGGATATTGAGATGTTCTCGCTGTGCGAGCACCACATGCTGCCCTTCTTCGGCAAGGTGCATGTGGCCTACATTCCCAAGGGCAAGGTAATCGGGCTTAGCAAGATTCCGCGGCTCGTGGAGGTGTTTGCGCGGCGGCTGCAGGTGCAGGAACGGCTCACGCGCCAGATTGCCGACTCCATTCAGGATGCGATTCAGCCGCAGGGCGTTGGAGTGGTGATTGAGGCGCGGCATTTGTGCATGATGATGCGAGGCATTGAAAAGCAGCACTCGTCCACCGTGACCTCGGCCATGGTGGGCTGCTTCCGCCAAAAGGAGACTCGGGCGGAGTTCCTGTCCCTGCTGCGGCAGCCGGCTTCCGGCGGACTGTGACCGAAAGCCCCGCCGTCATCTAAAGTAGTGGAGTGAACGGACTGCTGGTGATCGACAAGCCTGCCGGCATCACAAGCCACGATGTGGTGAATCGGCTGCGCAGGCTCTCAGGAGAACGCTCGGTGGGGCATCTGGGGACGCTTGATCCCATAGCCACGGGCGTTCTTCCGCTTTTGATGGGCAAATATACCCGGCTGGCGCAGTACTTCTCGGCCGCGGAGAAGAGCTACACGGGAACCATTCGATTCGGATTTGCGACCGACACCTACGACGCCGAAGGTACGGAGACTGGTTCTCGCGGGGCGTCGGTGTTGACCCTGGAGCAGGTGCGGAGCGCGGCGAGCCGGTTCCACGGCGAACTGGAGCAGATGCCGCCGCCTTTCTCCGCAAAAAAGATCGGCGGAACGCCTGCCTATAAGCTGGCCCGCGCAGGCAAGCCGGTGGAACTGAAGCTCGCGAAGATTCGTATTACACACCTCGAGATTGGCTCGCTGGAGGGCGATGAGGCGTGTTTTTCCATGAGCGTGAGCGCGGGCGGATATGTGCGCTCCGTGGCGCACGAGCTTGGGCGCGACCTGGGTTGCGGCGCGCATTTGAGCAGCCTGCGGCGCGTGCAGGCAGGTCCGTTTACACTGGACGCCGCGCACAGGCTTGAAAAACTGGAAACGCTTGCGGGAAATGTGGAGGCTCTCGAGGGGTTGTGCGTGCATCCGAGGAACCTGTTGCCGGAGATGCCGGCCGTGAGCGGAGACGCAAGAGCGCTGGGGCGGCTGCGCAACGGGGCCCAGGCGAATCTGCCGGAGTTTTCGCAGGCGCCTCTGGTGAAGGTCTTTGCCGGCCAGCGCGCGCTGGTGGGCATTGCGGCACGGGTGGCGGGTACGCTCTTTCAGCCCGTGGTGGTGATGGGCTAGACACTGAAGCGGTCAGCGGGACGCGGCGTGAGGCTTGCGAAGCAGCGGTTGGAGCGCGGGCAGAAGCGTGCGGGCCAGAATCTCCGAGCCCTTGGCCGTGGGATGGATTCCGTCCCGTTGGATAGTGCCGGGAACGTGGATGAGGTCCTTGTAAATCATGGGGACGAAGGCGACGGGAGTGCGCGCGGCAGCCTGGCGAAAGACCTGATCGAAGGAGTGAATGTAGTCGGGGCCGTAGTTCGGCGGGAGTGTGATGCCGCCCAGGAGAACTCGGATGTGGGCATGGAGCAAAGTGGTGAGCACTTTGTCGAGATTCTGCCGGGTGGCCGAGAGCGGCAGTCCGCGAAGACCGTCGTTGCCGCCGAACTCGACGATGACCACGGACGGGTGCAGGCGCAGAACGGTGGGAAGCCGCTCCACGGCGTCCTTGGTGGTGGCGCCGCTGGAGCCGAGATTGACGACCTGATAGCGGTAGCCCAGATGATCCAGGTCGCGCCGCAGGGCGTCAGGATACGACTGGCCGGGTGCGAGTCCGTAACCGGCGGTGATACTGTCACCAAAGCAGACGAGGATGGGCTTGCCCTGGGCAGACCCGGCGGCGGCCAGCAGGACATGCAGGAAGGAAACAAGAAGTGCGCGGCGAACGTCCACAGGAACAGTGTATTCGCGCGGCAGAGCGGCTGGAACGGTGAACGCGTTGAGGAGGCGGGTGGGTGATTGAAGTCCGGGACGTGAAGAAATGGATTCAAAACGGCTCGCGGCGCGTGGACATCCTGAAGGGGATTTCCATCCGCATCCCCGCGGGGCAGTTTGTGGCCATTGTGGGGGCCAGCGGCAGCGGCAAGAGCACGCTGCTGGGTCTGCTGGCCGGGCTCGACACGCCGAGCGAGGGCGAAATCTGGCTCGACGGCACGCCGATCCACAATCTGGAGGAAGCCGCGCTGGCCGCAGTGCGCGGACGCAAAATCGGGTTTGTCTTTCAGTCCTACCAGTTGATTTCGACGCTGACGGCGCTTGAAAATGTGCTCCTCCCGTTTGAGCTGAATATCGACGGGAGCGGCCTGCAGCGCGCGCGCGAATTGCTGGGCGCCGTGGGCCTGGGCGAGCGGATGGAGCACTACCCGGTGCAGCTCTCCGGCGGAGAACAGCAGCGCGTGGCGCTGGCCCGCGCCTTCGTGGTGGGTCCGCCGATTGTAATGGCCGATGAGCCCACCGGCAACCTGGACTCAAGCAACGGCAAGCTGGTGCTGGACCTGCTTCTTGACCGGAATCGAAAGGCAGGCGCCACGCTGGTGCTGGTGACGCACGATCCGGAGATTGCCGGCCGCGCGGACCGCAGGATTGTGCTGAAGGACGGCCTGGTCGTGGAGGATTCCCTGCAATTTTCCGCTGCATCGATGGCCGCGGGCGTGGAGCCCGACAGCCGTGGCTAAGCGTCCGCTCGGCTGGCGGCGCGCGGCGGCGATCGGCTGGCGCGATTTGAAGTCCGCGCCCGGAAAGTTCGCCTTCGTGGTACTTTCCGTCGCGGTCGGGGTGGCCGCGCTGGTCGGTGTTCGCGGCTTCAGCTCGAGCTTTCGCCGGACACTCACGTTGGAATCCCGCTCGCTGATGGCCGGCGATTTGAGCGCGCGCATCTTTCGCGAGCCAACGCCGGCCGAGCTCGATAAGATTGCCGCGATTCAAAAGAGCATGCCTGGCGCGCAAACCACCTGGGTGACGGAGATGGTTTCCATGGCCTCCGTCGCATCGGATCCGGTGCCGCTGCTGGTCTCGCTCAAGGCCGTGGACCCCTCGGAGTATCCCTTCTATGGCACTGCGCAACTTGATCCATCCATGAGCCTGCAAAAGGCGCTGGCAGGGAATTCGGCGGTGGTGGCCGATGAGTTTCTCATCCGGTTGAATGCGCACGTGGGAGAGACTCTTCGCCTGGGAGGGCGAGACTTCAAGATCACCGCCATTCTGAAGCAGGAGCCTGATCGCATGTCCGGCGGCATGGGGCTCGGCCCGCGCGTGATGATCTCGAATGCGTCCCTGGCCGGAACAGGTCTTGTGGCGCCGGGAAGCAGGGCGAGCCATCGCCTGCTGATGAAGCTGCCGGCGACTGTGCAGGACTCGGTGGTGCGCAAGCAGGTTGAGGATGCGCTGCCCGATGCGCAGGTGATGGATTTCCAGGAAGGCAACCCGGCTCTGAGCAACGGACTTGATCACGCCACGGCAATCCTCAGCCTGATTTGCCTGGTGGCCATGGTGCTCGGCGCAATCGGGGTGGCCATGGCCATGCACGCACACCTTGAGCAGCGCATGGATATGCTCGCGATTTTGAAGACTGTGGGCGCGCGCTCGGCGGACTTGCTGCGCATCTTTTTGCTGCAAACGCTCGGGCTTGGGCTTGCCGGCGCAGTGCTGGGCGTGGCCGCGGGCATCGCGCTGATGGAATTTCTGCCTCTGGTCTTTGGCAAATTGCTCCCGGTCCACACGGTCATGCAGATCCCCTGGCGTGCCGCGATGGCCGGGGTTGGAACGGGCTTGCTGACGACTGTGCTCTTCTGTCTTCCTCCCTTGCTGGACGTGCGGAGGGTGCGCCCTGTGCTGGTTCTGCGCAGACTGGTGGAACCCGGACCCGCCAATTTCCGCGCATGGTTGGCGCAATGGTGGGAGCGAAGAATCCAGCTTGGGATTGCGGCGCTGGTGCTGCTGGCGCTGGGCGGCATCGCATGGGGATTGTCCGACTCCGTAAAGGTGGGCGGCTGGTTTGCTCTGCTTCTTTTTCTGGCTCTGGTGGTGTTGCTGCTGCTGGCGGCCGTGGCGCTTCGCGGCTTGCGTTTTGCCTTGAATCGCGTTCGACTGCATCTGCCGTCTTCGCTGCGCCATGGGCTGGCCAATCTTTACCGGCCGGGAAACCAGTCGGCGGCTGTGATGGCCGCGCTGGGAACGGGCGTGATGCTCATCCTCGCCGTCTACCTGATGCAGCGTTCGATGCTGACCGACCTGCGGGAAACGGCCTCCCCCAAGTTGCCGAATGCATTCCTCATTGACATCACGCCGGATGAAGTGGCTGGCGTGAGAGAGTTCTTTGCGCACCAGCAGGGCGTCACGCAGCCTCTGGCGCTGATGCCAGTCGTGGCCGGGCGCTTCGCCAGTCTGAACGGTACGCCGGTGGAACAACTGAAGGGACGGCATTATCCGCGTAGATGGCTGGAGAATGCGGAACTGAGCTGGGCGGACAAGGCTCCGGAGGGCGACAAGCTGACGGCAGGGAAGTGGTGGACTAACGCCGGCGCAGCTTCGATTGCGATTGGCGAGGGCGCGGCAAAGCGGCTGCACCTCGAAGTTGGCTCGGTCGTATCGCTGGAAATCGGCGGCGTGGCGCGGACGCTGCGGGTTGTGGCCATTTACCGTGCCGATGGCGAACATCTGGGCGCGCGCATCTCCTTCATGCTCCCTTCCAGACAACTCAAGGATCAGCCGGCCACATGGTACGGAGGCGTGCATCTGCTTGCGAGCCAGGTGCCAACAATGGAGCGCGCCCTGTTTCAGAAATACCCCACGATTTCGGTGGTGAACATCGCGGACATGCTGGACCGAATTGAGAGCGTGGTGGACCAGATCACCTTCGTGGTCCGGTTTCTGGCCGGGTTTTCCATCCTGGCCGGGCTGATGATTCTGGCGTCGAGCATCGCCAGCGCCCGCTTCCGCCGCATGCGCGAGGCAGTGGTGCTCAAGACGCTGGGCGCCACGCGGATGCGCATCATCCGCACCTTCAGCGTGGAATTCAGCGTGCTGGGGTTGCTGGCGGGAGCCGTCGGCGTGGTCTTCGCCAACATTCTCACCCGCGTCATCCTGCACAAGCTGGACGTGCCGTTCCGCATGAACTGGCCGGCGACTCTCATTGCCCTCGCGGGCACCGCCGCGCTTGCCACGGCAACAGGATGGGTCGCAAGCTACCGCATCCTTGGCCTGCGTCCGCTGGAGGTTCTGCGCGAAGAATAGCGCCACGAACGAGGAAACTCCCCGGAAAAAATTGCAGCGTGGCATCCGCACTATTGCAATGCGATACGCACCTGTTGGGCAGCGTCCCGCAGTTGGAGGTTGCAACCAAAGCCCGCGGCTTACGCAGCGCAACAGTCTCCTTGCCTAGATTGACCCCGTGCGCGGATGTTCGTATGATGAGAGGGTTAGTCGGACGCGTCCGGCAGTCTGCTGCGACCCCGGCCCAAACGGCTCCACGCCGCGAATTTTCCACTTGCTGCCCCCTCGTTCAATGGCAGGACAGCTGACTCTGGATCAGCATATCGGGGTTCGAATCCCTGGGGGGCAGCCAATCCAGCACTTCCTCGCCGCCGTTCAAACTTCCCCGCCCTGACGAATTGCTATTGTTTCAATTATTTACCGCAATCCTGCGGCCTGAACTGGTGCGCCGGCGTGCGACCGCGGCCACGTCAATTCCTCACTGTGCAATTCTGGCCAGCATTCACTGGCCTCTCCGCTCAGTATGGACTCTGTAAAGAATTCTGTGCTTGGGCTACGCGGTCAGGGAGCCCACACATCAACGCCATGCAGTCGCGGAAATTCCCGTATTGGAGAACACCATGCCCCATACCTTCACGAGTACTCAAGTCGCCGTAGCCGTGGTTGTCATCTTCTTGGTCGTTGCAATTGCCCTCGGCATCTATCTTAAGCTCGGCAGAAAAAGGACTCTGGCCTTCCGCAATCGCTTCGGATCTGAATATGATCGCGCGGTTGAAGAGCAAGGTTCGCCGAAGAAGGCGGAAGCAAAACTGGCCGACCGGGAAACCCGCGTGGAAGCTCTGAAAATCCGCGACCTTGGCGCCACCGAGCGGGAGCGCTTTGTCGCCGAGTGGGAATCGGTGCAATCGCGCTTCGTGGACCGTCCAAAGGCCGCGGTCACAGAAGCCGGGGACCTTATCAGTGCGATCCTCGAGGCCCGCGGCTACCCGAGCGCAGGCTTTGAGCAACGTGCCGCGGATGTTTCTGTGAGCTACCCTCGCGTCATGGAAGACTACCGCAAGGCGCGCGCCATCGCCGTACGGCCCGGGCGTGCGGATGCAAGCACTGAAGAACTTCGCACTGCAATGCTCCAGTACCGTTCCATCTTTGACGAAATCATTCAGGCTCAGAAGCCTCACGAGAATAAGTCAGCGGCATAGCCTCATCGCTGGGATTGCAACTGAAGCGGGCACGCTTAAGGGTTACAACATGAGATCGTTAACGAACGCAAGTCGGTGGGCTCCTGGGTTTGGATACTTTTCCATGCTACTTGCGGGCGTATTGGCGCTGGGCGCGACTCCCGGGTCTTGCAGTGGCCAAAACCCCGAGAAAATTGAGGCCAGATATACCCAAAGCGGTGTCGTCATCAGGGTCTCGCTGGTCATTTACTCCTACACCACTCCCGCAGAGATGCAGGTTCTTTCGCGAGCGTTCGAAGAGGGCCAGGATCAAGGATTGGCCGCGGCACTTTCCAATACGAAAGCGACAGGGAATTGTTCAATTGACGGGGGACCAAGCTTTGACGTTGCCTTCATTCAAATGGTTGTCACGCCAACCGGGCGGCGGATTACGTTTATCACTAACCGCGCGGTTCAATCCGATGAAGCTAAATCGAGTACGGGCTCGCCGTCCTTTGACGTTTTGGTTGGGCAGTTCGACCTGAATGACACGGATGCAATGAAGAGCACAGGATTCCTATATCCGGCAAGTAAGCTTGTAGTCGATAACCAGGGTGCGTTTCATTACGATCTTGCCGCCAGTCCGTGGCCGCTGGTCAACGTTCTCGATTCGAATTGGGCGCCGGCAATTGCGTTGGCTCCTGCTCGCGATGCAATGAGCACGAGCCCCCAGTAATCGCATCAGCATTCAGCCGCGGTTCTTTCAAGTGCGGGCGCCTTGCGCGCGCGAGGCAATGGCCGGTGCCGGCTCAGAAATCGGGAAGATGGCGGGATTCTGGGCATTGCGGCCAGGCAATTGATCGAGCAGGACTACGTTGAGAAGAGACTTATGGACCTGGATGCGGCCGTTGTAGCTTATGAAACCAAGCCTGCGAAAGCGATTCATAAAGAAGCTCACGCGGGACCGGGTGGTGCCAATCATATCCGCCAATGTTTCCTGCGTAACCGGAGGAATGAAGGTCTCCGGTTCGCCGGGCTTGCCGAATTCCGCCATCAACAGCAGAATCCGCGCTAGGCGCTTTTCGCTGGAATTGAAGAGCTGATCGACAAGGTCGGCCTGGGTTCGCATGCTTCGGGCGAGTAGGAACTTGAGGAAGATATCGGCGAATGCAGGCTCATCATGCATCACGCGAATCATTTCGTTTCTGCTGATCTTAAGTGCGATGCAAGTGTTCACCGCAGTTGCCGTGGCCATATGCAACCCCACAATGGTGGCGAGAGACTCCTCACCAACAAAATCACCGGGAGACAGGAGCGTGATTGTGGCCTCTTTGCCGCCCTGCGAAACGACCGTGACTTTGGCGCGGCCTTCTTGGAGGTAATAAACAGAGTCGGCCGCATGCCCCTGGCAAAAGAACGCCTCTTTGGGCTTCAATTCGACAATTGTTCGCCCAAGTCCGGCATTTGCGAGAAATAAGGCTGAATCAAACGCGGCGCCATTCGTACTTATCAATGTGCTACCTCGGTGGAGCAGGCTGTTGTGGTCGGACTGTCTTTGTCAAGGAAGCAGCCACTCTAGTGCAGGATGATTTTGAACTGCGAACTGCATCGACCTGATCCAAAAAGGAAGCGTGGAGTCTGAGAAACACAGATGGCACGGTTTGTCGCCATCAGACCCAACAGACGCGGCCCTTTTCGCGTCTCACTGAGCAAGCAAAATGTGGGACAGTCAGTTCCAATATTCAGAGTCGGCTGCCATCAATCTCTTTCCATCATCACCCGGGATGAGAATCTGAGTCTGGTCAATTTTGCTCAAGTCTATCGATAGACGCGAAGTTCAGCGATATACCAAGTGCGAGCATGGGCAGTTTAAAGAGGAGTGGTAGAGTTCCGTGCAAATATGACCATTCCCGCCGCCCTCTCTCCTGCCAAAATCTTAAAGCGCACACCCGTGCTTTGGAATCGCTAACTCCAGGTCCGGAGATTGTGAAGAGAAGCGAGACCGAGGAGAGAAGGCCCGTTGACAAAAACCATGAGGACAGCTGAGCGGAACTCTATGCGCAATTGTCGTGAGATGTCGTGGAACGGTGCGGTCGCCAATCGATCAGGGAGTCAATTGGCATGAAGTTCCATCGGACGATTCCGCATCTGTTGCCGGTACCATTCCTTGCAGGCCTAACCGCGGAGGCTGGATCGCAGACTCAGTCCTATTCAGGAGGCTCTTCGGCAACCTCAACAAGCGCAACCTATGGGAGGGCGGACCTTTCGTATTTGCATCCGACGTTGGGAATTACGATTAACAACTATGCTCGCGACGCATTCGGTCGGTATGCTTTTGCGGAAGCAGCTTTCACAACTGGTGTTGACCAGGCAGCCAGGACGCCGCCGGAGTGGAACCTGGGTCTGAAAGGTTACTCAGAACGATTCGGTTCCGATTTCGGAATCGCATTGGTTGCAACAACCACGCGTTACGGGCGTTACGGGTTAGGGGCGGCTTTCAGACAAGATACCGCATACTACCGCGATGAGTGCAGGGGCGTGCTCCCACGTCTGCGGCATGCTGCGATCCCGACCGTGACAGGACCCCGGGGCGAAGACGGCCATCGCGTCTTCTCCATCCCCGCACTGGTCGCATCCTATGCGGGTACAACTGCCGCTGTCTACGGCTGGTATCCGAGCCGCTACGGAGCCAAAGATGCATTCCGAATGCGCAATTGCAGTTTGCTAATAAGTTTTTGGGAAAACATCGCCCTGGAGTTCTTCTATGGCGAATCCCGCTCCTCGCTTTCGCACAAACATCGGAATTATGCGCATTTCTCTACGACTCAAGGTTTGGACTGATGAGCGATCGCAGGTCCATTGCGGTGGCAGGCATCCACACTCATGAATCAGCGCGGAGTGACCTGCGTTCATCTTCTGCAGAAGGCGTTGCTGCAGGACTGTTCAAAGGTTTCTTCGAGTGGTTCGGTAGCCTGGGAATTTTCTCCTGGCGTGTTCTTCGGGCTGGGTCGACTCCGCCATTTGAGTGGCGTGAGCTGATTCGGCAACTCGACGAGGTCGGATCGAAGTCTCTGCCGCTGGTCGCATTGGCCGGCGCCGCAATCGGTGTGGTTATCTCGCTTGAAGCCCGATACAGTCTCAGTCGTTTCGGCGCCAAGTCGCTGTTTCCCGCCACGCTGGTGTACTCCGTGGTCCAGGTAATGGGTCCGGTCATCACGGGCCTGGTTGTCAGCGGTCGCGTGGGCGCCGGTATTGGCGCAGAGCTCGCGTCGATGAAAGTAACCGAGCAGATTGACGCGATCGAGGCGTCCGCGGTTAACCCTTACAGGCTCCTCGCCGCGACACGAATACTGGCCTGCATTCTGATGCTGCCGCTCCTGACCCTGGCTGCCGATGCATGCGGACTATTGACCGGCTGGTTTGCGCAGTCTCTGGCGGAGCCCCTCTCGTTCCATCAGTTCATTTCAAGCGGCTTCAACGGCGCCACCTTCAATGCCTTCCTGCCCCCAACCTTCAAGACCGCTGTGTACGGCCTGATCATTGGACTGATTGCATGCTTTCAGGGAATGCGCACGCGCGGCGGTGCTGCGGGCGTGGGGCGGGCGGCCACCAACTCGGTTGTGTTGGCCTCGCTCTTTCTTATCCTGGCGGACGTTGTGCTGGTGAAATTCATTCTCGTTTTCTTTCCTTAACCGCCTTTTGAACTACAGGTGAAACCAATATGGCCACCGCTTTTGACAACGCGATAAAACGAGGCGACTCCCAGGAAGGCGGCAATGTGCCGGTTGTCGCCGTCGAGAACCTTCGGAAGACCTTTGGAAACCACACCGTTCTGAATGGAATCAGTTTGACCATAGTCCGTGGGGAGACCCTGGCCGTTCTGGGAAGAAGCGGCACGGGAAAGAGCGTGTTGCTCAGGCTCATCATCCGCCTCGAAAGACCTGACTCGGGATCGATTCGCATTCAAGGCCAGAACATCGCTGGTCTTGCCCTCGATCAGATGGGGGAGATCAGGAAAAGGATGGGTTTCCTTTTTCAACATGCAGCCCTCTACGACTCGCTTACCGTAGCAGAAAATGTCGCGTTTCCCCTTCAACATCATCGCAGAGAGATGTCGAAGTCCGAGCGGATCGACAGGGTAAAGCAGTTGCTGACAGAGGTGGGCATGGAAGGCGACCTCGACAAGATGCCTTCCGAAATCTCAGGTGGAATGCAGAAGCGTGTGGGTCTTGCGCGAGCGCTGGCCCTGGAGCCGGAGATCCTGCTGCTCGACGAGCCGACTGCGGGCCTCGATCCTATCAGTTCGGGTGAGATCAACGAGTTGATTCTCAAACTTCAAAGGGAACGTCAGATGGCATCCATCGTTGTGACTCACGATCTGCATAGCGCGAGGACGATTGCCGATCGCCTGGCCTTGCTGCATGAAGGCAACGTGGTGATCGAGGGAACATTCGTTGATCTTCAACAAAGCGGTATCGAGATTGTGAAGAAATTCTTAGACCAGTCATTGGGGGATATATGTCGAGTGTGGCACGGTTAGGAGCATTCATCGTTGTAACTTTGGCGGTTCTCGCTGCCGGGGTCTTCGTGATCGGGAGCAAGGAGTATTTGTTTCGCTCTACCTACCAACTGAGGGCGCAGTTTGCCGATGTGGCAGGTCTTGCCGAGGGAGCCGATGTCCAGGTGGGCGGTGTACACAGCGGAACAGTGACCGGCATTGTATTGCCCAACAGGCCTGAAGGATTGGTCACGGTCATTATGGAACTCGCAAAGTCGACGCACGAGATTATCAAGCAGGATTCCGTGGCCTCCATCGAGACTGAGGGCCTGCTGGGCAATCAGTATGTGGCCATTTCGTTTGGATCTTCCGGACAAAATGAGGTAAAGGACGGCGAAATCATCAAGAGCGAGCCACCGCTCCAGATGTCGGACCTTCTCAAGAAGACGAGCGGCATTCTGAATAGCAGCCAGCAGGCGGTCCAAAACGCTGCTTTGGCGACGGCGCACCTGAACTCAATAAGCGCCAAAATCGATTCGGGGCAGGGAACAGTGGGAGCGCTGGTGAACGACAAGCAGCTTTATAGGAACCTGCAACAGACCACAACGACCCTCCATGCCACGATGCTGCAAGCTCAATCCGGCGTGACAGACTTCCAGGAAAACATGGAGGCCTTGAAACACAACTTCTTTTTGCGCGGATATTTTAAGAAGCGCGGATATGAGAGCTCGGCGGATCTGAAAGCAAACAGCATTGGCGGGCTTCCGCACGGTATGCCTGAAAAGACATTCACCTTCACAGCCAAGCAGCTTTTCGATGGCCGCGATTCGGCCAAACTGAAGAATCAAAAATCTCTCAAAGCCGCGGGCGACTATTTGGCCGGCAATCAGTTTGGGGTTGCGGTAGTCATGGTTTCCATGGGATCAAAGGGGGATACTCAGAAGGACCTGGTCCTCACCGAGGCCCGTGCGATGGTGGTACGCGAGTACCTGGCCGAGAATTTTGGATTTGATGACAGGCGACTTAAGACCCTGGGGATGGGGGAGCAGGCAGGTACCAACGTGGACGAAGACTGGGGTTCGATCCAGATTCTCATTTTCCCGGCCGGAACGGAGATACCGCCAGACAAACCGGCGTCGGCGAGCGGCGCATCCGCAACCGATGCCAGTCGGCCGGCTCAGGCCATCACCGCAGCCACTTCAAAGCCGTAGTGCATAACGCCAGGAGGGCAAGCGGAAAGTGAAGGTGCATTGAGCCAACGCTCGAATCGTATTCTCTTCTCTATTGTGCGAATTACGACTTGTTTCTTCCGTTCGCACGGCCCCCGTCAACAATTGCCTCCTCAATCCTTCCAGGTGAGCATTCTTGCTCAGCAAGTTCTGCATTGCCTTGAAAGAATGAATGTGAAGTAGAGTGGCTGGCCCCCTCTTCCTTATGCTAACCCGCCGAATGGGCCCGGCAGATTTGTGCACTTCTTAACCCCCTGCGCTGCGCAAAAAAAGCCGCGAGGGGCGCCTCTCTTCTGAGGACCTGCACCCATGCTTTGCATGAATATTCGATTGCCCAAGGGGAACCTTGCAAAAACAAAAATCTAACGCCGATGTTTGCAACTTCGCGACGATGTCATGTATGTGGATCGGGACGCAGAACTGATTGGAGTACACGAAATGTCACTCGTTACCGTTGTTATCATTCTGGCCGTTGTAGGTGTGCTGTTATGGCTCGTGAATCGCATCCCGATGCAGGGAACCATTAAGAGCATCCTCAATCTTGTTGTCGTGATCGCGGTGGTTCTGTGGCTTCTGAAAGTATTTGATCTGCTGCATTACGTTTCCCAGTTCCGAGTAGGGCATTGACATGCAGTGCCGCCGAAGTCGATACAGCCTTTCCCGTGAACGCAAGACAACAGCCCAGTCTGGCAGCCTTTTGCCGTTTGGAGAAATTTTGAAACACACTCTGCTATTAGTGATTGGAAGTGCTCTCAGTGTGAGCGGGTTTGCTCAGGCAAGCCCGCAAGCGACGGAGGTCGTCGTACCATCCGCGCAGGCGCCCGCTTTTGTTGTGAACGTGACCAGCCGAACGGTCGAAGCAGTCAACTATGAACATCGCGGCGGTGCCACGCATGTGGATCTTGCCGGCACTGCTTTGCTGCCATCCGCCAACGGAAAAGTTAAAGTGCGAAGCAAGCGCGGCACCATGGAAGTGGAAGCGGAATTCGACAACCTGCAAAGCCCTACGATCTTTGGCGGCGAATATCTCACCTATGTCTTATGGGCGATTTCGCCCGAAGGGAAGGCTGACAACCTTGGAGAAGTGCTGATTGGCGGCAATGGTCGAAGCAAATTGACTGCCACCACTGATTTTCAGGCATTTGCACTCATCGTCACGGCCGAGCCGTACTTTGCCGTTCAAGAGCCGAGTGATGTTGTCGTGCTTGAAAATGTTGTTAGTGCCGATACCAGGGGAACCAGCGAAGCAGTGCATGCAAAGTATGAGCTGATGGATCGCGGAGGGTATATCCCGACCGGTTACAAGTTCGACCCCATCGTTCTCAGCGCTAATCTTCCTTTGGAGTTCTACGAAGCGAGGAATGCCCTGCGCATCGCTCAATCAGAAGGCGCTGAGAGGTATGCGGACGCCAGCTACCGGCACGCCGCTCAGTTGATGAACAGTGTTGACGCATACGCGGTAGGCAATCATGGCGATAGAAGGCAGCTTATTGCTGCTGCGCGCGAGACGGTGCAGACTGCCGAATCTGCGCGGGAGATTGCCGTCAAACAGATAGATAAGGATCGCAGGGCGGACGAGCGTCAGGCTTCAGTCGATGCACAGGTGCAGTCGCAGGCGAAGGCGGACGAGGCAGTCAGGCAAAGGCGACAGGCGGAGTTAGCTACGTCAAACGCACAGGCGCAGATGGCTGCGAACGACACAGCCTCTACGGCTGCAATATCTGCGGCTCAGGCCGATGCCGAACAATCTCGCAAAGCTGCATGGCAGGCACAGGCTGACAGCCAGGCATCCAGCGATGCGCAGGTACAGTCACAGGCGCAAGCCGATGAAGCAATAAGGCAAAAGGACCAGGCTCAGTCTGATGCGGCCAATGCCCAGGCCGATTTGGTCGCCAATCAGGCAACTTCAGCAGCTGCAGTCAACACCGCTCAGGCCGATGCAGAACAGTCCCGGCTTATGGCACAGCAGGCGCAGCAGAGTGAACACCAGGCTGACACCGAAAAAGCTGCCATGCGCGCACAGTTGTCTGAACAGTTGAACAAGGTGTTCCTCACACGTGATAGCGCGCGCGGACTCATTGTAAGCATGTCCGATGTACTGTTTGACACGGGCGAGTATTCGTTGAAGCCTGACGCAAGGGAGAAGCTGGCGAAGGTTGCTGGAATCCTGATCGCTTACCCAGGTCTGAACATTGAGGTGGGCGGCTACACGGACAATGTCGGCGGCAATGAGATGAATCAGAAACTCTCAGAGAGCCGCGCCGGCGCAGTGCGCGATTATCTGGTGGAAGAGGGCGTAGCGTCAGAGTCGGTTACCGCAAAGGGTTTTGGCAATACCTTCCCAGTTGCTTCCAACGACAACTCCGCAGGCCGGCAAGAGAACCAGCGAGTGGAAATGGTCGTATCGGGCGACGCGATCGGAAACCCGATCAATACAACAACGGGAAGCTTGCGCTAAAGAAGCCTTTCCTAACAGGTAGTCGTGAAGGCAAAAGAGATGAAAATGATCAGAATCACTGGTGTGACATTCTTGGCAGCGCTTCTCGGAGTCACAGCTTTTGCTTATGCCGGGCAGGGGCGCCAGTCCAATAAGCAGGACCATTCGAAATCGAAGCAGAAGTCTCATGAGCAGGCTAAGCCGCAACATCAGCATGCTAAGAAACCGCAGCCGGCCCGGCAGAAACAGAGCAGGCCGCAACACGTGCGTGCTCAGCAACAGCATGCTCAGCAACAGCACGCTCAGCAGCAGCATGCTCAGCAACAGCATGCTCAGCAGCAGCACGCTCAGCAGCAGCACGCTCAGCAACAGCATGCTCAGCAACAGCACGCTCAGCAGCAGCATGCTCAGCAACAGCATGCTCAGCAACAGCATGCTCAGCAGCAGCACGCTCAGCAGCAGCACGCTCAGCAGCAGCATGCTCAGCAACAGCATGCTCAGCAGCAGCACGCTCAGCAGCAGCACGCTCAGCAGCAGCACGCTCAGCAACAGCACGCTCAGCAGCAGCATGCTCAGCAGCAGCGTGCTCAGCAACAGCGCTCTCAACAGGCGCGGAGCCATGGAAACTCCCAGCGTTCGCCAAGGCAGCGAGGTGAAGAGCAGCGCGTCTGGCAGCAGCACCGCGCAAGCAACTGGCAGTCAGATCACCGCACCTGGCAACAGCGTGGCGGATATCATGGATATCGGATTCCCGAGAACAGGTACCGGAGTAGCTTCGGCCGGAACCATTGGTTTGTGATTGGTGGCCTTCCGTTCATGGTTGAAGGTGGATACCCGCGCTTTCAGTACAACGGCTATTGGTTCACGCTCCTCGATCCATGGCCCGCCTACTGGGGAAATGACTGGTATAACAATGACGATGTCTATGTAGACTACGTCGACAACGGCTATTACCTATTCAACCGCAGATATCCAGGAATGGGGATCGCGATCAGCATTTCGATGTAGCGAATGAGCCTATGCGGTCTCGAAAGGGGCCGCATAACGTTTGTGGATACTTCCACCCGCAAAAGAGAGGAGTGAGACGTTGCCTCGCTGGATGTGAGCTTGCGATCTTTGGGTCTAATCGGCACGCGGCCTGAGAGAGGAGTATTCTTGAATCAGAAGCCTTCTCGCCTTTCTGCCTTCGATATTGCATGCTTTGCTCCAGAAGCGCACCGTTTAAGTGCATAACCGGACGACTGGAGTTGTCATGAATGTCATTAAGAGATGCGATGTAGAAAGCCATCTGTCTGCGTGCCGGCGCGAAGAGAGGCGTCTGTACTTGCACGCAAGGAAACCTGATGCAACAGGTCATTCAGGAGCTGAGCTTGGAAGCGCGGATCTGAATACAGGGCATTCCGTTGACGAATCGCCTAGGCAGCCGGCCTCAATTCAATACCAAGACCTTCCCATTGTAATTGCATACGATTCCGGCAATGTCGCTGTTCACGCAACATCCAAAAGCGCGCAGTCGCGAAGCCCTCGGAGTTCCTGCGTGGCGAGTGTATCCTGCCGGGCCGTTTGACTCCCTTTTTGGAGCAGGTTTGCGACGGCTGGAACCTTGTACAAGAGATTGCAGCGCCGGCTTTCGATGCCATGATTCGCCAGGCGGGTTGGCACTTCATGTGGCTGCAAGGCGCCTGTTGCCGTCGAGGCTTTGGGCGATCAACGGATAAAGCGACTCATCGAGCTCTTTCGCGTGCGCTCGATGGAATCGTGAAGCGATTCAACGGTGCAAAGCTTGAACGTGTTGAGGTGAAAAGATCTCCGGGCTTTCACGGCGCAAAGGTCACTTTGCAACCATGCCAGATCCAGCAGCAGACGTCGCTGGAAGGTTCCGCATAGGGACTGTGACGCGCAGTTCCGCGAGTTAGCCTGGTTTGCCGTGGTGCGACCGTCGAGCAGTGCCCCGCGTCGAAACAGTTGCTACTCAACGATTCTGTGTATCTAACAGATAGTGGTGAAAGCAGGACAGGATGTCATTACCTGACTTAGTGCACTCTGAAAAAAACTTTGAAGAGCTCAGGCCTGATGCTCTTGTGTCCTCTGGGGCCGGCACGTGCAGCCTGCCCTTGCCAACCCGCATCGCGTTCATTGGAAACTATCTGCCGCGAGAGTGCGGCATTGCCACATTTACAACCGACCTATGCAGCGCGCTGGCAGCAGAATATGGTTCGAGTCGCATTTTTGCGATCCCTGTAAACGATCCGGATTCAAGCTACGATTATCCTGAACGAGTACGACTTGAGATTGACCAGGAAGACCTCGGCTCCTACATTCGAGCCGCAGACTTTCTCAACTTCAATGGCAACGATCTGGTGTGTCTGCAACATGAATATGGCATCTACGGCGGCACCGCGGGCCGTCTTATTCTTACATTGCTTCGAAGACTGAGAATGCCGCTGGTTACCACGCTCCATACGGTGTTAAGCGAGCCGGATACAGATCAGCGTGCAGTTCTTGAAGAAATTGCGGGCCTCTCCGATCGCCTGGTTGTGATGAGCAATCTGGCGGCGCAACTTCTGCGAGAAGTCTATGCGGTTTCGTGTGGAAAGATTGACGTGATCCCTCACGGGGTGCCGGACATGCATTTTATGGACCCCAACTACTTCAAAGACCTTTTCGGTACGGAAGGAAAGTCGGTTCTTCTCACTTTCGGCCTGCTGTCTCCAAACAAGGGAATCGAGAATGTCATTCGGGCACTTCCTTCGATTCTTGCAAGGCATCCGAATGTCGTGTATGTCGTTTCCGGGGTGACGCATCCACATATCAGGAGGCGTGAAGGCGAGCGCTATCGCGAGGAGTTGCAAGCGCTGGCCGAGCAGCTTGGCGTGTCATCGCAGCTGATCTTGAACAACCGCTTTGTGAGCCAGGCGGAGCTGATCGAACATGTAGGCTCAGCGGACATCTACATTACGCCCTATCGGCAGGAGGCGCAAGTTGTCTCGGGCACTCTCGCCATCGCACTCGGCGCCGGAAAGGCGATTGTTTCAACGCCGTACTGGCACGCAAAAGAGCTGCTCGCCGGTAAGCGAGGTATGATCGTTCCCTTCGATGCTCCCGATTCGATCGCAGAAGCCGTGATCGAACTGCTGGGGAACGACGCGGAGCGCCACGCCATGCGGAAGCGCGCCTATCTTTATTCGCGTGGAACGACCTGGCCGAAGACCGCGCGAGCGTATATGGCAAGCTTTCAACGTGCACGCTTTGAACGCACACTTCGCCCGAAAGCCGCTCTGCATGATGATCTCGCAGAGAGCGCGGTTCATAGTCTTCCGGTGCTCAATATAGCTCACCTCTCGAACATGACGGATGACACAGGCATGTTGCAGCATGCCATTTTCTCCGTACCGAATACGCGTGAGGGCTATACAACCGACGACAATGCGCGCGCTCTTATGGTTTCCACGCTTCTTGACGAAAGCCTGTCGTTGGAGAATGGCGATTCCGATCTCTCTCGCCGATATCTGGCCTTTCTCTGGCTTGCATTTAATTCCGACAGCGGGCGGTTCAGAAACTTTCTTGGTTACAACCGCCAATGGCTTGAACAGGTTGGCTCGGAAGACAGCCATGGCCGTGCGCTTTGGGCGTTGGGAACTGTGCTTGGCCATTCGCAAAATGTAGGAGTGCGCGGAGCAGCGGGAAGACTTTTTGAGGCTGCCGTGCCTGCGGCTTTGACGTTTAGCAGTCCGCGTGCTTGGGCATTCAGCGTTCTGGGTCTGCAAGCTTACCTGGACTGGTTCCCGGGTGACAGGTCCATTCAAGGCATTCGCAATACGCTTGCCAATCGATTGCTGGACATCTACGAGCGCAGTCGCTCTGAGACCTGGCGTTGGTTCGAGAGAAGCCTTTCCTATTCGAATGCGAGGTTGCCGCAGGCGCTTATTCTCGCTGGCTGGAGGGGTAACAACCACAGGATGATTGAAGCCGGCATGGATTCACTGAAGTGGCTCGTTCTCCAGCAACATCGTGACGATGAGGAGATATTTGTTCCCATCGGATCAAGAGGATTCTTTATTGAGGGAAGTGAAAAGGCGCGCTTCGATCAGCAGCCCGTGGAAGCTTGCGCGACAGTGTCTGCCTGTCTTGAGGTTTACAGGTTGACGGAGGAGAGCCAATGGCTTGAGGAAGCCAGACGGGTGTTCCGCTGGTTCCTGGGCAAGAACGACCTGCAGACGCCGCTTTACGACCCATTGACGGGCGGATGCAGGGATGGACTTCATCCGGACCGTGTAAATGAAAACGAGGGAGCTGAATCAACCCTCTCGTTCCTGATGGCTCTGCTCGAAATGCGAGCCTTTAATGTATCCAACGCAGAGCAACTTCATCAGGAAACGAGTGTCTCCAGTGAATCAGACTACCTCGCCAGCTGAATCGCCGGAATCGATCGCTCTCGAAGCGGCAAAGCTTCAAGCATGCATCGATCAACCGTTGTTCACGCGGCATTTCGACAATCCCATTCTCAGCAGGAAAGACTGGCCCTATCCGATTAACAGCGTTTTCAACGCAGGAGCTGTGCGCCTGGCCGACGGAGACACCTTGTTGCTTTGCCGCGTTGAAGAGCGGACGGGCCTGTCCCACCTCTGCGCCGCTCGGTCCAGCAATGGAATTGATGGTTGGAGGATCGATCCGCATCCGACGTTGAAGGCGAACCCACAAGAGTATCCAGAGGAGATATGGGGTATTGAGGACCCACGGATCACTTATGTTCCTGAGTTGGGACAATACGCAGTCACTTACACCTCCTTTGCTCGAGGAGGGCCGGGAGTATCACTGGCGCTGACCAAAGACTTTACTAGCTTTGAGCGTCTTGGGGTAATCATGCAGCCGGAGGACAAGGATGCCGCATTGCTTCCGCGCAGGATTGACGGATTGTGGGCTCTGATTCACCGGCCTATGACGACGCTAGGCGTTCATATGTGGATATCATACTCGCCAGATCTGAGGCATTGGGGTGGTCATAAGGTTCTGCTCCAAGCACGACGCGGCGGGTGGTGGGACGCGAACAAAATCGGGTTATGCTCTCCGCCGATTGAAACAACACAGGGTTGGCTGGCGATCTATCACGGTGTGCGGAAAACAGCATCGGGAAGCATCTATCGTCTTGGCCTGGCACTGTTTGATCTAGAACGCCCGGAGATATGCCTGCAACGGGGAGACTCGTGGATGTTCGGGCCTGAAGCGTCGTATGAGTGCGGTGGAGATGTGAAGGATGTGGTGTTTCCATGCGGGCAAACAATTGGTGCTGATGGCGACACAATTTATCTCTATTACGGGGCGGGCGACTCTTGCGTGGCATTGGCCACAGGAAGCATTCGATGTTTGCTTTCCTGGCTGGACGCGAATTCGAGTCCGGCATTGAAAACTGCATGTTAGGTCGCAGTGCATCGCGACCACTAGGGACGGGTAGAGTGCGCAGCACGAACCAGAATTTGCCAGGTTGGGTACCGCGACTGATTTGGATACAGCACAGGTGTCCGTGCTGCAATTCGGTCAAATTCAAACCTGCGGAGTTACGCGCGGTAGATGGCCTGCTGGCTCTTTTCTGGCTACGTCCCGTTCGCTGCATGTTTTGCTGGCGGCGATACTACTGGTTTGCCTTGCGTGACGCAAATGCGAGATGAGTTTGCGAATGCGTGCGATGTCTGCTAACGGCGCTTGTAGGGAAGGGAAACGGGATGCAACTCAACCCGAACCCAGTGTAGATGTGGGAGTGGTCGCCCGTAGGCGATCGCTTTCGAACTGGGGGTTTAAGTTTGTATGGAAATTTCTTTTCGGCAACCAGTTCATCCACCTGCGCCGCACTTGCATCATTCTGCGATGCCGTACGCGCTCACGCACATGGGAGCGTTGGGGCTTTTCTCTATCGCGGTAGTCGATTCCTCCGTCATTCCATTGCCTCTGCCCGGTAGCACTGACCTGCTGTTACTTTGGTTGGTGGCGCATAGCGGAAATCCATGGCTTCTTGCTTTGATCGCCATCGCCGGCAGCCTCTTAGGCGGATACACGACCTGGGCCGTCGGGCGCAAGGGTGGCGAGGCAGCATTGCACCGCCATGTGCCGGCGAGGATTCTTCGGCAGATCGTTGGATGGGTGAAGCATCATCCTGTGCTCGCGGTGTTTCTTCCCGCAGTGCTTCCACCGCCCATTCCATTGCTGCCGTTTGCGCTCGCTTCTGGCGCGCTGGGCGTTTCGCGGATCCGGTTTCTCGTCGTGTACGGCGCGGCTCGCACCCTGCGCTACTCCTTCATTGCGTGGCTCGGCGTCGCCTATGGACGCCATGTGATCCACATTTGGTCGGGTACGCTCCAGAGATGGTCGACGCCGCTGCTTTGTGTGTTCGTTGGATCGGTGGTTCTTGGCGTTTGCTTCGGGATATGGAAGCTCCGTGATTAGCCTAAGTCCCATTTCCGCGGTTGAACATGCACGGCGTGTAGTGCCGCACTCAAAAGCAAAAGTAGCGGCCGGGCAAGGGATACGCGACCGACGAGGGATTTACCGGACAATCACTGCTTCTTGTCAGGGTGATCCTTCTGCTTCTTCGGCTGGGGTTTCCGAGACTGCAATGCGCGCTGCTGTGCGGCGTGTCTTTGCGACAACTGCTGCGTTTGTTGCTGGTGCTCTTGCTCCACTTGCTGCATCCTCGCGTCGCTCGCCTTCTGCTGAGCCGGCTGCTGGTGTTCAGAGTCCTGCTTCTGCTGGAGACTTTGGCGTTCCTGGTTCTGTTTAGCGGCGAGTTTATCCTGTTGCTGTTGGTATTTCCGGTCTGCCCTTGGATTTCCGGAGTTTGGTGCGGCGGGACGGGCAGTTGGCGGCAGATTATCCGGATGGACTGCGACACGGGGCCGAGCTCCGGCATCGTTACCAGATATTGAAGGCGCTCTATCCTGCTTTGGGGATGCTGTTCCACTTCCGCTGAAATCGCCGTGTTTTGACGTTGCGGTGATGGGAGGCCGGCCGTGATTTACGTTCGCCCGGAATTCTGGGTTGGAGCGCGCCGCTTGCGCATGCTCAGTTTGAGCGGCAACGGCCGGAAAATGTCTCTCCCGCCCTGCGGCGTCCTGCGCGGAGCTTGCGCAAACTTTGATGCCCCCATGGCCACCGTTGTAACTGACTCGGTTGTCGTTGTTGGCATGTTCGTCCCTGGCGTCATAGACATCGTGAATGTTTCGGTCATCCACGTTGTTTACGGAGCGGTTATAGAAGAAGTGTCCATTGTCCCAACGGCCGCCGTCATAACCCCCGCCCCAGTAGCCGAAACCGTAGTTGATCCCGCCATAGAAGCCTACGGTAGTGCCCCAGTAGCCTTCGTTAAAGCGGTATCCACCGTCTCCTCAACCCCAGTAGCCAGGCGTCCAAAGAAGACTCTCTTCGGGCGGCATTACCCACGCGCCAGGCACCCAGTAATAATCGGAAACGCTGTCGTCATACGCCCAGTAACCCGGGGTCCACAGATAACCATCACCGGAACAATTGGGTTGCTCGTAGACGAACAGGGCAGGCGGGCCAAGCGTGATGGATACCCGTAGCTGCCCGAACAGTGTAGCCGGTATGGCCAGCGCAAGAAACGCAAGTAAAATCCGGATGGTACGCATGAGGATCCTTTGGCTGATCGTTCTTCGGTTACCCGTGTGCTGAGTGTGAATCAGGGCGGCGAGGACTGAAAGTAAACGCATTTCGCGCTGCCGCCAAGGTTTTCACGGCTGTGGGCTGTGTCTGTGTACTACTGCTCATATCGAATTCATTTTGCAATCGAGTGAAGGTGGTAGAGTGTGCTCCTGGACACGATAGACTTGGCAGTCTTCACGGTGAGCGTCGCGACACCTGCGACGAGGATGACCATTGGTGTGTTGGCCCAACCAAACCTGGCCTGGAAACTCGTAGGCATGAAGCGGAGCCGCAGGCAGATGGCACAGTGCTTTAGCTGCTTATAGTGGTGGACGAACCTGGATGTGGTAGTCCCGGTAATCGATCTTTACGATTGTCTGGCCAAACAGGAAGCTGTTTGACACTGCTCTGACATGCGTGGCCTGCGAAAAGCCGTCCACGTTTGCATATTGTCGCAGAACCTGCGTGGGCCCGGTCAATATTGACGAACTCTTGGACGCTGTTCCTTGAACTTGAACTATAGAACCATCCGTCGAGTCCACCCACAGAGTTCCTTCGATAAGAAAGGAGGCCTTGCGCTTTGGGATCAGGGTAAGTACATGACATCTTCGTCCGTCCAGCAGTTGGATTCCGCCAGATTTCAACTTCATCTCATAATTTGCTGAAGTAATCCACGCGCCCTCGCGGATACCCGGATCGTTCAGATGCTTCTCATTGTCCAGAATCGTGTCTAACACAAGCTTCTGGATGATCTTCGATCCACTCTGCGAGATGATTGCGTAACTCTTGCCCGATTCCTCCCGATATGTAGTCATCACTGTCATTTCGGCTACGGGATGAGTTTCGTCCTGATACCGGTAAACCGCATAGTGCTCGGTCGCAGTATATCCCGCCATGTTCTCGATTCGGGCTTTCACCGCTGCGTCCACCTGCCGAATCACAGAAGCCGCATCGAGTTGTTGAGCAGACGCCATCCTCGTTCCCGGGAATGCAAAAAGGCAAACTGCCAATAGTCCGACGGAACAGCGATGCATTGGCAAGTCGATATACATAAACACGCTTTCGCAAACGAGGTTGGCAGAATTTGTCTTCTGCCCGAGTTTCGCGGGACGGAGGTTCCCCGAGACGCAATGTGGCGGAGCTGGTATGCTCCGCCACATGTTGATGCAGCTCCGAGTTACTTGTGGTTTCCACCGCCGTGGTGGTGTGTCCCGCCGCCATGCGGCTTCCCGCCGCGCGGTGCGGAATTGCGGGACGTGCCATGGGATGCATTCGGCTTTCCTCCACCATGATGCGAAGGCCGCGCAGTGGGCCGGGCATGAGACCCGCCACCGCGAGATCCTTGTCGACTGCCTTCGTTTCCACGGTAAGCTGCGCGGCCCACACCACCGTGATATCTTCCTCCGCCGTCATTTACAAAGCGATGACCGCCCCAGCCGTGGCTATATCCCCAGCCAGCCCACGGACCCATGCCTACGAAAATCCCGTTGTAGAAGTAGCCCGAGCCGTAATAGCCCATGGGTGCGCAGCTGTACGGCGCATACCCGTAATACCCATAAGAGCAGACGGGTTGAACACCGATGTTAATGGAAATCTGGGCATGAGCCGCCGGCGCCATGGCCAGTCCTGCGAGCAGTGCCGTAGTTGAAAGTAGAGTCTTGAATCCGCGCATAAGTGACCCCCTTAAGGTGTCTGCGGTTCCTGAGAGTGCGTGGGACGCTGTGTGTGGCCGTAAAGAACAACCCAGCAACAGCAGCTACCATAAGGATTGTGCAACCGTTCTTCGATGCCCAGAACTCCTAGTCTGTCATCTGTTTATCCCTACATCCTTTACCCTAAATGTGCAACTCGTTTAGGTCTGAGCAAATGAGACCATGTCTGCTGAAGTGCCGGAATCCATATGCGCGAGGCTCGACTTAATCGCGAATTTAAAGATGCAATCCAGAGCGGAGGCGGGAAGAAATCAGCGGGCAAGCGGACGCAAGGGGTGATGTCTGCCTGCGGCCGCCGCAAGACGGATCAAGGCACCGGGCTCACAACGACCGGCGATGGCGTTGCGGCCTTCAAGGCGCTCAGATTGGTCAGTACCGCCCGCCAGTTTGCAGGGTCCATCTTCGTTTCGATCGGCAGCGAGAGATCGGAATAGAACAGTAGAATATTGTCGCGAAGCTGAGAGGAAGTGGATTTGAACTTTCCCGCGGCGAGCTGGGCCAGGAGGGTTGCGTAGGTCGTGTCGGCGAGGGTATATTCCGCGGCGTGCGCCAGGTTGCCGTCATCAAGATCGCGGTCCGGCAACACCAGCGTTCCTGCACGCACTTCCGCGAGATAGACGCGGTATTGATCCACGGTGGCATTGATGCTCTTGATATACAGGTCTTCCGTTTTGGGCGTAGGGTTATTGAATCCCAATCCCTTAAACGGGCCAACCTTTGGAATGAAGCGCAAGAGCGCAGATAGGACCCGAGTGACGAAGCTTGGCCTTGTATAAGTCTTTCCCCATTCCCGCTCGTAATCTGAACGAGATAGGCGATAGAGAAACTCCTTCTTCGAGAAGTTCGGCGTCTCTCGCATCAGATCTTTCTTGTGTGTCTGCAGCGCCACCTTGGTCATCTGTGGAATGAGCCGGCTGACTGAAAAACGAAAAGAACCAATCGCCAAATCCTCATGCGCGAGCACATCCTTCAGTTGCAGTCCGTATACGACTGGAAAGACCCGCTCCAGCAAAGGCTCCGCGACCTTGAATCCTATGAAAGCGTGGTACTGGTCCGACGGGTATCGATTCTTGGCCACCTGCAAAGTATCGAATCCAAACTCAGTTTTCAAATGTGCGGTTGTGTCCTGCGCGTAGCGAACGGACTTGCCGTATTTTGCGCGCAGCTTTGGATAGCGGAGAGCGACGGCCTCGTTCACTGCCGGGTGACCGTCAGTGTCTGCCGTATAGTGTGACAGCGCACCCAATGCGAAAGCGTACTCGTCGGCATCCTGGCTTTCACGAAGCAATTCAAGAACAAAATCCCCGCTGCGGACGTAATGGACCAGGTCACTGAATTCCTTGCTGCCGAAAGGATAGTAGCCCAGATCCTGAATGACTGAGCCTCCATAGGCGTAGGCGTGCGCTTCTGTGAGCTGGTCTTCAGTCAGATCCGGGAAGCGATGCAGCAGGAGGGGGCGAATCTCGGTTGTCCACGCCAAGTCGACAATTTCTTCGTGCGTGAGAACGGAGTAGGCAAACAGGCCACCGCCTGACATCATCACAGCGAGGATAAGTGCCGCTGCTCGGACTGCGCGCCTCCACGTCTTGGTCATTGGCAGGAGCTTTCCTCTTCGAGACCGTGTCGCGCGAATCGGCCTTCTCCTTATGGGTGTTACGAGACCAGCGCTGCATCTGCTGGTGAAAGGCGAAGCGTTTTCGCTTCGTCCGGCGAGCAATCACGCACTTGAAATGATTGCTTATCGATTTCCCTTATGCCCGTCTCTGCAGCTTTGTTCTCCGCAAATCGAATGAGCAGCCGTTTGGTCCTTCGCCAGAGTGCCGATAGTGCCAAGGTTGCGAGCGAGGGTCACGGTTGCCGATCGGCTTCCAGCACGTGAACGTGACAGCGAATTTGGCCCCCACTATTCGTAGGCGCCGTTCCCTTGCATCCGCGATACAGCTTCTTCCTGCTGTCGCGTCCTGTCCGAGTAAAGTCTTTCGGGTTTCGCGGCCATTTCTATTACCCTGTCATAAGTGCGTTGAAAATGACCGTTTGCATGATAGGCCGCGCCTTCGGCCTGGTGTTCGACATTGTCTGCCCGATCAACTCCGGTCCCCTCAGCGCCACATAGCATGTCTTCGATCGTGCAAATCGTTTGCTTCATTTCCATGGTTTAATCTCCAGAAATTTAATTGCTTGAAAACGGTTGGAGGCGGCAGTAAGCGGGGCCTACGGACGTAAGGGGTGATTCGGTTCAGCGTAAGTCTGCATTGGCCGGATTCTTTCTGGACGCATTCAATTGCTGAAGGTGGAAAGACCCTGTGCTCCCAAAGGAGTTCCGGTTCCCCGGCGAAAAGCCTGTTGAGGCATTCGATCTGATGGCTCGACGGCTTCAAACTGAATCAAATTGCCGCAGTGGACACAGTCCACCTCGCGCTTGCGGCTTCCAAGGCCATCGAGCGCATGGGAAAAAGCTCTGAGACATTCCGGGCAGGTGATCTTAACTTGCGCCGTCGCTAAGGAGTCGCTTGCGCTCCGTTGGATCCATAGGGGAGACATCCAGTCAGAAGTCGGCAGAGCATGCCGTCTTATTTTGGGCGGTGTCTTCAACATCTGCATAAGCCGGGTCGTGCTGCTACCCTTTTCATAGAAAGCGTCCGCGGGAACGCCGGATGGCACCTCGATGCCGCAGAAAGAGCCGCTCATGGCGATGACCAGAATCGCAGGAAACCGGCGCCGGACCACCGAAAGCAATTCAAATCCCGACATGCCCGGCATGTTGAGGTCGGAAAGAAGAATATCGGGATTCTCCAGGCGGATTTTGCGCAACGCGGAAAAGCCGTCCAGGGCAGTACGGACCTGATATCCCAACTCAGCAAACACGAGCGACAATGTCGTTCGGATGCATTCCTCGTCGTCTACGATGAGAAGTCGCTTCGTTGCATCGGGCATAGCTCACCTTGCCTACCAGATGGATTTAGGATCTGGAGCGAGTGTGCCATGAACGCAATCGCCAAGCTGTTCAGTTTTGCACAGTTCCGCCAGGCCGGCATTGGCGGACTTCCAGCTATTCGGATGGATTGAGGCGAGCAGACGGCCCTTCGGCGATGCTGCCAGGAAGTTGGTCATGCAGCGCGACCCTGAGTAGTGACCTGTGAACCCGGATACGCCCGTTGTATTCAATAAGGCCAAGCTTGCGAAAGCGGTTCATGAAGAAGCTCACCCGGGAGCGGGTGGTGCCGATCATCTCCGCCAGGGTCTCCTGCGAGATTTTGGGAATCATCGGTGCCGGCTCGCCCGGCTTGCCGAACTCAGCCATCAACAAAAGGATACGCGCCAGCCGCTTTTCGCTGGAGTTGAAGAGCTGATCGACAAGGTCGGCCTGGATGCGCATACTGCGCTCCAGAAGAAACTTCAAGAACAGGTCAGAGAAGTCATGCTCCTCGTGCAGAACGCGGGTCATCTCTTCCCGTTTGATCTTGAGGGCAGTGCAGGCGGTGAGGGCTGTGGCGGTGAATAGGCGTAGCCCAGGTATCACTGCGAGCGCCCCCTCCCCTACGAAATCGCCGGAGGATAGCATCATAATGGTGGCTTCCTTGCCGGCTTGCGAGGCGACAGTGACCTTTGCACGGCCCTTTTGAAGATAGAAGACTGCGGCGGCGGGGTCGCCTTGCGAAAAAAATGGCTCCTTGGGTTCCAGATGGACGATTCTTCGCCCCAGGCCTGCGTTCATCAGAAAGGCCGCGGCATCAAATGCTGGTTTTTGTTGCCCAACCATGGCGTCGGCTCCTTTCCCAATGTGGTGCCGGCAACGGTGAGCGGCGAAGCGCGCGCCGTTTCGCCTTCTACGACAATTGACAGCACATATGCCACTTCCAATCAAAAAAACATCAGCGAACATCCAGGCACTATCGAGCAGGAAAGCGATGCTCTCCTGACGGTCCAAGTATTGGGAACATCTCGGCGTATGGCAAGTTTCGCACCGAGGGAGGGACCAGTCTGTTCATTTTTGCACACTTTTGGAGGTTTTTAAGCCGTTCCAGCAACGCTCCATTTTTTTCGGCAGTGGGAAGCAGCTCCGAAAAAACTCCGCGCCGCACCAGCCAGGCCGCACCTTTGAATCGAGACGGCGCCTTCTGAGCGTTCTCAGCCGAGCGAACCAGGGCGGCAGCCCATCTCGCGCGCCTGCAGAAAGGCGCATTTGCCCAAGATTGCCGAAACGCCGGAGCAGAGGAGAGCATAGGGCCCGAAGGCGCGAAAGTGCCGTAGATTCGACCTTAGAGCGTTTTTGCTCAGACCTTGGCGCGCGACCGAACTAACGTGAAAACTACCTTGTGCGCCTCAATGCGCGGAAAGTAAGTGACGCTGCGCATGGGTAGAAAATGGTGAGATGCATGAAGAAAGTTATGACATTTGTGGCAGTACTCAGTTTGACGAGCATCGCATGGGCGGGAACCGATCGTGAAGCAACGGTCGACCGGATGGATCATGCGGGCAGCGCGCTGCACGAAATCATGGCCGCACCGGATAGCGGCATTCCCCAGGAGGTTCTGGAACACGCGAAATGTGTTGCCGTTGTACCGCACCTCCTCAAGGGCGGCTTCATCTTCGGCGGACAAAACGGCCGTGGTGTGGCCACATGCAAGACAAAGGACGGATGGAGCGCTCCGATATTCTTCTCCATTACGGGCGGCAGTTTTGGCCTGCAGATCGGCGTCGAAGGTGTGGACCTGGTCATGATCATCCAGGATGAAAGAGGAATGAAGCAGCTGCTTTCCAGCAAGTTTGAGATTGGCGCGGATGCTTCAGCGGCAGCGGGACCAGTTGGTCGCCACGTTTCCGCCAACACCGATTGGAAGATGAATGCTGAGATCCTCACTTATTCGCGCGCCAAGGGAGCCTTTGCAGGGGTAGCTCTGAAGGGGGCTTCAATTCGCCACGATGAAGACTCCACCAAGGCAATTTACGGACGCAACGTTTCCAATCATCGGATTCTGAGCGGACAGGTAGCGGTGCCGGCTTCGGCCCATTCGTTTCTTGATGCAGTGAGGGATGCAAAGAGTCAGGCTATCGCCTCAAACTAACAACCGTTGGTAAACAGATTGCGGGCACTGGGACCACGCTTCAGGTCTCTGTCGCCCGCAATGCACAGGACGGGAATTTATGCTCTGGACAATCTTCGTCGTAGTTCTGATTTTGTGGGCGCTGGGCTTCGGCTTCCACATCGCCGGCAGTCTCATTCACCTTCTGCTGGTGGTCGCTGTAATCATCCTGATCTTCAACCTGATAAGTGGACGACGCCGCGCTCTCTAACGCGGCCGATGATGGGCAACAGAGGGCCACGCCACGCGTGCCGCGGCCCTGCAGCCTGAGAGTCCGTTCTGCTCATCCAGGGAGGGCGGCCACCGTCTCTGGTCGCAGGCGGAATCGGCGCGCCTGCAGATGCTCAGTACGGAATTTGACAGTAGAACACCGAGCGAAACGGTATGAAAAGGAACGCAGTCATCAGTTCTGCAGTCTTGGCGGTAATGCTTGGACTCTCTGCATCTGTGTACGCACAACAGGAGCAGCAGAACGACAAGAAGGATCAACATAAGCAGCAGCAGAGGGCAAAGGAACAGTCCAAGGCCGATCGGCAGCACGCTCGTCAACGTCAAAACCAAGACAAGAACCAACAGCAAGCGGAGCGCCAGCAGCGGAAGGACCGCAACAATCAGCAGCGCCAGAGTGCTAAAGAACAGCGCAACGTCGAGCGCCAGCACAACCAGGACCAACAGCAACTGCGCAGCCAACAGGACCGATACAACAACCGCCAGCAGCGGCAGACCGCTGACCAACAGCGCAATCAGGACAGACAACAGCAAGGCGCCGATCGCAGGGGCCGATTTGACCAGCGCCAGCAGAATTCGCAATACGCGCGAGACCAGCGGCGTAACGGGCAGAGTGCGTGGCAGGACTTTCGCGCGAGGAGTTGGAACTCTGACCACCGCACTTGGCAGCAACGCGGCGGCTACAACGGCTACCGAATCCCTCAGGACCGCTATCGTGGCGATTTCGGCGCGGGACATTGGTTTCGCATCAGCAATCGCTCCTTCACGGTTTATGACGGATTCCCGCGATTCCAGTACGATGGCTACTGGATAACGATGCTGGATCCATGGCCGGAGAGCTGGTCGAATGACTGGTATGACAACGACGACGTCTACGTGGGCTACGAAAATGACGGCTATTACCTGTACAACCGCAGGTATCCCGGCATGGGAATTGCGATCAGCATCTCCAGGTGATCGATACGAGCCCTTGACGCGCGTGACCGCATACACCTGAAATGCCCACAGCCAAAGCTGGGGGCCTTTCAGGTTTGTAACGCAAACTCTGGACTCAAGGCTCCGTTCGATTTACTTCCAGCACAATCCATCAAATGCCGAGACTAAACATCCAACTTTCGTTTGCTAACAGTGGGGGGCGCGCACATTATGGTCAAAGGGTGTCTCCTGGATCTGTGAGTGAAAGCCTCGCATGCTTTGTGCGCCTTCTCTTTTCAAATGAACCTATTGTGATTGCCTGGGCGCCCTTCGCCCATCAGTGCATGCGGAGCGATGGGCCAATTGTGGGAACTCCGCGCGGAGATCTTCCGAGAGGTGTGCGAGCCGCTAAAAGTCAACGTGCCCGCGGACGGAGAAGACCCACAGCGGGCCGCGATCCCGGTTGTAGCCCGGATCGTTGATGTGCTGGCCGTCGAGCGTGTAGAACAGGCCACGCCAGGCGTGCCAGTTGTAGTAGCCTTCCACGATATTCTCGCGGCCGTAGTTGAGCTGGCCGTCGCCAAGCAGAAAACCGAGCCCTCCATATTTCAAGTAGTTCTGGTGGTCCTTCTTGATGGCGTTGCTGACGAAGGCCACGCCGGCTTTGTCCTGCGGCCTGTGCCAGCGCGCGCCGGCGTCGTCTGCTGCAACCTCGATTGACTGCCCGACTTCGGTGTAGGCGTAGGACTCCTCTTGGTCGTCATTCCATCCGAACCGGCCCGCGATGCGCAAATTCTCCGTGAGCGCCTGGTCACCGTTCCACTCAAAGCCGTACTTGACCGTGCCGAAGCGTTCGACCGAGAGAATGTCCGGACTCGGCGTTTGGCCCGCAAGATAACGGCGCACCGCCTCGCGGTAATTGCCCATGTGGGCGTGATTCTCAAACGCCAGAAAACGCATGGTCCCGCTGTGTCCGCGAATATATGGATGCGTCCAGTCGACTTCCCAGTTCTCGCTGCGTGCTCGCGAGAAGGCCCAGTCAAGACTGGCTCCGTTGGCCACCGTCGGCATGGCGAAGAGCCCATAGCGAATCGCCAGGTTGTGGTCGTCGTACTCAATTGACCCGCCGACCGTATAGCCGCGCGTGTCGGCTCCATAATCCCACGCGCCTTCGTTGTCCACCGTCCAGTTCAGGAACTGTAAATGGCTGTCCGAGGCGACCTCATTTTCATCAAAAATGTCGGGCAGGCTCAACTTGCCGACCCGGAATTCCAGGCGGCGCACCGGCACCTGCGCCGCAAGAGAAAGCGGGCCGCGGTCCGCCTCCACCGGCTCGTTCGATAGACCGACGGTCTGGTGAATCTCCCCGCGTGCCAGGTAGGGAGCCGAACCGATGTTGGGATTGCGGACGACGTCGAGATTCGTGAAGCCCGCAATCCCGAGCGCCTCACTGAGTCCTCGGCCACCGGTTTCTTCAAAGTCCACAACCAGGTCCGTGTTGTAGCGCACGTGCCTGTGCGGTTGAAGGCCCAGGTAGAGCGTGTCCACGATAGATGTCTTGTATTCCGGCGCATTGTGAAAACTGTTCGGACCCTGGTAAGGCGAATGAAAGCCGGGATTGGCCTGAAAGATGACGTTGAGCTGTCCGGAGATCCAGTACGGGGTGGCGCTGCCGTGGGCAAACATAGAGATGCGCGGCGCTTCAGCAGAATCAAGGTCGTGAGCGGCGTCCGGCCGGGGCAGAGAGGCTTCTGCCGGGGCACTCTGCCCTGGCTGCAACATGTGACGCTGAGACGCAGAGGACGCGGCGCCATCCGCCTGTGCAAACGCGGGAACAGCGCACAGCAGGACGAGACACACAAGGCCGGGAATCGCAGGAATCGATATTCTTATGCGCACACGTCTTGGATGCCTCCGGCCTCTTCTGCCTCCAGGAACCGAATCAGCAGGCAGGTCACGTTGTCCGCCGCGCCCTGGCTCTTGGCCGTGTCGATCAGGCGCTGGCAGGCCTCGGTGAGACTAGCGCTGGCCTGGAGGATGGCAGCGATAGCTCGAGCATCGGCGTAGCGGGTCAGGCCGTCAGTGGTCAACAAAAGCGTGTCGCCCGACTCCAGCGCGCTGGTGAAGATGTCCGGCTCGACATCCGCGGCGGTCCCCACGGCGCGGGTAACCAGTGACTGATAGGGGGAAGAGTCCGCCTCTTCAGCATTCATTGAGCCAAGACGCACCTGCTCAGCAACAAACGAGTGGTCCAGCGTAATCTGCTCGCAGACTCCACCGTGGACAAAATAGGCGCGGCTGTCGCCGACGTTGCCGATGAGGACGCGCCTTCCTTCCACGAAGGCAGCCACCATCGTGGTGCCCATGCCGTGCAGTTCTCTGTCCGACTGGGCGAGCTGATAGACCTGTTTGTTGGCATGGACGATCGACGCGTAAACGAGCTCTTCGGCCGGTTGATCCGGAGGGGCCTGGCAAAAATACTTCAGCAGCGCGTTCACCGCCGTGCTGCTGGCCGTCTCGCCTGCCGCCATGCCGCCCATCCCGTCGCACACCACAAAAATGCCGGTGTCCACATCATAGCCAAAGCTATCTTCATTGTTGGCTCGCTGGCATCCCACATCGGTCAGCGCCACAACTTCCAGCTTCAGCTTGGTCTCTCCGTCCATCACACAAATCCTTTTCACCGGCTCCGCGAGGGGTGCGGCGTGGCCTGCTGCGAGTTCCGTATCCTGCCGAGCGTTCAGGTTGACAGAAGTTCGGTCTCCTGTAAAGATGCCACGTCTCGGCTCCATGCGCCCCGGAGCTTTACCCCCTACTTGCCCGCTCCAGGCTGCAGATGGAAAGAGGATACAGAGGTGTTCCACTCCTCGTTCATGATGAGGAACGCCCCCAGGCCATGCAGGTCGTTGGTTCGCCGCGCGTGATCGAGGTAAAACTGTAGTCTGCGCCCTTTCGAATGCTGAAACGGGGGCAATGCGTGCGACATCCATTGTCACACCTTCTTGTTATAATTCGCAGCGATTGCAATAGATAAAATTGCAGTTCCACCACTTCAGGTGTGCCCGAATTCAGTGCGCCCGTTGCAGCATGAGGAACGACGGAGGAGTTGCCTGTGAAACAGGAGTTTCGATTGGATGGCAAAGCAGCAATCGTCACCGGAGCCGGTAGTGGAATTGGACGAGCGATTGCTCTGCGCTTTGCCGCGAGCGGAGCCAAGGTCTACCTCGTGGATTTGCGGTCCGATCGCGCCGAGGAAACCGCGCGCATGGTCGCGGAAGATGGTGGCGCGGATGCCATCGCCGTGCAATGCGACGTGACGGATGCGGGCGCGACCCGGCGCGAATTCGCAGCCATTGCGGCGCGCGGACCGATCGACATTCTTATCAACAGCGCGGGAGTTTCGCACATTGGCCGCCTGGAAACCACGACCGAAGCGGACTTCAACCGCATCTTTCTGGTCAATGTGAAGGGTGTTTTCCTCTGCATGCAGGCAGCGCTCGAGTTTATGAAGCGTCAGGGCGGGGGAGTGATCCTGAATTTGGCTTCCATCGCGGCAACCGCCGGCCTCAGCGATCGCTTCGCCTATTCCATGAGCAAGGGCGCCGTGCTCTCCATGACGCTCTCTGTCGCGAAGGACTACCTCGCGGATAACATCCGCTGCAACGCCGTCTCGCCGGCGAGGATTCATACTCCATTTGTCGATGCTTTCCTGAAAGAGAACTACGCGGGCCGCGAACATGAGATGTTTCAAACGCTCTCCAACTCCCAGCCTGTAGGGCGCATGGGAAAACCGGAAGAAGTCGCTTCGCTCGCGCTCTTTCTGTGCTCGGACGCGGCGTCCTTTATCACCGGAGCCGACATTCCACTGGACGGGGGATTCTTCAATCTCCGCGGCTGAGCCCGTGCTCAGCGCGGCTGCCCGCACTCGCGGCGTTCCTCACCACAACTTCGCGACGACATCCTAGCCACGCAGCCAGAGCAGCGGCTGGCGAACCGGATGATTACGAATCACCTCAGGCACGGTCGAGTCCGGATTGAGTCTCGCCCAGAGCGCCAGATAGTCCGGCTGGTCATAGGCCAACCCCGCAAACAGAAGGCTTGGTTGCCGAACGGGAAGATCGTCAAAGAACTGGACGTCGTGACGATACGGCCAACGCTTCTTGTCGCGAATGTAGGGAAACAGAAATTGGAAGCACGAGCGCAGGCCGCGCCCGTCGGGCAGCCGGTAGGTCCACACATCCTCCAGTGGCGTGGACAGAACCTGCGCGCATATACCTAGAACGTCGAGGTTGAAGAGCGAATAGCTGTAGGGTTTCGTCCGCGCGAGCTCCAGTGGGAAGCTGCCGTTGGCCGCGATCTGGTTGGGAAAGATTACATCTTCCATGCGTGTTCGGCATGTATCGAGCTCCATTCTGTCTCCGGTGTATCCGGCGAAACATGCGGCCTGGAGCAGCCAGCACGAGCCATGGTTATTCCTCTTGTCACGTTCCTCAAGGCCGTGCTGCGCGGTGGTGAGCCAGCGGAGATACGCTGAAAACCAGTCCTCAGTGCCACGCTGGTCAGCAGCGTGCAGAATCGAGGCGCGCTGCAGAATCAGCGCCGCGCGTGCCACCTCCGCCAGATGCACGGTGTCGATGATGCCGATGCTGCGACCGGCGTCGATGCCGTGAATCGCCTGTGCGTATTCGAGATTGGGATTCATGCGCGTGGCCGGATCAACAAACCACGAGCGAAGATGCGCGATGGCATGCGCGGCATAATCGCGCTTCCCCGTCAGCAGCCATGCTGCCGTGAGCGCAGGCATCTGGATGCTCAGGCGGATGAGCAGCTCTCGATGCTTCGTGAAGTTATCCGGATTCGACTCTCCGTCACGCCGAATATACGGCCCCGGAGGGTCCTTCGGATTCGGCCACCAGTAGTCTCCCTCCGAGTAGTAGTCGTGCAGCCCGCCCGCGCTGCGCGGAGCCGGCGCAGAGGTGATGGTCTTTGGAGGTTCGTGCATATACCGGTTGGCGGCGGCCAGCACGCGCGTGCGCTCGAGCCTTCTTACTTCGGCATAAGGGTGCAGCCATGGCCCCATTCCATCTTGCGAATCAAGGCGCAAACCCAGCGCCGCAGAACTGGCAAGAGCAAAAAACGCGCGACGGGAAAGGGGCTGTTGCACCATGGTTCTCCAGTAGAGTCTGATCACGCGCGGCTTGGCCGAAGCGCCCACATTGGTCTGCCGCGTCTCGCTCGTTATACATCCTCACGCAACGTTCAGCGGCGAAGTTCCTGCGTGTGCTTCTCCCAATGCGGGACGCCGATACGAAAAAGAGAGGTCAGACCCATGCGGCTCCCAATGGCGGGCATCATCTCCGCTCCGCTTCATACCGCGTACCGCTCCCCGGGACGGCGCACCGCATATTCGGCGGGAATGAGCGGGAATGATTGACAAACCAATCCGCGAACAAAAAGAATGTTTTGCGTCCGGAGCAATCGGCCGCGGTGCACGTGTGCGACTCTCCGGCCCCGCACTCCACAATCCGCGCCGCATCCACGCCAAAAGCAGAAACGGAGCACGATGACCAGCAGGGACCTTGAGCTCGTCAGGCTGGCCGATCGGCCAGCGCACTCCCCTGAAGCCGGACTGTCCCGTCAGGTGCTTGCCTACAACGCCAGGCTCATGCTGGTGCGGCATGTGATGGAGACGGGCTGGGTTGGAACCCGGCACAGCCATCCGCACGAGCAACTCGTCTATGTGATTCGTGGGCATATTCGTGTCGAATGGAACGGCAGAACGCTGGACGCGCACGCGGGTGACAGCTTCGTGGTCCCGGGCGGAGTGGAGCACCAGGCACGCGCATGCGAGGAGTCGGAAGTCCTGGATGTCTTTACCCCATACCGCGAAGAGTATGCGGAGGGGAGCGCATGAAGCGGGCCGCGGTTCTTGCAGCCTCAATGCTGCTGCCTCTCACGGCCTTTGGGGCACGGCTGCGCTCTCCGTGGGACTCGCGCCCCGTTAAATTGACGAGCGCAGCTTATGCCTGCCCGGCGATTGTGCATCTCTCACCGGACCTGACAACGAGCGGCTTCTATTCCGACAAGAAGGGTTCGATCATTGATCCCGCAAAGTGGAAGGCGTACGCCACAACCGCCGGACCGTACAAGAAGCTGGGCCAGGAAATCGTCGATGCAGCCGACGCCTATCGCACGCATGGCAGCCGGCAGGCCGCGCGCTGCGCCGTCGATCACATGCTGACCGCCGCGCGAGAGGGCGTGCTCACAGGCAAGATGTCGTCGAACCAGGCGTATTATGTGCAGGGATGGGTGATTGGCGCCATTGCGATCGCCTATCTGAAGATTCGCGACAGCGGCCTGATTCGCAGGGATGAGAGCCGCGCGATTCAACCCTGGATGGTTGCCGTGGTTCGCCAGACCATGCACTACTACGATGCGCGGCGGAAGAAGAGCACAGACGACGCGGAAAACAATCATCTCTACTGGGCCGGGGTGGAAGTGGCCGCGGCGGGCATCGCAACCAGCAATCGCAAGCTCTTCCGCTGGGGCATCCAGACTTATTTTGTGGGCATTGCGCAGATTCAACCCGACGGATCGCTGTTGCGGGAAATGCGCCGCGGCCGGCGGGCTCTGCACTATCATCTGTATGCCGCGGCTCCGCTGGTCTATCTCGCGGAGTTTGGCGAGGACAACGGGATGCATCTCTATGGCGCTCGCGACTACGCCCTAAAGAGGCTCGTGAAACTGTCAACCGATGGGCTGGTGGACAACAGCTTCTTCAACAAGGCGACGGGAATCCCGCAGGACTTGCCCGACGGTCCGCCTGCCGCCGAGCAAATCAGCTGGGCGAAGCTCTATGTGGCGCGATTCCCGGATCCCGCCATCTCCAAACTTCTTCAGAAGGCTTCCTCATTGAGCTACATGTATCTCGGCGGGCTGCCGCCGGAGTAATTGGAATTTCCCGCGCTGGAGGTTGAAATCTAACCCATGACATCTGTACCGGGTTCCACTCTCGAAAAGCCGGTTGCGATTGCGTCGGCAAAGAATGAAGGGCCCTATCAGCTCCACAGTCTCGATCGCGCCGTGTCAGTGCTGGAGGCGCTGAGCGAAAGCGACGAGCCTCTCAGCCTTGCCGAAATTTGTCAGCGCATGAATCTCCACAAGAGCACCGCGCATCGTTCCCTGATGGTCCTTGAGCGCAGCGCGCTGATTGAACGCACGCACGAGAATCGATTCCGCCTCGGCCTCAAGCTCTATGAACTCGGAAACCGTGCGGTCGAGCAAATTGATTTGCGCTCCAGGGTGCAGCCGTTCTTCCGCCGCCTCTCGATTCAGGTGGGCGAAACCGTACACCTGAGCGTCCTGCATAAGACCTCGGTCGTGTATCTGGACAAGGTCGAACCGAATCGCAGAGTGTGCATGACCTCGAAGATCGGAACCTCCAATCCCGTCTACTGCACCTCCATGGGAAAAGCGATGCTCGCGTTCCAACCCGAGGATACGATTGATCAGATCATCGCGAAGATACGCTTCGTCCGCTTCACGCGAAAGACCATCTGCACGCGCGAGGCTCTGCTGAAGGCGCTGGAGAGGGTGCGCCGCCGGGGATATGCGATCGACGACGAAGAGATCGAGTTGGGCGTTCGATGCATCGGAGCGCCCATCTTTGACGGAAACCGCCGCGCCATCGCCGCCGTCAGCGTCTCCGGGCCATCGTCACGCATCACGGCGCAGAGCGTGCCGGCAATCGCGGAGCATGTGCTGCGCTGCGCCCGCGATATCTCAGGGTCGCTTGGGGTGCATACAAAAAAGAGGGCGCACGTGGTCTCGCCGTTTTTGCGCCACTACGGCAACTGAACTGGCCCATCCCGGTTCAGGGCTCTCTTACCTTGATGACTATCGAGGCATACACGGTGCCCGGCGCAAGAACCAACTGGTGCGGCGTCCCCGCGGGAATGTGCACGATGTCCCCCTTGGCAATCGTCCGGGAAGTCCCGTTCTGAATGCCGCGACCCTTCGTCTCGCCATTCTTGCCGGTCGTTGGATCGATCACCGTTCCCCCGGTGATCAGCGTTGCCTTGCCCTCGGTCACAAGAAAGATATCGTCGTAATGGGCGTGCACCTCCGCGCCGCCTGAGGCCGTGCGGATCGAGAGCTTGATCGCGTGCGAAGAGTAGTCGCCCAGGGTCGCGCCACTGCTTCCTGTGGCTTTTGCGGCCGTGACCAGAGCCGCGGTTTGCGACTGCACCTTCTTGCCGGAGAAGACTTCGGCATGCCGGCTGGATTGCGCGTGGCCGGCGGCTGCCAGCGCCACAACGGCCAGAACGGGAATCAGTTTCATCGCTGCTCCTTCCAGTGTTGCACCTGTTCAGAGGAGTCCAGCCAGCGGCGCCGGATCCATGTCGCTGTAGTCCTGGTTTTCTCCGCCCATGCCCCAGCAAAAGCTGTAGGCTTCCGTGCCCATCCCCGCATGGATGGACCAGCCGGGAGAAATCACGGCCTCACAGTCTTTTATCACAATGTGGCGCGTCTCCTCGGGAGAGCCCATCAGGTGGAAGACCCGAGCGTCGCGCGAAAGGTTGAAATACATGTAGATCTCTGACCGCCGCATGTGCGTGTGCGGCGGCATCGTATTCCATGCGCTCCCCGGATGCATATGTGTTACGCCCATCACAAGCTGACAGCTCGGCGCACCCTGCAGGTGGATGTACTTGTAAATTGTGCGCAGGTTGCAGGTCTCCTTGCTCCCCAGCTCCATGGAGCTGGCGTCGCTCTTCGGAATCAGCCGGGCGGGATGCACAGCATGCGCCGGATAACTCAGCAGATAAAAAGCCGCCGGTTCCTGCGCATTCTTTGACTCAAAGACGACCTCTTTCGCGCCGCGCCCAACATAAAGGCAGTCCAGATGTTCAAGGTCAAAGCTCTCGCCGTCCACTCGGATTGTTCCCGCCCCCGCCACGTTCAAAGCTCCAAGCTCGCGGCGTTCGTTGAAGTACTCCGCGCGCAATGCCGGATCGGCGCCCAGGGGGAGTGGCGCCGTCAAAGGCGCCGCGAATCCAACCACTGCTCGATCCAGATCCACGTACGCCTGCCGCAGGTGGCCCGGTTCGCAGAGCGAGTCAAGCAGAAAAGTGTCTCGCAATTCGGAGGTAGTCATGCGCGGGTAGCGCACAGGGTCCGCTATCGAGAAGATATTCATCGTAATTCTTTACAACTCCTCTTCTGGTTACATGCGTGTTTCGTGCCGCGGAATGCACGTCAGCGCTCGTGTGACTGCTGCAAAAGCCACAGTACGAACTCCTTGCCTGCCGCAAAATTCTGCTGAATGGGCGAGGCTTTGCGATGGTCCGTATATTCGTTGTACAGCCATGGATCCACCACGGCCACCACCGCACCCTTTCCATAATGCGCCCCGGCAATCACCGCGCCGGACTTATCGCTCAGCAGTGGAACTGCCGGAGCCTTCAGTGAAAGCGCGCACGTGTCCTTCATGTAGAGCGTGTGCGCATGGTGGAAGATCGCTCCTCCGCCGGCGACAGGAATGTACCCCGGCTCGAATTGCTTTCCAATGATATGGTGCCGCAGCACGTTGTCGAAGTGAATGCCAAAGCGATCGGCAATCAGGTCTAGATGAGAAATATCGGCATGCGGCGGATCATTTTCCAGTATCACCAGGACGCCGCCCTCCTTGACCCATGCGGCCACTTGGTCCGCATCGCCGGGCTGCACATAGTGTGGATGAGGATTCCAGACCGGCAAGTCGGGCGAGACGATGATGTAGAACTGCGCGCTGCGAAGGCGGCTAAGCGTGGGCGCTGAGTAAAGGGTGTCGAGCGCGGCGCCATGGCTGCGGAACAGATGGCCGAGCAATGAGTAGCCGCTGTCCGAAAAATCATTCCATTTGTAATGAAAGTATTCTCTCTGTCCGGCCGCGTTCATCCGCTGCTGGCTGTTGAACCACGCATCCAGCAGCACCGTCTTGCCGCGCGCCAGTGTCGCCTGCGGAGCGAGTTCCATCTCGCTGGCGGCCAGCAGAAATGCTCCCACGCCCTTGGGATCGTTGCGAACGACGGGCGCGCTGACGTAGTAGTGGTAGCTGCCGTCGCGATACGGCGAACCGCCCAGCCCGATCGACTTCACCGTTCCCGTAATCGTCACGGAACCATCCGCGCCGGTCTGCACAAAGTGGCTCAGAACACCTCGCCACGCCCGCGCCGCGTTCGCCGAATAGCGCGTCGGCAGATACCCCAGCCGCACACCCTTCTGTAGCGCGTAGGTAAACATGCACGCCGCGGAGGACTCAAAGTAATTTCCCGGCGCATGCGGCCGGTCCAGCACCTGGTACCAAAGCCCTGTGTGTGCATCCTGGTAGCGCGCGACTGCTGCAGCGGTGCGGTTCAGGATACCGAGAAGCGTGGCGCGGCCCGGGTCGTTCCTGGGGTAGTAGGGAAGGGTATCCACCAGTGCCATCATGGCCCATCCCATGCCCCTCGCCCAAAAGATGTGCGACGTTCCGGTATTCTTGTCAGCCCAGGACTCGCGCCGCGACTCATCCCACGCGTGATAGAGGAGTCCTGTCTTTGGCGCGCGAACGTGGCGCTCGATCAGCGAAAACTGTCGCGTAATGTCGGCGAAGTCCGCGGGCTCGTGGAACTCATCGGCGTACTCGGCATAAAACGGCTCCGCCATGTACAGGCCATCGAGCCACATCTGGTTCGAATAGATTTGCTTGTGCCAGAATCCGCCGGAGCGCGTCCGCGGCTGGCTGGCCAACTGCGCACGCAGCAGCCGCGCCGCTTTGTAGTACTTCTCTTTTTGCGTCACGCGATAGAGCAGCAGCAGTTCGCGTCCCAAAGCGACGTTGTCCAGGGAGTGTTGCGCCGCGTTGTATGCCGGAATGGTGCCGTCCTCGTTCACAAGCGAATCCATGGACGCCTGAATGTAGCGGAAGTCATCTCCGTCTGCGTTGTCATACCACGCCGCGTTCATTCCATTCAGCAGCGTTGCAAGCTCGTAGCTCCACTTCACAGGAGCATTTGCTCCATCAATGTGGCCCTCCGGCCACTGCCGCATTACGGAGTGCGCCGCGCGCTGCGACCAGGGCAGCGCCTGACCGCGCGCCCATGGCGCCATCAGAAGCCAAACACCGGCCAGGAGGCAGCACATCGCACGCCGTGCAAGGTTTCCCCCTCTTCCTGCGGTTGCGAAATGAGACAAATGACACATAGGCAGCGCTCCCACGCGCGCGTTGGCATCGATGCAATCCTAACGCGTGTACCTGTGTATCAGAGTCTCTGCGTGCATGTATGCATCTTTGCGTTTCGTCGTCCCCGTATGCGGGAAACCTGCGCAAAAGATTCCCCATCACGGCAAAGCCCCAAAAGTTGCACAATCGTAAACATTCAATATCGATGTGCGTATTCATGCCAATCGTGGTGAAAACCGTCGTCCCGGATACGGGGACACGGCGGCGCATTCTTCTTGACAGGCGAAACTTGCGATTGGAAGAATCCCGCTCCGGAGTTCAAAACAGATCTCATTGAGGCTGTGTGCGCAATGCAGCGTCCGAATGTGAGCAGAGTGCGGATTCGGGTCTCGCGAAGCAAGGTCGGAGTTTCGCCCGGTTTGCGTCAAGCCCTGTGTTTGAACCGACACGAAGTTCTTTGGGAGGAATTCAGAATGGGAAAGACTCGGTACATCGTTCTCTGTTTGGCCATCTTCGCTGCGGTGCCTGGCGCCCTTCTCGCGCAGCTCACAACGGCCACCCTCACGGGCACAGTGACTGACCCGACCGGAGCGGTGGTCCGCGCGGCAAAGGTCACCCTGGTGAATGTGAACACTCACTACACCGCCAGGACGGTCTCCAACGCCAGCGGCGACTACAGAATCGATCTGCTTCCTATCGGTTCGTACACCATGACGGTTGAGGCGACGGGCTTCAAGAAGTTTGTTCAGGCCAACATCACACTTTCCGTCAACCAGCAGGCAAATGTTGGCGCTGTCCTGCAAATCGGCTCCGCCGATCAAACGGTCACCATCACCGCGGAGCCTCCCCAGATCAATCTCGAGAATGGCACCGTAGGGAGAACCATTGAGTCGCAGGAAGTGGTCGACCTGCCGCTGGTTGACCGCAATGCCTACTCTCTGCTGGAGATTGTGCCCGGCGTACAGAGCAATACTTCCGGCAACACGCTTGGCTATCCCCAGCAGGTGGTGCAGATCAATGGCAGTACCCTCGAAAACAATACTGGTTCTGTGAGCTATTACCTCGACGGAGGCCTCGACATGACCGGTGTGCGCATGACCGGAAACCAGATGCCCAACCCGGAGGCGATTGCGGAGTTCAATGTGCAGACCAACAACTACAGCGCTGCCTATGGGCGCATGTCCAGCGGCGTCGTGAGCGCCGTCACGAAGTCGGGAACCAATCGATTTCACGGCACCCTCTACGAATTCCATCGGGAAACGAACTTCAATTCGGCCCCGTGGAACTCAGGAGGAGTGCGACAGCCGGTTCACCGCCACACTTACGGCGGAGTCATCGGCGGACCGATCGTCCGTGACAAGGCGTTCTTCTTCTTTGACTACTCAGGTTTTCGCAATCAGTTCAGCACTTTGGAGAACAATGCCATTTTGCCCACCGCGACGGAGGCCGCTGGAGACTTCAGCGACTACTTGCCGACTTCCAGTGGAGCCATCACGAGTTGCAACCAATCACTTTCTGCAACAGACAAGGCGTCGGGCGATTTCATCGTCTGCAATCCCAGCACCCGGAAGCCCTACGCGGGCAACGTCATTACGGATCCGCTGGACCAGACCGCACTGAACGTCATCAAGGCGCTTCCGACGGCGAACGCGGGGACAACAACAGCCCCGGTTTGGGTCGGATATGTTCCGACGCCGCAAAGCTTCAACGAGTACATGGGCAAGGTTGACGGAAATGTCTCGACCCGGAACCACCTGAACGGATCCTACTTCTATCTGAAAGGCCAAAACACGATTCGCGCCGGCAGTTCGAATCTGCCGTGGAGCCTCCAGCTGCAAAAGTACTCTCTGCACGTCATCAACCTCAGCGATACCATCACCCTGAGCGCAAACAAAATCGATCAGACATGGGTCACTTACACGCGCAGCTTTGGCGGCCGCGTCAACACTCCGGCGACGTGGCTCAGCGACTTTGGCTCGGCGTTTGCGGGGCAAGGAAAAGCCAGCCTGCCCGATATCAACGTATCGAACTACTTCCACCTGGCGGATGCAATTGACGGACCTACAGCGGGCACCAACTTCTATTCCATCCGGCACCTCTTCATCTGGAACAAGGGCAATCACTCTCTGTCGATCGGTGGTGAGGTCTCGCTGAACAAAGACATCCTGCTGACCGATTTGAACAACTACGGCGTGTGGTCGTTCACATCCAGCACCACCGCCCGTACCGGAAATTCACTGGCGGACTTTGTTCTCGGCCTTGCCGTCAGTCAGAAACAGGACGCTCCCGTCACCGCTCTTGACAACTCATTTTTCTATTCCGCGTTCATGCAGGACGACTGGCATGTTCGTCGCAACCTGACCATCAACGCCGGACTTCGCTGGGACATTCAAACGCCGCCGACGGATCCGCAAAACAAGACATCTTCTTTCGTAGCAGGACAGTTGTCCGGCATCAACCCCAACGCGCCTCTCGGTCAGCTCTTTCCGGGTGACCCCGGCGTCGGGCGCGGCGTTGTTTCCGTACCCTATAAGCATTTTTCGCCGCGTCTCGGTTTTGCCTGGGATCCTTACGGCAACGGCAAGACCTCAGTGCGCGGAGCCGCCGGCATCTTCTGGGGCGGCATTTCAGGCAACGAGTGGAATGCCACATCAAACTTCTATCCTTTCACGCTTCGCTACACCTTTGGAGTTCCGGGGACGCTCTCTCAGCCGTACAGCAACACCCCATCGCCATTCCCCTTCAGTTACACCCCGGGGCAGGTCGCGCCCGCGCCGGCTGGCACTTCATTGAGCGGCGTCGGACCGGACTTTCGTTGGCCGTTCACTTATCAGGTCAACGCGTCGGTCGAGCAGCAAATCACGCCGTCGACCGTTGTGAGCATCGGCTATGTGGCCACGCTTGCCCGCGCGCTGCCGTTTGAGCCGGATATTAACTATCCGGTCTTCAACACGGCGAATCCCGCGTCAAATACGACCAAGAACGTAAACAAGAGGCGCCCGATTCCGAGCCTTGGCAGTATTGCGGAACTTGGAAACGGTCCCGGCGGCATTGCGCGAGCAAATTCCAATTACAACGCACTGCAGGTCCTCTTCTCCCGGCGAGTGAGCAAGGGCCTCAGTTTCCATGGCTTCTACACCTGGTCCAAGACGCTCTCCAGCGAAGGACTTGACAGCAGCAACGTCACGGTGGAGGACGCGTACAATCTTGCGCTCGAGAAGGGACCTTCAAACAACGACCGGCGCCACAGCTTTGTGGCCTCGCTTGTGTGGAAGCCGAACTACTTCAAGAGCAATCGATTTGTTCACGCTGTGCTGGACGGCTGGACGATTTCACCCATCATCAACATCAGCAGCGGCACGCCATTCACCGTTACCACCGGTACAGATAACAACGATGACGGCGTCAGCGGAGACCGCGCCAATCAGACCGCCAATCCGTATGACTCAACCATTGACCATTCGAACCGGTCCAAGGCGATCGTCCGCTGGTTTGATACGGCCTCATTCTGCAGCTATACGGTTGCCAATCCCACCGCATGCCCCGGCACGGGGCCGGTCGGTTCCGACGGAACATCGGAACGGAACGGCTACTACGGCCCTGGCCGCAAAGATGTGGACCTTGCTCTCCTTCGCGATTTCCGCATTAGTGAAAGATTCACTTTCCAGCTTCGCGGTGAATCGACGAACGTCTTCAATTTCGTCAACCTCAACAACCCGAATGGAGCCGTCAACCTTGCTGCCACGACCCACCAGATCACGGGTGCAGCCGGCATGCGCGCCATACAAATCGGAGGAAGGTTGACGTTCTAACCGTGCAGGCGTCTTCCAGGTGAGCGGCCGCCTCATCCGGCCGCAACTCAGCCGGCGGTCGCAAACCCCTTCGGCGTGCTGGACCGTCCCCGGTCCTTGCCGCCGGAGGTGTTCTCTTGTCTGCGCGCGTATGCTTTTGCCTCCGGCTATGCGTGCAGGGGGTCGGAACCCTCTTCCATTCGCGCTACGGCCGGTTCTCCATCTCAGTGCCTGAACCTTCGTGCGCGATGTTACCGCGGTACCGTGCCTCCGTTACTCCGCCAGGAGGGTAGCTTCAGCCTGCGCGGATCCATCTTCTTCCCATAGTTCTTCCTGCCGCAGCCGTTCCGTAACCACGCGGAAATCCGTGCCATACCGAGGCTTTTCGCGCCTGATCGAGGATGGAATTGCCCCGATCGGCGCCGCCCGGGCTTCCCCAAACGTCAGTAAGTGTGCCCTTGACTCCGTTGCCGGCTGCCCTCCAGCCGCCGATTACCTGCGAGCATGCCCATGCGCTTTCTCCTTTGCCGCGTTTGGACATTTGTGCGATGATCCCAAGTGATTGAGCCATAAATTGCTAAGGATTCCTGTGCGTTTCGCGCGTCTGAGTCCTCCTTGCGGGGCCGTACGGCCTGGCAAGGTTATCCTTTCGGGTGGGCAGTCGGAAAGCAAGCTGCAGCCGGAGGGAATCGGGTCAGAAACGGAGAGATTTTCGGCCGCCATGGGTGACCGGGCTGGAACCCAGAAAACAGAATGGCTGCAATGATCGGTCAACGCGGCGGCATCGCCGCGGTTGACGAAGTTGCCCATCGCGTGGTGCTTTATTTCTGGCGCACGGTAGCTGGAGGGAGAGTGAACAGTCCGTTGGATAGTGGCACGACATCTTCGCTGGATATGCGCGAGTTCATCAAGACTGAGCCCGACGCCGGGCCCTCGCACAAACCCCTCACAGTTGCTGAAGTCGGCCTGCGCCAGACCGTGCTCGAAGAGCTTGCTCTCAAGGCCCTCTATCTTTCGGGTCCGTTTTCCGTCCTCGACCTTTCCCGCCACATGCGCCTCAGCTTTGAGGTAGCCAGCGAGCTCCTCAAGCGGCTCCGCACCGAGCAGCTGTGCCAGGTCACCGGCATGAGCGGCACCATCCCCAACCTGGCAATCACCATGCAGGGCAGGGCGCGCGCGATGGAGCTCCTCAGCCAGAACCAATACGCCGGACCGGCGCCCGTGCCGCTTTCCAGCTACGTCGAGCAGATTGAAAAGCAGAAAGTCAACCTGGTGGAGGTGCACCCCGGCGATGTGTCGCGCGCCTTCTCCAAACTGGTCATCGATGACCGCACGCTCTATCAGCTTGGGACCGCGCTAAATTCCGGTGCCGCCATCTTTCTGCACGGGCCTGCGGGCGTGGGCAAGACCACCATTGCTGAAACGCTCTCCCAGGTGCTCGCCGAAGACTACATTTGGATGCCCTACGCGGTCGAAATCGACGGGCAGATCATCACGGTTTACGATCCCACGTTGCACCAGCGCGCCACGGAAGATGAGCTGGGGAATCGCGATGAGCGCTGGGTCCGGTGCAAGCGCCCAGCGGTCATCGTGGGCGGCGAGCTCACCGTCGAAATGCTCGACCTCCAGTACAATCCGGCCACCAAGTTCTATTCAGGCCCCGTGCAGATGAAGGCAAACAACGGCGTGCTGATTATCGACGACTTCGGCCGCCAGCGCGTCCGCCCCGACGAACTGCTCAATCGATGGGTCGTGCCCCTCGATCGCAAAATCGACTTTCTCACCCTTGCGGGCGGCCGCAAAATTGAGATCCCCTTCGAAATGCTGGTGGTCTTCGCCTCCAACCTCGACCCCAACGAGCTGATGGACGCAGCCTTCCTGCGCCGCATTCAGACCAAGATCTATATCGGCGCGGCCACCGACGAGCAGTTCTGCGAAATCCTGCGCCGGGTTCTGGCGGATCGCGAGCTTGCCTATGACCAGATGCTCGCCATGGCGCTGATCGACTTCATCAAAGGCACGCTCAAGCAGGAGCTGCGTCCCTGCTTCCCCCGCGACATCGTCAACCAGATCTGCTGGGCGGCAAAATACGAAGGCAAGAAGCCAGAGCTGACCCGCGACTCCGTGATGCGCGCGCTTGAGGCCTACTTCCTTCTGCCCGCCTCCTGAGCGGTTCCCTGATCCGCGCTTGATCCCATGAAAAGCAGTGAGTGGACCTCCGCCTGCAAAAGTCGAGAGAGGGTGGATGCGCCGAGCCTCGTCTCTTTCTCCACCCGCTCATGCAACTTCCTCATGCTCAGTCGCTTCTAAGTTTGTTGTATCCGCTCATCGGCTTTGGATTGGGAGTGGCTGCGCTCGTTGCCCGTTCAAAATGGTAAAGTCAAAACACGGCTGCTGATGTAGCCCGAAAACACGTGTCGGTACCTTTGGGATAGCGCTTTGCTTCCTCGCCGCCCTGTTTTTCCTGGAGGCCAAGACCACTTGGGCGGTCGTCGGCGGTCAGGCGTCCGTCGGCGTCGCATGCGCCAAGGCGCAGGCGGTTGCGGCAGGTGCCAACGTCAGCATTGCTGTCTTCAACGGCTTCCTCTTCAATGCCCGTGCGCACGCCGCCGATCTTCAGGCCGGCGCCGCACAGGAACAAGTCCGCAACCTGCGCGAAGGAATTGCCCGCGACGTGCGCGACGCCGTTCTGAATGCGCAGACTGCATCCGATCACATCGGCGTTTCTCGCCAGTTGCTCAATGAGGCAAATCTTTCACTCGATCTGGCAGAAACTCGCTACCAGATTGGCCTCAGCGGCATCGTCGAGCTCAACCAGGCGCAGCCCACTGAAACGCAGGCGGAGATCTCCTACGCGAACGCGCGCTACGCCTACCAAACGGCGCTGGCCGTCGTCCGCTATCAGACCGGCCAGTAATCCGCGCATCTCCGGTCGCGCCGTCGTCCCCGCGTCATCGCCCAGGTGCGGCGCAAGTCGCATTTCGCTGATTCGTTTTCGTTTTCTGAAAGCGATCTAGCGCTTCGGCGGCAATCGCACCCACGGATTCGCCGCTCCCTGCGCAGTTCTTGAGCCGGAAAGGGAATGGCGGAGAGGGAGGGATTC